>Ga0208638_1000262_pt1 | contig 43003 bp, 35 predicted proteins | sample ETNtaG_34_FD_185753 | JGI IMG/M metagenome (GOLD analysis project Ga0208638, IMG submission 185753) | Marine microbial and viral communities from oxygen minimum zone, Eastern Pacific Ocean - ETNP201306SV51 (SPAdes) (version 2) | ecosystem: Environmental > Aquatic > Marine > Oceanic ...
ATATTTAACCTATTAAACTCAATTAATAGTTTAATTTATAATAATTCTAATCGAAATAACAGGAATATCTAACAGGAGGATTCCATGAACACTCGATATAAACGCCTATTGGGCTCAGTTGCGCTTTCGGTAATTACCTTCACCGCGACAATGGGTCTAAGTTCGGCATTCGCCGACACCATCAAAATTGGCTACATCAGTCCGCTCACCGGTTCCCATGCCGAATTTTCTGAAACCGATCCATTTGTGCTGAAGAAAATGAAGGCGTTGCTCGGAAAAGGCCTGGAAATTGGCGGCAAAAAATATGATATCGAAATTATCACTAAAGACAGTCAGTCCAACACCGACCGCGCCGGCAACCTGGCTGCGCAGCTAATCCATAAAGATGAAGTTGATTTATTGTTGGTGCAGGACAGCCTGAGTTCCATAACGGCTGCCGATCAGGGTGAATTGAACGGTGTCCCCACCATTTCAACCATGATGCCGTGGCAGGCCTGGATGTTCCCGCGCAAAGGGGATCCGGCAGTTGGATTTGAATGGAGCTACCATTTCTTCTGGGGAATTGAAGACGTCATCGGCGCCTACAAGGAAATCTGGACTTCCGTTGAAACAAACAAGAAGTTAGGCGGTATTTACTCGGCGGATCCTGGCGGCGAGGCGTTCGGTAGTCCCGATTTTGGTATTCCGGCCGCATTGAAAACCATGGGCTTTGGATATGTCGGAACAGGCAAATTCCAGGAAGGTAGTTCCGACTTCTCACCCCAGATTGCCAAGTTTAAAACTGAAGGCGTCGATATTATTGCCGGTCACGCCCACGTTCCCGATTTCACCACCTTCTGGGCCCAGGCCGCGCAGCAAAAGCTTGAACCTAAAGTTGTTACTATTGCCGCCGCTTTGCTTTTTCCTTCCGGACTGGAAGCCCAGGGCGACCGCGGTGACGGCCTGACAACAGAAGTCTGGTGGACGCCAAACTTCCCGTACAAATCTACGCTGACCAATCAAAGCGCTGCCGATCTGTCAGCCCAATACGAGAATGAAACCGGCAAGCAGTGGACCCAGCCGCTTGGTTATGCTCATGCGATTTGGGAAATTGGCGTAGAAGCCTTAAAACGCGCTGGTGATCCTCACAATAAGGAAGCCGTACGCGACGTCCTTAAAACCATGAAAATGGACACCATCGTCGGCAATATCAATTGGGCTGATACTCCTATCAAGAATGTCGCCAAGACAAAAGTAGTCGGCGGGCAGTGGCGACTGGGTGGCAAACATAAGTACCAGTTGCTGATCACGAATAACGGGATGGCGCCAAACATTCCGGTTCAGGCTGAAGTTAAATTGATGAACGAACTAAACTAAACTGTAGCCATCCTAAGCACGGTATCCCTACCTAGAAGTGGGGATACCGTGAGTTTTCTTTGGAAACGATAAGATGTTGAGACTTGAAAAGGTCAACAAAAGCTATGGTAGCCTGAAAGTTGTTGATGATTTTTCCCTGGAAGTAGCCAGTGGCGAAGTTCTTGGGGTGATTGGCCCTAATGGTGCGGGCAAAACATCCCTTTTTTCCGCTATCGCCGGACAAGTAGCCATTGATAGCGGTAAGATTTTCTTCAATGAAAAAAATGTAACCAAAGCGCTCCCCTATCGGCGTTGTTTGGGCGGCATGGGGCGAACATTCCAGGTGCCGCAGCCCTTTAAGGGCATGACCGTATTTGAAAGCGCCAGAGTCGCGGCTAATTTTGGCGGTGGAATGAAAGGAAGCACAGCAGATGATTTCGCTATTAATGCTGTTGCAATTACGGGCTTGCTGGACAGTATCAATACGCCTTGCGCCCAACTGACCCTTTTGGACCGCAAGCGCCTCGAATTGACCCGTGCTTTGGCGACCAACCCTTCCTTGTTATTGCTGGATGAGATCGGGGGCGGTCTTACGGATCATGAAATTCATGAACTAATTGGAATCCTTGAGGAGATTCGCAGACGCGGCATATCCATTATCTGGATTGAACATATCGTCCATGCTTTGATGTCATTTGTTGAACGCCTGATTGTCATTAATTTCGGGGTCAAAATAGCCGATGGAGAGCCAAAAAAGGTAATGGTCTTGCCGGAAGTCCACGAAATTTATCTGGGTCTTGATGTCGATGACGCTGCTTAAAATTAATGAACTTCACGCCGGTTATGGCCCGATTACAGCCCTATTTGGCGTCAGTCTGTCGGTGGACGAGGGCCAAACACTGGCTTTGATCGGAGCCAATGGAGCCGGTAAAACAACTTTGCTTCGCGCCATTTCCGGGCTTATCAAACCAAACGTGGGCTTGATTGACTATGAAGGGCGATCCATTGGCGGTCGTGATCCCCATGAAATCGCCGCCCACGGCATCTCAATGGTGCCGGAAGGGCGTCGTCTTTTCCCGTCTCTCACCGTTGAGGAAAACATCCTTATGGGAGCTTGCTCGCGACGCAAGGGGCCGTGGACGCTGGATAAGGTCTATGATCTGTTCCCAATGTTGAAAGACAGACGATCTCTTCTATCGACCATGCTGTCCGGTGGACAGCAGCAAATGGTGGCGGTTGGTCGGGCATTGATGTCGAATCCACGGTTGTTGCTTTGTGACGAATTGTCGCTGGGGCTGGCACCGATTATCGTTCAGGATATTTACAAAACCCTGCAGTCTGTATCTGCGACGGGCGTGAGCCTGATTGTGGTCGAACAGGACATTAACCAGGCAATAAATTCCAGCGACAATTTCTTATGCTTGCGCAAAGGGGAAATGGTTCTCAAAGGTACCAAGGAAAAGGCGGACCGGGCTGAGATAGCCCACGCCTATTTTGGGAATTAGTCATCATGATTGAATGGATAGACACCCTTATCCAAGGCATTTTGCTTGGCGGCTTTTTCGCTCTATCTGGCCTTGGTCTGTCACTAAGTTTCGGCATCATGCGTATTGTCAATATTGCGCACGGCGACTTTCTTGTGGTCGCCGCCTATCTGGGCGTTGTCATCGTTGGGTTGGTGGGAATCAACCCGATAATCGCTATCGCCATTATTGCCCCAGTCATGTACGCAGCCGGTTATGGCTTGCAGCGCTCATTGCTGAACAAAGCGGTGGGTGGTAGCGAATTGACGCCGTTGCTTATAACTTTTGGCATTTCCATTATTCTACATAATGTATTGCAGGAAGTTTTCTCGGCTGACTTCAAGAGTTTGGACGCGGGTTCTATCGAAGTCGCTAGCATTGCCATAGGAAATATCCATATTGGATTGTTTCCGCTATCAATCCTTGTCGTGGCTTTTGTGGTTTACAGCGGGCTTTACCGGATTATGCATAACACCCGATTTGGGCGCATCGTGCGCGCCACCGTGGATGATCCGGAAGTGTCTTCCCTGATGGGTGTCGATACCAAGAAAATCTATAGCCTGGGCATGGCGTTATCCATGGCGATCATCGGCATCGCAGGGGCGCTTTATGGAATCAAATCCTCCTTCAGCCCTATGACAGGTGGTGACCAGCTGTTGTTTGCCTTTGAAACTGTGATCATTGGCGGCATGGGGTCAATCTGGGGGACCATGCTTGGCGGTATGGCGTTGGGAATCTCACAGATTATCGGCTTCAAAATTCATGCTGGTTGGGGCGCGTTCGCCGGTCATCTGATTTTTTTTGCATTTCTGTTTGTCAAACCTTCCGGGTTGCTGGCCAAGGGTGATCAACATGCATGAGGGCGAGACGCTTTCCAATTCCGGCTGGAAAATCGAGACACCACTCATCGGACCAGCATTTTTGGCGCTTCTGGTTATTGCATTGGCTGCCGTACCGTTTTTTGGCGGCACTGGCACCATGCGGCTGATGGTTGAAATATTCGCCATGATTGCTATGGCCCAGGCATGGAACCTTCTGGCGGGATATACGGGTTTTGTTTCTGTTGGCCAGCAGGCCTTTATCGGAATAGGCGCTTATGGCCTGTTCATGGTGGCTCTTAAGGGGGGCATTGATCCATTTTCGTCTGTTTTACTGGGTGGAATTTGCGCCGGGTTGATTGGCGCGATTTCTGCGCCGGCCTTGTTTCATCTTCGCGGCCCCTACTTTGCCATTGGCACATGGGTATTGGCCGAATTATTTCGAATTTTCATTACCAACAATGACTATTTTGGCGGTGCGAGTGGCTTGACGCTCGCCCGTGTCTTAAAGGAGATTCCACGGGATATTCGCAACGATACGACTTATTGGATTGCCCTGGCTTTGGCGGCCTCTACTTTAGTTTTGGTTTATGTCCTACTGCGTTCGAGATTTGGCCTGGCCATAAGAACGGTGCGAGATAACGAATATAGCGCCGAAAGCGTAGGCGTGAACGTCAGGGGTGTAAAGTTTACGGTGTTTGTTATCGCCTCTTTTATCACCGGCTGCGCAGGCGCCGTCGCCTACCTGAATACGATGTTTGTTACGACCAGTGCGGCCTTTAGTATCGAGTGGTCTGCGTTTATTATTTTTGTCGTTATCATAGGGGGAATTGGCACCATTGAAGGGCCAGTGATAGGGGCCCTGGTATACTTTTTCCTGCGCGAATGGCTCGCCGATTTTGGAACCTGGTACATTATTACTCTGGGTTCAGTAGCAATTGCCGTAATAGTATGGGCGCCAGACGGCATATGGGGCCTAATTGCGAAAAGGTATCCAATTCGATTGTTCCCGGCAGGGGCAGTAATGCGGAAAAAACCGTCTAACTGATGATAGGTCAGGAAGAGGCGTGATGCATATTTTGGGTTAGCCGCCCTTCATGCGTTTGAATTTAAGCACTCATTCCGCCATCGACCATCAGCATTGAGCCGGTAGTGTATGATGAGCGATTTGATGCCAGATAAAGGACCGACTGGGCGATTTCGTCGGCTTGACCATGACGCCCCAGCGGGGTTTGCTCATCAAAAAATTCGCCGGCGTCGCGTCCAATAATTTTGCTCAAATCATCTTCAACAGCATGTTGGAAGGCATTATCAATCGGTCCAGGATGAATGGAATTTACACGAATCCGCCGCGGGGAAAGTTCTTTGGAAAGGCAACGCATTAGTCCGATTTGCGCGTGCTTCGCCGTGATATATCCATACACGCCGGGATCGCCTCGGGTTCCAGCAACGCTGGAAGTTATGACGATGCTACCACCATCATTCATATGAGGGACGGCATATTTACATATCAGGAAAGCGCCTTTGACATGGACCTCGTAAACGGCCTCGAAGATCTCCGTTGGATAGTCGGCAATGGGCGCTACTGTGCCAAAATTTCCCGCATTGCTAAAGACGATGTCGATTTTGCCAAATCTTTCGACAGTCGCTTCAACGAATGTTTTAACTGAGCGTTCATTGGTAACATCGGTTTCAATATATGCCGCATTTTCTTCTCCTAGGCTTTGTACGGCGCGAGATAGATCGTCCTTGTTTAAATCAGCCAATATCACTTTTGCGCCGGCTTTTACAAAACGGTGCGCGCTCGCCAATCCGATGCTTCCCGAACCACCGGTAATGATGCTTACTTTTCCATCTAATTCGCCCATGTCGAACCCCCCAGTGTTATCAAGACTTTGTAGAGTGAATAAAAATGCTATAGGAAAATCAAAACCAGTCAAGGGAACATTTTCACAGCTCCAATGGCATCTGAGGGATAGGAATTTGCTTTTGGCAGATGTGGCGTCTTGGGTCTCGAAACCCTGTCGTTGTCTGTTTCACATCACCCCTGCCATCCCTAGCAACCATTTCATCCCCTCATCTTTCCTGTTTTCATTCACCAACACACAATTTGCTCCAATTAGCGGCTGTTTTCAAGCGCCATTACCACCCAGCAGCCAGAGGAGACTCCGCGCCTCCATCGCCTTCGGACACGTGCAGGAAGCATTATCCGAGGCAAGCACATTAATTGAAATTTCCACAGGGCCACCTCAACCCGTCGGGCAATTATTGTTTTAGTCTATGACGATCAGTTCACGACGCACATCACTCAAGCGTACGCCACCGTCTTCAGTCACGGTAAACGGTTCTGATACCGCAGCACCCAGAGTCTCCAGCCAGACACCTGACTGAAAATGAAAACACATACCGCTTTGCAGCACGGTCTTGTCGCCCGGGCGCAGGCTGGCAGTACGCTCGCCCCAATCCGGTGGATAATTCACGCCAATCGAATACCCCACCCGGCTCTTTTTGTGATACCCGTTGCGGTTGAGTATCTTTTGCCACACGGCCTCGACCTCTTCACAGGTTGCACCCGGACGGGCCACGTCGAGCGCAGCATCCACTCCCTCAATGATGGTATCGGCCAGTTTGGTCACCTCCGGCGGAGGTGCGCCCAGATACAAGGTGCGCGTCAACGGGGCCTGATAGTGACGTCGCGCACCGCCCAGTTCCATCATGACCAGCGTATCTTGTGGCAGGGGGTTTTCCGACCAGGTCAGATGCGGTGTGCTGGTCCCCTCACCCACCTGTATCAGGGGGCATAAACTGCTGTAATCACCATACCGGCCGTGAATGCCCGTGACCTGTGCATGGTAGACCTCGGCAATGATCTCGTACTCCGGTACGCCTGGGGCCGTTTTTGCAATTGCTCTGTTCATCGCCGCACTGACAATCTCCCCCGCTTCACGCATATAGGCGAGTTCGACCTCTGACTTAACCAGTCGAGCCCAGTTCACCAGTTGATGCGAATCAGACACCCTGGCGTTGGGCAAACCATTGACCAAATGAGCATGGGCACGGGCTGTGTAGTAATGCGCGTCCAGTTCTACTCCAATACGATCTGACGCCCAACCACGCGTCGTGATTAACGTGGCCAGATCATCATAAGGATGTTCCGTGGGGTGATGAATAAGGGTTTCGGAAAAAGTCGTAATATTCTCTGGTGGAATATCCGTCGTGATATGCGCTGCCTTTGCATCCATTGGTCGACCAAACCAGATTGGTGCATCCTCGTCGGTGTGCACCAATACCGCCTGCGGGGTATAAAAAGACCAGCTATCAAAACCGGTTAACCAGTTCATATTCGCCGGATCCTGGCAGATGATCAGATCGAAGCCCTGTTCGACCATTCTCTTCTTCGTTTCAACCAGGCGCCGATCGTATTCCGTTATTAAAAAAGGTTTGGTGTATTGCATATGGCTATCAGTAATCAATTGTGAGTGGGTTGTGCAACCAATCAATCAATCTTTGCCGCTATCCCGGCCAAAAAATCACCTGGCTTGATCAGACATGGAGAATCTCGCCCCATGAAAATGCATCCCGATCAACCCGGATAGATTCGATCAAACCCATATCTTCATACCTCCCTTAAGGCATCCAAATATTCGGCGCAAGTTGCGCCAGGCGCTACCCCAGCACCCGGACAAGATCATCGCATAGGTCTTCGGGATCTTCCAAGCCGACCGAGACGCGGTACACACCGTCCCCAGCAAAATCACGGTAAGCTTGCAACTGCTTGCCAGAGAGTCGGTAACTGGATGCCATCAGGTCATCTGTATCCATCCAGCAGATCAGACTTCGATGGTGGCCCAGCGAGACCGCGTAGTGGATAACCTGCAGCTGCGACATCATCTGTGGCGCCATGTCAGCGCCGTTGTCTACCTGAAAAGAAAGCATCCCGGAGAAATTCTCCATCTGCTTTTTCGCCAGGTCGTGATGCGGGTGACTGGGCAGGCCCGGATAAAGCACTTTTGTCACCCGGGGGTGTGCCTCAAGAAACTGCGCAAGTGCCATCGCATTATCCTGGTGCGCTTTCATTCGTAATGGCAGGGTTGCCAGCCCCCGGTTAATCAGCCACGCATTGAAGGGGCTGATAACACCGCCCACATGAATCTGGCCGTCCGTTTCAATGGTACGCATATTCTCATCAGAGGCAAGGACTGCACCCCCCATGGCGTCACCGTGACCGCAGCAATACTTGGTTAAGGAGTGAATCACATAATCTGCACCCAAGGTGATGGGGCGTGTTGCCATTGGCGTCGCGAATGTAGAGTCGATAGCGAGGCGAGCACCATGCTGGTGCGTAATTTGCGCGATCTTCGAGATATCGGTTATCCGCATGGTCGGATTCGCCGGCGTCTCTCCCCACACGAGTGCGGTCTCGGGGGTTACGGCCTGCTCAACCGCCTGCAGATCAGAAAAATTTACGGTGACGACATCGATACCCATGCGAACAAGATCGTTACGCGCCAGCTCTGCCGTGCCGGGATAATTTGCATCGCTCATCACCAGGCGATCGCCCGTTTTCAACACACTGAACAGCAATGCAGAGGTCGCGGCCATGCCTGATGCGAAACATCGGCAGGCCTGGGCGTTCTCCAGCGCCGCTAATTTTTCCTCGAGCTGTTGCACCGTGGGGTTGCGCCATCGGCTATAGATATAGGGCGCGTCATCAGGAATATCATAAGCTGAGAAACCCACAGGCTCATCAAGTACAAAAGTGCTCGACATGACAATATTCGGCGCAGACGCGCGAGTGTTGGGGTCAGGCCTCTCACCGGCATGCACTGCCAGAGTGTTGTTCCCTCTTTTGTTCTTCGAGTGCTGATCAGTCATCGTAACCGCCTTGATATTTTGTGAAGCCCCAGCAACGACACAGGCTATCTATCCATGGAAAAGACCTCAAAAACGACATGCGAGGGCCGCTGATTTGTCTCTATAACTGCCCATCACCAACATTGGCATCACCCCTGCCATCCCCAATAGCCATTTCATCCCCTCATCTTTCCTGTTTTCAAGCACCAATACACAATTTGCCCCAATTATCAGCCGTTTTCAAGCGCCATTACCACCCAGCAGCCAGAGGAGGCCCCGCCTGGGATCTCACATCAGCCTTGAGCCATCAGTGAGTCAAGGGGTTATTTTGCTTGACATCAAGTTTCGTTAAGTGATTAAATCGAGTCAAACGAACATTAAAACGCGCTTACGAACATCGAAACACACCTACGAACATTAAAACGCGCATAGCTTTATGGCCAGGGTGATCCGGCAAGGGTTGTGGATCTCATGGCCTAGATCCTGCATTTTCTAATGCAGCTTTTTTTTTCAACAATGGAGGAGATACAAATGAGAAGTAGATTAAAACTCCAGATTGCAGCGACGTTGACCGCAACGGCGCTCGCAACCTCAGCATTTGCTGGCGGCAAACTGGTAATTTCGGCAAACACTTCAGACGAGGCCCCTCGCGCTGCATTCGAAGCAGTAGTTGCGGGCTTCAAAGCAGCAAACCCTGATGTTGACGTTCAGTTCAACGTCATTGAACACGAAGCTTACAAAACAGCGATCAGGAACTTCCTGGTAGCGGACGAAGGCCCAGATGTTGGGTTCTGGTTTGCCGGCAATCGTATGGCAGGGTTTGTTGAAGACGGTCTGTTCGAAGATGTTTCGGACGTCTGGTCAAATGACGGCCTCAATTCAACCATGGCCTCGACAATGCCGTCGATTACTTTTGACGGTAAACAATACGGGCTTCCATATTCGTACTATCAGTGGGGCATTTACTATCGCTCCGACGTCTTCGAAAAGAACGGTGTAGCAGTGCCTGATACTTTCGATCAACTGCTCAGTGCCTGCCAGACCCTTCGTGGCGCAGGTGTCGCACCAGTTACCATTGGAACCAAATATCTTTGGACTGCTGCTGGTTGGTTCGACTACCTCAACATGCGCACAAATGGTCTGAAGTTTCACATCGATCTGATGCTGGGCAAAGCGGCTTACAATGACAAGCGCGTTGTTGCGACTATGGCAAACTGGCGCCGTGCGTTGGATGCAGGGTGCTTTATCGAGAACCACCAGAACTACTCATGGCAAGAAGCTCAGCCGCCACTCATCAATGGTGAAGCGGCAATGTATTTGATGGGCAACTTCCTGGTTCCGAACCTGCCTGAGGAAACTGTTGCAAATCTTAGCTTCTTCCAGTTCCCCGATATCACATCAGGGATGGAACGTGGTGAAGACGCGCCAACAGATCTCGTGTTCATTCCATCGAATGCACAGAACAAGGGAAATGCAAAAAAATTCCTTTCTTTCCTGGCAACGCCTGAGAATATGACTGCAATCAATGTCGCTCTGCAGCAGCTTCCACCACACTCCGGGGCAAAACCAAAGGATGATCGTTTCCTCAATGCCGGCGCTGCGATGTTAGCTGCGTCCAAGACGGCTCAGTTCTACGATCGTGATACCACACCCGAAATGGCCAAAGTGGGCATGCAGGGGTTCCAGGACTTTATGCTGAACCCAGATGAAGTGATGGAAATTCTCGATGAACTTGAAGAAGAGCGTGCCCGAATTTTCGGTAAGCTTTAAGCCTTCACATTGGTGTTCAAAAGGCCCCCTGTTTGGGGGCCTTTTTTATTGCCCCAAATCAACTCACCCCTTGTTCGCGCCAAGTGTTAGTCCTGCCACGAATTGCTTTTGAAGAAGGAAAAACATCAGCACTGGCGGCAGTGCAACAATCAAAGAACCTGCTCCAAGGACGTTCCAGGCATTATAAAAACGGCCCTTTATGATGTTGTTTAATCCGGTCGGTGCAAGCATCCCCTCAGGGCTGGCCGGAGTAAGTACCAAGCTCCAGAAAAAATCGTTCCAGACAAAGGTGAATATTAGAACCGCAAGTGCCGCCATTGCAGGGCGAACCAATGGCAGGACAATCCGATAAAAGATTTTCCATTCATTGGCTCCTTCGACACGAGCCGCTTCGATCAATTCAGACGGCAGTTGAGCTATGAAATTGCGCATAAAGAAGACACAGAACCCGGTCTGAAATGCACCGTGAAAAAGTATAAGCCCCCACCTTGTATTATAGATTCCAAGGTCTTGTGTAAGCCTAAGGACAGGCACCATCAGGATTTGAAAGGGTACAAAATTGCCGCCCACAAAGAGCGCAAATACCCACATTTGCCCAGGAAATCTGAATTTTGAGAGCGCATACCCTGCCATTGTGGCCAATGAGATTGAAATCACCACGACAGGCGGGACCACCAAAAAAGAGTTCATGAATGAGGCCATAAAGTCTTTGTTAGTAAATGCGGTGATATAGCCATCAAGCGAAAACGGATTGGGCAAGTTCAATCCACGTCCACCTGCATTCAGTTGATCAGCGGTCATAAAACTTGCCAATGCAATAATGATCATGGGAAAGAGCCAAAGGATCAATATAACCAGCACGGCAAATTTGTAGAGCGTTCGACCGTGCGGTGTCCATTTTTCAAGCGGCGTAGGATACATTTTATGTCTCCGAGCCTTGGCGCACCATGTTGCGAATGAAGATGGCAATAAAAACCAGCATGAGCAAAAACAGGATCACTGCCAGCGTTGCGCCATACCCGTAATCTTGGTCGAACAGTGTCTTTTGGTACATGTATCGAGCCAAAACATCTGACGAACCACGCCCTGGCCCCCCAATGGTCATAACTTGCACCATGTCAAAAGATCGCAGCGCGCCAATAACGGTGACGACCAAGGCGACAAATGTTGCAGGCCAAAGCTGTGGCAGGATGATTCTTTTCAACAGCGACCAGCCTTTAGCGCCATCGAGGCGCGCCGCCTCAATTTGCTCGGGTTCAATTGCAGTAAGACCAGCAAGATAGATAATCATGCAATAGGCGATTTGCGGATACCAGGCAGCAGCAATGATTCCATAGGTGGCTCGATGCTGATCGCCAATGATCCCGCTGCTCCATCCCAGAAAATTGTAGATTTCATGGAGCGGGCCCTGTGGATCGTAAAAGTATTGAAAGACAAAGCCAATCACCGCCGGGCTGAGAACCAACGGAAAAAAGAATAGCGATTTTGTCATCCTTATCCACATCGATGATTGATTTAAGAAGAGGGCAAACGCGAGGCCAATTGGGATTGCAAGCGGGAACAGGATAATCCACTTTATATTGTTCATAACCACTTTGGTTTCTACCGAGAGGCGCGGCCAGCGCACCTCTTCACCCGATAATCGCTTGCTTAAGTAATTTCCAATCCGTTCAATGTCTCGCGGAGTTTTATCAACAAACCGCTCATAGTTCTCAAAGCCAACCCATGTCATTAACGGCACACGGCGACATTTCTCACTGTCATGCAGTTCCGATAAACTTCTTCCATCAGAGCATTGATATTTGGTTCCATCCCAATCGTGAAAACTGATCCAGAACGATCCAAATATCGGATAGATCACAAGTAAGAAGAAATAAATCACGGCCGGCGTGAGGAACAATAGGGGTGCTGTTTTGAGAGAATTAAGTTTCATGGCACATCACTGCGACAATTCGTTCCAATTAGTCCTGGAAGCGATCCATATTCCGGGTTTTCCTACTCTTTGACTGCCATGCCAGCACTATCGAAAGCATGCAGGCAGCCAGGAGCAGGCGCTAGCCGAACAATCGCACCCCTTTCGTCTTTGCCTGAGCCAGGTTCCGACAGCACAATGACCTCTCCCGAGGCAAGTTTAATGTGTGTAATCGTCTGGCCACCCAGATGTTCAACATGGTAAACCCGTCCCTCCAGACCCGTCTGAGATCTTTCGAGATGTTCAGGCCTTACACCAAACCGTGCTGCTGAAGGGTTGCTGCTCTGGATCCAGCCGGCAGCGACCACCAATTCTGTAGAGAGCAGATTGATCCTGGGAGAACCGATGAATCCCGCCACAAATTCATTGGCGGGGTTGTTATACAACACCATCGGAGGTCCTACCTGCTCAACATGTCCACCGTTGATGACGACGATTTTGTTCGCTAGCGTCATCGCCTCGATTTGATCATGGGTGACATAAATCATTGTGACATTGAGTTCTTGATGGAGAAGCGCAAGCTCAAGGCGCATTTGGACTCTCAACTCTGCATCAAGGTTGGAAAGCGGTTCATCGAATAAAAATACACCGGGCTCCCTTACAATAGCGCGCCCGATGGCAACTCGCTGACGTTGTCCCCCTGACAGTTGTTTGGGCTTGCGCTCCAGAAGATTTTGCAACTGGAGAATTTCAGCAGCCTTGTCGACTTTTTTGCGGATCTTTTCTTTGGGGTGATTGGTGACCTCCAGCCCGAATGACATATTCTGTCTGACAGTCATATGAGGATAGAGGGCGTAGGATTGAAAAACCATCGCCACCTGACGCTCTGAGGGCGCTACGGCATTGACGACGTTGCCCCCAATTTCGATTTCGCCGGACGTTACATCTTCCAATCCGGCTATCATTCTAAGAATTGTAGATTTGCCACACCCGGAAGGACCGACGAGGGCCACGAATTCACTGTCTTTTATGTCAATATTGGCATTCCGAATGACCTCAACGGAGCCAAAATTCTTAGTGATGTTTTTTAGTTTTACGGTCGCCATGCTCGCTCTCTGGTTTTTCGGGATTAGTCTGAGTCAGCGAGTTTCCACACTGTTAATTAAGGAAATAACGGCCAAGACGATGGTGAGGGACAGAATCTAGGGAAAAGAGAAAGTCTATGATATTTTAAGGTTTGAGGCAACCATTGCCACAGCACTTAAATGCAGATCAGGGACAACCAACCAGGGTTGAGGGTGGATGAGTAAACCAGCAAAAATCGCTTTTATTGGCGCCGGCTCGACGGTTTTCATGAAAAATATCGTTGGCGATATCCTGCAACGAGAGGCGCTGAAAAATTCGCATATAGCGCTGATGGACATTAACCTTCAACGCTTGGAGGAGAGTGCGCTGGTGGTTCAAAAACTAGTGTCCGGATTGAATGTCGAAGCGACCTTTTCAACCCATCCAGACCAGCGTGAAGCGCTGGAAGAGGCAGATTTTGTTGTCGTTGCCTTTCAAATCGGGGGTTATGAACCGTGTACTGTCACTGATTTTGAAGTGCCCAAAAAATTTGGTTTACACCAAACCATCGCCGACACGCTGGGAATTGGGGGCATCATGCGCGGTTTGCGAACAGTTCCTTATCTGTGGTCGGTTTGTGAGGATATGCTGGATGTTTGCCCCCAGGGGTTGATGCTCCAGTATGTCAATCCCATGGCGATCAACACATGGGCGATCACTGCCCGATACCCCACCATCAGGCAGGTCGGACTTTGTCATTCTGTACAGCACACAGCTAATGAATTGTCCAGAGATTTGAAAATTCCTTTAGATCGTATTCGCTACCAATCAGCTGGGATCAATCATGTTGCGTTCTTTCTTCAATTTGAAGAACGCCTGCCTGACGGCAGCTATCGTGATTTATATCCAGACCTTAAGCGAGGTTATGAACAAGGGATTTATCCCCGCCCTGAAAACTCATTGAACCCTCGTTGTCCGAACAAAGTGCGTTATGAGGTGATGAAGCGTCTAGGGTATTTTTGTACCGAAAGTTCCGAACACCTGGCTGAATATGTGCCCTGGTTCATCAAGAACGGCCGAGAGGATCTGATCGAACGGTTTGGCATTCCGTTAGATGAATATCCCAAAAGGTGCGTCGAACAGATCGAGCAATGGAAATCGCAACTTGAGGAATTCATCTCTTCCACTGACATCTCGATACCCAATAGTGTCGAATACGCTTCTGAAATCATCAATTCGGTATGGACGGGGAGGCCGTCCGTTATTTACGGAAATGTGCCAAACAAGGGGAGTATGCCGGCGTTGCCGGAGGGCTGTGCAGTCGAAGTGCCCTGTGTGGTCGATGGCAATGGCATTCAGCCTACCATTATCGATGACTTGCCCCCCCAGCTTATGGCGTTGATGCGAACCAATATCAACGTACAGCAACTAACGGTACGTGCATTACTCGAAGAGCGTCGAGATCATATCTACCATGCAGCGATGATGGATCCTCACACCGCCGCAGAACTCGATATCGAACAAATCTGGGCAATGGTTGATGAACTCATCAAGGTCCATGGCGCCTGGCTGCCCAGGTGGGTCCACGATCAATGACCACAGAACCTCAGAAAAACGGTATGACATGTCAGTAAAGCAAAACAGCGGAGAGAAAGACCGATGAAACGTACCCTTGGCACTTGCTATTATCCCGAGCACTGGGACGAAACCATCTGGAACCCAGATGCCCAAAGGATGGCTGAACTGGGATTGTCCTGGGTAAGAATCGGTGAGTTTGCATGGTCTCGCATAGAGCCCAAAGAAGGGCAGTTCGATTGGGATTGGTTGGATCGGGCAATCGAAACACTTGGAAGTCGTGGACTTAAAGTGATACTTGGAACGCCGACAACCACCCCGCCAATCTGGGTAACGCAAAAGTACCCCGATATGTTGGCTTTAGATAGCGAAGGGCGACCGCGTGGTTTTGGGTCTCGAAGACATTATTGCTTTTCCCATGACGGCTATAAGGAGCAATGTCGCGATATCGTGACCAGGCTGGCTGAGCGCTACGGAGAAAATCCTCATATCCAAGCCTGGCAGACAGACAATGAATACGGCTGCCATGATACTACGGTTTCTTATTCAAAGTCGGCAGAAAAAGCATTTCAGGCCTGGCTGAAAGACAAATACGGCAACCACCTGGACGCCCTGAACACAGCCTGGGGCAACGTATTTTGGTCAATGGAATATGGAAGCTACGAAGAAATAGCGCTTCCCCACCTGACGGTGACAAACGCCAATCCAGCACATTGGTTGGAATTTCGGCGTTTTTCTTCCGATCAGGTAGTAAAATTCAACCGCCTGCAGGTCGACATAATTAAACATTATTCAAAGGCTCCCATCGTTCACAATTACATGGGGCGCATCACCGACTTTGATCATTTTAAAGTGGGCGCCGATCTCGACATCGCAAGTTGGGACAGTTATCCGCTTGGTTTCTTGATGGATCGGTGTTGTGCTACGGACACTGAAAAGCGCACCTATATGAGGCAGGGTGATCCTGATTTTCAGGCTTTTCATCACGATTTATATCGAGCCGTTGGCAAGGGTCGCTGGTGGATAATGGAGCAGCAACCCGGCCCGGTAAACTGGGCCTCCATCAATCCAGACCCATTGCCGGGAATGGTGAGATTATGGACATGGGAGGCCTATGCACATGGTGCAGAGAACGTATGTTATTTCCGTTGGAGACAGGCCCCATTTGCGCAAGAACAAATGCATGCGGGCCTCTTGCGCCCGGACAGCGTTGAAGCCCCAGGATTTTTTGAGGCAGAGCGCGTCGCCAAAGAGCTGAGCGATTCAGATGATGTCGCGCTTGATACGGCGGACGTAGCAATATTGTTCGATTATGACTCAGATGCGGCATGGACAGCTCTGCCGCATTTGCAAGGCTCGAACTATTTCGAATTGGTTTTTCAGCACTATCGGGCATTGAGAAAATTAGGCTTGAATATCGATATTTTGCCTCCAGATGCGGGCAGCCTTTTCAATTACAAACTGGTGATTGCCCCTGGCTTAATAACAATGAGTGAAGAACTGAAATCGACATTGGTAAACTCTGGAGCACATGTAATTTTTGGGCCACGCAGCAGTGCCCGCCAAGAGGTAATGCAGCTGCCCGTTCCCTTGCCGCCCAATATCGACGGCCTGGACGTCACTGTGGCGCGGGTTGATTGCATGCTGCCAGATCAACGAATTCCGGTAAAAGGAGGGGGATGTGCGATTTCCTACCTCGAGATTTTGGAAACGTCCTCCTCTCCTGTAGTCGAAACAGAAGGGGGGCAGGTTCTTGCAGTCAGTGACGGAAATACTACTTATCTGGGTGCCTTCCTGGATGACGAGGCCTTGGACCACTTGTATTTATCCTGTTGTAAGAAATTGGAGATCGACTTTGAACCGATGCCGGAGGGCGTACGTCGACGAACGAGTTTGAATGAAGAATTTTGGTTCAATTATTCTGCTGAACAAAGATCAACGCCGCATGGTCCGGTTGAGCCCGCCGACCTGATAAGATTGCAGCGGAATTAAACACCTTCTCGCAGAAAACCGAGTTGAGCGGGGCCCCGGTATGCGGTTTCGACGGTGTCGTCAACATCGACCCCGGCAAATCCTGATTTATAAAAAGAGGGTTAACAATGAACCTGTTTAATGTGCTCACCCGCCAGGTCTCTTCCAGGGCTCTGGAACACTGCGTCCTCTGCGAGGACTATGGTCTGGTAACCTACGCTGAGCTCTATCAACAAAGCGGTCGGTACGCGCAGGCGCTGGTGCAGCTCGGGGTCCAGCCCGGGGACCGGGTGGCGGCGAAAACGGACAAGGGGGTGACATCGCTGTTTCTCTATCTGGCGGTATTGCGGGTGGGTGGGGCCTATCTGCCGCTTAATACCGGCTACACTCCGGCCGAGATCGAATACTTTTTGAGCGATGCCACCCCACGCCTGTTGATCTGTCCGCAATCCGAACAGGAAAAACTCAGCCCGGTGGTGGATTTGCTCTCCGCAACATCGATTGAAACCCTCGAAGCCGACGGCGGCGGCACTCTTGCCGAGCGCGCTCAGGCTGCGGATGAAAACCATACTGTGGTCGATCGCGATGCAGATCAACTGGCCGCCATTTTGTATACCTCGGGCACAACCGGCCGTCCCAAGGGGGCGATGATTACCCACGGCAACCTGATTTCCAATCTCGAGGCGCTGACCTCCACCTGGCGCTACCAGCCCACCGACCGGTTGATACATGCTCTGCCGATGTTCCATTCCCATGGTCTGTTTGTGGCCTGCAATCTGACGCTTGCCAATGGAGCATCAATGTTTTTCCTGAAAAAATTCAACCCCCTGCGGGTCATGGAATTGATGGCTGAAGCGACGGTATTAATGGGCGTGCCGACATTTTATGTTCGTCTGCTGGCAAATCCCGGATTTACCCGGGAAACCGCCGCACCGATGAGACTGTTTGTATCTGGATCCGCGCCGATGACCGAAGAGGTTCACAAGGCCTTTGTGGAAAGAACCGGGCAGCAGGTACTGGAACGCTACGGCATGACCGAAGCCAATATGATCACCTCCAATCTCTACGACAAACGGAAGATCGGTTCAGTCGGTCCGGCCCTGCCGGATGTGGAGGTTCGGGTGAGTGATCCGGAACAAGGTGGAACCCCCGTTTCCGGCCAGGTGGGTATGGTTGAAATCCGCGGCCGGAATCTCTTCAAGGGGTACTGGAACCAGCCTGAAAAGACCGCCGAGGAGTTCACCGATGACGGCTTTTTCATCACCGGCGATCTGGGCATCCTGGATCAGGACGGCTTTCTCAGTATTGTCGGGCGTTCCAAAGATCTGGTGATTTCCGGTGGTTACAATGTCTACCCGAAAGAGATCGAGCAGCAGCTGGATGCTGTGTCCGGAATTGCCGAATCCGCTGTTGTTGGGGTTCCCCACCCGGACCTGGGTGAAGGGGTTTTTGCAGTGGTGGTTGCCGATGGCACAACTGAGCTCGATCTGGAGACCCTCAGAACCGCCCTGGGTGAACACCTTGCCGCATACAAGGTGCCAAAGAGGTTGGTCCTGGCCGACAGCCTGCCACGCAACACCATGGGCAAGGTACAGAAAAACCTGTTGCGGGAGTTATACCAAAACGAATTTATCTGTTGACAGCTCCAGCTGATAACCATGATGAAGCCTCTTGTTATTGGTTGGAGAGATTCGCCAGGGCTTCCAGTGCCAAAACATAGCTTTGCTTGCCGAAACCACCGATCACTCCAAGACATACCGGTGCAATCACAGAGTGGTGGCGAAACTCCTCGCGGGTGTCCATATTGGATATAAACACTTCAATGCACGGCAGCAGCAGAGAGCCGATGGCGCTGCGCAGGGTATAGCTATCATGCGCCAGAGCACCGGCATTGATAATGACTCCGGAATATTTTTCAGGGGCCCCTTGGAGGCAGTCGACAATGTCGCCTTCGAGGTTGAATTGGAAACAGTCTACCGATAAGTCCATCGCCGTAGCGCTCTCTTGCAGGGCCTGGTGTATATCTTCCAGGGAACTGCCGCCATAAATTGAAGTTTCCCGGCAGCCAAGGAGATTCAGGTTGGGGCCTGAAATAACCAAAAAGCAGTTCGTACTCATGATGGTTCTTCTATTGGCAGGCGTTCACACAACAGGGCTTTCAATCCCAGGATGTAACCCTGAGCGCCCAATCCGCAGATCTGGCCAATACAGACAGCTCCGATGACGGAAACATGACGAAAGGTTTCGCGTTTGAAAATATTTGATATATGCACTTCCACAACATTTACCTGTGCGGCAGTGATGGCATCCCGCATGGCTATGGAGTAGTGTGTATAGGCGCCCGCATTCAACACTATGCCCTTCACCCGGCCCCGGCATTGTTGAATAAAGGTAACCAGTTCGCCTTCATGGTTGGACTGAAAGAACTCTACGGTGACACCCAGTGGATCCGCTGCTGCAGCAATCTCGTTGTTGATGCTCTGCATGCTATTGCCACCGTAGATGCCTACCTCCCGGAGGCCCAGCATGTTCAGGTTGGGTCCGTGAATAACTGCAATTTTAGTTTGCACCGGTATCTCCCAATAATAAATGGCTTAAGTAGCTATATGGGAAACATACTGGTCAGGCGAATAAATGTCCAATTCCATCAAGCGCTGATTTCAGCCAACAAATCAAAGACATTAAAGCTGCTGCATGCGATTATTTTTGACAAGTACCTGCGTTATCAAATGTTGATTTTAGGATACCGTGGTAAACTCGCCCGTGATGAACACAAGCAGATGATGGAGGCGGCTTTGGCACGAGATGAAAAAAAAGCCATTGCTGTATTGGAGCAACACGTAACCCATTGGTCTGGACAGTTTGGTTCATAATTTTGACGAACAGCCAAAGTGATGACACAAGAGATCGCATCTGCCGCAACCAAATTTCAATCCCTCCTGAAACTGTCGTGATGACAATCCAGACGGGTGATCTGAGAATCCTCCAGCGCCAGCCGTTGATTACCCCGGCGGTGCTTGCCGAGGAACTGCCATTGACCGAGGGGACGTCACATTTTGTCCGCGAGTCGCGACAAACGGTCCAGCGTATTCTCGAAGGTAAAGACCAGCGCCTGCTGGCGATCGTCGGCCCCTGTTCAATTCATGATCCGGCTGCTGCCGAGGATTATGCCGGCGAGTTGCATTCCGCCACATCTGAACTGGCCGAAGCCCTGTTCACGGTGATGCGGGTCTATTTCGAGAAACCCCGGACCACTGTGGGCTGGAAAGGGCTGATCAATGATCCTGACCTGGACGGAAGTTTCCATATCAACAAGGGGCTGCATCTCGCGCGCAGACTGATGCTCACAGTCAACAGTTCGGGGCTGCCGGTCGCCAGTGAATTTCTTGATACCACCTTTGGCCAGTATTATGCTGAGTTGGTCAGTTTTGGCGCACTTGGGGCAAGGACCGTCGAAAGCCAGGTGCACCGTGAACTCGCTTCAGGTCTGTCCATGCCGGTAGGCATCAAGAACCGTACTGATGGTGAAATTGGTGTGGCGATTGACGCTGTTCTGGCGGCCCGTTGTTCCCACTGGTTTCCTTCCATTACCCGGGAAGGGGCCCCCGCCATTTTGCAATCATCTGGAAATGAGCAGTGCTTTCTGGTGCTTCGTGGTGGTGATCAATCCGGCCCAAACTATGAACCAGAGGTGATTCAGCAGGTCGCAATGCGGCTTGGCGAGAAAGGACTGCGGCAGGCGGTCATTGTCGATTGCAGCCACGGCAACAGCAGCAAGGATTTCAGTCGCCAGCCAGTGGTCGCCCACTCAGTCGCGAACCAGTTGGGCGAGGGTAATCAAGTGATCCGGGGCATCATGCTGGAGAGTCACCTCATCGAAGGAGCCCAGACCCTGCGACCTGAACAGCCGCTGACTTATGGGCAAAGCATTACCGACGGTTGTCTGTCACTGCAAAAAACTGTTTCAGTGTTGGAAGAGTTGGCAGAAGCTGTCGCCAGGCGGATGCAAAAACAACAACAATAGAAAGCCCGTATTGAAACAGTCAAGCTGTTTTTGACATCAGGCAACTACAACTATCTGCTCAAAGCCCGAGGCGTATACGCATAAGATCTGACGTTTTCCCGATGCCGGGCGGAATTAAAACGGAGTACTATTGGCCGTTCGGATCCCATAGAGGCGGGCGTTATGAAAGCAATCGATGAGAGTATCGACCGGCAAGATTCGATCTCCCATGTCAGGGGCGTTGTTCTGGTTCTTATGGCCGGGGTGATCTGGTCGAGTATTGGTGTCGGTGTGCGCAGTATCGAACAGGCCAATGTGTGGCAGATATTGTTTTACCGTTCACTGGCGATGTCACTCTTTCTCTTTATCCTGATCAGCCTACGCTCCCGCTACCGGCCCGTACAACGCATCAGGCAAGCTGGCTTCCCCGGGGTGATTGGCGGAGCTGTGCTGGTAGTGGCTTTCGCCGGTGGGATTCACGCGATCCAGACCACCACCGTGGCCAATGCCATGTTTCTGTTTGCGGCGGCACCTTTTATTGCTGCGGTGTTGGGATTGATTGTGCTCGGGGAAAGGGTGCGCCGCGCGACCTGGATCGCTATGGTTTTTGCCTTCCTGGGGGTATTCCTGATGGTGATGCAGGGTGTTTCGACAGGCCGCCTTGAAGGCAATATCGCCGCGCTGCTGTCGGCGGTCGGATTTGCCATGTTCACCATCGTCCTGCGCTGGAAAAAGCTGCAAGACATGCTGCCCGCCATTTTTATCGCCGGTCTCCTGGCGATGGTTGTTTCTTCATCAATCAGCATTGTTCAGGGGTATGGATTGTCCATCCCGGCACGTGATGTTTTGATCTCGCTGGCCCTGGGGGTGTTCCAGGTGGGCCTTGGCCTGGCGGCTTACACCACGGGTTCCAGGGTCGTCCCAGCGGCTGAATTGGCTTTGCTGGCGATGACGGAGGTTCTGCTCGCACCTCTCTGGGTGTGGTTGTATTTTGGAGAGACTGCAAGCTCTTATACCTTGATGGGTGGTGGGGTGCTGCTGATTGCGATTGCCGGTAATGCGCTTTCCGGCCTGAGACATAAAACGCTGCCGGTTTTATGATGCTGACGGGAGGCTGGTAATTCTTCAGCCATGGACTACAATTCTGAGCAAATATTTTATATGCTCATTTCAGTTATTTAATCAGGGAGGATTGTTTCTGGCCTGATCCTGGCATTGTTTTCATCAACGAAATACGGCGTTGACGATACCTTGAAGTCGATGATCTCTGCATGGACGTATAACGCATGGGCGTATAACCTTGGATGATGTTTGATTCGAACACTATCACTGCAAGCTTCTGGTATTGGCTTGCCCTGTTTATCTTCGGCATTCTGCTTGAGGCCGTGGCGCTCGTTTATCAGTACTGGCTCGACTACCTGCCTTGTGTACTTTGCATCCATACGCGCATGTTGGTGTTTGCAGCACTCGTGGTTTCTGCATTGATGCTGTGGGGGCGGAGCATCAGAATGTTTCGGCTGGGAGCGCATCTATTGCTTATTGTGATCTGGGCGGCATTAACGGAGCGGTCATGGCAATTGCTCGCTACCGAACGTCGTTGGAGTATCGGCGAGTGCAGTATGGATTCAGGCCTGCCGGGATGGATTCCCCTTGAGCGCATGATGCCCTGGCTGTTCCGTATCGAGGAGCCCTGCGGTTATACGCCTGAGATGCTGTTTGGCGTGACCATGGCCGAAGCACTTATCGTGCTGGCGCCATCGATGACCTTAGCCATGGCAGTCATGTTGATCCGATCGGAAACACTAAAGCGGCAGAGCCCCTCGCAGGAGTGATTCGTGCGGTTCCAGCAAAAAGGGTGACCTGGATTCGCTTAAGCCTAACAGCAATGGAGAGCCTCAAGTCGTCAAGACCTGATTTCTCAAAGTGAAAAGCTTATATTACGAAACCATGGATGATCTGATGAGTTGAACTTATGTTTTTCCGTTTACCCTCTCACAATAGACCCTATCACCTGGGATCGTACCCGCTTGAAACTTTGCCCCACGACCACGCGAATACCGCCCGTGAACAAGAACGCCCGGCGGTTGATTCTCCCGCTTTCACCGCCAAGCCGTGTGGCCCGTTGGCCCGTGCCCTGCGGGAGTACCTCGACATTTTTGTCCAAAATGCGGTAACTGAACCGGCGCCGGCAAAAGCGCCCGTGCCGGAAGATCGGCATCGACGGATGATTGATATCAAGGGCTACGGCTATTTTATGAATGCCTCCCAGGTGGGCATCTGCCGGCTGACCCCCAACGCCTGGTGCAAGGACGCCTCTCCATTGGCGCATGATTTTGCGGTCGTACTGTTGTTGGCACATGGCCGGGTTCCGGAAAAGGATAATCCAGCACGGGCCTGGATCGAACCTGCTATCGAAGATGCGGCTGATTGCCGAATTGGCGGCATAGCGGTCTGCCTGGCCGGGCACATTTCACAACTGGGTTGGTCGGCAACGCCCCACGTCAAGGCGGCCGGTCGGGTAGACGCCGGGCGGTTGTCTGTACTGGCGGGCCTGAATGTTCGGGTCGGCGACCAACTGCATAATCCTTTCATCGATCGAGGATTCTCTCTCGCCGTCGTGACGACCGATTATGCTTTGGCAGCTGATCAGCCGCTATCTGCCACCGCGCTGCAAACACAAGGGCTCAGCTACTGGCTTGGCCGTAATGGTGCGACATCGGGGCGGGAACGTAATCGCCGCGCCCGGCGGGCAACACATCTTGGCGCTTATCCCATGGAAACGGTCAAACGAGTCGATCGGCCGACGACCATGATCTTCGACGACGAGGTGCCACGGGTATCAAAAAGAGCAGCCTTTTTCGACCGCGCACTGCGGGGTGACCTGGGTGCCAAGGCCCAGCGTGAACGTCACCGCTTTGCCTTCAAGCAGCCGCACACAGCCGGCATGATGGCTTCAATGCGGGCCATGATCTCGATCCAGGATGGTGAATCGGCCCCGGCTTCCCCCGATGACCGGTATACGGATGCGGCCGCTAATTCTCGGGCGCTTAAATCCCTCTCCTACCTGCTGGGTGCGAACATCACCGGGATCTGTGAGGTTCCGGACTATGCCTGGTACTCTCATGGCGCTGACGGTGAGCCGCTTGAGCAAAGACACAAGTTCGCCGTGGTGATGCTGATCGACCAGGAATTCGACACCATGGAGGGGGCTTCCGGCGATGACTGGATATCGGGCACCCAGTCTATGCGCGCTTACCTGCGCGGGGCAGAGATTGCCGGCATCATGGCTGAAATGATGCGACAGATCGGTTTTCCGGCGCGTTCACAAACCAACGTCGACAGTGAGGTGCTGCACATTCCACTGATGCTGCTCGCCGGGCTGGGCGAATTGTCAAGAATCGGGGAACTGGTCCTGAACCCGTTTGTCGGGCCGCGGCTCAAGACCGTGGTCATGACCACAGACATGCCGCTTGAGCCTGATGCGCCGATTGATTTCGGGCTGCAATATTTCTGCAGCAACTGTTGGAAGTGTGCACGCGAATGCCCGTGTGACGCGATCTCGTGGGGCGACAAGGTGATGTTCAATGGCTATGAGATGTGGAAACCAGACGTCGATCGTTGCGCCCGCTATCGCCTGACCAATTCGCGCGGTTCTGCCTGCGGGCGCTGCATGAAAACCTGTCCGCTCAACAAAGTCGTGACGGCGGATGGCTCAGTGCTTGAGCGAATTGCGAGTTGGTGCGGAATAAATGCCCTGTTCCTGAAGCCTCTGCTGGTGCCCCTGGCGGTCAGGATAGACGACTGGCTGGGTAACGGCACCCGTAACCCGGTCAAGAAGTGGTGGTTTGATTTGGAGGTCGTCGATGGCATCTGTGTCGATCCCGTAAAAGGATCCAACCAGCGCGAGCTCGATCCTGATCACAGCATTGACCCGGAAAAACAGAAAATCGCCTATTACCCGGCAAACATGATGCCAGTACCCAATGACCTGACGGTTCAGCTCACCGATCGCAAGGCAGCCCTTGCTGCTGCAGCCCATATGGAGTCGCCGTCTGACGCAGCCGAAAGAAAACGGCGGGGCCAGCAGGCGCCCCCGCACTACAAACCAACGCCGTCTGACCCGGCAGGCCCTATAGGCGCTCAAGCCGAGCCTACCGTCTATGGGGATGCTGGGCGCAAGTAATCCGGAGCCCGCGGCCTGGCGCACTACGTGAAGGGCCCATGGAGATTGTGGGCTTCAGATCAAAATGCCGATGAGTGACCTCATCGCGTCCCGCACCTGCCGAAAGTAAATTCCTATCCCTTGCCTTGTTGGGGATAATCAGTCCGGACGGCTCGGGGCGTGGCGCGCTCTTTTGTCCCGGAAGCGGTCCCTTTGAGAGGGCGGGTGCGCGCCGTTTTCCCGGCTACCTCCTCCGAGCGTTGGTAGAGATAGTTGCGTGTGATCGGTACCGCCAGGTGGTGGCGTGCCAGTTGCCAGTGCTGGACCGTGGTGATGCCCGCCTCGAACGAGGTCTGAGAGATGACCAGATAGAACTCCCACATGCGGCAGAATCGCTCACCGCGTTCACGAACAAAACGTGCGCGGTGCTGTTGAAAATTGGTGTTCCAGGCGGCGAGTGTCATGGCGTAGTGTTCGCGCCAGATCTCGACGTCGGCGGTGTGCAGATGGCTCTTCTCCACGCTTTGGGCCACCTCGGAGAGGCTCGGCAGGTAACCGCCGGGGAAGATGTGGCGACGGATCCACGGGTTGGTGGGTTCCGGTGGCAGCCGGCTGCCGATGGTGTGCAGCAGGGCGATCCCCTCCGATGTGAGTGAATCGGATATCTTGCGCAGCATGGAGGTGTAATTGCGTTTGCCGACGTGTTCGAACATCCCCACCGAAACCACGCGGTCGTAGCGCCCGGTGTGTTCGCGGTAATCCATTTGATGGATGTCTATGCGGGATTCGAGTCCGCACGCCCTGACTCTGGCGCGGGCCGTCTGCATCTGCTTGTGCGAGAGCGTGAGCCCGGTGACACGAATGTCGAATGCCTGACAAAGCGCAATCGCGAGGCTGCCCCAGCCGCAGCCGATATCGAGCACGTGTTGGCCGTCCTCGAGGCACAGCTTGGCCGCAATCAGGTCGCATTTTGCGCGCTGCGCCTGTTCCAGGGTGGCTTGGGGATGATCAAAGTAGGCGCAGGAATAGTGCAGGTCGTCGTCGAGGCATGCTCGAAACAGCTCTTCGTCCAGATCATAGTGATGGCTGACGTTGCGGTAGCTCGTGCGGATGCTGTTCCAGGATTTCAGGATGCGTCTCATAGTGCTCAGCGGTGTCACTCGTCCGCTGTTCGGGGTGACCGATGACTCGAGGTTGATGCGCAGTATCGAGAGCAGGTCGTGCAGTGTGCCCTGGGCAATATCCCAGTTCCCATCCATATAGGTCTCGCCCAGGTTCAAACGAGGGTTGGCGAGTATGTGCTTGATGACGCCGGGTTTGTTCAGGCGCCAGGTAACGCAGGGGGCGTCGTCACTCGCTTTCTGGCCGAAGGTATTTCTCCGGCCATCATGGTCGATGATGGTCAGTTCTCCGAACCGCACCAGGCGCTCAAACAACTCGTATCCGTGCATAGGCCTCTCCGGACCCGCGGCATGTTCGGCGACGTTTTGTGGTATCCGCTCGCACAAACCCTCACAGGGAATGTTATGGTGCCGCGAGTATCTCCTTCACGAATGAGTCATTATCTCAGCACACCCCTTGAGGATCAATATCGGTACGCACCACCGGATTTTCCGATTTTACCCCTCCTGCCCGCGACCGGCGAGCAACACCGGCGAGCTCGGTCAGCCCTTGCCCTTGCCCAATTCGGCCACCGCGATACCTCCCAGTACCAGAACCAGCGCCATACCGTGAAACCACTGAAAATTCTCGTTCAGGATTAATACCGCCAGAACTGCAGAAAACACCGGCACCAGGTTGATAAACAGGCCGGCCCGGCCCGGCCCGATCAGGCCTACCCCCTGGATAAAGAATATCTGCGCTATAAATGAGGGCAAAAGGGCAACCAGGGCCACCACCACCCAGCCCTGGGCAGTAGGCCACTGCACCTCACCAGTGATGATTTCGAAGGCCAAAAGAGGAAATGAAGAGATCAATGCGACACAAGCCAGCACTGCAAATACTGACAACGGCGACACCGCGGGCCTGTTTCGCAAGGCAACGGCATAGCCCGCATAGAGCAGGCAGGCCATTAACATGAAAAAGTCTCCCCGATTGATGGCCTGCTCAACCAGTCGCGTCCAATCACCACCGGTAGCGACCAACACCACACCAACCAGCGTAATGGTAACGCCCAGAATCTGTAACTGGGTAATCGTGGTTCGGTAGGCGACCAATGCGCCCAGCAGAACAAATACCGGAATCGAACCCTGCAGAATTCCAATATTCAGTGCCGTGGTGTAGTGGGCAGCGACATAGAACAAGCCATTGAAGGTGGCGAAACCTGCCGAACCCATGAGAAACAGATAAAGCTTTCGGGTTCGCAGCACCGGCCAGTCCTGCAGGAGTGGTTTTCGCATAAACAGGATGACCAGAATCACCACGCAGACCCAGCGCAGGAAAACCAGGGCCATGGGAGAAACTTCGCCAACCGCCAACTGGCCGAACAGGGCGTTCAGCCCCCAACACAGGGCGGTAATTGTCAGCATCAAATAGGCTTGCCAAGTATTTGTGGACGAATTCATGATCTTGGTTCCATGGCGGTGCAGCGAATCAGGAGCCTCAAATGCCGGACAGAATCATTGATCGGATAATGCCGGGTGAGGCGGTTGTTCCAGAGCAGCAGATCTCCCATTTGCCAGCTGTGACGAAACTCAAATTGAGGCCGACATCGAATATTTTAAGCCGTCCGGAGTGTGAGTGTAGAGTATTTACTGTGCACGTTCGGCATTCCCCTTCAACGCCGCATCCATCATCCTGAGCGCGCAATAACTTGCGCCCAGCAGCCCGGGTTGGGGATGCATAATGATCTGGGTCGGGATGCGCTCCATGAGCGAGCGGTGACGCCCCTTATTTTCAAATCCGGCGCGGAATCCACTGTTGGCGAGCAGCTTGGGGTAGCGTTGAGCAATTCCACCGGCAATAAAAATGCCATTTTCAGCGCCCAGCGTCAGCGCGATATCACCGGCAATCTGCCCCAGCATCTCGAAAAATAATTGAACGCATTCAGAGGCCAGTGAGTCGCTATTGTCGTTTGCCATGGCGAAGATCTCGGCTGCCGAGAGCGGGGTATGTTGTTCGTTGTGGAGGCGGGTCAATGCCCAGTAGATATTCTCCAGACCCGAACCGGACACCAGGCGTTCGGAGGAGACGCGCCCATAACGTTCACGCATGACCGTCAGAATATCGAGCTGGACCTGGGTTTCGGGGGCAAATCCGCCATGGCTGGCTTCCCCGGTTATCGGGATTAAGCTGTCAGCGTATTTTCTCAAGCCGACAGCGCCGAGACCGGTACCCGGGCCCAGAATGGCAACCATATAATGCTCTTCGTCGAGTGGCGCGGGATTGGGTAATCCTATGCAAAAACAGTCGTCATCCCGCAGGAAAGGTATGGAGTATGCGATCGCCTCGAAATCGTTGAGCAGGCATACCGCGGGTATACCGAATTCCCGCGACAACTCCCCGGCGGCAAGAGTCCAGTTGTTGTTCGTCAGCCGTACCTGTCGGTCGACGATCGGGCCGGCGGCGGCGAGGCAGATGATATCCGGTGTCGGCGCATTGATCTGTTTCAGGTAATGCTTGATCGCCAGATCTGCCGAAGCAAAGTCTGCACATTGCAGCGTCAGCTCATCGCTAAAGCCGGGGGTAGCGGTGTTTGCAAGAGCGAAGCGGGCATTGGTTCCGCCTATATCACCAATTAATAGATATGGCTCAGCCATCGGTTGCCTTTCGATTACGGAAAAAAACCAATGCTCTCACAAGCCGAGACTGGCTGCATCCTTTGCGAGCCTGGATATCGCACTAAAATTACCCGCACGCAGGAGATCGGGCGGGGTAATCCAGGAACCACCGATTGCGCGTACATTATCCAGGGCAAGATAGTCACTCGCCGTAGCGACTGAGATACCGCCGGTTGGCATGAAGCTGATTTCCGGCAGGGGTGCAGACACTGCTTTTAGCATGGCGCAACCGCCGGCAAGTTCGGCGGGGAAAAATTTCTGCAGGCGGTAACCCTGCTGCAACAGGTGCATCATTTCCGATGGGGTTATCGCGCCCGGGATGAAAGGAAAGCCGGCGGCGCTGGCTGCCTCCAGCAAACCATCGGTAGATCCGGGGGATACCCCGAATTTTGCCCCGGCCTCGATCACGGCATCGAGATGCGCGAGCGAGCGAATACTTCCGGCACCGACAATCATTGACGGTACTTTGCTGGCGATCCGTTCGATCGAAGCCAGTCCGGCTTCTGTGCGTAATGTCACCTCAATAACATTTAAACCCCCATCCAGCAGAGACTCAGCCAAGGGTGTCGCAATTTCGACATCGTCAATCACCACTACTGGAACGATTCGCACTCCAGTGAACAAATTGGTTGCATCCATAATGACTCCGGTTAAAAAATACTGGCGCCCGACTCGGCACTGCCTACCTGCGCCCTGAAGGCGGAAAACAATTCCCGACCCATACCACTGTGGCTGGCCTCAAGATCTGGCATGGGTGTTGATCGGGTTGCGATATCATGCTCGGCATTGACCTCCAGCGAGCCCTGCTCAGCATCGATCTCGATCAGATCACCGTCGATGATCTTGCCGATATTGCCACCGAGCAGTGCCTCAGGTGAAACCTGAATGGCGGCGAGAATCTTCCCGGAGGCCCCCGACATGCGTCCATCTGTCAGCAGCGCAACCTTGTAGCCCTCATTCTGCAACAACCCGAGGTAGGGGGTGAGTTTGTGTAACTCAGGCATTCCGTTGGCACCAGGCCCCTGGCAGGGGAGTACGGCGACAAAATCCTGCTTAAGCTCACCGCGGTTGAAACTGTCGAGGAACGCCTGTTGCGAGTAAAAAACTCTGGCCGGTGCTGAAATCCGGTAATGCTCCCTGGAAACCGCGGATACCTTGACGATCGCGCGCCCCACATTTCCATCGACAATGCGAAGACCCCCCTCGCGGTCAAATGGATTGTCGACGGGTCTGAGGATATCGGGATCGAGCGATTCACGTTGTGCCGGGCGCCATTTCAGGGTGTTGTTGTGAATCAACGGTTCCTGGCAGAAACGATCCAACCCATGTCCGAGTAGGGTGTTCACGTCCTGGTGCAGCATGCCGGCATCGAGCAGCTGTGTCATCAGGTAGCCCAGTCCGCCTGCAGCGTGGAAATGATTGACGTCTGCCAGGCCGTTTGGGTAGACATGCGCCATCAGTGGAACCACGGTCGACAGCTCCGCAAAATCATCCCAGTCAAGCATGATGCCGGCAGACTTTGCTATCGCGACCAGGTGCAGGCTGTGATTGGTCGAGCCACCCGTTGCGAGCAATCCGACGATCGCATTGACAATCGCTTTTTCATCGACGATATGGGCGATGGGGGTATGGTTTTTGCCCGCTTTGGTCAGTTCGAGTACCCGTCGTACAACCTCTATGGTGAGTTGCTCGCGCAACTCGGTTCCCGGATTGACGAATGAGCCGCCCGGTAATTGCAATCCCATGAATTCCATCAGCATCTGGTTGGTGTTCGCGGTGCCATAGAAGGTGCAGGTCCCGGGGGAATGGTAGGATGCGGATTCGGCGGCCAATAGGACATCACGCCCTACACGACCGGCGGCATATTCCTCCCGGGTGTGTGCTTTTTCCTTGTTCGATAACCCTGAAACCATGGGCCCGGCGGGTACAAATGCGACCGCCAAATGACCGAACGACAAGGCTCCCATCAGCAGGCCCGGTACTATCTTGTCGCAGACGCCAAGACAGAGTACGGCATCGAACATATTGTGCGACAACCCGACTGCGGTCGACAGTGCGATAAGATCGCGGCTGAACAGGGATATATCCATCCCTTCCCGGCCCTGGGTCACGCCGTCGCACATCGCCGGCACCCCCCCGGCAAACTGGGCGATCGCACCTTCGGCGCGGGCCGCCTTTTTGATCAGTGCCGGGTAGTCTTCATAGGGTTGATGGGCACTCAGCATATCGTTATAGGCGGAAATAATACCGATGTTGGGCGTTGAGGTTGCGGACAGCAGATCCTTGTCGGTTTGGGCGCATGCCGCCATGCCATGCGCGAGATTGCTGCACGACAATCCACCGCGTGAAGGGCCTTTGGTTGCTGCGCGGTGGGTGCGTGCGAGGTAGCTGGCGCGGGATTTGGCGCTTCGTTTTTTAATGCGTTCGCTGACGCGGGTTAGGACTGGGTTCATGGTTGGATTTCTGTTCAGGGCGCCCAGTAAACTTGTATCGGGGCACGATTTTGGGAAAGAAGGGCGGCCAGCGGGTAAGTGCAGTGTGCGGACTTCGCTGCTTCATAGACATCCCGTTTGTTGTTGCCGAACAACAGCAGCACAATGTTGTCGCTGTTGGACAATGCCGTGAGGGTTAAACTGACCCGGGGATAAGGGCTCGCAGCGGTGATTACCGGAATGCACAGCTGACGGTTGTCGAGACTCAGGCCGGAAGCGAGGTTTTCCGCATCCGGGAACAAGGAGGCAAAGTGTCCGTCTTCACCCATTCCCAGCAGCGAGGCAGCAAACGGCAGTTCCAGCTCCTGGAGGGCCAGGTCAATGGCCTCACAGCGCAAGCCAATGTCGATCTGGTCGTCATAAACCGGCAGCAGATGGGCCGTCGATGCGTTGTTTTGCAGTAGCTGGGTTCGCACCAGGTTTTCGTTGCTGTTGTTATCCTTTGCCGGCACCCAGCGTTCATCGCTCAACAGGATTCTAACGTCGGACCAGTCGAGATCGACCTCTGAGAGGTGGTTAAAACAATCGATCGGTGAGCTCCCGCCGCTTACTACCAGTGAGGCCTCCGCCCCCGTCTGCAGGCGCGCTTTCAGGGTATTGCCGATAAAGTCCGCCGCGGCCGTCGAGGCCTCTGCTCGGGTTTTGAAAAAGTGTTCTATCGTCGGTTCAGGCATTGGGATACCATGCGCGACCGTCGCGATCGAGTAATAGCGAAGACGCGCTGGGGCCCCAGGATCCGGCGATGTAGGGCTCTACCTTCTGATTGGTATTCTCCCAGCCATCGATAATACCGTCGATCCAGTTCCAGGCAGCCTCGACTTCATCACGGCGCATGAATAGCGCCGGGTTGCCCCGCAATACCTCCATCAGAAGACGTTCGTAGGCATCCGGGTAGCGGATCCCGAAGGTTTCCTCAAAACTCAAATCGAGCGCAACCGGACGCAGCTCAAACCCGCCCGGTCCGGGCTCTTTTGCCATCACCGACAATTTGACCCCCTCGTCAGGCTGGAGGCGGATCGTAAGCCGGTTTGGATTTACATTGTATTCCTGCTCGGCAAAAATCGAATGCGGAATATCCTGAAACTGGATAACAATTTCGGAATGTTTGCCCTGCAGTCGTTTCCCGGTGCGCAGGTAGAAAGGGACGTTCGACCAACGCCAGTTATCGATCTCAACCTTCAGGGCGACGAATGTTTCACACCTGCTGTCTTGATTACCAAGTTCGTCGAGATAGCCCGGCACCGTGCTTTGCCTGATTGCGCCGGATGTATATTGGCCGCGCACCGAGTTTGCACGCACCGTTTCAGCGTTAATTGGCCTCAAGGCACGCAGAACCTTGATTTTTTCATCACGTACCGCATCGTGGTGGAGGCTGGCCGGGGCCTCCATGGCGGTCAGGCAGACCAGTTGCAGCAGGTGGTTTTGGACCATGTCGCGTAATGCACCGATGCGATCGTAAAACTCGATGCGTCCGCCCACGCCGAGATCTTCAGCCACGGTAATCTGTACGTGATCGACGGCACCGCGTCGCCATAAGGGCTCGAACAACGAATTGGCAAAGCGCAGTGCGAGCAGGTTTTGTACGGTCTCTTTGCCCAGGTAATGGTCGATGCGGTAGATCTGGTTTTCACTGAAGCACTCTCCAACCGCATTGTTGATGTCCGATGCCGAGAGGAAATCCCGACCCAGCGGTTTTTCGAGGACAATACGGCTATTCCCGGTAATCAACCCATTCTGCTGCATACCCCGGGCAATAGTGCCAAAAAGCGTAGGTGCGGTAGCCAGGTAAGCCACCCTGATGCGGTCGTCTTTGCCGCTGAGCAGATCACACAGTGGTGTCCATTCATCCGGCGACACGAGGTCTGCCCGGGCGTACTCGATGCGGCTGCTGAAAGTTTTCCAGTGCTCGCCATCAAACTCACCCTGGGCAAGATTGCCGCGTAATGCCTTTTCAACCATATCGATGTAGCCATCCCTGGTGAGATCGCTGCGGCCGACGGCTATGATGCGACTACCTGCCATTATCTGGTTGTCACGGTCACGATGATAAAGCGCGGGCAACAGCTTGCGCATCGCAAGGTCGCCGGTGCCACCGAAGATGATGAGGTCGAAAATATCGACTGGGACTAGTTTGGCCATAGAAAAATCCAATTAATAAATGTAATATTGCTACATATTAGATAAATAGTCAATAAAAAGCTATAAAATAATCAAAAAATAATGTAATATTACTACATGCTAAAGCAAATCGAACATAAAATTCCTTCTTTAAGTCGTTCCGGACAACGGATCGCCAAGTGGGTCATCGACCATCCGAAGCAGGCGGCCGAGAGCACCCTGGCCGGCGTTGCCCGGGAGTGCGCTACCAGCGAACCCACCGTAATTCGATTCTGTCGGCAGCTTGGGCTGGACGGGTTCCGCGATTTTACCATTCGCATGACTGAGGCATTGAGCCAGCCAGTGGGTAACATCCATCGCGATGTGCGTGCAGATAATACTGCTGCAGATGCGGTTATCAAGGTTATGGATTCATCCATTGCTTCACTGGTTGAAATTCGTTCGCGGTTGTCATCCATGCCGGTTGACGAGGCGGTTGCCGCAATGGCGCTCACCAGGCAGATCTGCTTTGTCGGAATGGGGGCCTCCGGACATGTGGCAGGGGATGCCTGGCACAAGTTTTTTCGCCTCGGGATTCCCTGCAACAGCCTGACAGATTTGCCCAGCTTGCTTCAATTTTCCGCTATTGCCGAGCAGGGAGACGTATTCTTCGTGATTTCAAGCAGTGGCCAATGGCCGGAACAGATACGCGCGGCTGAACTCGTGCGATCCCGGGGCGGAACCATTATTGCTTTAACCAATCCGCAATCGGATCTCGCTGCAGTTGCGGATATCCTGTTTGCCTCTAACGATTTTGAGGACACCAGTGTGTATACGCCGATGAGTTCCCGGCTGGCGCAACTCGCACTACTTGATGCTCTGCAGGTTTCCCTCGCACTTGTCCTTGGCGAGAGTGCAGTGGAGAGGCTAAGCAATACTAAAACGGCCTTGCTGCAGGATACGGTACGCCCATTGAAGGAGTACTGAGTATACCGGGTGAAAATATTGTGCAGGCTTTACGGCATTTTTGCCCGGCTTTGGCACAAAAAAAAACATGTTACCCGGAAGTTTCCCTTCCAGTCATAGTTAAAAGAACCCTTGAACTATCTACAAGACAATATTCTGATTCGAATCAGGCCGATTCTGCTGTCAATTTTTGCCGTTGCCATCAGTCAGAATCTGTTTTACGTGATGTTGCCGATACGCCTGAAGGAAGGAGGCTATGTTTCCGCCGATATCGGTCTGGCGATGAGTATGTTTTATATAGGCGCTATTCTGGCCGGGTTATTCGGCTCCAGGTCGATTCTGCGCGCAGGGCATATCCGTGCTTTTGCCACTATGGCGGCCACCCTGGCAATCATTGCGGTAGTGCACAGCTATATCAATAATTTCTGGGTCACCGCCTTGCTGCGCATGTTGGCCGGGTTTTGTTTTGTCACCAATTTCATCACTTTGGAAAGCTGGTTAAATGTTTTAAGTAATCAGAGTAACCGGGGGAAGATCTTTAGTATTTATCAGATTTGTTTTGCCCTGGGTTTTGGCTCTGCCCCTTTTCTGCTGAATCTATCGAATGAGCATGATCCTCGTCTGTTTGGGCTGATCAGCGTCTTCTTTTGTGTCGCCTTGATTGTGATGTCAATGAGTCGTCTGCCCATGCCGGAATTGCCGGCAAAGACAAGGGCCATGTCACTCAGGAGATTATGGCGATACAGTCCTTCCGGCACCCTGTCCTGCTTCAGTGCAGGATTGATTAATGCCGCCAGTGTGACATTGATTTCCTTATACGCCTATGACCACGGGATCAGTGGGATCTGGTTGTCACTGGTGTTGGGGTCTTACCAATTGGGCGGATTATTGACCCAATATCCGGTGGGATGGCTGGCGGACCGGTTTGATAAACGATCGGTAGCAGCGGGTCTGATGACAATGGGGGTTTGTAGCAATTTGTTGATTGTTGCAGAAAACTTCTTGCCGATACCAATAGAGATGCTGGTCGTTTTTTTTCTTGTATCCGGAGGATCGGGTGTCGCCTTATTTCCACTCTCGGTGACCCAGGTATTCGACAATATTGACCTGAAAGAGGCCATGTCTGTGACCAGTACGTTGCAGATATTGCAGGGCAGCGGGGGGGTTTTGGGCCCAATTATCGCCGGCTACGTGATGAGCCGGTTCGACAGTATATGGCTCTACTACTATCTGATCGTCATCCACCTGCTCGTAGCCGGTTTTCTGCTGGTGCGAAAGTTCTTCTTTCGCACAGAGGTTCCCGAACCGGCATCCAGTTTGCAGATCAGCCTGCAGGGGACATCAATCGGTTCCTCGGTTAATGATCTCAAGGTCAATTACAACCTGACCGAGATTGGTGATCCGGAACTGAAACTTCTTTTGGTGGCTCTGGGTCAACAGCCCAAAGACCCGGGTATTCTCATCACTACCGCTTTGGAAAGCTCATCCCTTAAACCCCGGGATGTTGCTATTCATCTGGTATTGGGATTCCCCAAACATTCCGGCGAATTGATCAGGCATCTTGTGGACTCATTCCCTGATGATCGTCTGGCCATAGCCCACTCACTTTATGACCTGTTGATTCTGCGCAAGGAACGGATAAACGCGATGCTGCACAAAGCATTGACCAGTGGAGCACAGGATTTTGAGCGTAATGAAATTGATTCCCTGATCCAGCGCTTGACCCGGGAGGTGGATAGCGTTGAACAGGCTGCGTAACAAAGTAAATTTCGGTAGATTTTCTATTCGCTTCGCAGCGTCTGACCACCCTCTTGCTGATCAACAGGCAGGGTTGAACGCTCTTCCGGATGTCCTGGATCCGGTCAACAAAATTGACTCCAATAGATTAAGTTGCACTTAGCGCCTTGTGTGGTGACTCGCGTACGGGCAAATGGATGATCGCAGAAAATCCACTCACGCCAATACCCACCCACCACACTACACTGTAGGAGTGATAGAGATCATACATCACGCCGCCAAGCCAGACGCCGAGAAAAGAACCCAACTGATGGGAAAAGAAAACAATCCCATACAGTGTTCCCATGTAGCGCAGACCATAGATATGGGCGATCAAACCAGAGGTCAATGGTACCGTGGCCAGCCACAACCCTCCCATGACCAATGAAAACAGTATGACAGTGGCAGGGGTGATGGGTGTCAGGATAAAGGCTGCAGCGGCAAGGGTTCGGAGAGTGTAGATTCCGGCCAATAGGTATTTCTTGGGAAAATAGTGGCCAAGTGCGCCCGCGGCAATGGTCCCGAAAATGTTGGTAAACCCAATGAGCGCTATTGAGGCCGCACCCAAGGCAGTCGTTGAGGTAATGCCGACAGAGCGGATCACACTATTGCCGGGGATGGTGCTGCACATTTCAGCCACAAAGGCCGGAAAATGGGCGGTGATAAAGGCCAGTTGGAATCCGCAGGAAAAGAAGCCGAGAAAGATCATGGAGTAGGTCGGGTCCTTGATGGCCAGAAGCAGGGATTCACCCATGGATTCTCGTAATTCCTCTCGATTGCCGGTTTGGTCCTTGCCCAGCATCGGTAATACCAGCAGGACGGCAATAATCGATCCGGCAAAGATAATGAATACGTTTGACCAGGGCATGATTCGCAGCAACAGGTCAGCAACAGGGGGGCCTACAATCTGTCCTGCTGAACCCGCAGCCGTGGCAATCCCCAGTGCGAGCGAGCGGTTTCGATCAGAAGCGCTTCTGCCCACAACCGCAAGGATGACGCCAAAACCGGTACCGGCAATTCCAAAACCGACTAAAAGTTCCAGCGTCTGGTGGACCAGTGGAGAGGTCGCGATACTCGAAAGCACCAACCCCAATGCATAGACAAGAGAGCCAAGAATGATCGCTTTTTTATCACCGAATTTTTCTGCAATAGCGCCAAAGATCGGCTGACCAATACCCCAGGCGAGGTTCTGTATGGCGATGGCCATTGAAAATTCAGAACGCAGCCAGCCGAACTGGTCAGCGATTGGAATCTGGAAAAGGCCAAAACTGGACCGTATCGCAAAACTGACCATCACAATCAGGCAGCCTGCAATCAGTATGGGTGTAAGAAGCCCTTCGGATTGATTTCCTTTCATTAATATACGGGTCTATTCTGAAAGTGAGTTAAAAATCAAAATCAGGGATAGAAAAATTGCTTGTGGCCGATGCGGCGCCCGGCGCCGTCGGCAGGAGAAGAACCCTGCTGCCTCTTTTACATCATCCCTGGTCGTTGTAATCGCCATTTCACCCCTCTTTCGGCAGGCTTTGTCGCAAAACTTATAGCAGACGAGAAAACCAATAACAATATTATGTTTGATATGGTGACTTGAATGCCAATTACAACATTCACGATAGGGAAAATACCTCGGGCAGGGCGGAGCAGCCATCCCTGATGGAAGGAATCTCAGCAAACACCAACCCATCGTTAAAGGTTATTTTGATCACCAACCCTATTGCGATGTGGTTGTCCTCTCAGCCCTTTCTGACGCGTCTGTAGATGAGTGCAACAAGTCCTGCTATGACAAATACCAGCAGGTAGTCAATGACTGGAATTCGCAAAACTTCGTTGAGCTGCTGCCAGCCTCTTGCAGAATAGACCAAGACCAAACCGGCAACGAACAATGAGGCGATAAACCAGCGAACCATCCGGGACAACCCCAGTCCGTGCATTTGGGTCACAATAAACATCATCAAAAAGCCAAACAGAAACATCGTCCAAAATTCTTGTCCGGCAATAAGAGCAACAACAACGCCATGGAACAGTACGAGCACTTCCAGGCATAAGGTCCACCAGCGGTTAGTGTGTACTCGGGTGAATATAAAGCCGGCCTGTATCATGAGCAGAAAGGTGTAAAAGAACCCGAACAAATGGCCCCAGGTGGTTTCCATGGGGTGAAACCAATAGGTGTACACTATTGCCCAGGAAAAATAATACCCATGGTAACGAATCAAGAAGGGGCGAATGCCGACAAACATCTTGCCGCCACCGCCAAAAAACAGACCTCTTCTTGGCGCTTCAATAATCAACACTATCACCAGCAACAGAATGACAGAGGCTTGTGAAGAGAAGACAGAAACATTCTGCGCCAAACCGTCATACCAAACAGCAGTCTGAACAAAATGAAGCAGTGCAAATACAGCTGTTCCGCCTAAAGCGATCCAGTTGACAGGATGCATGCTTCTCCTGTCCTGCAGTTGGGCACGGTTTTTTTGAGCCCAGGCAATGACGCCCCAGATAAAGAGTTGATGGGCAACATAGCCTGCCCAGGCGCTGAGTTGGGAGGCGAAGTTCGGATCCGGCCTTTTCCAGTAGTACCAGGCAGCGCCCTGGTCCGGCAAAAGAGCAACTTGCCGAAGCAGAGGATCCAGCAGCACAATACTTGCAGTCGCAAGAACTGCAAGAATGATTGAAAATGTCCAGGCTTTATTCATCACTGCAAACTCTTTATCTTGTCAAAGATAAAATGGACTTGGTTGTTTTTATACTGGCCTGGGTTCCAGAGTTGATCTTCTGCTGTTCCCGCCGCAAGTAGATATTGTCCTTTGTTACTGGTGGTAGACTTTACTGAAATAAGAGCTAGATTCCAAGACCTTGCACTCCTGGCGGAATCAGTAAAGTAAATCATAACCCAGTACAGGCGTCTCTTTGTTGCGACGTGTCATTCGAGACACTCCGATTCGATTTTTGCCACTACTTTGCCACAATTTCTCCACTCCGAATTCATCATGCCCGTGTAATCTCTGATTTGATCGAGATCAACAAGGGGGGTTAATACAATGATTGGTGCCATTGCCGGCGATATTGTCGGTTCCATCTATGAGTGGGCGAATATCAAGACCAAGGAGTTCGAGCTCTTCAGCCCGGAGGCCTTTTTTACCGATGACAGTGTTCTCACTGTCGCCCTCGCCGATTCCATCCTCAACGATGCCGACTACGGGGCGGTGATGAAGAGCTACTACTTCCGCTATCCCAATTCAGGCTATGGGGGCTCCTTCCACCAGTGGGCGCAATCCGATCAGGACTCTCCCTACAACAGCTGGGGCAATGGCTCCGCGATGCGCACCAGCCCGGTGGGCTATGTCTGCAGCAGCCTTGAAGACACCCTCAACCAGGCAAAGCATTACGCCTCCTTCACCCACAACCACCCCGAGGGGGTCAAGGGCGCCCAGGCCACAGCTGCCGCCATCTACCTGGCAAGGACGGGAGAGCCCAAGGAGGGGATCAGGAAGTACCTCACCACCACCTTCGATTATGACCTCACCCAGACGCTGGATGAGATCAGGCCGCACTACACCTTTGATGTCTCCTGCCAGGGGACAGTTCCCCCGGCCATTGTGGCCTTTCTTGAATCAGACAGCTTTGAGGACGCCGTCCGCAACGCCATCTCACTGGGGGGCGACAGCGACACCCTGGCCTGCATCACCGGCGGTATTGCCGAAGCCTTCTATGGCGGGGTGACCGATCGGGTCTACAACAACGTCATGAACCGGCTGGACCGGGAGCTGAAAGAGGTAGTTGCGGAGTTTCAGGGGAAATATATGTTGCAGTGATCAGATGGGGAGAAGAGGCCGTTCACACCGGTCCACATGGGGCCGGGGCTGCTGATCAAGTCATTTCATAAGACTTTACCCATACCGCTTTCTTCAAATTGATGTTGTTAAGATAAGGGCGCCCTTGGTGTGTTGGCCCCAAGGGCACCCCGGTTGTCTACTTATTCGGTTCCGTATTGGTGAGCGGTTTACTCCTGGTCAAAAGAGAACCCGACCACCCGACATTGTGAAGCTTGTGATGGGGGTCGTCCCATGATCCCAGCATTCTGAAGATAATCCCATCCGTATCTTTCGGTAGTCCAGTTGACGGGTCTCTGTCCATTCCTATCCCTACTTTGGTAGAACCAGGCTTTGTTGACGATATAATCGCCAATAGAGTCAAATAAACAATCATAGCTAATACAAACCACAAGTTTAGTCATAAATTATGAATATTGCGCTCTATTCTTTAGTGTTATTTTGTTGGGGGACTTCATGGCTTGCAATCACCTTCCAGTTAGGCGAAGTCGCACCGCAGGTATCTATCGCATGGCGTTTTTTGATTGCTTCTTTGGTATTATTTAGCTGGTGTTTTATTCGAGGTATTAACCTATCTTTTCCGTGGCGTAGACATCTCAACTTTATTGTATTGGGTATTTTTCTATTTTGCGTTAATTATATTTGTGCCTACTTTGGAAGCTTTTATCTGGCCTCCGGCATGGTGGCCCTTATTTTTTCAACCCTGACATTGTTTACAGTTTTTAATGGCTTTATCTTTTTCAGGTATCCGATCAGGTGGACTATACTGATAGGCGGGATAGTTGGAATTGCCGGATTGTCTATCATATTTTCCAATGAAATTAGAGCTACCGTGTGGTCATTAGAGTCTGGGGTGGTTAAAGGCTTTATTTGGGTTCTGCTGGCGACTTTTTTTGCCTCAATAGGTATGTTGTTATCGGGAGAGATGCAGGCAAAAAAAATGCCGTTGGTTCAAAGTAATGCATATAGTATGCTTTATGGCGCACTTCTTATAGTTGCCTATATAGGAATTGGTGACATTAAATTCGGTTTTGATATCAGCTATAGCTATGTTGTTTCCTTGATATATTTAGCCCTAATCGCTTCGGTATTGGGTTTCGGCTCATATCTTAAGCTGGTAGGGAATATTGGAGCCGACAAGGCTTCTTATGTAAATATTTTTACTCCAGTTATTGCCTTGCTGTTGTCAACTTTATTTGAGGATTATCAATGGAGTTGGGTAGGTTTGGTTGGAGTTGTGCTGATTATTATTGGCAATATATTGGTTCTTTTTGCGAAAACAAAAACAGTGGCTAGAGATTAGCATTTTATAAAGCTAGTCATCTTTATTGTCATCTAGCACTTTATTATTCATTTCATTTTCTATTTCATCCATCATCGTGATGGCGGTTAGGGATGACAGGAGTGATGTGAAACAGACAACGACAGGGTTTCGGGTCCATTGATGGTACAATCCCTCACCTCTGCCAAAAGCAAATTCCTATCCCTCGCCGGTTGAGTACGATCACTACGCGGACTTCATGCAGGAAATTTGATGGCAAACCGCAGGACAATGAAACGGAACCTACGGCGCGCCCAGGAAAGACGGGAGAAACCATGACAAACAAAAACAAAGTCGAATGCTTCTACTTTTCACAGGAAGACTTCCTTCAAGCAGGGTGTCTGGATATGCGGATGGCAATGAGCACGGCAGAAACTGCCATGCTTGCCTTTGAGGCCAATAAGATCATTTTCCCTGACAAGATTGTTCAGATTTTCAACGATGATACCCAGGATCGTATCAACTGCCTGCCTGCGACGCTTCTGTCCGAAAAAATATGCGGTGTCAAATGGGTATCAGTATTCCCTTCCAATCCCATCAAATACGGTGTCCAGAATCTTTCAGCCGTTATAATACTATCCGAGATAGAGAGGGGTTTTCCCATCGCTTTCATGGAAGGGACCATTTGCTCGAATATGCGTGTGGGCGCGATTGGAGGCATTGCCGCAAAGCATTTTGCAAGACAGGATTCCAGGAGTGTCGCTTTCATAGGGACGGGAGAGCAGGCCAAGATGCATCTAATCGCTTTAAAAGCCGCAGTTCCTGCAATTGAGGAGTGCCGACTCTCTGCGAAGTATGACCATGAAGAAAAACAGTTCATAGATGAGATGGGACCCCTTTTTCCGGACATCCGTTTTTCTGCTACCAAAACGAATATGCAGAAAGCCATCGAGGGAGCGGATATCATTGTTACTGCCACCAGTGCGCAAGCACCTCTTCTTAAGGCGGAATGGATGAAGCCTGGAACATTCTACAGCCATGTCGGCGGCTGGGAAGACGAATACGACGTTGCAAGACTATGTGAAAAGATTGTGTGCGACGATTGGGAAACCGTGAAGCATAGAACTCAAACCCTTAGTCGGATGTACAAAGACGGTGACCTGAAAGACGAGGACATTTACGCGGATTTAAACGAAGTCGTTACAGGCGAGAAGGTCGGAAGGGAGACAGCCGAGGAACGGGTCTACTTTAATGCGGTTGGTATGGCTTATATAGATGTGGCTATCGCACACGCGATGTACCAAAGGGCAAGAGAAGCAGGAAAAGGAAAGAAGTTCAGCATCCAAGAGGACATGGTTTTCCAGCATAAGAAAATAGCGGATTTAGTTCGGGTTTAAGCCAGTCCCCTCGTTAATAGAAACCCTATATCCTGTTTGTGCAGACCTTCGGTGATCTGGTGACCTTTCATCCCCATATCCATGCCCTGGTAGCGGACGGGGTATTTGTTGAATCTGGGACGTTCCGGGTTCTGCCGCCGATACCAACAGTCTTGCTGGCAGAACCGTTGCGCCATGGAGTACTGGATTACCTGGTTGAAGACAAGGCCATCACCGAGGAGTTTGCCCACCGGCTCCTTTCCTGGAAGCACTCAGGATTTTCTGTTGATAACACAGTCGGTGTTGGTGCCAACGATCCGCAAGGCCGCCGCCAGCTGGCCCGCTATATGATCCGCAATCCGTTTTCGCTTAAGAAGATGGAGTACCGGGCGCAGCAGGGCATGGTGGTCTATCGCAGTCGGCACCATGCCACCCTGA
>Ga0208638_1000265_pt1 | contig 42714 bp, 48 predicted proteins | sample ETNtaG_34_FD_185753 | JGI IMG/M metagenome (GOLD analysis project Ga0208638, IMG submission 185753) | Marine microbial and viral communities from oxygen minimum zone, Eastern Pacific Ocean - ETNP201306SV51 (SPAdes) (version 2) | ecosystem: Environmental > Aquatic > Marine > Oceanic ...
CACCTACTACCATGTTCTACCCAAGCATGACCAAATGGCTCACCATCTGATTGCAATATTCCTACTCCATGACAAAGTTTCCATTTCTTCTCATCAGGAGCAGACATTTTCTGCATTACAATTCTACCATTGGCCATATAACAATCACCACTTGGCATTATCCCAACTCCTTTTTCCAAAACAATCCATATAAGGACAAAGCATTTACTCTGACTATTACATCCATACTTTTACCCACATGAAATACTTCTTTTTCATTTCTTTTTAATCCAACTTCTTTCCCTATTTTACCCAACCACTTGTAATTTCCAACAAAATTATTATCTATTTTAGTAATAATAATTGATTCTGGATAATCGGGTTTAGCATTATATTTAGCAAACTTTTGAGCTAAATCAAAATTATATGTAAATGATTGTACTGGTCGTCTTGACTTATACTTCATTTTTAGAAACAACCATGCGTCATCTCGTTTAACTATTTTTAGTTTTTTTAAATCTTTTTTAGATATAGCCGTTCCCCTATACACTTCACCACTAATCGGTTTTAATTCTTTTGAATATTTAGATTTTTTTGAATACAGAGATTTAATAGTAGAATCTATTTTAGTGGTTCTTTCACCACCCGCCGTCATATACTTTTTAAGCATTTCTATTTCAGAATCTATATTTTCTATTATTAGAGCTTTTAATTTAATCATTATTTTCTTATTTACGGACGCGGATTATTCCGTGCCCCATAGTCAGCAGCCGTTTTTACAATGGGCAACTGCTGGTAACATCCATTTAATCGCTACTCTCATATCTAATCCCCTTATCTCCTATGACCATATCCAAAACATAAGAAGTGCCTGAACTCAGACACCCCAAAAGTAATGGATTGATCCAATTATACTCAAATGAAAATAAATCTGTATATCCGTTTATGGAATACAGAGATACTCCAACCCAAAATCCCATACACATGGAACATTTAAAAAATCTTTTGTCTGGTCTTATCTTATCAAAAATGTGTGCATATACTAAAATTTGTGTAAGACCATATGCACACAGTATAAAATATATTAAACTCATGGTTTTTCATAGTCCATTGAATAATCTTCACCACCATACTTATCCCAACTGGCTATTGTATCATAAAAATCTACATATTTAATACCAGTATTAATAACTCTCTTTATTACTTGAACTCTCTGAATACTCTTATCATCACCTCTACCTTTTGCTGCATCATATGGATTATCCGCCTTTGGAAAAGATAATTGGGTATATCTACCTTTCTCAAACCAGGGTTCTGGTTTACTACTATCCACTCCTAACTTTCTCTTTTTTCGTGGACTTGTCCAGCCTGTATCTGGTTCTCCGGGGTCTGCACCGCCAGTTGAACCATTATTATGAGAATACTCGTTTAATATATCAAGTAATTTTATCATTTCTTCATTCTATAATAAAGTTCTGCAAATGGTTGTATTATTTCTTCTTTTTTCTTTTCTGCTGGTTTTGTCTGTAATCCCTGATCCTTTGTAAAATTATTTGTCTTTTCAACTAATCCTTCAGCAGTATCATCAACTTGTTTAACACTCATTTCAATATCACCACTACCACCATTTGCTATATCAAGTGCGACTAATGCTGCCCATCTGTGATGACCATCAAGAATATATCCGTCCTTTGAAACAATAATTGGTTCTCTTAGTTTTTCAGATAATTTCCATTTATCTTCGGCTTCTTTATCTTTATGTGGTGGTGGTGTCGCAGTCATTAAAACATCAACCATAAATGCTACATTTGCGGGTTTTAATTCATTTTGGGTAGCCTTTAAATCACTAACATTCATCGGTTTTGGTTCAGACATTTCAATTCCCAATTCATCTAACTTAGATTTGAATAAATCTTCTGTATTTACTTCACCCTTTTCATCTTTAGGTAATTGAGAAGATGGTACTCTTTCAGCATATTCTTCATCAGTTTCTTCAAATTTAGTTGGCTCCCATTCTCCATCATCATTAAGTACCCAAGGTTCACCTTCACCCTTTCCCCAAGGTTTTGATTTTAATTGAGGCATCTCTGCTCTTGGTATTCCTTTATTATCAGCACAAAATAGATTTGTTCCAGGTACAGTTACATCACATAAATTCGTTGTTTCTTCACCACCAACTTCAATTGTTTTTTCTTGGTCACCAAAATCTCTCTCCCTATTTTTATCTGCCATCTGTTTAATACCTTGAACAATTACAGATTCCCTTTCAGGATCACTTCCTACTGCATCATCTGGTGAATCGGGTCCATCGTGTTTATCCCAACCACCACCAAGACCAACTTGTTTTGGTTCATCTTCTTTAGATTTTTTATCTTTCTTTTTACCCTTTCTACCACTTGCAGGTTCGCATCCTGTATCTTCTGGATTTTGTCCGATTCCACATTTTTTTTCGTCTATTAAATCTTTTAATTTAAACATTATCTTTTCCCCAATAATTTCTGTTTTTCAATCCACTTCTTGGCTTGTTTATTTTTAATTGGTCTTTTAATAAACTTACTAATACCCTTTCCTACCAACATATTAAATTTTTTCTGTGCTTGTTTTGGATTTAAATGTTGATTATTATCCACTAACAGAAAATTTGCGTTCCCAAATAATCCTTGAAAAACTGCCATATTTTTTTGAACATTTTTCCAATAATCTTCAACAACATTTTTAGGTAATACTCGTGGTCTTTCTTCGTTTCGTTTTTGTGCTACTTCTAATGAAGTATTTACAAATACCATAAAAGTATCATATCCCAATTTCATTAAATCTTGTCGTTCATTTTTAACTGAATTAAACTTATGACCAGTTCCATCAATAATAACTCCTAAACGACCTTTAGTATAATTCTTTAATCTTTCTTTACTTAACCCCTTTGTATAAGTTCTCATTCCACTATAATCATCATCACTTGGATCTGTGAGTTGTCTGAATAATTCATCAGGCATATTATCAATATCAACAGTTCCAAAATACTTTTTAAGAAATCGTTCTAATTCTGTATCTTGATTAACAAGTTTTAATCCGTATGTTGATGTATTGATTTTTTCGGGGATTCCGAATAATTGAGAGGCGACATATGATTTTCCACTGCCTGGACCACCAGCAAGAAATACTGCCTTGAAAATACCTGGGTCATTTACTCCCTCATTTAGTAAATCTATTAACTTTATCATAAGCAAACTCCATTAAGATACATTGATTCACTAATAAATATAAGAAAGGGAAAATATTAGAAGTTATTTGAGAATAACTCCTCGTTGAATTTCTTCATATAACTCACGAATGCCATCTTTAAGTGAAAACTTACATTGATATTTCAATTCTTTTTGTATTTTATCAAAATTAACCTTATAATCTCTTGGATCATCAAAATTAACATATTCAAGTTTTCCATCACCTAAATAATCTACTATCGTATTTATAATTTCTTTCTTTTGATAATTTAAATCGTTAAATCCCACATTATAAACACCTTGTAAATCTTTCTCCATACATTCAATAATCATATTACAGGCATCTTGAACATGAAGATATGGTCGCCAAATATCTTCACCATAAACTTTAAGTAATTTATCTCTATAATACTGAGATACAAACTCGTTTATAGTTATATCATATCTAACTCTATAACTCACCCCAAATAATGTAGACATTCTCAATACTAAATGGTCATTTTTCAATACAATATTTTCTGCCTGTATTTTAGAATCTGCATATAATCCAAGTGGTTCTAATGGTGAATCTTCTGTTACTACTTCATCAGTTTTCCCATAATTACTACAAGTACTTAAAAATAATAATGGTATATCATATCTATATGCACATTCACTAATCCAATTTGTTGCTCCTGTATTTACACTATAAACTGAACTTTCATATTGTTTACAACTTGGCTCTCCTACAATAGCTGCTAAATGAATAATATAATCCACTTCCTTTACAATGGTCTCTATTAATCCAAAATTCTTTATTGTATCTTTAATTAATTTATATTTTGGATTATTTAAAAATGGAACTACTCCTTTAGAACCAAAAAACAAATTATCATATACAATTACATTGTATCCTTGACTTAAAAGTGTTTCTGTTAATTTAGAACCAAGATAACCTGCTCCTCCTGTTACTAATACTCTCAATTTAAACTATCTCCTACATGAATTACTTCACAACTATCTTGTTCTGGAATATATCTCCAAGGATCAATAATTACCGAACCTTTCTCGTAGGGAAAACTTGTAAAATCAGGATGTTTTGTTCCAATAAAATATAATTGAGACTCAGTCTCACTATCATCATACATCTTTTTTATTTCTTTCCACGGTTCATCAATATATGGATCCCATATAAATACTGGATGTCCTCGTTCTTCTAATATATTCTTTAATAATACTGAAGGACTACCTGTTGTAATATTGGTTTCGGGTTTAAATGATTTACCAAGAATATTAATTGGTAATCCATTAGAATGTTCTTCTATTAAATTTGCTAACCAATCAGTTTGTTTTTCTCGTTGTTTCATAATATTATCAAACCAATCATGAGATAAATCTAACTCTTGTGATAACCAACTTAACGCTATATTATCACGTGGATGGCAACCACCACCATCTCCCATCCCACCAGACCAATATGATTCTGCCAGTATTCTTTTACTACCAAGTGCAAGTGCATTCATTACATCATCACAATTAGTATTTGGTAGTTTATGACACATTTCCATTACCGTATTTGTAAATGCTAATTTTGTAGATATAAAAGTATTATATGTAACCTTTATTAATTCTGCATTTTCGATAGTTGTTTTAAATATTGGTGCATGAGTAATGGTTTTATAGAATCTTTCTGCCTTCTTTTCTGCCCAAGAACTATCATGACCAAATAAAATAAATTCAGGATGAAGAAAATCTCTCATAGTAGTCCCCATAGCAATAAAGAATGGATTATAACATAATTTAGTATGTTTACCTAACAATGGAATTATTTCCCTACGAATAGTTCCTGGTAAAACTGTAGAAATAACAATAACAATTTTATCTTCACCTTGTTTTTCTATCTCGTCTGCTAAATCTTTAATACCTTTTTTCAAATAAGTGTAATCAAAATCTTCCCTCTCTTCTGGTATTCGTGTTGTTCCCTCAAACTTTTCACCATGTGGTGTTTGAATTGGAACAAATATAATTTCAGATTCACCGACAACTTCCTCTACTAATTTTATTTCTATTTTACTTTTATCTAAATGTTTTTGGGCCCATATTTCTTGATATTGTAATTTTTTACTATCAATAATATCCTTAACTTGTTCTGAAGGATCATAACCTACTACTTTATGACCTCTTGATTCTACTGCCAATGCACATGGTAAACCAAGTTTTCCTAATCCTATAAATCCTATGTTCATCAAAATACCTTTAACATTACTCTAAATATCTCCCACTATGAGAATTATTCCAAAACCTTTCATAGATATAATATAAAACTGCTCCAGTAATATTCATTAGAATGGCATTATATAAAGGTGAATCTGTAAGATACATTGATAAAATAATATAACTATTAATTACTGCTACGATTCTCCAACCAATAGATTTCCTTACTGACCTTTCACGAGTTTCTTTAAACATTAAATACTTCCTGTTTTGTCAAATCAATACAATTATATGAACCTCCAGAATCTTCATTTTCTTTTGGAGTATGACTCATTAAAATCAATCCTCTGGCTGCATCTTCGGGTGTCATATACATATTATATCCAATCAATCCAAACTTATCTTCAGTATATGGAATATCATTATGTCTACCTTCATATCTCATCATCTTAAACCATTCTACAGAATCCTTATCATTGGTTAGTATCATTCCACCTTTACCAATAGGTATTCTTTTCTTTAACCCAAATGAAACTGTCTGATAACCAATGTCTGCCTCATACATTCCTTCTGTCCATCTCGTTGCACCATCATATATTGGATATGGTTTTAATTGATAAACTCCGCTCCATTCAATATCTTCAAATTCTACCTTATGTCCAGAGTTTACAATTGTCATCGGTACGGAACAATAAGTTCTTTTAGGAATTAAAACACTATCTGGTGCCCCCCAAGTATCAGTCAACCCCCGTAAAAATTTTAAACATAAAAATAAACCATTAGTAGAATTATCAACTGCTATACCATAATCACATCCTGCAAATTCAGCAACCTCTTGTTCAAACATTTCAACTACATCCCACGGATCTTTCCAATCATAACCTAACTCTCTCACTTGGTCAAGTTCTGGTCGCTGAAACTCTTTTGGAACTTTACCTATTGGCCATATTTTATAACTCATCTACCAACTCACTTCCCAATCATCAAACTCGGCAGCTATACAATCTACCTTATAATCCTTCCTCCCACTATCTTCAATTTGATATTGTATAATATTCTTTGCAGTATTTCTAATACCATTTAATCCGTGAGTCAATTCAAGATTACCCTTTCCTTTGCCCGCCCTATACTGTGATTCATTATGCCAAATATGTAAATTCATTTGTGATAATACTACAATAGCCCTTATCATTTCACCTGTTGATTCTTCATCTTTCATTAACTCACTTAAATCATGAACTATGTCTTTGATTTCTTGGGCGTATTCCTTTTTGTGTTCTGGTATAAAAACTTCCTTTAACTGAACAATGGAAAGTCTATCTATTAAATCACTAATTGTTGGTAAGTATTTTCTCATAACACTCATTTTAACCTTCTCCGTTTTCTATATCCTTTAATGTAACTGTTGCAACACCATGTTGTTGAACTACGAATGTCGTACATTTTTGTGCAAATTCTATTGCACTTTCTATATTATTTGTATCTAAATAACCACGAACTAATCCAGCAATGAATGTATCTCCTGCCCCACTCACATCCTTTACAGGAACTTCTTTTACTGGATATTCTACTCCTTTATATCTACAGCCTTTACTACCTAATGTAACAATAAGTTTTTCTTCAAATCTATTCTCTGAAAGTAATTCATAATTCTTCTTATATTCTAATTCATTTATTTTAATAAAATCTGCATCCTTGATCCATTCACCAAGTTTCTTTTTAGTGTCAATAAATACATTCTTATTATTTTCACAAATATATTGTATATCTTCTTCTTCTAAAAATCCTTTACAATAATCTGAAATAATAATTGCATCATAATGATCCTCTCCCTGTGAATCAAATCCAAACGGTGGTTTTTTAAATTTATTTTTTACAAGACCTTCTAACAAAGATTCATCAATTCTATCACAATAATCATGTTCATCAACCCTTAAAACCATTTGACTGGAACGGTTTTCTACAAATCTTATCTTTGTAATACTGTTTTTATTTGTTACAGTATGGGTGTGCATATCTAATGCCTCAACATTATCTGCAACATTTTTTGCCATACCACCATTAGATTCTTCACTTGTTGGTTTAAAAACTGGGATAGGTGCTTCTGGACTTATTCTTTCTATGTCTCCATAAATAAAAACATCTTTACAGCTATCTCCTATAACTAATATATTCATTAAAACACCTTTACATTATATTTTTTAGAAAATCCGACTCCACCCATATAACTATTCACTATTGGTTTACCTTTTACATTCAAACTTGTATTTAACACCATAGGACACCCTGTTTTATGATAGAATTCCTTAATAAGTTTATAATAACCTGGATTATCGTCTTTACTAACAGTTTGCACTCTTGATGTGTTGTCTACATGACATATAGCGGGATACTTGTCGGGAAATTTACACGGAGCTACGAACTGCATAAACTGAGATTTCTTAACTGGCATATCAAATATCTCGTGTGCATGTTCTTCAAGGACAGATGGAGCGAATGGACGAAACTTTTGTCTGTGTTTTATCTCATTCACTCTATCCTTTATATCATCGCCACGGGGGTCTGCCAGTAGAGAACGGTTTCCTAATGCTCGAGGACCGAACTCTGCCCTTCCGTTTGCCACACCAACGATATTTCCTTGTAACAATTCATCTAATACTTTCTTTCTTGGATAACGACCTGTAATCTCATAACCTGTAAATGGTGATGTCCAATTCACGTGTTCCCCATAAACATATGCTGCACAACCGAGTGATGAACCTGCATCACCTGGGTTTGGTAGTATCCACAAGTTAGGATAATGGTCACGGGCTATGATTGAATTAGCTACACAATTAAGTGCAACTCCACCCATATAAACACAATTATCAGTCTCGGGAACTAACTGTTGTGTCAATTTAAATACTTTCTCAATTTCTTCTTCACATATCCATTGAACGTTTGCTGCTATATTAAATTTCCAATCATCACTATCATCATCTGGAAAGTATTCGGGATTCCAATCTAAACAACCTCTATGTAAATTATCCTTTAAATCTATTGGTTTATCAGAATCATTAAAGAAATCTTTACGAATACTATTTTTTAGTTTGTGGTCTTGTGTTCCCCAACCTGCCATTCCCATTAAGATGTATTCATCCTCTTGTGGTTTCAATCCTAATCGTTGAGTCATTGCACTATACCACAATCCAAGTGAATTTGGATATTTTAGTGTATATCGTTTCTCAAAATGACTTCCCCATGCATACCAAATACTACACGTCTCAAACTCTCCTATGGCATCTATAACCACAATACACGCTTCTTCATATGGACTTGTGAAATATCCTGCTGCGGCGTGAGATTGGTGATGTTGGACGTATTCTACTTTTGCATTACCAACGTAATCTCGTAGATAATATTGTGGTGTATTCTTATAACTTAATACCTCTCCATATTGACCTGCCCTTAATTGTCTTAACTTTTTTAGATATGGTCTTTCAAAATAAACCACCTTGTCTGGTTTACCACCAAGTCTATAACAATCGGCAAATAGTGCACTATTTAACTCAGAATCGTTTTTAACCCCACTATACCTCTCACTATGACCAGCAAATAAAATCTCACCATCTTGTATAAGAGTGATGGCAGAGTCGTGGTTTAGTGCGTTTATTCCTAATATTTTCATTTTAAAATAGAATGTAAAAATACTAAATGTGATACTTCCACAACCCCATAATCATGTGAATCTACCCAACATTTAAATTTACCACCATCAAATGAATTAAGTTTATTATTTTTATCAAACCCAGATAATAATAACATTGAAATATTCAATGATTTACAATAAACTGCACAATTAAATACATTCATTGAATTACCTGAAGAAGATATTAATATAACAAGAGTTTCTTTGTCTGCAAAATCCTTTAAAAATTCTACATAAGCCCGGTCTCTACCATAATCATTAATATAACACGTTAAACGTGATGAGTCTGAAAAACTAATGGCCTTTTTATCTAACATTTTAGTATAATCTTGTGCAATATGAGAAGCTATCGAATTACTACCACCATTACCTATGATGATAATATTTTCATATTCATTAATAACTTTTTCTAATATATCTGTATACTTCTCAACTTCTTTAATTGATTTATATAATTCATTAAATTTCATTTAATTTAGACTTTCCCGTATCTATTAAACTAATAAGATTGTTAGCCCACACCTGATGTCCATCTGATGATGGATGTTATGTATGACTACACCCCGAAGTTACAAGATATTTTATATTTTTCCCTAATTTATTCATTATAAACAATTTTACTCCCATTAGAACCAACACCAAATTTATAACAATCAACATTTTTAAATTTTTTAATAAACGTATTTTGATATTCCAATGGAAAATACATCATTAAAAATCCTCCCCCACCAGATCCAAGAATTTTACCAGATTTGGCCCCACATCTAATTGACTCATCATATAAATAATCAATTTCTGGTGTACTAATTGTTTTAGAAGTTCGTTTCTTCAATTCCCACGATTCCTTTAAAATATATTCATATGTAGAAATATCCCCATTTAAAAGAGAAGCGTAAAATTCTTCAGCCAAAAATTTTATTCTATTTAATTCTTTTACATTTTTTTTAATATTATTCTTTATATCAGATAAAACATAATTAGATTCATAAGAATTACCTATGTGTATAAATAATAAATTATCAAATAATTCTTTTACTTTAGATAGAGGAATAGAAATTGGAACAACATCTACTTTACCATTTTTAAAAAATTTAATAAAATTTAATCCCCCAAATGCAGCTGCATATTGATCCTGTTTTCCTATTGGATTATCAAGTTCATATATTTCTAAATCACACGCATCTTTTGCTAACTCTTTAGCACTCATTGTTATATTCTTAAATTTACTTATTGCATTTAACATACCAACAGTAAACGAACTTGATCCTCCCAGTCCCATCTGTTTTGGTATATCACTAATATAAAACATTTCTATGTCATCTCTAATTCCAATTCTTTTAAAAACAGACTGTATTCTATCGTTTTGTATATCAATTATACTATTAGGATATTCATTCTTTGAGTACCTCAATCTTATTGTCTTACCAAAACTATTTTTTACACAAATATAAATATAACGATCTATCGTAGTACTTATTACACATCCATATTCATTATCTTCATAATAGAATGGTAAATCTGTCTCTCCACCAATTAAACTCACTCTCATTGGAGTTTTTGATATTATCATATAGTTCCAATGGCCTGTTCATAAAAAGAACGATTTTTAACATAATACTCTATCGTATTTAACAACCCATCGTCCCAAGATACATCGGGTTTCCATGAAATATATTTTTTTAATAATGTTGTATCTGCTACAAGATGAGTTGCCTCCCCCTGTTTTATATTATGATCTCTATTAATATCCGCATCAATATCTAAAACTTTTAAAATATCCATAGCAACATCTAATATTGAATACTTAACACCAGTGCCAATATTAATTACCTGTCCTTCTACATTATCAGCAATACCTAATTCTGCATAAGCCTTGCCGGCATCAGATCCAAACATAAAATCTCGTGTTTGAGAACCATCACCATAAAGTGATATTGACTGACCATTTAATGCCTGTAAAATAAATTTTGGAATGGCCTTTTCTGCACTTTGTCGGGGACCATAAACGCCGAAAAACCTTGGCATAACAACTGGGGTATCGTAACTTGCCCAATAACTGTACATCAATCTATCGGCCGCGACCTTGCCTGCCGCATATGAACTTCTGGGTACTAATGGAAAGTCCTCGTGTATAAACTCATCATTAACTACACCATATACTTCAGCACTCCCAGCATGAATTATTCTACCAATATTATTTATTCGTGCAGCTTCCAAAATATTAATAATCCCAGTAGTTTGAATCGTAAATGATTCCACTGGATTTAATATACTATATGCAACATGACTATTTGCTGCAAGATGATAAATAATTTCAATATCATTGGTTATCCGTATCATTTGATTAAAATCTTGAATGTCTCCCCAAACAATTTCCATATCATTCTTTAAATGATTGATATTTTTTAAAATATTACTTGAATTGCGTCTAACCAAAGCTGTAACTTTGGCCCCCTGTTCTACTAATGTTTCACATACATAACTGGGAATAAAACCATCTGCTCCAGTAACCAGTACTTTCTTATCCATTAACGTATTCATTATTAATTTACCTCCATAAACTCAATTAACTACAACATATTTATATTCTTTTTTATATTTTCTCATATTTAAAATAATTCTCCAATAAGCTTTTCCAATTTGGTATTTGAATTCCTGTTTTTAAAAGTTTTTTATTACTTAATGACGTATTATTCCCTCTATTAATAAGTTGTTTTTTATCCACAGATTGAATGGATGATAACCTATTCTTATCAAATCCATTTAAATTAAAAATTTCACTTGCAAATTCATACCAACTGCAATTATCAGATCCAACAACATGATATACTCCACGAATATTATTAATAATTAAATGATTAACAACATAAACAATTAAATCTGTGCTCGAAACGGTTGTAAATATATCACTAACCACTTTCACATTCTCATTATTTTTATACTTATTCAAAACTAATTCTACAAAATTACCATACTCTTTAACCTTAGAACCTCTATGTCCAAACACTCCCGCAACTCTCAATATTAAAAAATTATCATATACACTTCTAATAAGATTTTCACCGGCCAGTTTTGATATTCCATATAAATTTACTGGAATGGGATTATCATTCTCAGTAAAAAAATATTTATTATTTTCTACATTTCCACAAAAAATATAATCTGTACTAATATGTACTAATTTTTTATTATTCTCATTACAATACTTAGCAAGATAAAATGGTCCATACGCATTTACTTCAAAATGTCTTTGTGGATTCATATCAGCATAAGCAACTGGTCCATGATATGCAGCCGTATTAATAAGGATATCAAAATCAAACTCATCTAATTTATTTTTAATCTGTAATTCATCCGAAATATCTACATCATTATGAGTAAGACCTATCATTTTAAAATCTTCACATTCATTATGTAAAATATCAAATCCAGATTGGCCGTCAGAACCAATTACTACAACTGTAAAACTCATATAAATATATTATTTGCCACTGAAAAATTCTCCCACTCCGTCAATGTTTGTGCATTTTTATCTCGTTCACTAATAATAAAATTATCGCCTGGCCAGTTAATTCCAATTCTTGTATCATCCCACCTAATAGTAGTTTCACACGAACTATTATATGTTCCTGTTGCCAGATATTCTATTTCTGTCTCGTCTGATAATGATACAAATCCTCTAGCAAAATGGGCTGGTGCATATAACATTTTTCTATTATCTAAATTACTTATTACAGAAACATATTTGCCAAAAGTATTAGAACTTTTTTTAACATCTACTGCTATTAAAAATGCACTCCCACGAGATGCCCAAACTAATTTACCCATTGGTGGATCCCACTGTAAATGTAATCCTCTCATCACTCCAGAAATAGACGCTGATTTATTCATCTGAACAAAATTAGTTGGTAGTCCGAGATTATGAAATATATCTGACCGATAAACTTCCATAAAATAACCTCTATCGTCTTTAAATTGATCTGGAATAATGATTTTAACTTCGTCTAATAACGTTGTCTCAACTACTATATTCATTTATCTGAATCTTTATTTACATTAATACTTATATCTCGTAAAGTATTATTTATCTGGATTAAAATAATCTCTAATTTATTAGCTATTTCCATTAAATTAGATATTTCCCACCTAATTACATCCGTTATCTCTTTATACTCTTGTTCTGATTGTTCCTTTGCCATTATATAACTCCTTATATTGTTTAATTTCTGTTAAAGTTGTCTTTAGTTTAGAATCTTTTCTTCCCCACCAAATGAGCTCTGTGCACCATTTGATTATATCATTATTATAATTCTTAATTGATACAACAGTATCTACTATATAACTATAAGGGAAAAATTCTAAAACATTATTTTTTTCTATTACTTCCTGTATATTATAATCTACATTAAATTGATGTGGATACTGTTTATCTGGTGATACCAATGAGCACAATTGATATTTAATAATATTTTTTACTATATTATGATCATCACAGATTTCACTTAGAAGAAAATCACCTATTTCTCTATAAAATTTCTCTTTTTCTTTTATTATATTCATAGAAGTATATTCTTCAGGTTCCCAATTACGACCATCTTCTGCTAATTGACCCCAATCACCTAAATCTTCAAAAACATTCCGTGTTTGTTTTTTAAAATTTACCATTTCTTGTCCCAAAACAGTATCATCTCTCTCCTCAAAATAATCTAACATTTTAATATAAAAATATTTATAATCTATTGATAAATAATTTACAAAAAATCTTGATATGAATTGAATAAAACCAAAAAAATGAAATGTTTGAAAAAACCACTTATAGTAATATGCAACTAACATATCTTCATATGGCATAGTATCTGTTTCATAACAAATTTCTTCATATTCTTGGTCAGAATATTCTTCAGTTGTTATGTGAAAGAAAAGTGGAGCCGTAATTTTATATTTTACCCCCCATTCCTTTAAATACTCTGGATCACCAAATGGTGTATTCGGTAAAACACTCAAGGCATAAATACCAAGATAGTTATGTTGATCATAGTCCATCAATTCAAAAAATCCATTCAGCCAAGATTCTAAAGTTTCTTCTGGTAAACCTATAATAAGTTCAGAATAAACGGGTACTTTTAATTTTTTACTTAATTTTAAAAATCCACGTATATCATCCCCACTTGTATTCTTTCTTTTTATTGCATTTAAAGTTGGTTTATGCATTGATTGTAACGCGAGAGTTAATCCTTTACCCATTCCCGCATCATGAAGAACTTTAGCAATTGGAAGGCATTCCTTTCCTTTATTCTTTGCCCAAGAATTATTAAATGTATATGGATACCCATATTTTTCTTTTAATTTCACTAATAATTTAGATATTTTCATATCCCTCTCATTAAATAATCCAAAATTAGAATCGGCATTATCTACATATAATATTCCATTTTTTGCAATCCATTCGAATTCTTTTTTTATTTTTTCAAAGGTATGTGGTTTAATTTTTTGCCAATTCAAATGTCCAATCTCACAAAAAGTACATCTATAAGGACAGCCCCTAACAGTTTCTACAGTACATATAAAATCTAAATTATTAGGATTATCTTTTATAAGTTCATTAAATAATCCATCTAAATATGGACTTGGCATCGAATCAATATCATCTATTCTCGGTCTTGGTAATGTAGTGTGTGCACTTAAATCAGAATTCATAACTGAACATCCCAATATACTTTTAAAATTTGGTTCATCCTTTAAATTTTCAACTAATATTTCTTCAAATGTAACTTCTCCCTCAAAATAAACTGAAATATCTACGTGTGAATTTTTCTCAAAAAAATCCTGTTCATGTTTTAATCTATCCTGAGACGGTGTTTGTTGACCACCAAAAACAATTAAACAATCTGGATACTTTTCTTTAATCTTTTTTGCTAATATAGTATTAAATTTCCAATTCCAAACAAAACAAGAGAAACCTACTACTGATGGATTTTTTATTTTTTTAAAAAAATCATCTATATTAGTTCTTATATATAAAAATTCACAATTATAATTTTTATTTATAATATCATTCATCCTACAATAAGACCAGATTAATCCAGTAGAATAAGGTAATCGAACTTGAGTACCGCCAAAAACAAATGAGGGCTCAATTAAATATAAATTCTTCATCTTACTATTAATTTAAAAAAATCCAAGTTTTTGTCCGGTTTTATCATCATTTACTCCTTTCGATATTCTTGACATAAAAATATTATAGTCATAGTACCTACATTGACTGTCGCATTTTCTCCAATCAATAAATTTTTTCATTTTATTAATTAATCCTTCTTCTTTTAAAAATGATAATCCATTATCTATCCAATTATCAACCACATAATCTTTATTTCCTAAATGTTCACAACACCACGTGACATCTCCATTAGAATTTACAACCACATAAAATAATGGTGCAAAACATTGTTTTACCATATGAGTTTGAGTTGATTCGTTCCATTCATAATTTTCTATATTAGAATCTTGTTTATTAATTGTCGCCAAATGTCTTTGTTTTCCAAATGTACCTTTATATGAAATTCCTTTCTTTTCACAATAATCTCTAACTTCATTTTCAACTTCTTCCCACGTATATCCGTTAGGTGGTTTTAATGTTCTATTACCTGCTCCTTCCATATCTTCAGTTCTATAGCCAAAATAAACTATTCTTTGAAAATATTCATCAAATCCCATTTCTACTGCTAAATCAACATTAGCTTTCAAATCAGATACTTCCTTATTATAATCATTAATTAAAACTTTATAAGTGAAAAAAATACCATAACTCTGAAATTCACTCATTTTCTCATTAATACTTTTCTTTACCTTTTCTAAATTACCCTTTCGTATCTTAAAATAAGTATCTGGGTCTGCACTATCAAAGTCAATTCCTATCCAACTTGGTTTATATTCTTTTGTAAAATTTAAATATCTAAATCTTGCCCCATTAGTTATCAATCCTACCTTATATCCCTTATGTAAAACATAATTTATAATTCTATCGGCCTCTAAATGATCTAATGGTTCTCCACCACCTGAAAAAGTAACATCATTAATCCCTTCAGGTAACTTATCTATAAAATCTATCCAATCCTTAGTTGTAGCTTTATCTGGATTATGATTCCTAAATATCTCAGAATTACAATAATAACAGGCTTGATGACAAATATTAGTTATTTGTAATTCAAGACTTAAAGGAACAGGCACTTTACTACCATTAATAATATCATTTAACCTTTCAAAATGATATTGTGCCTTATTAACTAATCCTTCACTCATTTCTATTCTCCACTTCTAATTTCTTATATATCTCATTAAATTTATTAAATATATTTCTATCCATTTTAGATATATTTTGAAGTCCTTTATTTTCATTAATCATATCCAATAATAGTTGACTATTATGCTCACAGGTTAATAACATTTCTTTTCTAATTAATTTTAGTTCTTCTATAGTTTTATTTGAAAATTTATCTAATTCATTTAAAATTTTCGATACTCTTTTTTTATAATCCGTTTCACTATCGTAAGATTCATCTATCCATTTATCAAATGTTTTAAATCCCAATTTCTTCAATGATTCTAAATATCTTGGGTTTCCAATCACCATAAAAGGATGTAATGCCACTATTGGTTTATACATCTTTTCACTTATAAAAACTGTATCAGACTCTACCGATGTTTCCATTACAACCGAAATAAAAGTACTTGTATAATGTTCAAAAACCACTTTATGATCATAATTATACTCTTGTACTTGATTATCCGTATATCCCAATGGCACATCGAGAATTATCGGAGTTCTATTTTTTAATTCAATAAATTTTTGTTGATCATTTTTATTTTCATAAGAAAATGTTGTATCAGAAAGACTTCCAAGTGAAATTTTGCCTCTTTCCAATAAATTATTATCTAAAAGACCAATACAAAAATCTACTCTATGTTTTTTTGAACTTTTACCATAACTTAAAAATAGATTTCTGTCATCTACTGGATTAAAAGATAAATCTAATTCAAAATAATGATTCCCTTGTCTGATATGTCTATAATTATTAACATTTGCAGAATAAATTACCCCCCACATAAATAAATACAAAATATTAGTGGGAATCACATTATAAGTAATATTACATTTTTTTGCAATTTCATCTACAATAAAATTGCCTACAAAATAATAAATATTATCAGAATTTAATCTATTAGTATTAATCCATTTTTCTATTATTTCTAAATCATTGTTATCTTTACTTCCTGATTGTCCTTCGTATGGTAAATAAAATATTATGGCACACATCCCATTTATATTATCATTTATAATATTATTATCAATATTTTCTAATTCTTTATCATTAAAATAATTAGGATTTCCAATATTAATAAAATGTATATATTTTTTTAATTTATTTTCTTTTGGATTTATTAAAATAAACTTTAAAGAAGTTTGACATCCCATAAACAATTCAATATTACTATGGTCTAAATCAACGTCATCATAAATACTTATAAAAATTTCATCTGGATTATGATATGGAGTTCTACCAATTTCAATTAGTTCTTTAAGGGATTCTTGTAACGTGTCCAGTATTAAACTTGGTTCCTGAATATACCTAAAATTATAATTTATAGTGTCCTCGGCCGCTAAAAGTATATCATAAAGTTCTTCATTAGATTTATTATATAATTCACTTACTTGATTCGTTATCATGTTTATTCTTTTATTAATATCTGGTTCATCATCATAACTTTCATCAATCACATCTGAAAAAGTTTTGAATCCACACTTTCTTAAAAATTTTAATGCCCCATGTTCTGCCACAATCAAAAATAAGGAACTACATAATATTGCACCATTAATCTTGTCTGTCATGAAAGGGAATTTCGGTGTAGTTTCTATACGATATTCACCTTCTTTTCTCTCTCTGCCACCACCTTCATCTTCTGTCCAGTGCGTTCCAGGTAATGTTTCACTCACTATCGAGAAAAACGAATCCCAATAAAAAGGCCTAGTATCATAATAAATAAGGGGACCAACACCTCTGGTTTCTAAGATAGCGGATGCTGCTGGATTCCCACATAATTGAAAATGATCTGGAACTTTAGCTTCATATATATTCAACTCATCGTTCCAACTGTTATAATACTTTTCAATTTCAGTTAAATCTCCCATACCGTGCAAATATTTCTTTTCCCATCCGACACTATAATAAATTTCATTTTCATCAAAATTTGAATTTCGTATAAAATCAACAAAAATCTGTCTATGTGCTTTCTTTACACTGTTTAGATTAACAAATTTCTTCTGGGGTATTATAGAAAAATCCCTTTCAAGCTGTGGACTCTTATACTTAGTCCATGTATTTACTTCTTCTGACCAAAAATCACTCCTGTCCGATTGTTCCTTAAAGTTTTTCATAGCTATCCATACTTGTAAAAGTAAAAATGGAAATGAGAAAAAATTTATTCTATTTTTTATAGATATATTTCGTTCAATACAATATTTTTCATATTGTTCACTGGCATCTAAAGTATTTGTAAAATAATAAATTGTCGTTGGATCAATAGTTGATTTTTTTAAATCGGTGTGCAATTTATCAAGCCACTTATGATTCCAATTTGCTTCAAGTGTATCATTTAATAAAATATAAAAATTATCATCATATGTAGCTTCTATATAAGAAATTAAATCAACATCCAACTCTGTAAAAAATTTATTACTACCTTCAACAGGAACAAATTTATATTCATTGCGTACACCTACCCCATCATCTGCCAGTGAAGATCCAAATAATCTCGTAAATAAACTATTCATCTCAGAATAATTGCAATGATAAAGACTCTTAATCATTTACTTCTTCTCCTTGATAACATATGACAATTAATTAAATATTCTTTTAGAGTGGATATTTCATATCTATCCTTAATATCTTTAAATTGTATATTTTTAAAATTTAAATTATTCATTCTTTTTTCTAAATTAAATTCTTGTGAATTTTTATTATTTAATCCTAAAAAATATCCACCTTCAATAACATTTTTAGCTGCCCAATCTTGAGAATGAAGTTTTAATTTTGGTGTCAATGGAAAACTACCAACATCATTATGACAAAATGCAATAGGAATATTATCCAAATCTGTCAAAGTTATACAATCTTTAATTATAACCTGTGAATGATTTGTAGGATTAAACAAATCATATCCTATACATCTTTCTTTTCCAAAATAATTACACAATAAATCGAAAGAAACACAACGATTAGTACCCAACACGACAATATAACCATCACTTGGAATATCATTTAACTCTAATATAATATTTTTATAAATTTCATAAACATAGTAACCTTTGTCATAATTATCTACTTTATTATAACTCCGTGTCTCCATGTCAGAACGTTCTGAGTTACCATCAAACCAAAAATCAAAATCATAAAAGTTTTGCTCTCCGTATACCTTCTCCGTCTTAATCATTTTTTTCATCCTTTACGTACCAATCCTCTGGTTCACCTTTTACATCTAATACATATCCCAATCCAAGTAGATAATCTTTAGCCATCTGCCTTAAATGAGCATATTCTTCTTGAAATTCAGGCGCTAGATCTTCGGCCCAATCATGTTCATATGTAATAATTTTAATATTATAATCTTCAAATGGAATATTCAACAAGGCCTGGTATGTATTTTTTGGAGGTTCTATATCTATTTGCAGATAATCTATATTTTTAGATAAATTATATGATTCAAATAATTTATTATAATCTACCGTTGTAGCATCCGTTAAAACTATTGGATTTTTACGAATAGTATACCAAAATTTTTCATAATCTTCAACTGGTAAATAACTACACTTGTCGGCCGTAGTATATATTATATTATTTACTGATGCACTTTTTGGATCTTCATTCCAGCCGTCTATCGATATACCTTTCCAATTATAATCTTTTTCTAATTTATAAGTATTATTTATGTGAATTGGATGTCCAGCTCCTATCTCTACATATATTCCACCCGTCTTTCCATTTAATTTATCTATAACATAATCTTCTTGACCAAACTGAGAACCCGATATCATATTTTCCGGTAATAAGTGGATCTTTACTCCAACATTATAACCCAGTTCTATCATGTGATCAATTAAATAATCTGCCCAAATTTTATGTGATTCTACATTTGGATGATTACATGGAGCGTAACCACCCAATTCATTACTGTTTATATATCCAGTAAAAGTCCAGTCTACAAAATTTTCATAATTTATTAATATTTGATGTTCACAAAAACCTGGTACATCATTTTTATAATCTTTAAATGGAACGGATCTAGTTGCTTTAAAACTACTCGTATCTCCACTGTAAAAATTTTTATCTGTATCGGTTTCAAAAAAAATATAGTTTATATTCTGACTTTGGAAAAAAGATTGTAACGTGAGTATATGGTTTAAATATCTATTTTTTTCTCCTACTTCAGAATGTTCATATTTAAGTCTAAAATCGGCTCTCTTTTGATGTTCTTTCTTTACCATCATTGGTGAAAATGCTTTCCAATTCTCAATCTCATCGTCAAATACTTCCCATCTAACTTTATATGTCCAACCAACAATAACTAATAATGCTTGTGGATCCTGAACTGTTTCTCTACTCTCCCACAGATGTTGTGTATATTTACCATCTGTAATGTACTCACTATACCATGCCATAAAATTTCTAACCATATAATCATTACTTATTCCCTGACTTGAAATATTATAATAATTTAAATTCAGTTTATTGGAAATCAGATTGCCAAAACAATCTTCAGATGGAGATCCTGATGTACTATATCCCACTCCATCTGGATCCATACCTGGTAATCCCGATCCAAATGAAAAACTATCACCTATAATTAATAAATCTCTAATCATTTTAAATTGTACCGTAAATAATTATATAGATTATTTGCATGAATTTCATTCCCCATTTTACAAGGATGGCCATCCTGAATATCACCGTTTGTTTCTTCATCAATGGACCATTGATTCATCACATCCCACTTTGGATTCTTACTATCCATTTTTTCAATCCAACTCGAATCCTTAGAATAAACAATAGGAATTATCCATTTTTCATCAAGAAGATTATGTTTTTCCATAACGCGTTCCAATGTTGAAGTCCAATCCCAATAAAATAATTTAAATCCTACTACTTTAGATAAAGTTTCAAGTGTTTTTAATTCATTAATCATTTTTAATGCATAAAAATCATATTTAGTTTTTTGAACCATTAATAATTCTATTACCTTATTTTCATTTTTTATCAAAGAACTTCTATCACTATTAGGAAGTTGACATTCTATCCCATCATCAGTTGGCCAAGAAATTCTTGCTAATCCTGTAAATCCCAGGAATATAATATCATCTTTTTTAAATTTACTTGAAAGATATGAAACATTATTAATCATATAATCGTTAGTATTATGGTTATGCCACTTCGTAGAATGAAAATCAAAAGATAATCCATCAACTGCATAATTTTTATATTTAAATCCTAATTTTTTTGCTAATATATCACCCCAGACTTCATATGGGATACCATTTAAGTATTTTTTAATATAATCACCCCTTGTGCAATCTCTTTCTGCGTAATTATTTTTAACATCTTCACTAAAACTGTCTCCAAAAACCCAAAGTGTTTTCATATCATTTATCTCTTCCATATAATATAGGATTCTTATGTGGCCACTCAAACTCCCACATCTCATCATCCCATTTTATAACAAATTGATCATCAATATCTACGTAATCTCCATCATATGCCATTTTATAGTGAAATGCACAGTCATCACTTAATACAAAATGTCCATTACCACATCCAGGTGGAACTAAAACTTGTTTTCTATTTTCTGCAGATAATACAAATGAATCCCAATCTTTATAGGTTAGTGAATCAGGACGATTATCTGCAACAATTAAATAAACACTTCCTTGAATACAACTTATCAATTTCCATGTTTTAAAGTCACCATGTAATCCTCTCAGTGTATCTTTTCTCGAATGTGAAACCTTATCTTTTCTCCAATCTAACTTTGGATATGACTCATCCCATATTGTATAGATATCCCCTCGAAAATCTTCCCAGACACTTGGTGTAAATTGTTCTAAATCTTTAATCATACCTTACCATATCCTAATGGAAATGAATTTCTAAATTTACTCATATCAAAATTAACTATAATTTTATATGCCATTATCAATTCTTCGATTCCCTCATCCAAAGAATATGTTGGTGACCAACCAGTTGATTCAATTTTTTTATTAGAAACTAAATAATTCCTTTTATCTGGATCTTCATAATAATCCGAATAAGTTATTGCAAAATCTGGAATATATCCTTTAATCTTCTCTACAAGTTCTTCTTTAGATAAATTACTGTCACTTAATCCTACATTAAAAATTTCACCATTATATTTATCATAATTATCTATCATAAAATTAAAAGTATACGCAACATCTCTAATATGAATATAGTTTCTAATAAAATCTTTTTCAAATACTGTAATATATCTATCTGTTAGAGCCTTGTAAACGAATTCATTTACGAGTAAATCTAATCTCATTCGTGGTGAAATACCAAAAACAGTAGCTAATCTTAACCCTATCCCATTTCCACTATCCATTATAACTTTTTCTGCATCCACTTTCGTTTGTCCATAATGACTAACAGGATTTAATGGTGATTCTTCAGTACAATACATTCCATCTGCTCTTTTACCATACCCACTATTTGAATTTGGAAATATTATTCTTTGTTCTTTAGATAAATTATCTACAATAAATTTTATCTGCTCATAATTAATTTCAGTTGCCATTTTTTTATCTCTATCACACGCAGGAAATCCAACTATGGCAGCCAATGGTATAACTATATCAGCTTCTTTAATATATCCTAACAAATTTTCTTTATCTCGTACATCAGACTGAACAAATTTAAAATTTTTAATATAACACAAATCAATTAATGATAATTGATTATAAATTAAATTATCATAAACTGTTACGTTATAATCTAAGTTCAATAATTTTGGAACTAATATAGAACCAAGATAACCTGCACCACCTGTTATTAATACTTTCATTTTTTGTCCTCTTTAAGTGATCTTTCCCACGATGGATAACAACTATAACTATAATCCTCTACATAGTCATCATCATTCTCTTTATACCATTCAACTGTTTCTTGAAGCGCATCTCTAAATGTATACTTGGGTTCAAATCCAAGTTCATTTTGTATTCTCTCTGTACTACAAGACCTAAATGGAATTGTGGTTGGTTTGGAATTGTCCCATTCCACATCAGGAAATTTACCACTCACATCTTGAAGTGCATCTACAATATCACCTATGGTTATAGTAGAACCATATCCAACATTATATGGTCTCATTGATTCACCTTTCTCCAAAACCAACAAACATCCATTTATAACATCTTTTACATAAAGAAAATCTCTAACCACATCTGGACTTCCCCATACTACAAATGGATCTTCACCACTCAATAATCGTTTTATAAGTGCTGGAACTACATGACAAGTTTCTAAATTGAAATTGTCATGGGGTCCAAATATTGCCGTTCCTCTTGCTATACCAATTTTCATATTACTTAAATGAGAAGCATGTTCCATTAATTTTTCTCTATATCTCCTCATCCAACCATATCCATAATAAGAAATATATGGTTCTTCATCCCAATATTCATCCTCTGTAATTGGATATCGTCTATCAGGATAACCTGTTGAACTATTTAAGTCTAAAAATCCCTTAACATTTGTTTTAACACACGCCTCCAAAACATTTGTAATTACAGTTATCTGATTCAATGAAAGTTGAAAATCTGTAGCTATTGATGAAGGATGTCCAATATATCCTGCACAATGAACTACATAATCTGCACCATCTATTAATTTTATAGCATCTTCTAATTTTTCTAAATTAATATTCTGTAAAACTTCGATTCTCTCGTCATCTTTTAACGAAAGTGGATTTATCTTCAATGGTGTTTTATGTACATAAGTTCTAACTTGTGCACCTCTATTGAGTAATTCCTCAATAAAATGTGTTCCTACAAAACCACTTCCTCCCGTTACAACCACCTTCTTATTTTTAAAATACATTATTTAACTCCTACTTATTAAATGAAATCATTGAAAATCTTGAATTTAATGCGTAATTAGTTACTGGACTAATAAAATGGGGGAATCTGAATCCACCATGACTTATAAAAACGGCCCGATTAAATTTAGGAAATATTGGAATAATTTGATCACCACCATCATCCATTCCTACATGAAGTATTCCACCCCAATCCCATATCCAACTTTTATTAATATAATAAATACAACCAATCTCACCTAACCAATCATCAATATGTGTTCTATAATGACATCCATCATCGAGCTTATAACACCTTACATCATATTCACTCAATTCTGATTGAGAAATAGATTTTAAAACTGGTTTAAAATATTTATCAAATATATTTTCTGTCATTTTTTCTAATATATTTGATCTCCAAAACTTAGCAGTATATGCCTCGTCTACTCCTGGAAAATATGGTGAATCAGTATACTGTTTACCATATTTACCTTTACTATATGCTTGATCTCTATATTGGTCAATAAATTCCCATTTAGTATCTTCATCAGAATACATTATTTCTAATTTATTAGCAACTTCTTCTGGTAAAAGATTATCAACTATTACAAATCCATTTTTTTTGTAATCATCTATTAAACTACTATAATCATGTTTCATTACACACCTCACTTATAAAATTAATATCTTCTGTTTCTAATTCTGGATAGTTTGGTAAGAAAAATCCTCGTGAATGTATTTTATCTGCAACTTCACCATGAAATTCACCAAATCTATTCACCCAAAATGGATGTAATCCAAGATTACCTGCACTAAATATACGAGTTTCTATACCATTTTCTACCAATCTATTAACAACCTCTTTTCTATGTTCTTTACTTTCTGCTAAAGCTCCGAATGAAATACTACACGGATTATCATCTCCCCAATCTTGAAATTCAAAATGTCCATCTAATTGTTTTGCATATTCAATATGATTTTCTGTCCTCATTTCTGATATCCAATCTGCCTTTTCTATTTGCATTAAACCAAAATTTGCCTGTAAATCTGTTGAACGAAGATTAAAACCAGGAACTAAAAAAGTAAATGGTTCATGAAAACTATCAACATTATTATCATCCATTTTTTGTTTATATAAATCCTTTGGTAAATCCTTTCCCCAACCATGACTTCGTAACATTAATAACATATGATATAAATTTTCATCATCTGTATTTATTATACCACCTTCAATAGTTGAAAATTGATGACCAAAATAAAATGAAAATGTAGACATATCTCCAACTCTACCAACCATCGTTCCATCTTCATAACTTGAACCAAGTGATGCACATGCATCCTCTAATAGTGGAACATTATATTTTTTCGATAAATTTAATAATTCTTCCTTATAATGTGGAACACCTAACACTTGAACAAATATTATTGCAGAAATATCTTCAGTTTTTAAAAGAAATTCTGTTTGTTCCAAATCAATACCAAATGTTTTTTTATCTGCATCAACCATGACAGGTTCTATCCCAAATTGTATCAATGGTGAAATTGTAGTAACCCAACCAACTGATGGAACAATCACTTTACCTTTTAATTTACCCATTACCTTTAACGCATATATCATTAAAAGGTTTGCTGACGAACCTGAATTGACAAATACAGAATACTTTGTTCCTATATATTCAGCCCATTTTTTTTCAAACTCAACCGTAAGTTCTCCTTTGGTTAATCGTGGATATTTTTTTAACCACTCAATTAATCTCTGTATTTCTACTTCTGTTATTGTTTCTTTTGCCAAAGGATATTTTATTGGTATATTTGTATGTTGGAAATTACTCACTTATTGACTCCAAATACCATTCAATAGTTTTTAAAATACCATCTTTAAAATTAACAGATGATTTAAAACCATGACTTTCTGTTCTATCCATGCTCATCAATCGTTTTGAATCTCCCATAGGTTTTGTTTTATCCCATACTATCTCTTTATTAAAATAATTAGCAACTATTTCTGCTATTTCTCTAATAGTTACGCCATTTCCACTTCCGAGATTTACTGGTTCTGTAATTTTGTTCTCTACCATATGTAACATACCTTGTGCTACATCTGCAGAATAAATCAAATCTCTAATAGGTGAACCATCACCCCAAACCTCTAATACATCATTCTCGTGTGCCTTTTTAATCAATGACGGAACAACCATAGACCATTGACCAAAATTATCATAAGGACCATAAACATTAGCAGGTCGAACAATAGAACATTTATTCCAATCATATTGTTTCATATATGCTTCTACATTCATTTCACCAATTCTTTTAGCCCAACCAGCATACCAATCATTTTCAGATGGAAATGTTTTCCAAACATCATCCTCTACAAATACTTCTGCTGGATGATACACACCAACTGAACTCGTGTATAAAAACCATTCCACATTCGCGTTATATGCTGCTTCTACCATATTGGCATTAAACTGAATCATTGGAACACTAAATGATGCTGGAGATTCCATACACCTTATAGGCGAACCTTTGATTCCAGCAAGATGAAATACTATATCTTGTCCTTCACAAACATCCTTACAATCCTTTCTATCTCTTAAATCAACATTTGGTAAATCGGCTACCATTATATTAGCTGATGTTGTATCATATAATAATTCAACTAATTGTCGTCCTATCATACCATTACCACCAGTTACTAATATATTTTTATCATCGAGGTTTATTTTATTTTTCATTATAATAATCACCCCACTCAATTATTAAAGATGAACCATCTCGTTCATATGCACTTTCAAATGTAGGAAATATTTCTTCTGGTTCGTTTAATAAAACCACACCAACTTCAGTCAATATTTGTTTAAATGGTTCAGTATAATCATTAGTATGTTGAACACCACCATTTAATGGATTTGTTGAACCAATAGAAGTTCTCATTATAACTTTTGGTTTAAATGTTTCTTCAGTCATTTCTTGTATTTTATCCAAGTGATTAACTAATGAATCCATACACCTCAATAAAAAATCAAATCTCGGAAAACAACTAATAGGAACTAATCCTTCTAACGCCATACCAGTACTCATTCCCATTTGTATTTCTTCAAATACGGGTAATTCAATTCTCTTTTCTTCTGGTAATGTTTTTAATGTATTATAAATTGCATTACCACTATACAAAACTGATTGTCCAAAAAAGATTGTATCATCTTTATCAGCTAACCACTCCATACTTCTTATTATTTCATCTTTATACTTCATTAGAATAATATCCAATTTCCTGTACCGTGATGTGGATATTCACGTTCATATTTATAATAAATTATATCGCTTGGTATATCTCTTCTACCGTTCCAAGTCTTATCTGTTGGTGTATTAGTAGAAAGACCATTATCTTCAACTACAAATTGTAATGGTAAATCAAAATTATTTGCATATTTATGGGCCTCATAAAAAATACCAGTTTCAAATGTCATATCTCCAATAAAACACCACACTTTTCTTTTATTATCTCTGTAATAATTTTTATTTAAAGTGTCATCTTGTTTCATTTTAAGTGCTTTTGCCGTTCCAAGTGCTATTGGAACAATACCACCAACTATTGCAGACGAATAAAACTTTGGTTCTTTAGAATACACACTCATACTTTTACCACGAACAATCAAATCCATAAGTGTATCTCTTGGAATTCCATGTAAAAGTGCATGATAATGATTTCTCCAACTACTAAATACCCAATCATCTTTATTAACATCTTCAAATATTTTTATAAGTTGTTCTTCATTACCACCACTCAAATGAACTGGTGCTTTAATCTTACCAGATTCATAAATTTCTTTAACTTCTGTTTCAAAGTCAATTAAAAATTGCTTATTCTTAGCACTCCGTGGTTTCATAACCTATTCCTTAATAACTATCTGTTAACTTTTCTAAATAAACTTAATTAATAATAAAATCTACGGGGGAGTAATCCATCTTTTATTGTATGATGATATAATGGTGTTACGGGGTTGTATTATAAATTTTATTATTCAGATGACTTTGATATCTTTTCACGTAACCTTGACTCAATTCCTTCCCTGGTTTCCTTATAATCTTGACTAACTTCGCAACCACACGTCCCATCACATGGCTCTAAATAATCATGGTCGGCATATAACTCAAGATGTGATTTCAAAATATAATCTGTACCATCAATGCTCATTTCAAAATGTTCTTCTCCACATCCTTCATAAGAACATTCATCACAACAAACTTGAGAACCTCCTGATCCAATAATCTCGTCTGACATTTTCTTTCTCCTATAAATTTTAATCTTCTGATGTTAAATCTCTCACATTCAATAATAAATATAGTAAATATGAATTTCTATTTAAATATATTTAGATCAATAAATCTCAAATAATTATTTTTCAAAAACTCACTTAACCGAAAATAAGAATAATAAATTTGAGTATCAAGTTTATTTATATTTCGTAAACCGTAAAACCACTCTTTAAAATGATATTCCAAATCTTTATCTATCTCTTCTATATACTCAACTATTTTACCCTTGATCCCAGCTGGGTGGAGCAATGGTAGGGAATCTCCTTGAATTTGTCCAAACCTATTTATAACTCCAGAATAAAATGGAATTTTAACTTCTTTCCATCGTGGGTCATATTTAGAAATCCATTTAATCAATCTCGGATCACTCAAGTCTTTTAAATCTATGAACCACCATTCTTGAGCAAAACTAAGTAATGTTATCCATTCATATGATAATCTGTGTCCTCCTGCAGTTAAATATTCATCATAATCAGGATTAGTTAAGAAAAATTTAATATTATCTTTAACAGATTGTAACAGTTCACCGTTAATGTCTCCTATACCCTGACCTCTATCACCGAAAGTATACTCTGCCAGGGTAATACGAAAGTCCTCTAACCAGCCTGAAAATATTTTTTCATTTTCAGGTCTTATAAGTTTTATAACAATACAATCTTCTGAAACTTCTCCTAATGATTTAAGATGTATAAAATCATATTTCTCTTTAATACCGTCGAGTGTAGACGAGGCAATCTTTGCAGTAACTATAAAACCTATTTTATCAGTTCCTATAAATTCAATGTTTGAAATTTGATTATGCATTTTATCCATATACTATCCTCTACCCAAATCTATATTTTGTATAATCAATTCTGATATTGTTTTATGTGCAAAATAACCGGGGTGGCCATCTTCATCATCTATATCATCCATGATCTGATTTTTTCGTAATCCACCCCAATAACCAATATTACGAATGTAATCATCATACTCATAATCTTTTATAACGTGGGCTTTTAATCTTTCCTTCATTTCTTCTGATTGCAGTTCATTATCACTGTAACCACTTCCATCTGGTATAATAAAAAATTTTAATTTATTAAAAAGTAAAAAATAAAGTATACCATTTATCACTGATCGAGCTCTGTTTTCATACTCAATTACATTAAACATGACTACACCCACCAACATAAATTTCATTGAAAAGTTTATTCTTCATAAAAAAGTGCTCGGTTTCTATTAATACCAAATTCAGAATCTACCTTTTTATCGTCTAAATGATTCCACAGTGTTTCAAAAATAAAAGTATGTGTTATACTCCATTTTTTATCAAAAAGTGTCTTAAAATTATGTTCCAATATTTCTGATAAATTCCAGTAGAATTCGTGAATTTCATTAACTGTCTTGGAATTTAATTTTCTTATTTCTTCAATAATCATTTTCATTCTCAATTCATGATTCTCTTCTAAATCATAAGACTCGTCAATGAATGGTGAAAAGGTTTTATAACCAAGCTCTCGGAGTTTTTTCAACATTCCCGGATTACCAACCATTATAAATGGTTGAAAATAGGCTATAGGCTTAAATGTTTTTTCCGTAAAAAACATTACTTTCTCCCAATATGCAGACTCAGTTACTATATGAATATAAGAATTTTTATAGTGATTATCTACTACTTGGATTCCATAATCTATTGATTTATTCATATCATCTATATGATCATCAGAACAAAATATGGGGAGTTTTTTTACTAATTCAATATAATCAGATAGTAAATCAAACCATAATTGATTAGATATCCACTTAAAATATATTGGATCTCTCCAAGAAGTATCCTTCAAGTGGGACCACTCTCCTTTATCTGATTCTTCGTGGTGACCATGACCGATACTATAATTCATCTTATCTAATAAATTATTTTTATAAAGTAATGTACAAAAAATTCTTCTATGTTCTTTTGGATTTCTATTATATGATAAGAAATAATAATCTCTAATTTTATCTTTTGAATTTTTCCACCGATTTAAATGTTTTGTTAAAGTATTACCATCTCCTCCTACTATTCCTGATTTTAAATTTGATCTATAAACATCTTGATAATAACATACAGGTAAAAGATTAATACTCGGTGTATCAATATTTAAAATTTCATTTTTTATCTTATCATGTGTTTTTTGTATAAAAAAATCATTTATAATTAAAAAAACATTTGTTGGTGGTATATTAAATTCATCTAAATCTTGATATAAATACTCAAAAAATTGATATGGATTGTGCGTACCTGCGGCCAAGTTTCCTTCTGCTATATTACTAATGACAATAACACATTTCTTTCTACGAACATCTTCTCTAACATCTTCTGGTATCATTTCTATAAAAGATTTATCATGAACATTTGTACCACGACCTAATATATTAATCGGGTCACCATAAATCTCAATATTATAACAATATTTATGTGGCTGATTTTTATCACTATATTCATCTGTTAAGTTTGCATTATTAGTAACATCATTCGTAAGTAAGAAAGTTGGAACATATTCTATTTTCCATTCATCAGGATCTGCCTTAGCATGTGGATGTCCCAATAAACCCAACCGCCCAACGGATGATTGTAAACGACCGTGGTGCAAATCTGGATCTATATATTTATTTCCAAATTTTTTTCTAAACTTCTCAGAATTTGCACCATCTTCAATCATTAAATCAAGATGTTTTTTATCAACCCCATTTAAAAATACACCACTTGGACCAATCCAATCAAACCCCATAACTAATTTCTTTTTTCTTTTCATAATTTAATTTTCCTATTTATAAATAAATGGATCTCTCTTTTTAAGTTCCTTTATTTTTTTCTTAAAATACAATTCCATTTTTATTTTTTTATAAATATTTTTGAAAAATAATATAATTTTTTTCATTTTGATTCCTCCACCATACGTTCATATAATTTTAATACTCTTTCTATACCATTTACATAACTAAGATCCTTTCTCAGAGTTCTATTATTATGTATTAAAATATCGGCTTGATTCCCATACCAATCTAATAATTCATTAACACTCTTATCACATATTTTCTTCATTTCCAAACTAATAAGGTTTGCCCTGATAGGATGATTCAATTCTACATCATATGACTCATCGATAAATGGTGAAAAGGATTTATATCCCAATTCTTTGGCACGTTTAAAATGAAAAGGTGTTGCCAAATAAATTACTGGTAAAAAACAAGCAAATGGTCTATATGACTTTTCAGACAAAAAAACAGTCATACTTTCATCCCACATAGTATCAGAAACAAGGGCGAAAAATGAATTATGGTATGGTGATAAATCCCATGGACCAAGTGATAAATTTTTTGCTGCTACATCAGGTTCATCTACTATCATTGGTAATCTATTAACAAATTCTTTAAGATTAGATTTTGAAAAATATTTAGAAGTCGTCTCATATTTAGCAAAACGCCGACATTTACCAGGTATAGTATCACTTATGAGCTGAGTATCACTATCGGAATTCTTTTTATAATCTTCAGAAGTAGGTATTATTCCACGAGAAACACACATCGAATTAAATCCATCATCAAGAATACCATGATAACATGATGCCAAAGATAAAAATATTCTTTGAGGCCTGTCCCTTCGAGTAAAATTCATATATTTTTTCATTTTTTCTAAATTATCTCTTTTATAATTAAACGCCTCCTCAAAATTATCTCCAAAAGCATCTTCTGCCTTTATATATGCATTAACATAAGAACTCATATGTCCAGTAGTTATAACATTCATTTTTTCCGTTGGTTTATGTTCAGTACACCATACAGAATACGCTCTTTCATTATAGGGATTTTCACTGGTTAAAGCTATATTTTTTGGTGGAAATTTAAATCTTTCTGCTGCTTTATGTATTTCCTCACATACATTCATATATCCACCATAATTTTTATGGTATTGGTTTATAGGAAACCCCTCAAATGACATATCAATGGTTATTAAAACCTTTCCTTCTCTCATATGGTTTTTAATTTTTTCAGGAATATAAGAAAAGAGGGGTTTACATTTTATTGGATCTTCATCATATACTGGCCGATTATTTTCATCATGTCCTAATACATATTTTTTTTGTTCAAGTCCTAACCAATATGCCGGATTTATACTTGTTCCCATAGGATACATAAATGGTATATCATTATCAACTAAAAAATTATAATTATGATCAACAATTTCATATTTACCATCTACTCTATTACTGTGGTTTTGATAATACAAATGAACGTCATGTCGAATATTCTCCCATGCATGTGGTGGGTGTCCATCTACATATCTATCCTTATTCTCATAATAATCGGGTGGGTTACCGTTACCAAGTTCATGCCATACTTTATAATCGTGTCCAAAAAATATTTTTTTACTCACCTTTCCATTCCTCTAATAATGTATAATTATAAATATTAAACTTCTCTCTTTCATTCCACTTTTCTATATTCAAATATTTACCATGGAATCCAAATTGTCCTCTCCAAATTCCCGTTGAATCCTTATAAGTATAAGTGCTATCATCTTCAGGAACTGCGGCCTCAGTACTAAATTTATCTCTTGCAAAATCTGATGTTGGAAATTTAAATCCTCGGGATTCTAAAAATGGTCCATTATATTGACAAATTAAATTATCTTCATTAATACATTGTTTAAAAAAAACCTTCACCCACTCATTATGTACTGCGGGTATACTATTCATAACATATACTGATGATATCCACTCGAGAGCTATATTACTATGAGCTAAATTCTTATAATGTACAAGTTCAATATTATCTGATACAAAATTCATCAACTTCTTACTTCTAAATGAAAATCCTCCATTACCAACTGCATATTTATTATCTCCCCAAGGAGCACCTATATAATCATAGTCAAAAAATTCATCTGTCCAGGCATCTGGATTTAAAATAAAACCATCTGATTGAAACGTTAAAACATAGTCCGTGTCAAAATAATTGTTCATTTCATTTATACAAAACTGTTGATATTTCTCTGGACTAATTATTCTGTCAATATAAACACCGTCAGTATCATCTAATTTTTCTGGCCAGGGGGTTAATAACTTAACTTTACCAAAATCAACATACTCTCTACATATATCTGCTGCCCTTTTAAATTTATCAATATCAGATTCAACCGATTCAAGTCCAAGTAATGTAACATTATCTAATTTTAATTTACCCATCTATATTCCACTCTTCATATAATGTATTTTTTTTCATACCAAATTTATACTTATCATCCCAATTTTCCAAATTAGTATAAAGAGAATGAAATCCAAATTGTTTTTCCCAAGTTCCTGATGCATCAATATAACTGTAACCAATTTTATTTCCTGGGGTTGATGCTTCCACACTAAAATCTCTTGACGCCATAAATGGTTTTGCAAATCTAAAACCATTCTTTTGTAAATATTCATAATTAAATTTACAAATTAAATTATCTTCACTTACACATCCTGAAATATAAACCTTTTGAAAATTATCTTTAGATTTTCTGCTATCCGAATCTATCCATATTAAGTTATCATCTGGAATCCATACCGAAGTTAGACAGCAACCGCCAGAATCTTTTATATATCCAATATTTTCCGCCACAAATTTCATAAGTCGTTTACTTCTAAATGAAAATCCACCGTTTCCAACATTATTAACAACATAAGCCTTGGAACTACCAATCTTTATTTCTTGTTTAGATCCATCGGACACATTCCCTCCCGGATCTCGTAAAATTTTTCTTATATCTGTAATAGTTCTAATGCCTCTGTCGCTCCAAGGAGCACCTATATAATCATAGTCAAAAAATTCATCTGTCCAGGCATCTGGATTTAAAATAAAACCATCTGATTGAAACGTTAAAACATAGTCCGTGTCAAAATAATTATGTAAGTCACTTATAAAAAATTTAGCAACGTCATCTAAATTGTACATTGGTTTAATTCTATCTACAACATATCTATTTGTATATTTCTCCTCAAGTAATTCAGGAATAGAAGTTAATATTACTACTCTTTCGAAATCAGCATAATGTAAACAAACATCTCTAGCAAATTTGAATTTTTCAACTTCACTATTCACTCCTGCGATTCCAAGTAGTGTAACATTATCTAATTTTAATTTACTCATTTAACAGTTATAATTTTTGGATTCTGTTTAATTGTCTGTTTCGTAATTAAATCTTTTATTTTTGTTGTAGACCATCCATGTGACCTCGTTGTATAAATAACTTTTGGTGGTAAATCATCTCCAGTAAAAGACTTACCAATATAATCATCTCCAAGTATTCTTATATCTGGTTTATAAAACTTAATAAGATTATATAAATCATCCTCTGTTTTATAAGTAACCACTTCATCTATGTATCGTATTCCCATTAATACTTTATATCTTTCATAAAGTGAAATTACTGGTTTATATTTATCGTGGTCTGTTAATCTTGGATTATCGTGTAAAAATATTATTAAATGGTCACAATGACATTTGGCCGTTTCAAATGTATACATATAACCTGGATGTATAATATCAAAGTTACCTGCACACACTCCAATTATTTTTTTCTTCATACTACATCTCAATCCAACGATATGTTTTTTCAATACCAACTCTCAACGGCTGTGTTGGACTCCAACCAAGTTTTTCTTTTATTAAAGTATTGTCCGAATTTCTACCTCGAACTCCAAGTTGCGGTACATCTATATTCTTTATAACAACTTCCTTTTCAGAAATATCTATAATCATTTGTGCAAAATCATTGATAGAAATAACTTCATCTGAACCAATATTAAGTGGTTTAGTACAATCAGACTCCATCAATCTTCTAATTCCATCTACACATTCGTCAATATAAAGAAAAGAACGAGTTTGTTTTCCATCTCCATAAACTTCTATTTCACCATTGGATTCTATAACCTTCCTACATAATGCAGCAGGTGCCTTCTCACGGCCACCTCGATATGTTCCTTCTGGTCCGAATATATTATGAAATCTTGCTATTCTCACATCAAACTCCTCATTTCTACCATAAGTTAAGAATAATCTTTCACTGAATAATTTCTCCCAACCATACTCAGAATCTGGATTACCAGGATAAGCCATATCTTCTCTTAGTGCAGGTACATCAATTTCTAACTGGTGTGTTTCTGGATACATACAAGCAGAAGATGAATAAAATACTTTCTTTACTCCGTGTCTTTTCATAGAATCTACTATATTTAGATTTATCATGGCCGAATTATGCATTATCTCTGAATCATTTATACCAGTAAATATAAAATCTGCTCCACCCATATCGGCAGCTAACTGATAAACTTCGTCCATTCCATCCACACATACATCTACGATAGATAAATTTCTTAAATCACCTTTAATAAACTCGTCCGCTTCTGTTTTACTAAATTCAGGATATTTTAAATCAACACCACGAACAAAATATCCTTCTTTCTTTAATCTTCTAACTAAATGTGAACCAATAAATCCACCCGCCCCACATACTAATGCCCTTTTCATATTAAATAATCTCCTTTTTATTTTTTCTTTCCATAATTCTTTTTCTTGCTTCTTCTCTCCTTCTCAATCTTTCTGCAGAAGAAATATGGTTTACTGTTGATTTTTTACATTGTTCAAAAAAATTAGTATACTCTGGAAAGATTTTTAAAAAATCAGTATTACGTCTTTTATCATGCTGTGTAAAAAAATTATAAAAATCACTTCTACCATTAGATAAATATTCATCATCTTTAACAGTAGTTTCAAAATAATCCACTACTCTTTTAAATTTGGCTATTTCTAAATCATCGAACTTATTAATATCTGACTTATGATTATGTGCATACATAAAATCAAGATGGTCTATCATATACGGTAAAAATTCATCTTTAGGTAATATTAACATATCATAGTGTGGTGGTTCTTTTAAATGTGGTGTATCTATCTGAACTCTTTGCCATCCTTGTTTATTATATTTTTCTCGTAAATCTAATATCATTTTTAATAATTCACTAAAATTACTAACACACATTATATTAAAAGTTATCATAAATGATATTGCTGAATTAGGAATTTCCGTTAAATATTTATTTATATTCCTTTGAAACAACTCATAGTCCAAACCATTCCTTATATATTCTGCCTTATCCCCTATAGCATCTATACTGGTAAATAATTTAAACTCCCTAACCTTCTTTTTTTCTATAATTGGTCTTATTTTCTCTATAAACTTATCAATTAACTTGGGATTGGCTCCCATATTAGTATTTATATTTAATTCCATATTAGGAACTGGATTTTTATTTATTTCATCCAGCAATCTGTATGTACTACCATGAATCAAAGGTTCTCCACCAGTAATTCTCAATATATTCAATGTCCTTGTAAGTTCAGGCCACCAATCAAACCAAGCCTGTACATATGGGTTATCTTCATCATTCTTGTATAAGTTTTTCTCAAACCATTCTACACTATAATCACCACTACTCAAATTGTTATACGGTCCTAACTGCTTTATCTCATCAAAAAACTTAGAACTATAACGTGGATGACAATACCCACACCTAAAATTACATTGATTTCCAAAAGATAACTCAATATATTCTGGATTAACATTAAAGTCCCAAGGGTTCTCTACAATCTCATCAAGTAACCAAGTCGACCCTTCGTGTATTGATACAGAACGTTGTTTTCTATCACTAATATAGTCATCCCCCATTGCTTCAACCTTCCAACAATACGCACAACCTGCAGGTTGTTCTCCATCCAACATCATTTTTCGTTCTAACTTCTTTTGTTTAGTATTATGTAAAGCCGAAGGATTGTTCTTTAGTTCTTCTAACGGTATCTTATGTGGTTGTGGATGGTAACAACTATGAGTTTCACCCAAATGTAAATATATAGTACAATGATGCCATTTAGCAAGACAAAATGTAGGTGAAGTCTTTGATTCTATCTGGGGTAATACTTTTTGTATATTTTCCAACTCATTATAATTAGTCATTAAATATCATCCTCTTTATTATGTGAAGTAGAAATATTTTTTAAAAATTCAGAAAGATACCACTGTATTCTTTCGCTCCATTCATTTTTATCAATATCTTCAAACCACAACGTCAAAGCATCAATATTTTCAGCTATTTTTTCAAGAGCTTCTACTTTTCGTTTTTCTAACTCTTTATTTACTTCTTCCATTTTTAATTCCTTTAAAACTCAACATGACTTGGTATGTCTTGTTCACATCTGAAATCTACTATTTCATGTTTTGTTCCAAATAATTTTTCTCTTTTTACAACACTATAATTTAAATCTGTAAGTCCATCTTCATCCGTATTTATTATTCCACCCTGAACTTTTTCTACAAACCGTTTTTCATTTACACTTGTATCTTTCTGATGAACAAACCTATTTCCAACTATATCGTTACGTGGATGTGATAATGATTTATATCTCCCTGGTCTATTTCTATGTGGTAATGTTGTATTCGGTATTTTATCAATAGGTTCTAAATTCATACATCCTCCACTCATAATACCATGATTTCCATTTCCACTTAAATCATATACAATTCCATCCTTTGATTTAGAAAAATCATAATATAATTTAGGGTCTTTTCCTAAACTATTTGGATAATCTGTTTTATAATAATCTTTTATTTCATCTTCACCAAACGACTTATCAAAAATAGAAACTTGTGCAACGTCACCTGCAAAGAAATCTGTATTATTGTCTGTATTAGGATTACCTACACCAATATAAAATGGATTTCCACCATATCTTTTTAATGGTGATTGAAATTTTAATGGTGATTCAGAACCATGTCCGAATCTGGAATCTGATTCTTCTCCATTTAAATAAAATCTCATTTCACCGTCATCAACATTTACCGTAACCATCAAATGAGTCCAAACATCAGGATGTCTTTTTATCCACATATAAGAATGATTATTCTTTTGATTGAATAATCCGAATGAATATGCATTTGAATTGTCCCAGCCTAATCCCATTTGAAAACTTGGGCGTCCTAAAATATATTGATGAATAAACTGTCTGTTTTCTACATCCCCAATTAAATAAGTTGGAATATCAAATCTATCTTCTGCACGAACAAGAACTGCCATTGTAAAATTACCAACTGTAACTTCTCTTAAACTGTCAGTTGGATTTATTTTTATATAATCAGAAAGACCATTAAACGTAATAAAATTTCGTGGTTCATCTGATTCGTGATTCATAAAAGTTTCGTGTGCCAACTGCCAGTATCCTGCCGATACTTTTTTCTTTGCTCTGAAAAATAAATCGTCATCTTCCATTCCCCAATTAAAATATCCATTAGAATAACCATTAATAAGTTCATAGTGTTCTTTAGTAAATAGAATAGCACCACCAAAATATTCCATATACTTAATACCATAATCAAACTGACTTACGTGAACTGCGAGATGTTCTACTTTATCTGGATAAGAATAATCACAAGTATCATCTTCAGGAACCATATCTATGTCGTGAAAACAAAAATAATCATAACCTTCTTTTTGTGCAACATCAAAGGCGACATTCTTAGATGTTCCTCTATTAAATCCACTTACACTATCTGGATAAACTTGATTGGCAACAAATATCTTGTATTCTATATCTTTGTCCTTAAAAAACTCATCCATATGTGGAACAAACTTTTTAAGGTGTTCTTCCCTTTTATAGTGTGGGACACATATTGCTAATTTCTTATTTATTTTCGACACTGTATAACTTTATCATAATTAATATTCCTCTCCACCTTCACCTACATAGTGAGAAGTACTAACTTCTTCTTCATATAGTTTTTGGTGTGTGTATTCCATACTTGCATAAGTACTTCTATGTGGTAGATTTTTTGGATCATACTCACTTGAACTAAGATAATAAAAAAATCTTATTGCACATCTACCCTCAACATCATCAGGACAATTAACAGTACTTACTGAATGCCAATCTCCTTTTTGCTGTGATTCTTCATACCACATATTTTCCTTAACAACAAATCTATTAAACGTTGGTGCTACCGAACCTAACAGTTTAGCACTTGAATCAACATCTTTATTCTTATCCCATACTTGATGATGACCACCCCATTCATCTTTCCAATCTGGAGTTATGAATAAAAGTGATGTTAAAGTTCTGTGTAATCGTAATCTATCATTCCAATTAAAATCATAATGACAACCAAGATTACTTCCATTTCTAAATATAGAAAATCCAGTACCAACTAAATGTGGGTCTGGTATTAATCCTACTACACCTGTCAGTTGTTCTAAGTCATACAACATCTCGCCCGAATGCATCAAGTCATATGTAACTTGGTGTGCTGTAGGACACGAGATTAAATCATTAAACTCTTCCATACGAGAACCAGCCCGTGTGAAAACTGTCCATCCACCTTTCGGTGCACTAATACATTCCTCATATATTTTTAAACAAGTTTCTTCATCTAAAAAATTATCAAAAACGGCATGTGGAACTCCTGCCTTTTTATTTTTATCCCATTCCTTTTTCTTATTAATCATCGCGTTTCTCCTTATTTCTTACTCATGTTACTGATATAAACTCGTGTTTGTCTAAAAATTCTTCTTGATGTATAACTTCATATTTAAGTGAACTTAAACCATCCTTTTTAGGATCTGTTAATCCTTGTCTAACTTTGTTAAAAAACCGTAATTGATTTTCTCGTGTTTCCCAATGGGTGAACTTAGTTTGTGCCCAACCATTTTCTTCGTGTTCTAAACAAGTGTATTTTCCATCTCGTCTGTTTGGTATTAATGCGACACTTCCAATTCTTAATTCTTTTTCCTTTTGTAAAGCTCCGTGTACTGTAGCGTGATTATCATTTCCACTTTTATCGATAACCTTACCATCAACTACATTATCAAAATTCCAATAACCAACTACATTTTTTGCCGATTTATATTTTTCTGTTCCCTGTTTCCAACCTTCAAATTGTTTATTATCAGTAACAGTTCGTGGATATCCATTATTATATAAATATAAAGCTTCTTCTGGACTTATACAACTTGACCAAAGAGTTACTTGTGCTATCGTTCCCTTAAAATAACCTTCATCACCACTTCTCGCTTTTGGATTTGCACATCCAATATAATATGGAACACTACTTGATTGTTTCATCATAGTTCCTAAATAATCTGTTGGTGATTCATTTACCTCTACTCCATTTACATACATTCTCAATCGTTTTAAAACAGAATCAACTGTATAAATAACATGACTCCATTCATTAGAATGTCTGTCTGAAACTACCATTAATTGTTTATTTTCATTATTCCAAATACCACCTTTATACTGCATTCCACTTGTATAGGCAATTCCTACGTGATGGCCTGGACGAGTGAATACATGAAACTCATCATACTCTTTATTTTCATCTAATTCAATATCATCACTTGGTTCTACCCATGCTTCAACACTAAATGATGAATTTACTACTTTGTTTAATGAAAAACTATTCTTTATTTCAAGACAATCTTTCCCGTTGAATTCCATAGTACTTATGTATCTCGGTGCCTTATCTTTTGAACTCCCTGTCCATTGTTCTTGTAATGGGACTCCTCGTTTTCTACAACGATAAAGTAAGTCATCATCTTCAAATCCCCATCCCCAATACTTGTTAGAATATCCATTTACCCACTCAAAATGTTCTTTGTTGAATAATGTAACTCCACTAAAATATTCAGGATAGACTAAACGATAATTGAACTTACTCAGTCTTGTTGCAAGATGTGTTGGTTTATCTACCCAAGAATAATTACAAGTTTCATCTTCTGGTAACATATCCACATCGTGGAAACAAAAATAATCAAATCCTTGTTGTGATGATATATCGTATCCGATGTTTATGAGCCAACCACGATTAAAGGGCCTATCATTCCCTTGTTCCACTACAAAGATTTTAAAATCTATCTTTTTATCAGATAGGAACTTCTCCATATGTGGAACGAACTTGGCAAGATGTTCTTCTCTATCCCGATACGGAACTATAATTGCCAATTTAGACATTATTTACCGAATAATTTGCCGACCACCGACTTCTTTTCTGTAGGTTTTTCACCCAAAGACTTTGCAATTTCACTTGCAATGTCTGCTGCAGACGCTTGTGGTTGTGAAACTTGTGGAGCACTTATTGGTGCTGATTCTACATAGTTCTTAACTATATTGTAGATTTCCCATAGTTTCCAATCGATTGACTCTACCTTTTCTTCCAAATTGGTTAATGACTTTACTGCTATTGCAGTAAGTTCACTTCCTTCATTAGAACCAAGAGCATCTCGTGCGTCTGTTTTTTTGGTTTCTTTTTTTGTTGTTGCCATAACTTTTCTCCTTATTATATTACAACTTCTATTATTTCATGTTTTCCTTGATAATCTTTTCTATTGACTATCCTAAATTTTGTTGATGATATCCCATCTTTATCTGTATCCGACATGCTTAATCTAACCTTTTTATTAAAAGTATTACGATTAGTCATTATTTCGGGGTGTTCACTTCTCATTAGATTTTCGAGATTTAAATATTGTTCTTCGGATGATAAATAACCATAAGCACCATTTCTTCTATAAGGTAAATATCTTTCTGAATTACTTTTTAACGATTTATTTGCAAATCCGACATTGTAGAACTTTGAATGGTTTCCATTTCCACTTATATCAAAAGTTATATCATCATATCCACTTTTAAAATCCCAAACTCCTACTGGTAATTTAGAAGTTACATATTCACCTTTATTATTAATAATTCCTTTATCAAAAATTAATTCCATTTCATAGTCTTTTAATGTATCTGACCATAATCCTATCTCGGCTATTTGTCCCTTATGATAATTTTTCCAAACACTTAAATTTGGATCACCAACTCCAATATAATATGGTTTATTCAGATACTCAACGAGCTGTCCTTCATAACTCTTTCTACCAACTTCTTTACCATTCACATAAAGAGTAACAATTTGTTCTCTGTCATCCACTACCATACCAACATGATACCATTGACCAGTTCGTAATGGTGTCTGTATTACTACTGGTTCTCTTTCACTACTTCCAAATGGTCTAATCCAAACTACACACTTTAAAAACCCACCGTGAATATATGAAAGTCCTGTATGAAATCCTGGTC
>Ga0208638_1000269_pt1 | contig 42662 bp, 33 predicted proteins | sample ETNtaG_34_FD_185753 | JGI IMG/M metagenome (GOLD analysis project Ga0208638, IMG submission 185753) | Marine microbial and viral communities from oxygen minimum zone, Eastern Pacific Ocean - ETNP201306SV51 (SPAdes) (version 2) | ecosystem: Environmental > Aquatic > Marine > Oceanic ...
AGGTGCGGGGGTATACCTTTACCAGCTTCGGGCAAATCAGTATGTTAAGACAAGGAAGATGGTATTATTGAAGTAGTCTGAACGCTATAACCACAAATGAGCCTCACCAAGCGTGGGGCTTTTTTGTTTATAAAAGAGACACCCACATTGGTGGGTAATGTTATGTAATTTTCAACTAAATTTTAAACCAAGGAGTTCATTATGAAGAAAATCGCTATTCTGTTTTTCTCCATTTCAATTATTTATTCTCAATCAAAGATGTGGAGGTCTCTATGACAACACATTCCATGAGCCGTCGTGAGTTTGCCCGTCTTTTTGCAATGGGAGGTTCTGCCGCAATCTTGAGCCACCAGACATTGCTCGGTTCAAAGCCGGTAAGAATGACTGACCCAATTACGTCTGCCGATACAGTGGACTGGAAAACTATAAGATCTCAGTTCCTCATGCCGCCTGAACTCACAGTGCTAAATGCTGCTAATCTCTGCCCGTCCCCTGCGCCGGTTCTTGAGACCGTTTACAATTACACGAAGCGCCTCGATAGTAAACCGGTACCGAGCTACCGGGCAGAGATGAGAGAGGTTAAGGAGAAGACACGTCAACAGTTGGCCAAATATCTGAGGGTAACCCCGGAAGAGATTCTGATCACACGAAACACCAGCGAGTCCAACAACTGGGTCTCCAACGGTCTGGATCTGAGAGCCGGTGATGAAGTAGTAATCTTTTCGGATAATCATCCCAGCAACAATGAGGCGTGGAAAGAGAGAGGTAAGCGATTCGGCTTCACTGTTAATGAAGTTCTTCCTCTGAATCCCCACCCCGGTTTTGACTACTACCTGGAAGCGTTTAAAAAGGCCTTGACACCTCGTACCCGCGTCCTCTCTTTCACGCACCTGAGCAACACAGTGGGAGATCTCTTCCCCGCCAAGGAGCTTTGCGGTATGGCAAGAAAGAGGGGGATAATCACGCTGATAGACGGTGCTCAAAGCTTAGGTCTGCTGGATGTTGATCTTTCCGACATTCAGCCCGACTTCTATTCCGGCAGCGCTCACAAGTGGCCATGCGGTCCCAAGGAGACCGGCGTTCTGTTTGTAAACAAATCTCTCCAGGAGAGGTTTTGGCCTTCCATATACAGCGCCTACAAGGGTCGTGAGGGGTTGGCCCAGACACACGAAGGACTAGGTCAGCGTGATACTCCCGCCATTCACGCCTTCGGGCAACAAATTGAGTTTCTCCGGAAAATCGGTCAGGAGAAGATCGAAGAAAGGAGCGGAGATATCGCAACCGAAATCATTGAAGAGCTTCAAAAGACCAAAGGCGTTTACATCTTTACCTCTAATGAACGCGCTCTCCGTTCGGCGGTGGTCACTTTCCGCCCCGCTAACCTCGAACCAGCGAAAGTGGTGAAAGCCCTCGAAGAGGACGGTATTGTCGCAACTAACCTGGGAGGCGATGATTGGGCGGGAGTTCGCTTCTCTCCTCATTTCTATAACTCAAATAGCGATGTGGAGAGGGCAGTAGGCGCCATAAGGCGCTACTTGCGAAAAGGGCTGTAGGACACAAACTGTGATATGACTTTGACTATATATAATATGCTCGGTCAGAGAGTGAAAACCTTCAACATGCAAAGCATACCCGCGGGTTATCACACTGTTACTTGGGATGCCACCAATGACTATGGTGACCCCGTGGGTGCGGGTGTTTATTTGCACCAATTGCGGGCAAATCAGTTTGTTAAGACAAGGAAGATGGTATTGCTTAAATGAAACGCCTCTGGCTCAAATAGCCTCACATTCGTGGGTTTTTCTGTTTATAATAGAGACATTCACATTGTTGGGTGATTATTTGTAATTTTCGTCAAATATTAACTCATATAAATACTAATAGAGGAATGATAATGGAAGCATTTGGAATAAAAGGATTTACTTTTGAAATTCTTGTTTTGATTGGATTGGTTTGGATTAGTGTCTACTAATATGAAACGCCTAAAAATTATCTTTTTAGGGTTTGGTCATTTGTGGATTAGTAGCCAGGGGGTATTCGGATGAACAGATTAAAGGTATTTTAGGAGAAAACTTCCTTAGAGTTTTTAAGAATGTTTGTGACTAACCTACATTGACATTGGACTTATTTATAATTGTTAAATTATGTAAATGGAAAATAATAATGAGAAGAAGTATAAAATTTTTATCTTTTTTCTTGATTTCGCTATCTTTGATTTTAGCTCAATCTAACTTGACTGTAATTAAAGCAGGGCGCCTAATTGATGGAAAAGGTACAAAACCATTAATACCTGCTATGGTTTTACTAGATGGTAAAACCATAATAAAAGTAGCTAAAAAAATAAAAATTTCTAATGATACAAAAATTATTGATCTAGGAGACGCAACTCTACTTCCAGGCTTAATAGATCTTCATACTCATTTGTGTAGTAAGCCTGGTATACATTGGGAGGATGAGCTACTTCGTTCGAATCCAGCTGAAGCTGCATTATGGGGCGCTCATAATGCAAAGCTCACTTTATTAGCTGGTTTTACTACTTGTCGTGAAATGGGGCCAACTTGGCCTTATGTAGATGTTTCTCTTAGGAAAGCTATTGATGAAGGTGCAATTCCAGGTCCAAGATTATTTGTATCTGGTAATTATGTCTCTGCTACAGGAGGTGCTGGTGATGCGCGTCAGTTTTCTATTTATGTTGATGTTCCTACTGTCAGAAACCTTACAGATAATCCAAATGAGATTATAAAAGCTGTAAGAACTAATTTTAAGCATGGTGCTGACTTTATTAAAATTTTAGCTACCGGTGCAGTTTTATCAAAAGGATTACCACCTGGAGCACAACAATTTACAGATGAAGAAATTGGCGCAGCAGTTAATGAGGCAAATAGATGGGGTAGAACAGTTGCTGCGCACGCGCATGGTGCAGAAGGAATATTAGCTGCAATTCGATCGGGTGTTAGAACTATTGATCATGGGTCTTTTTTAAATGATGAAGCAATTTCAATTCTGAAGATTACAAGAAATACTTTTTATGTACCAACTTTGTATACTAGTGATGTCATAAGTGAAAGTGGTGTTAAGAATGGTATCCCTCAATCACAAATTGAGCGTGAACTTTATGTTAGAAATGCTCAAACAAATGGATTTAAGAATGCATTGTTAGCTGGTATACCTATAGGTTTTGGAACTGATTCAGGTGTTATACCACATGGTGACAATGCTCATGAAATGGAGGTCCGTGCTCGTTATGGAGAAAAGCCAATGAGTATATTGGTATCTGCTACTAGCCTAAATGCAAAAATAATTGGATGGGAGGATAAGATTGGATCAGTGGAAGTAGGTAAATGGGCTGATTTAATTGCAGTTACCGGTAACCCTCTAAAAGATATTAAAGAAATGCAACGTGTACGATTTGTGATGAAAAACGGTGAAGTTTATCGTGATGAAATATCTAAACACTAAAATTGTTATATATCTGCTATTAATATTATTATTTAATTTATGAACTCTTTCTGGATTAAAGGAATAGTAAAATTCATGAATTATCACAGAGCAAACAAGTCAGGATAAAATAATGGACAGACTCAAAGTTATTTTTTTAGGATTCACGCTTATTGGTTTAGTATTCAGTCAATCTTTTGAAAAACTCTCACCAAAAGTTAAAGAATTTGTAATAATCTCAGATGATGAATTTATAATAGAAAATGTCCGTCTTATTGATGGAACTGGTGCATTAACAAAAGAAAGAATGTCGATTATTGTGCGAAACGGTCGAATTATATCGGTTGATCGTACAAAAAATAATGACAGCAAATTTATATCAAAGGTTATTAATGGAGAAGGATATACATTAATTCCTGGCTTAGTAATGTTGCATGAACATATGTTCTATCCATCAGGACAGCGACGGTTCAATACAAATCAAGTCTCCTTTCCACCGTTATATCTAGCAGGCGGAGCAACGACAATTCGTACAGGGGGTAGTGTCGATACTTATACTGACCTTGCGATTAGCAGAGAAATAAGTGCCGGAAATATCCCCGGTCCAGATATGGACGTTACAGCGCCATATCTTGAGGGACTGGGCGCATTTATATATGCCATGCCAATAATATCAACTCCTAGAGAAGCACGAAATCACGTAAAATTCTGGGCTAATTTAGGCGCAACCTCTTTTAAAGCTTATAATTTGATTGATCGTAGAACGCTGAAAGCGGCCATAAAAGCGGCGCATCAACGTGGACTTAAGGTTACCGGTCATTTATGTTCAATCACGTACCGCGAAGCGGCTGATATGGGAATTGATAATATAGAACATGGTTTCTTTGCTTCAACAGATTGGGTAAAAGATAAAAAACAAGATGAATGTCCTAGAGGTGAAGATACAAGAATTCTTGATATTGATTTAAATAGTAGTGAGTTTACTGATCTAGTTAGTCATCTTATATCTCGAGATGTAGCGATCACATCAACGCTAGCGGTTTTGGAAAGATGGGCGCCTGGCCGTAAGCCACCACCAAAAGGTGCGCACGAGTCAATACTTCCGGAACTCCGTGATCAATACATAAAAAACTTGAAACGGCGAGTCGAAGTAGGAGGTGAGAAGGCAGTGAAATTATTCAATCGTTACATGGCAATGGAAAAAGCTTTCCATGACGCTGGCGGTTTACTAGTTGTTGGAACTGACCCAACCGGTGCCGGTGATGTTGTACCTGGATATGCAAATCAACGCACCCTTCAACTTCTGCTTGAAATGGGTTTAAGCATTGAAGATGCAGTGAAAGTATCCACCTACAATGGTGCTAAATATCTTGAAAGAGACACCGAGATTGGTACAATTGAAACAGGGAAACGAGCGGATATGGTTTTGATCAAAGGTAATCCATCCATGGACCCAGAAGCATTTCGCCAAATGACTATCATCTTTAAAAATGGTGTTGGCTATGATTCTTCAAAATTATTTGAATCGGTTAAAGGATGGGTTGGTGTTCGATGAAAAATCTGTAGATCAAAGACTAATGAACGGAGTACCGTGCTATGCCTAAGACCGACACCAGTTCTAACATAATTATTAAAGAGTTCATTATGAAAAAAATCACTATTCTTCTTTTCTTAATTGTAAATATTTCATTGTTGGGTTATGGAAATCAAACAACATATGATATCGTTTTATTAGATGGAATCATAGTCGATGGTACGGGCACACCCGCCAAGGAAGGCGCTCTTGGTATCCTTGATGGAAAAATGTATTTACTTCCGGCGAATACATCGGCCGAATCTGATCGCATAATTAATGTTAGTGGTTTAGTTATTGCCCCTGGTTTTGTTGATGTACACAATCATACAGATCGTTCGTTGATAAATCCCAATAGTAATTTGAATGAAGGTTTTATTCGCCAGGGCGTAACAACAATTGTTGGAGGACCTGATGGTTATCTAAGCCCAGTTGAGATACAGAAATTGAAAGATTCTTTGGCTGAACATGGAGCTGGGACAAATGTTGCATGTTATGTTGGCCACAATTCAATTCGTAGTGAAGTGATGAAAAATGATTTTAAACGGGATGCTACAGAAAATGAATTAAACCAGATGCGAACTATGGTTAAAAAGGGCATGGAAATGGGTGCTGTTGGTTTTTCTACTGGATTAATGTATACGCCAGGTTCCTATGGTAATAAAGAGGAGGTAATTGCTTTAGCCAAAGAAGTTGGACCTTATGGTGGCATTTATGATTCTCATGTACGAAACCCGGTCCATGATTTGATAGGATCAGATAGAGAAGTTATTGAAATAGCCACATCTGCAAATATTGCTGGAAAGATTGGACATCTAAAAGCTGTAGGTCTCCAAAATATAGGAAAGATTCGCGCAGTGATTGAATTGGTAGACTCAGCAAGAGCTGCAGGACATAATATTGTTTCTGATCAATACCCTTATGATGGTGCTGCGACTACTATATTAGCTAGGATTTTTATTATTCCTAAAGAAATAATCCAATCTGAGACTCTCAACATTGAAGATAAAGTTGAAAATCAATTTGTAATTATTTTAAAAAATTTGTTAAAAGATCAAGTCATCAGGGAGAAGATAAAAACAGTAAGTGAAAATGGAGAAAATGGCGGTTTTGCGTGGCTAAAGGCAACAGGCTATACAAGTATGCGTATTACACATAGTCAAGATTTTCCGGAATTAGTAGGTGTATATCTATCCCAATTGGCAGAAGAAATGAATAAAGAACCTTTTGACGCAATAAGTGAATTGCTAATTAAAGCAAATAATCCAGTATACATTACACTAGGGGCAATTAAAGAACAGGATGTTCAAGATTTAATGGTGCAGTCATGGAATATGATTGCCAGTGATGGAGCCTATGCATTGTCAGGTAATCAGGGTGGTCACCCACGGTCTACTGGAACTTTTCCAAGAGTGTTGGGACATTATGTTCGGGAGCTTCAAATCATAAGTTTGGAAGAGGCTATCCGAAAAATGACTTCCATGCCAGCTAATTTTATCGGACTCAACACACGTGGACAAATTGCAGATGGATTTCCGGCAGATATTGTAGTATTTGATCCTGCTACCATTATTGATAAATCGACATTTGTACAGCCCAATCTTTTTTCTATAGGAGTTATTCATGTTATTGTTAATGGAGAATTGGTTTTGTTTGAAAAGAAAATAACTGGTAAGAAACCTGGGAAATTTCTAAAAAAAGAATCCTTTGAATCTTATAAGTATGGTGAGTAATCATTCAAATATTAATAGGAATAATTCTTGTATTTACGCATTTGGAACACAATCACAATATTATACTTTTCAACTGAACTTTTTAACTTGGAATCGAAACCGACGGGGGGATGGTCGGGATGAAAGAATGAAACGCCTCTGGCTCAAATAGTCTCTTCACGGGGGCTTTTTTGTTTGTGGGACAATTTTTGTGTAAATTTCTGCATGAAACAACGAATACTTGTGGTTCTAATCGCGGCGAATGAATTAAACTGATTCTACATTGATTTCATTTAAAACTAAACGATGGCTTTTGATACTGGCAGTCCCGGTTGCTCTGGTTTTTATCTATGTTATAACGATGCAGGTTCTTCATCCTGAAACGCGTTGGGACTGGAATGAAATTGAAGTAGATACAATGGATTTTCCCTCAGGATTCCAGTGGGGCGTGGCAACAGCCGCACACCAAGTAGAAGGTAATTGCATAAATAACTGGTCGAGATGGGAAAAAGATATAAAAGAAGATGGCGGTGGCCGTATCCATAATGGAGATATCTCGGGCTTAGCATGTGATCATTGGAATCGTTATAATGAAGATATCTCATTAATAAAGGCCTTAGGGGTTGATGTTTATAGATTTTCAGTTGAATGGAGTAAGATTGAACCAGAAGAGGGAAAGTTTGATATTATTGCACTGCAACATTATAGAGACGTAGCTACTGCCTTAATAACAGCTGGCATTACCCCCGTTGTTACGTTGCACCATTTTACAAATCCTCTTTGGTTTGAAGATATGAGCGCTTTTGAAATTGAAGATAATATTAAATATTTTATTCGATTTAGCGAATATATTTTTGAAGGACTAAAAGATAAGGTAAATATTTGGTGTACTATAAATGAACCAGCTGTTTATACAAGTCAAGGATATTTCAATGGAGTCTTCCCACCAGGTAAACAAAATCCTGAATTAGCTGGTAATGTTATGAAAAATCTATTACTAGCTCATACTAGCATTTATAAGAAATTAAAAAACCATGAAGATGGAAAAAATCACAAAATTGGAATTGTAAAAAATATTTTTCCATTTGATCCCTATAATCGTTGGAATCCTTTAGATTGGTTTGTAAGTAGAACTTTAGATGGTGTTTTTAATCAAGGTGCACTTGATTATTTTCAGACAGGTGAGTTTCAGTTTAGTATGCCAGGTATGGATAAAGTAACATTTAAAAATTCTGAAGGTATAGGTGCATTAGATTTCATTGGTTTAAATAATTATTCACATCAGAGAGTGAGATCTCAATTAAATTTAAATAACTTTTTTCAATTTGAGTTCTATCCTGAAGAACAAATGACCGATATGGCTTATCCAATTTATCCAGAGGCAATTTATCGTTCTATAAAGAGGGTTGTTAATCTTGGCGTGCCGATAATTATAACAGAAAATGGTGTTGCTGATAAAAAAGATAGCCTTAGGTCGATTTTCATTGAGCGTTATTTATATGCAGTATCTAAGGCTATTTCTGAGGGAGCGGATATTCGTGGATATTATTATTGGTCTTTAATGGATAACTTTGAATGGGCTGAAGGGTATGAAATGAAATTTGGATTATACGAAGTTGATTTTATAACTCAGAAAAGATCTCTTAGACAAGGTTCAAAAAGATACAAGGATATTGTATCCAGGTTTTCTAATAAATGATTTCTATAGATATATAAAAAAATATTAACCCTTTTTAATTTCGGTAATCACACCAGGAGGAATTCATGAATAAAAAGATCAACATGCACGTCGTATTTACTTTAATTCTATTCACATTGGCATGGGGAGGAGATGATTACAAAATGCCCCCGAAGGCAATTGCAGATATAGTGGATGCACCGGGAACGCCTGGCGTCAGTGTGTCTCCAAATAAAAAATATATCCTCATTCTGGAAAGAGCCAGCCTTCCATCCATCGAAGAATTATCTCAGCCGGAATTACGGCTGGCGGGTCTGCGGATCAATCCTGCCACCAATGGCCGGAGCCGTACCCGGTATTATACGGGCATAATTATTCAGGATATGGGTAGCGGCACACAAAAACGCGTGAAGGGGCTTCCCAAAAATGGCCGCATTTCGAATGTCAGTTGGTCACCGAACGCAAAACACATTGCCATGACCGTGACCCACGGCGCCCAGATTAACCTTTATCTGGTCAAAGCAGCCAGCGGCCGTGCATCATTATTATTAAAAGCTCCCTTAAATGCCATTTATGGTTCTCCTTTTTCATGGTTGTCAGATAGTAAAAGTATCCTGGCCAAAACGATTTTGAGCGGTCGCGGGGAACCGCCCCGCCCATCATTGGTGCCCCAGGGGCCTGTAATCCAGGAAAATTTGGGAAAAGTAGCACCGGTGAGAACCTACCAGGATCTATTGACCAATGCCCACGATGAAGCATTATTTGAATATTATATGAATGCACAAATGGTTCTTGTGAATCTGAAAGGAAAGGCGAAGAATATTGGCAAGCCCGGCATGATCCGGTTTGCGGAACCTTCACCTAATGGAAAATATATTTTAATGAAAACCATTCATCGTCCCTTTTCTTACCTGGTACCCGTATATCGATTCCCCATGCGTGTTGACGTATTGGATATCCATGGAAAAACCATATCGGTACTTCGGGATATGCCCTTGGCGGAATCACTCCCCAAGGGGTTTGGAGCCGTCCTCACTGGACCCCGTTCATTTGGCTGGCGCGCAGATGCAGGTGCCGTCATCTATTATGTAAACGCACTGGATGGCGGAGATCCAAAAGCAGCAGCAGATTTCAGGGATGAAATATTTACCATGGATGCACCCTTCAATCAATCGGCACAATCCTTAATGCAGTTAGATCTTCGTTATGCAGGTATCATGTGGGGGAATGATCATATTGCCCTGGCTTATACCCGGGAATGGGGCACCCGCCGTACCACCACATGGATGATGAATCCCGACAAACCAGCCACGCCCAAAAAGATTATAGATAGATTATATGAGGACCGCTACAGCGATCCCGGTTCACCCATGCTGCATCGAAATAAGTATGGCCGGAATGTCTTGCTGTTTGGTCAGGATGGTGAAACCGTATTTTTATCCGGTGTTGGTTCATCCTCCGAAGGAGACCGTCCTTTTGTGGATGAATTCAATTTAATGAATGGTCAATCCAAACGGTTATGGCGATCCGCCGCTCCCTATTATGAACGGCCCGTAACCATGATTGATGGGGAAAAACAGGTGGTCCTCACCAGTCGTGAAACCACGGAAGAACCGGTGAATTATTATCTGAGAAATATGACAGACGGGTCCGTGGATCCTGTCACAAACTTCACCCATCCTTATCCCCAGATGAAGGGTGTGTATAAAGAAATGATTACCTATAAGCGCCATGATGGCATCGATCTGTCTGCGACGCTCTATTTGCCACCGGGGCGGAAACCGGGTGATGGTCCTTTGCCATTGCTCATGTGGGCCTATCCCAGGGAATTTAAAACGGCGAAAGCCGCATCCCAGGTGGTGGGGTCACCCCATCGGTTTGTTCGGATTAGTCCAACATCTCCACTCATTATGCTGTCCTATGGCTATGCGGTGTTATCCGGTCCCACTATGCCCATCATTGGGGAAGAGGACAAAGAGCCGAATGACACCTACATTAAGCAACTGGTATCCAGCGCACAGGCCGCTGCCGATGAAATGGTTAAACGGGAAATAACGACCCTAGATCAAATGGCCATTGGCGGCCACTCTTATGGTGCATTTATGGTGGCGAATTTGCTCGCCCATTCCGATATTTATCAAGCAGGAGTTGCCCGGAGCGGAGCCTATAACCGTACCTTGACCCCCTTTGGTTTCCAGGCGGAGGAACGAACGTTTTGGGAAGCACCGGAGGTTTATTTTGCCATGTCACCCTTTATGCATACCCAAAAAGTGAATGAACCGATTCTTTTGATTCATGGGGAAGCGGATAATAACTCAGGCACGTTTCCCGTCCAGAGTAGACGGTATTACCATGCCTTAAAGGGACATGGGGCCACAGCCAAGTTGGTGATGCTGCCACATGAAAGTCATGGATACCGCGCCAGGGAATCGGTAATGCATATGTTGTGGGAAACGGCAAACTGGCTCGATACCTATGTGAAAAAAGGAGATAAAAAATAAAAGGCTTCATTCCACTGGCGGTAAAAAATATGAGAAGTAAACAATAAACAAAATGAATATATTTAGACAACGACCGTGGTTCAATCGGGTGGGCATTATGGTGCTTCTCATGTTCTTTGCCTGCGCAAAAAAAGATGAATCATTTATTCAGAAGATGGAAGACAAGGCACCGATTCCCCATCCAAACAAAGTACCGGATGCATGGCTATTGGCCCATATAGATGTAGAAACAACGGGATTACTACCGGGCCATCACGAAATGATTGATGTGGGCATCGTCATGACCACTTTAGATGGGGACATTTTAGATAGTTTATTTTTACGGATCCAGCCTGCCCATCCACAGCGGTTGTCACCGGGGGCCAAAGCAGTGAACGCATTTGATGCGGATCATTGGCAGGAGATGGGGGCGCTGGCACAATCGGTCGCGGTGGACAGCATCATTGCGTTCCACAAACGGACTGCCGGGGAAAAACACGTTCTCATGGTATCGTATAATTCTCATTTTGATGCAGCCTTTATAGATCACCTATTCCGATCGGCCAATAAAACATGGCGGGATTTGTATTATTATTTTATTCTGGATATTCCATCCATGGCCTGGGGCTTGGGCATCCGGGAATTAACCTCCAATTGGATCCGCGATCGTTATCAAGTGACGGATGAGCCCCATATTGCCGAAAAGCATACGGGCATCACCGGTGCCATGGTGAATGTGCGTATTTATAAGGCACTTCTGCAGTATCGGCAGGATATTATGTCCAATGTGCCTCTCAAAAAGTAATCAAAACTTGCAGGTCGTTTTATGACATCCAATTCAGAAAAAAATAGGCAATGTCCCTTTTGTGGATCGCTGGCAGTGGTTGAAGAACATCAGTCTGTTTTCGCCATCATGGATAATTATGCAGTGACCAAAGGCCATCATTTAATTATTCCATTTAGACATACAGAAAATTATTTTTCCATGACAGATGATGAAAGGGAAGATACCACTACGTTACTCAAATCGTTAAAAGTCAAATTGGAAAAAGAAGATCCAACCATTTTAGGTTTTAATATTGGTATGAATAGTGGAGAAGTGGCGGGGCAAACGGTGATGCATTCACACATTCATCTCATCCCCCGTAGAAAAGGGGATACGCCAAATCCAAGGGGGGGTGTTCGGGGGGTCATCCCTGGTAAAATGGATTATTAAACCCATCCAAAAACACTTCTTGAATTATTCAAATTTATATTCATCAGATAATTTCTGATTCAGTTTTAGGTAACAATATCATGGAAATAGGAGGGTCTCATTAAAGGGTCGAATCAAGTCTCCCAAAATGGTCGATTAATCGAATCTCGATTGATCCGAGAAAATAAAACAGTCAATGCAATGATTGAGATTTATTGTGGCAATCTCCATGATACAGGCGATTCGCTCTGTATAGATTGCACCCATTTGTCCGAATATGCAGAACAACGTCTTATTCACTGCCCCTTTGGAGGAAATAAGCCAACCTGTGCCCAATGTGAGGTCCATTGCTACTCAAAAGATATGCGTGCCCAAATCAGGACAGTGATGAAATATGCCGGTCCGCGAATGTTACTCCGCCACCCAATAATGACAGTCCGTCATTATATCAATGAAGCTATGCCAAGAGAAAAGTAAAAGCAATTCCATTATATAGATGGCATTGGGTTGTGTAAAGCGCTCGTTCGGAGCCTTTTATGTTTATATGAACTATCATTAGATTTAGGTTATGAAAAATAGATTTGAACCAAAATCAGCCCTATTATATTTAATTCTTTCTCTTTTTATTATTATCCTATCCGGTTGTACTCAGTTGCTAAAACAACAAACCGCGATACCATTTGAACCGCCAGCCACATTAAACTATAAAAAATATTTTACAAGCCATAAAGCAACCCTCAATCCAATTGAAGGCATTTGGACCGAATATGTAGTTGGCACTTTATATGACAATGGAACGGTTGTTAAAAGAGAAGAAATCCCCAAAAGGGCATCCTGGATCATTATTAAAAATAAAAATGAATATCAAATTTTAAATGAATACGGGGAACAGAATAAATATATTGCATCATTTAAACCGGCTCGAGAAAAAGATACCTATATTTTCAATGCCTATTACTTAAAATCAAAAGACCGGGTCAAGGCAGAAGCAAAATTAGTTGATGGTCATCGTATCGAAATGGCCTACGAAGCACCTCAGGGTATGTTTGATCAAAATTATATTGAGATTGAAAACCTTAATCATTCGGATAAACAATTGACGCTTCTATGGCAGTTTAACTGGTTGAAAATATTTCCAAACCCGAACTGAATTCCATGATAGAATCTTTAATACTTATTTTAGCGGCCTTTTTAACGTCAATGCTCTCGGCGATTATTGGTATGGGTGGCGGGATTACTTTATTGGGCATTATGGCCATTATCATCCCCGAAGGCTATATGGTGGTGGCACTGCATGGTATTATACAATTGGTGAGCAATGTGACGCGAACGGTGGTATACCGAACACACCTGCATCGACCTATATTTAAACAATTCACCGTGGGTGCAATTCCCGGTCTTTTCTTTGCTGTAGTCATAATCTTAGGGTTGATGAAATGGATGGGTGTATCTTTGGCAAGCGAAATTAAAATTGACTTTTTAAAACCATTAATTGGTGTCTATATCCTATGGTTTTTATTCTTAAGGAAAAAAGGGAAACCTATACCCGAAAAGGCATTTTTATGGATGGGCGGACTCAGTGGATTGGTCACAGTATTTATTGGTGCCGCCGGACCGTTAATTGCCCCATTTTTTCTTAATAAAGAATTGACAAAAGAAAATGTTATTGCCACTAAAGCGGCATGCCAATCGGTAGGTCATCTGGGTAAAATGCCCATATTTATCTTTTTATTTGGTGTAAACTATATGGCAGAGTGGACAGTATTACTTCCTTTGGTCCTTGCTGTTTATTTTGGCACCAACCTTGGGAAGAGAATGCTGGGACTGTTACCCGAAGCCACATTTAAATTACTTTTTAAAATTGTCCTCACATTCATTTCAGTTCGATTGATTCTTTTCGGTATTATCCAATAAAGTTTTCTGGGCCGTGCAATGAATAAATCATACGATGTTATTATTATCGGCGGCGGTATTATCGGCACCGCCAGTGCATTTCATTTAGCGAAAAAAGGAGTAAAGGTTGCGCTTCTGGAACAACGCTATATCGGAGATGGGCCTACAGGAAAATCTTCCGCCATTATCCGTCAGCATTATTCCAATGAATTGACAGCCAGGATGGCCCATTATGGTGTTCAGGTGTTCCAACAATTTGAAGCAGAGGTGGGTGGTGAGTGCGGATATAACAATACGGGATTTTTTGTCATAGGATCCAAGGAGAATGGTCCAGAATTATTAAAGAATTTAGACATGCAAAAATCCGTGGGCATTCGGACGGAACTTTTTTCTAACGAATCAGTGGTAGCATTATTTCCGGGCCTTATATTGGACGATTCCGTCACAGTAATCTACGAGCCGGACGGTGGATATGCCGATGCATATTTGACTGCAAATTCCTTCGCTCAGGCCGCTAAAGAATTCGGAGCTCATATTTATCAAAAGTCTAAAGTAACTGGCATTCGAAGAAGCGGGGATAAGGTGGTAGGGGTTGATTCAACAAAAGGACAATTAGATGCACCCATCATTATCTGCTGCACAGGAGCCTGGACGAAAGGTGTTTGCGAAACTTTGGACTTAAATATTCCTATTAACCCGTGCAGAGTACAAGTCGCCTATTTTAAACGTCCCAGAAATGTACGGGGACATCAGCCTGTGGTAACTGATTTTATAAATGAAACCTATTTTCGATCTGAAGGAATTACACTCACATTGGCAGGATTGATTGATCCGGCTGAGGCCAATGCCATCGTGGATCCGGATCAGTTCAATGAATCGATTGATATAGGTTTTATCGAAAAAATCGGTAAAAAAATAATCACACGGTATCCTGACATGGTTCATTCTAAAAGTACCGGTGGTTATGCGTCCATGTATGCGGTAACGCCGGACTGGCATCCCATCGTGGATGAAATTCCTTTTGGGAGTGGTTATTATGTTTGTTCTGGTTTCTCCGGCCACGGATTTAAATTGAGCCCCGCCGTCGGACTCATGGTTTCAGAAATGATTACAAAAAGTTCAAATCCAATGTTTGATCACCGTTTTTTCAGGTTTAACCGATTTGAAGAGAATAGACCAATTGGCGGTTCATATGATCAAAGTATTGTAGGATAAATAACAACCAATCGATTTAGTTATTTATATTTATACCTTGATTCTAATAGGCCATCGTTTATTCATTATCCAGTAAGTGTTTCCCCATAAAGCCTTTCGCGAAAATAAATGCAGCTTCCCGGGCTTTAGGGTTTCCACCATGAGTGGGGCCACGATCCGCACAAAAAGCCAACCCTATTTTCTGAAGTGTGGGGTTGGTCATGGGAATATCCATGAAATTCATGACCACAGTGCCATCGGCACGCATTTTTAACCGACAATCAAAAAAACTATACCCCGATTCATCCACTCTGGGGGGCGTTGCACTATCAAAGGAATGATGCGAATCCTTATAAACGGTAAGATCAATATTGGCACCTTGTCCAATCATATCAGGCACCAAATCTTGGCATGCGGCTGCCGGTGTCCAATTATCGACTTCTCCAATGAGTATATGCATGGGCGCATCCGTAAACATTAAGTTTTCGGGCACAATAAAGCAGGGAGGGTAAATAGCCAGATGGGCGGCAAATTTCAAATCAGGATTCATGACATTTTTTGCCGGCAACCAACCGGAAAAAAGCGTCACACCGCCGCCGAGACTCCATCCCGTAATAGCCACCTTATCCTTATCGATTCTGGGATCTTTAGCCAACGTTTCAAATGCCCGGTACACATCCAGCATCATAGCTGCCATGGTGACTTCCACCTGGGTACCCACGGTCGATTCAATACCTCGGCTGGCAAAACTTTTGACTTCAAATGTGGCAATCCCCATTTCTCGATACATCTGAAGATATTCAAAATGATGATTCATCCACCCCAGGCTTCCAGCCACACCAATCACCAGGGGTACTTTTTTATCACCCATCTGATCCGGCATTTTGAGAACACCATGTACTTCTTGTGGTTCCTGTTGATCCAAGGCAGAAAGAACATCATTAAAACCAAAGGGGTTTGCACTGGTAAAGGTAATGGTTTCTCCCTCATTTGAGTAGAGGAAGGAAAGTAAAATACTGAAAATAATGGATCGCTTAATCATAAGAAGATGCTCCAGTTGTTAATGGAAAATAAAAACAATATGTTCAATAAATTTCAAATATTTTTGCCTGATTTTCCGTGATGCCATTATCGTTAATCACTTGAACATGAATCGTATGATTCCCTACAGATAATGTGGGGAATTCTCCCAGCCACATATGTGCATTAATGGGCATATCCTCAACATTTGGATATAGGTCGGGATACAGTTGAATGAGTCGGTTAATATAAGGGTCTTCGGCGGTCACCGCTTTTTTTAGCCATATTTCGTTTCCGTCAATGGTACAGGATACGATTGTTTTTGGTCCACCGAAAAAAACGTTCACGGCCAGAATGGATGTATCCATAGAAGCAGTTGTCATTCTATCCGAAGGGCTGCTGATTCGGAAGGTTTGGTTCGGATCGCTTTTGCTTGGCATAAATTCATAATTGAAATTGTTTTTAGAAAAATCGAACATAAAATACCCGTTAGGTGTGCCGTCATAATGAAAGCCGTAGGGAACGCCGTTAGCCTGGATGGGACCATACCACCAGGCGCCGCACCCGGCACCCAGGTTCAAATTTCGGAACTCAGCTTCACCCGTCCACCCGTGGTCGGCTGTCAGTTCCATATTTTCTAAGTAATGCATATGACCGGAAAGCGCCAAAATTTTATTTCGATCATGTACCATTTTATAAAGTTGATCTCGATTGGTCAATTCAACTCTTTTTCCTTTATATACATCGGAGATAATGGGAATATGGCTTAGAAAGACTATTTGTTTATCTGATGAAACAAGAGACAGATCATTTTCTAGCCACGCTGTCTGATTGTCATGGAGTTTCCCAAGGTAGGATCCTTTTTTATTTTTTTCCACATTCCATCCTTTATAAAACACCGTATTTAAGGCAATAAAATGAACGTTGCCATATTCAAACGAATAATAATCAGGACCAAAATAAGTGCGCCAGGTTTCTTTCGCCAATGAATCGGATGGGGCTCGATAATTGATATCATGATTCCCGAATATATGCCAAATGGGTATTCCCAATCGGGAGACTTGTTCAAGATAATAGGGGTAAAGGGAAAGATCGTCGTACATGATATCGCCAAGGGGGATATAAAATTCCGCATCTTTCTCAGTCAGCATTTTATTTAAAATTTCATCCCGGAAGTATCGCACTTCTGCAGAGTCCCGTGGTTGGGGATCTCCACTGATAATGGCTCGGATTTTATCGCCGCGATTCTTGGATTTATATAGAGGGAAAGCCAGTTTTTCAGGCAAGGGAATCGGATCAGTAAATCCTTTATATTTTAGGTTGTCCGGGCCTTTCTTCAGCCGAATATTTTTATAATACTGTGGAATATTATAGTCATTCACCGGCACTTTCCATCCAGAAGGCTGCATGATAAAAACCACATCATTGCTATCGGCCACAATGTGGAAGAAGCCTTTTCGATCGGTTAAAACAATATCCCTTCCGTTGGAAACTGGAATATCTTTGATGCCTTTTTCACCGGAATTATGAATACCGTCTTTGTTTTTATCATGGAAGACAGATCCGGAGAGTTGCACCTGGGCATTCAGGAGGGGAAATGCACAGATTATTACAACGATAATAGAAAATGCTAAACGGTTCATCATATTTCCTTTGAGTTGGGTAACACTTATATTGGATTCAATCAAAATTTGATTTTTAATTTACTACAATCTCGAATCAATTAATAAATTCATAAGTGGACTAATTTTAGTGAATTACTGACTTATTTAAACCGAAATTCCCAAGCTGATTTTGGCTCGAAAAATTTAGATAGAAGATCGTAAAAAACCTTATGAGAAAAACAAATTTTAGAAATATTGCAATTATTGCCCATGTAGATCACGGTAAAACCACCCTTGTGGATGGACTTTTGCAGCAAAGTGGCACTTTCCAGTCCCACCAGAAAGTGGAAGAACGCGTCATGGATTCCATGGATTTAGAAAAAGAGCGTGGCATTACCATCACAGCGAAAAATACGGCCATTCAATATAAAGATGTAAAAATCAATATAATGGATACACCGGGTCATGCGGATTTTGGCGGAGAAGTTGAACGAAGCTTAAATCTGGTAGATGGCGCATTGCTATTGGTGGACGCAAGTGAAGGCCCATTGCCTCAAACGCGGTTTGTTCTTAAAAAAACATTAGATAAGCAACTACCCGTCATTTTAGTTATTAATAAAATAGATCGATCTGATGCACGAATTGATGAAGTCATAAATGAAGTTTATGACTTGTTTATTGATTTAGATGCCACCGAAGAACAAATTGAATTTCCGATTCTCTATACCAATGCAAAGGATGGTATCGCCCATAGTGATTTAGATGATGGTTCAACGGATCTGATGCCTCTATTTAATTCGATCCTTGATAATATCAAGGGTCCTGTGGCCGATGACAATCATACACCCCAATTCTTGGTTACCAATTTGGATTATGATTCTTATGTGGGTCAGGTGGCCATTGGTCGGTTGAATAATGGAAAATTGGAGATGAATAAGTCCTATGCTCTTTGCGGGGCGGATGGCATTCGATATAAACAAAAATTTTCTGCATTATACACATTTAAAGGGCTTGAAAAAATTCAGGTAGATGTGCTGGAAGCAGGGGATATTATTGCGATTGCAGGTATTGATGGTGTCACGATCGGTGACACGATTTCATCTAACGAAAGTCCTGACCCACTCCCCCGTATTGTCATTGATGCTCCCACAGTGTCGATGTTATTTTATGTAAACAATGGGCCATTTTCTGGTAAGGAAGGAAAATATCTGACTTCCCGTAATATTAGTGAAAGATTAAATAAAGAGATCTTGGGTAATGTATCCCTTCAAGTCCACAAAACGGATCGAACAGATGTGTTCGAAGTGAGAGGGAGGGGGGAATTACAAATGGCGATTTTAATCGAAACCATGCGACGGGAAGGATTCGAATTTATGGTTTCAAAACCTCGGGTAATCACCCATGAAGAGAATGGCAAAGTGATGGAGCCAATGGAAAAAGTATTCCTCGATATCCCTGAAGATAAGGTGGGTATTATTACTGAAAAACTGTCAGAAAGAAAAGGGCGAATGACGAATTTGGTAAATCATGGCCACGGTCGTGTGTCAATGGATTTTGTAATTCCTTCTCGCGGATTAATTGGGTTTCGCAGCCAGTTCTTAACGGATACAAGGGGTGCAGGAATAATGAATAAACTTTTTGATGGGTATGCACCATGGTTTGGACCTATTCCTCAAAGGAATAGTGGTGCAATGGTCGCCGATCGAAATGGAAAAGTAACCACCTATGCATGCCTGGGGATGGTGGACCGGGGCGAACTATTTGTTGAAGTGGGCACCGAAGTGTATGACGGTATGATTATAGGGGAAAGAAATCGTACTGAAGATTTAACATTAAATATCACGCGCGAAAAAAAGCTAACCAATATGCGTGCAGCCGCTTCGGACACCACCGTAGTCCTGCGTCCACCAAAGCAATTATCGTTGGATCAATCCATTGAATTTATTGCAGAAGATGAACTGGTGGAAGTGACTCCATTATCCATCCGTTTACGGAAAATGGAATTAGATCCCCATAAGCGATTGGCTGCCAGTCGAAAAGCAAAATATAGTAGTTAATCAACGATCAACTTGTTGAGAATTAGATTTTTTCATTCTTTCTGATACCATTATTCACTATTAAGTTCTACCATGAAAAAGTGGTCCGGATACCGTCACGAAATCTGTCAGGAATCATTCGATACCATCATTATTGGCTCGGGAATGAGTGGTCTGACTGCAGCTGTTTTATTATCACAACATGGCCAACGGGTTCTCGTTTTAGAAAAACATTTTAAAGCGGGTGGCTTCACACACACTTTTACTAGAAAAAAATACGAATGGGATGTGGGTATTCATTACATTGGTGAAGTTCATAATACAAAATCTCATACAAGGAAATTATTTGACCGAATTACGGATGGAAATCTTCAGTGGGCTAAAATGGATGATAATTATGATCGTATCATTTTCCCGGACCAATCTTACGATTTTGTTGCCCCAAAAGAAAAATTAATAGATATTTTAATTGGTCATTTTCCCGAAGAAAAAAAAGCGATTAATGATTATATAAGTCTGTTGGAATCCTACGTTAAGAGTGGCCGAGGATATTTTGCCAGCAAAGCATTGCCCAAGTGGCTCACGCCTTTTTTATATAGGTCTATGACGAAACCTTTCTTTGAGTATGCTGATCGGATGACAAAGGATGTATTGAGAGAATTCACCCAAAATGAAAAATTATTGGGTGTGTTAACAGGACAGTGGGGTGATCATGGATCTCCACCTGGCCGTAGTAGCTTCGCTATGCACGCAATGGTGGCTAGACATTATTTAGATGGAGGAAATTATCCGGTAGGTGGGTCCAGAATGATTGCAGAATACGCAACGGATGAAATCGAAAAACATGGTGGAAAAGTTGTCGTAAATGCTGGCGTAGATGAAATATTAACCAAAGGAAAAAAAGCGGTGGGTGTCCGATTGGAAAATGGCGATGAATTATTCGCTTCCAAAGTGATAAGCAGTGCCGGGCTCATGAATACCGTAAATACATTTTTGCGGCATCAATCTTCAGGAGAAATGTTCAAAGAAAAAATGAAAACAGTTCGACCGACTGAAAGTTATCTTTGCTTATATATGGGATTAAATAAAACAGCGAAAGAACTTGGTTTCAAAAACACAAATCTATGGATTTATCCTGGATATGATCATGATCAAAATGTAGAAAAATTTAGAACAAACCCTAATGGAGAGTTTCCCGTTGTATATGTTTCATTCCCATCTGCAAAAGATCCAGAATGGGATAAAAACCATCCTGGATGTGCCACAATGGAAGCCATTACTCTTGGTCCTTGGGATCAGTTTAAAGCATGGAAAGATGAACCGTGGCAGGGACGGGGAGAATCCTATGAGGCCTTAAAGGATTCCCTATCTAAAAAAATATTAGATGTGGTATATAAACATGTACCTCAAGCAGAAGGTGCCATGGATTATTATGAATTGTCCACACCCCTATCCGTTCGAAACATGGCTAATTATCCCATTGGAGAAATGTATGGTCTGGATCATACACCGGAAAGGTTTCACCAGAAGTGGCTCCGACCTCAAACAGATATAAAAAATTTATATTTAACGGGTCAAGATGTCACAACAGTGGGACTCACCAGCGCACTGTTTTCGGGATTACTTACCGCTTCATCTGTTTTGGGTAAAAACCTAATAAAAACACTGTAATAAACCCTTAAAAACGATGTCTATATATTAAAAATCCCCCTGTCCCATTATATTGAGACAGGAGGATATCAGGACAGAAGTATCTCTATCCACCAAGAATTCCAGAGAAAAAGGCTATTTAACCGCCTTTAATTACCAACTATTTAATCATGTTGCCGACGAATAAATGCCGGTACTTCCAAATCGTTACCATAAATCGGTGGATTTGTATCATCAAAAAACAGTGTTGGTTTTGTCGATTCAATCTCAGGTTGGTTCGGGATGAGTTCTTCCTGTTTCATTTTTTCATAAAGGGGGACATTTTCTTTCTCAGCCAGAATACGCGTTTGGGTCGGCGTCACTTCTTCTCGCTCTGGAGGGGTATTGATCATATCACCCATGAGTTTTCTGTTGAACCCAGTTGCAATAACTGTCACCATAATCGAATCATTTAATGCTGGGTCAATTACCGCGCCAAAAATGATATTTGCATCTTTTCCTGCTTCTTCAAAAATGATAGATGTGGCTTCATCTACTTCCATTAATGTTAGGTCTGCACCACCGGTGATATTTACGAGTACACCTTGCGCACCAGAAATAGATGCATTGTCCAATAACGGACTGGAAATAGCCTGCTGTGCGGCCAATACGGCCCGTTCTTCACCACTGGCAGTTCCCGTACCCATTACAGCTTCACCCATGTTTTTCATGACCGTTTCCACGTCAGCAAAATCCAAGTTTATCAGACCGTGTACATTAATCAGATCAGATATACCCTTAGATGCATGGTGGAGAATAGAGTCGGCAAGTTTAAACGCTTCCACAACTGTTGTGCTTTTATCCACGATTGACATAAGCTTTTGATTGGGAATTGTTATGACAGTATCACATGCTTTACGCAATTCTGTGACACCGGCTAATCCACGGTTCATACGCTTGGGTCCTTCGAAATTGAAAGGGACCGTAACGACGCCCACAGTTAATATTCCCATTTCACGTGCAATTTGAGCCACCACAGGTGCAGCGCCGGTTCCGGTACCACCACCCATACCTGCTGTAATAAAAACCATATCAGATCCTTCTAACATGGATTTGACCACTTCCATATCAGCTTCCATGGCATCTTTACCAATTTCTGACCGAGCGCCAGCGCCCAATCCTTTGGTGAGGTTTTTCCCTATCTGAATTTTATTCTCGGCTGCATTATTATCCAAATCTTGGGCATCAGTATTAATAACGATAAAATCGACACCTGTCATGCCCGCTTGAATCATGCGATTGACGGCATTGCCGCCTGCACCACCCACGCCGATCATTTTTAGATTTGCTTTTTGTTCCGCTAAACTATCGAATTCGAATAGCATAGTTGTTCTCCTTTTCTTGGTTTTTTGGTATGTGTTTTAAGTTTCATTATTTTAAAAAAATTCAGTAACAATTTTTTTGATTTTATTCATGGTGCCTTTAATGGATGACTCTGCGATTTGGAGCAGTGATAAATCCTCCCCAAAACTTTTCCATTGAGCCAATCCAATGGCGCTGGCATAAATAGGGCTGGATGCCACATCGATGGCGCCACTAATATTATTCGGATTACCAATTCTAACCGGCATATTGATTGTTTCCTGAGCGAGACCCACGAGGTTTTTTAATTCAGATCCACCACCGGTCAGCACCATACCGTAAGTTAGTTTCTCTTTAATATCTGCACGGGAAACTTCTCGCATAACGAGTTGCAATATTTCGACCATTCGTGCTTCAACATAGCGAGATAATTCATGTTCAGATATTTTTCTTTTAATTTGACCATTTTGTGCTGGTAGTTCAAAATCCAAGTCAGGGGAGGACATGGATGCTTTTGCTGATCCATAGGTTTTTTTAATTTTTTCGGCTTCATCGATACCCACTTGAAGCATAACTGCAATATCATTTGTTATACTGGCTGCGCCGATGCCAACAGTCGCCGTGTGACGAACCCCACCTTCATGGTAAACAACAATATCTGTAGTTGTTGCACCAATATCTACACAAACAACACCTAGGTTTTTTTCATCTTCCTCTAGTGTCGCTATACTGGATGCAATACCTTGGTAGACAATACCGTCAACCTCAACACCCAACTCTTCGGCACAACTCACGAGATTAGTCGCTGCTGTGGTGGCCACAGTAATCAAGTGGACCCGAGCCTCTAATCGACGCCCGCTTAGCCCGATAGGATCCTTGATTGAATCCATTGTATCAATGACATATTCTTGGGGTAATACATGGAGAATATCCCTATCTACTGGTAGTGAAATCGCTTTCGCTAAATCCAAAACACGGTGAACATCAGCTGTGGTAATATCATTTTGGGTTGGAACATTTGTACCATTCTGATTCCCAATGGCTATCGCTCCTTGCGTATTAATACCCCGTATATGATCACCCGAAATACCAAGCGATAATTTTTGCACATTAATGTCAGCCATGGTTTGTGCTTCCTGGAGTGCATAATCCATTTCATCTATGAGTTGGTCCCGGTGGGTAATGGAGCCTTTTTTAATACCGGTTGCATGAGAATTTCCAATTCCCAATAATTTAACGCTTTGCGAATTCGAGTCTACTTCAATAATCGCACAACATATTTTGTCCGACCCGACATCTAATCCGGTTTGGATATATTTTTCGTTTTGTCTGTGTGGGCGAATCATGACCATTCTCTTGCGATCAGTTGCTTTTTATACCGCATATCCAATATCCGATAATCGGTGAGTTGTCGTTGTCCTAAAGCATCATCAAAACTTTTTAAAATATATAATTTTGGAATAATATCATTTTTCCCCAAGATGACTTTTGTGGGACGATCTGTTAAAATAATAACATATTCATCATCTTTATTTAATGTTAGTTCTGAAATATTTTCATATAGTTTTGGATATTGGTTGCCAAGTTGATTTAAAATAGCAATGGCTTCCTTCACTTTGATCGAATAGGTTTGCTCGCCTTCTGGGTAAAGATCTTTAGCAATATTAAACCCAGATAAAATGGGGATGAGCGCACTTTCACCGTAAGGATGATTCGGCAAAACCACACCATCGTCATCAATCATTAACGCGGAATCCATATTGAGTATAGCCAATGGTTTTCTTTCAATTATATTTATTTTTAATTGATTTGGGAAATGCCGACTAATTCGTGCTGCTTTTACAAATGGATTGTGCTCTATTGATTGAGCCATTTTCCCCATGTTGAAATCATGAATTGTTTGAATTTCAAAATCAGAAATAATTTTTTGAAGCGGTTCTTTTTCTAATATTTCTAATCCGGTAAAACGAATATCATCTATATTAAATGTATTGCGGTAATTGGCCCATTGAACAGCTCCCCATACTGTCATTATAAAGAGGAGTGATAAACTGGCGCCAATAATATTTCTCATAGTAATTGTTTGTTTTTTCTTTTTACTCATACGTCAAATGTTCCTGGTTTAAACCCCAATGTTTTCACTTCTAATTTCAATTTTATACCAAATTTATTTTGAACAGCTTCTCTCGCCAGTCGAATAAGCTTTACAATGTCAGCAGCTTTGGCTTTTCCATGATTCACAAAAAAATTCGCATGAATAGGTGAAATTTCCGCGTCCCCAACTTGAGTGCCTTTTAATCCTGCTTGGTCAATATAATAACCGGCGGCACCTTCAATTGGATTCTTAAACACGCTGCCTGCTGATCTGAATTTTAACGGTTGTGATGCTTTTCGATTTCCACTCGCTATGGCTCGATTTTCCATGATTGTTTTTTTATTACTTTTGATTAATTCAAATTCAGCTTGAATCACAATTTCATTGGAAGGGAAGGAGGAATGGCGATAGGAAAATGAGATATCTTCGGCTTTATATTGTTTTTCTTGACCATCCATCGTCATGACAGTCACTTGTTTTAAATAGTTTGATATTTCTCCACCAAACGCACCCGCATTCATCACGAGGGCACCCCCCAGGGTTCCTGGTACACCAATGAGGCTTTCAACGCCGGATAAGTTTAGATGAATACATTCTTTGACCATTTTTCCTAACATTACACCTGATTCTGCAAATACGGTGGATCCATCAATTGTCAATTGATTAAATGATTTCCCCAAAGTAATGACTAATCCATCAATCCCTTCATCCGACACCAATAAATTGGACCCGGAACCCACAAAGTAGGTTGGAATATGATGTTTTTTCGCAAACTTGAGAATTTCAGCTAAATCAATCCTGTTTTTGGGTGTGATATATGCTTTTGCCGGCCCCCCAACCCCGTAGGATGTGTGGTGTGCCATTACTTCATTTTTTAAGAATGTACCCTGCGTCATGTTGTTTAATATTTCCATGGATTCCACTTCAAGCAGCCGCCTCTCGACTATTTAAATGGTCAAAATAGGATTGGGCATACCGCCAAATGGTTCCAGCTCCGATGGTAATTACCATATCGTTTCCCGTTACAATGTCATCAAGGGCTTCCTGTAAATCTTCTAAATCTGGTACATAATATACCTGTTTATGACCCGCAGACTTTGCCGCATTAAAAACGAGTTTCCCATTAATACCATTGATTGGTTTTTCACGGGCAGGATAAATATCGGTTACAATTAAAATGTCACTATCCATAAATGAAGCTGCAAAATCTTTATAAAAAGCCTTTGTCCTAGAAAATAAATGTGGTTGAAATACAGCAATGATTCTTCGATTCCACCCATCTCGTGCGGCATTTAGGGTGGCAGCCACTTCAGTTGGATGGTGTGCATAATCGTCTACAACCATAACATCATGGGCGATGCCTTTTATTTCAAAACGTCTTCGGACACCACCATAACTATTCAGGCCTGCAATGATGTTTTTTGGTTCTATCCCTAATTCAAATCCAATGGCTGCAGCAGCCAAGGAATTAAGTACATTATGTTTCCCCGGGACATGGAGTGTGACTTTTCCGCAGTTCTTCTTATTATGGTATAGGGTGTAGGTCGTTTGGGTTTCATTCGTTTTTATATTTTTGGCACCAATATCGGCCTGAGGCGAAAAACCATATGTAACTACAGGGCGTTTTATATTAGGAATAATATCTTGTACACCGGAAGAATCTAAACAGGCAATGACAGCCCCATAAAAGGGAACAGAATTTGCAAATTGGGCGAAAGAATTATGGAGATCGTCCGCATCATCATAACAGTCCATATGTTCCTGCTCGATATTGGTAATTACAGAAATAGTTGGTTTTAATTGTAAAAAGCTTTTATCATATTCATCTGCTTCCACGACAATTAAATCACTGTCACCGAGTTGGGAATTGGTGTCGATATTTTTAACCAATCCACCCACGACTAAGGTTGGATCTAATCCCGTATGGGACAGCATTGCTCCAATCATGGATGAGGTAGATGTTTTGCCATGTGTGCCGCCTACGCCAATACTGGTTTGTTTTAATGCAATGAGCTCTCCCAGCATTTCAGCCCGTTTTATTATAGGAATTCCCCGGTCTTTTGCGGCCATTAATTCGGGGTTATCGGATGGGACGGCGCTAGAATAGACCATCACTTCACAATCATTGACATTGCTGGCATGATGTCCTTCAACAATTTCGGCACCTTTTGATTTTAAATTTTGGATGATTTCTGAATCATTTAAGTCCGAACCAGTAACATTAAATCCTAAATTAATTAATAATTCAGCAATACCACTCATTCCAATTCCACCAATACCCACAAAATGGACTTTATTGACTTTTCGAAACATTATGATTGAATCAATTCCATGGCATGGTTTACAATATCTAAAGTGGCCTTTGGTTTCCCCAATTTTAAACTGGCATCAGCCATTTCTTTTAATTGGGATTTCTGGTCTAACATATTTTGAATAAGGTTGGCTGTTTTTTCAGGTATTAAATTATCTTCAGCTATGATAGATGCTGCCCCGTGTTCCGCCAAAGAAAGTGCATTTTTCGTTTGATGATCTGCAGCTGCTGCAGGGAAGGGAATCAAGATGGAAGGTTTCCCACAAACAGTCAATTCAGAACAAGTAATCGCTCCCGAACGGCTTAATACTAAATCACTGGCCGCATATGCATTGGCCATATCATCTATAAACGGAATAACTGTACACAATTCATTGTCGTGGTGGCGGTAGTTGGTGAAATGGGTTTTCCCTGTTTGCCATATAACTTGTGTATTGGAAATAGAGAAAGATTGGATCATTTTATCCATAGCCTGATTTAATGCCAAAGAACCCTGGCTTCCGCCAAATAGAAAAAGGGTCTTTTTATTTGGGGAGAACCCGAACTGCTTTATTCCATTTTCTTTGTTACCCAAACTAATTTCTTTTCTTACCGGATTTCCGGTCAGAATGCATTTATTTTTTATATAAGATTGAGCTTCTTCAAATGCGATACAAACTTTTTTTGCTTTATCCGCAAACCATCTTGTGGTAATGCCGGGATAGGAGTTTTGCTCCTGAATGAGAGTTGGTACATCTTTCCGGATTGCTTCACGAAGGGGAAGGGCACAAGCATAGCCCCCGGTTCCAATCACCAAATCCGGATTAATCGAATCGAATAAACTTTTTATTTGACCAATTGACGCAATTAATCGGCCGGGCAATAATAAGTTTTTCCCGATGCTTTTTAGAGTAAAACTTCGTTGAAACCCACGAATGGATAGTAAAGAATGATTCACATTTTTTACGGGAAGGACATCTTTTTCAATACCAAAGGTGGATCCAACATAATGGATATTTGCATGGGGATGTCGCGCCATAATTTCATCACCAATCGCCAGAGCGGGATAGAGATGTCCACCCGTACCACCGCCAGAAATGATGATATTCATTGCCCTACCCATTGAGTTGGGGTTTCCATCCTGAGCGATGATTGACACTACGTTTGGCTTGGCTGATATTGATAAGGATGCCTAAACAAGCCAAGTTCATGACTAAGGCACTACCACCGTGACTTACGAGTGGCATTGGTAGGCCCGTTACTGGGAATATACCCGTGACGACAGCCACATTTATAAATGCATAAATGATAATGCTAAATGAGATGCCAACGGCCAGCATAACCCCGAAAGGATCGGTTGTTTCTTTGGCGATTTTTACACCCCGTTGGAAAATAAGTAAAAATAGTGTTATGACTAAAATGGCCCCCAACAATCCCAACTCTTCGCCAATAATTGCATAAATAAAATCCGTATGTGGCGTTGGGAGAAATAGGTTCTTTTCCATACTATTTCCTAATCCCAATCCCCAAAATCCACCATTTCCTAAGCTAATAAGTGATTGTTGTGCTTGATATCCCATCTCTTCTTGATTAGCGCCACTTGAATTGGCTCCGAAGACGGTTCCGAGCCAATAAATCACACGCTTCATTCGGTATGATCGCATCATCATAACAGGTATCAGCACTACGGTTGCAACTGCACCCGTTGCCATCATGTGGGACATTTTTGCACCGCCGATAAATAACATGGCGAAGCCGATAAGCCCAATCACGGCAGCTGTACTAAAATCAGGTTGCACAACAATGGAAGCAAGGATGCCTGCTATGAGAATGATGGGTGGGATAAAACCTGAATAAAAGTCTTTGAGTTTATTCCTTTTTTTATCAATGTAATATGCCAAGTAAACCATTAAGGAAAACCGTGCAATATCCGATGTTTGAACCGTGATAAATCCCAAGTTTAACCACCGTGCGGGAAAGCTAATTCCTTGAATAACGTAAATTAATTTTGTCACAAATAATAATATGATTGATCCCACGATCAAATAAGGCGCAATTGATTTAAATTTTCGGTAATCCATGAGAATAAAGAAAAACATTATAAACATACCAACAATCATACGCTTGAGATGCGAACGAAGAAAAATTGTATCTGTAGTTCCACCAGACTCATTCAGAGAAAGGGAGGAACTGGAGCTATAAAGCATGACAGTTCCAACCACACAAAGGAGTAGAATCAGTACCAATAGAACTTGATCATATTTTTTTGTGATTATATCCAAATGTTTCATGATTGGTTGAGATCTTTAACAATTGATTTGAACACCTCACCCCGTTCTTCGAAGTTAGAAAATTGGTCAAAGCTGGCGCAGCCCGGAGACAACAAAATGATGTCCCCGGGTTCTGCGTTTAGATGACAAATCTCAACAGCGTCTTTTAGGCTAGAAACTTGTTCTATCTTAACCGCATCCCTGAGTGCTGTAGAGATTTTTTCACCCGCTTGCCCATAAGCAACAATTCCCTTCACTTTATTTTGGGCATGTGGAAGGAGTTGTAAGAATTCCCCGCCTTTATCTTTTCCGCCAAGGATGAGGTGGATGGAGGTGTTGAAACTATCTAGGGCAACTTTGACCGCATCCACATTGGTGGCTTTGGAATCATTATAATAGGTTACCCCGTTGATGTTTAAGACTTTTTCAAGCCTATGCTTCACGCCTGCAAATGTAGACATGACTTGGGCGATTCGTGAATTGGGAACACCGAGGATATTTGCCGCAGTTGCAGCCGCCAGAGCATTCGCCAGGTTATGTTGTCCGGGCAAAGCGAGTTGATCCAGTTGAATTAGCGTGGCGTGCGCATCATCATAGATTTTTGTCGCGTTCATTGTAAACTGTGTTTCTCCCTTACCCAGTATACTAAACCCATGGGTTTGGGGATCAACATCTTCAAAATTTTGGCTGAGAATAGAATCATCATTATTAAATACAATATGGTCATTCTGTGTTTGGTTTTGAATCATATTCATTTTTGCTTGAACATATTCATCCATTCCTGGATAACGATCAAGATGGTCCGGGGTGATGTTTAGATAAATGGATATATATGGTTTAAAATGGACAATATATTCCATTTGAAAACTAGATATTTCCAAAATATGAACCCGATGTGTGGGCTTATCTCTCAAATCCATTAAAATTACTTCGGAAAAGGCGGTTCCCACATTGCCAGAAAGGGCAGGGGAAAGATTTTCTGTAGCACACATTTCTGTTAATAAATGCACCGATGTGGTTTTGCCATTAGAACCGGTGAGCGCCACAATTGGGTCTTGGGTGAACCAACTGGCAAATTCAATTTCACCAATGACTGGGATGCCTTTCTCTTTTGCATTGAGTACAATATCAGCGTCTTGAGGAATCCCAGGAGAAAGCACCCAAAGATCAGCATTAAAAATTTTATCGCTATGGCCACCGATTTCAACAGAGATTCCCATTGAAAAAAGGCGTTCTTGTCTCTCCATAATATCGGGTGTTGATCCACCATCACTTAAAAATATTTTTGCACCAAGATAATTTCCTAGTTTAGCAGCGGCTTCTCCACTTTTCCCAAGGCCGATAACGGTTATGGAAACGGTGTTTAAATCTATTTTGTTTTTGTTTGAAATATCCATTATCGAACTTTGAATGTGGTTAATGTAAGGAGTGCCAATAAAAGTCCGATAATCCAGAAGCGAATGACCACACGAGATTCAGGCCATCCTTTCAGTTCAAAATGATGGTGGAACGGCGCCATAAGAAATAGTTTTTTACCTTCCCCCATTTTCTTTCGTGTATAACGAAAATAGCTAACTTGAAGAATTACAGACACAGCTTCAGCTACAAAAACTCCCCCAATAATAACCAATAAAAATTCTTTTTTAAGTAAAATAGCCAGTGTACCCAAAGCAGCACCAGAAGATAGGGATCCAACATCACCCATAAACACCTCTGCTGGCGCGGCATTAAACCATAGGTACCCTATACAAGCCCCTACACAAGCGGCAGTAAAAATAGTAAGTTCTCCTGCGCCAGGTAGGTATATGATATTTAAATAATCAGAGAAATCGACCCTACCACTCATATATGAAATGACTGCAAAAACTGTAAATGAAATAGCCAAAAGTCCAGCGGCTAATCCATCAAGACCATCCGTGAGGTTTACAGCATTTGAAGTACCCGTAACAACGAGAATTACCATGACGGGATATAGAATTCCAAAGTCGACTACTGCATCTTTAAAGAAAGGAAGTGAAGTAACAGTTCTAAAGCTATCCCATGCAGGTGTATTGTAAATCCATAATGTAATAATAACACCCAGCAATACTTGTCCGGTTAGCTTGTAACGAGCGACAAGCCCCTTCTTCATTTTTTTAATTGATTTTAAATAATCATCAATAAAACCGATTAACCCCATCCAGATAGTGGAAATGAGCAAAATCTGAACAAATGGATTTGTCAAATCTGCTAACAAAACCGTGGGAAGGATAATGGCGGTGAGAATGATTATCCCTCCCATGGTTGGTGTCCCTTTTTTCTTATAATGGGACGGGGGGCCATGTTCACGGATTTCCTCACCAATTTGTTTTTGACGAAGTTTCCGTATTATGGCCGGTCCGAGGATGAAACTGATGAGTAGAGCCAAGATTGCTGCACTGGCACTACGAAATGTGATATATTGAAAAATATTGAATGGGGAAAAATATTCACGGAGTGGGTATAGAAGGTGGTACAGCATCAGGCTTCTAACATAGCCTCCACAATTGTTTCCATTTCCATACCGCGGGATCCTTTCACGAGGATTTTATCATCATTATTCAGGATAGACTTTAGGGATGTTAATAAATCAACTTTATTATCAAAATGTGCATGAACTTTTGTCTGGGTGATCACGGCATCTGTTGCTACTGTTTCATCGCCGACTGTAAAAACCGCCGACAATTCAGCTTCATTACATTTTTCTCCGACGCGCCGATGCTGGTCTTGAGATAAAGCACCCAATTCGAACATATCGCCAAAAACAAAAATTCGTTGTCCATTTCCGCTGAAAGCTTTTAGGTAGTCAATGGCAGCGATGGTGGATTCTAAATTTGCATTGTAGGTGTCATCAATTATGGTTATTGATCCTTTATTCTTCACTTCACACCGTCCCTTTGGTGGCTGAAAAGATGCAACACCTTCGCGGATTTCATCCCAATTTAACCCAAGCGTTCTGGCGATGGCCGTGCAGGCAATAACATTTTTTGCAAAAGTAAAATTTACAGAATGTGTGGGAATTTCCTCTGTGTCAACTGTCAGTGTAATTGGTCCATCTTTCTCGTGGTGGATATCTGCGGGGAAATCACACTCGGGCGTGAGACCGAAGGAAATAGATTCACCCGGCACACTTAAATCATTCACACGATTATCAGCTGCATTAATGAAGGAAATGCCACCTTCTAAGGAATTAAAAAGCTCACCCTTTGTTTTAGCCACTGCTTCAATCGTACCAAATCCTTCTAAATGTGCGGGTGCAATATTGGTAATTAGACCATGGGTAGGTTGCGCAATCTCGCACAATTCTGCAATATCTCCTGGTTGATTCGCACCCATCTCTAATATTGAAATGGTATCTTCACCTGTAAGTCTTAAGAGGGTAAGTGGAAGTCCAATGGATGTATTAAAGTTTCCCGCCGTCACATGAACCTGATATTGAGCACCCAATATATGATTAAGTAATTCCTTTGAAGAAGTTTTACCATTAGACCCTGTAATACCAATCACAGGAATATCAAATTGATTACGCCATGCATTGGCTACTTGCCCAATGGTTACAATTGGATCATTGACCTTGATAAGTTGACCATCAATGTTTTTTACTTTTGAATTAACCAGAGCACAGGTTGCACCTTTTTCAAATACATCCGTTAAAAATGTATGTCCATCCACCCGTTCACCAGAGATGGCGATATATAAATCTCCGGAACAAACTTCTCGGCTATCAGTGGCAATGCCTGTTATGGTTAAGTCAAGAGAGCATCCCACGATCTCCTTAAATATTTTTACAAACGCGTTTGGTTGTGGGAGATTAATTCGCATGGATAAATTCTTCTATAATTTTGACATCAGAATATGGAATTTTTTCACCTTTAATTTCTTGATATGTTTCCCGGCCTTTTCCCAATACAACAAGAACATCTTCATCATTCAATGTTGAAAGTGCAGTATTCAAACCCACACTTCGATCATCAAAAACTTCAACATTATTTCCGGAAATCCCCATTAAAATTTGATCATTAATTTCATTAATGTTTTCTGATCGCGGATTATCTGGTGTTACCCATAATTGGTCGCTATACTGTTCAGCAATTCGTCCCATCTCAGATCTTTTTGTTGCATCTCTATCTCCGCCACACCCAAATACAATATTCATTTTCCCTTTTGGTGCCATCATTTGCTGAACTGTCGTTAATACTTTTGTATAGGCATCCGTAGTGTGTGCGTAATCCACAACGACGGTAGCGCCATTTTTTAGTTGAAAAGATTCCATCCGGCCAGGAATATTTATAGACTTTGATATTCCATCTTGAATAATGTTTGAATGGATCCCCAAAGAAACAGCCATACTGACTGCACATAAAATATTTTCTGCGTTAAATTCTCCCAACAGGGGAGAGGAGACATTAATACTTACCTCTCCAGCTATGATCGTCCCATGAATACCATTTAAATCCTGAGATAAATCAGAAAAATAAATGTCTGTTGATCCTTGCTTGGACATACTAACGACTGGCGCTTGAGACTCCCTTGCCATGGCTTGACCCAATTCATCATCAAAATTGACAATAGCCGTACCTGTAATTGGTAAAGAATGAAATAATTTTGTTTTCGCATGAAAATAGTCATCCATAGAATGGTGATAATCAAGATGCTCTGGCGAAAGATTTGTAAACGCGCCAATATTGAAATGTACATCTGCGACCCTATGTTGATCGAGAGCGTGAGAAGAAACTTCCATTATGATATGGGTAAATCCTTTTTCTAATAATTCTCGAAACGTTTTCTGGAGGTGAATAGGATCGGGAGTAGTGAGTGTTTTTTCAGGAGTATATCCCTCAGCAATGATACCCAAAGTGCCGAGTTGAGCAGATTTTATTTGGGCAGATTTCATAATTTCATTTAAGATGGACGCGGTGGTGGTTTTTCCATTAGTGCCTGTAATACCAATAACGGTTAGTTCTTTTGTTGGATGGCCATAATATTCAGCAGCGACTCTACTGGCAGCCAATCGTGGATTCGCGACTTTAATATTGGGAACTGGAAGTTCGCCTAATTCGCGACCATTTGATATAATGGCTGATGCGCCGTTTTTAATTGCATGAGGAATAAAGTCATGGCCGTCTGTATCCTTACCATATATCGCAACAAATAAACTACCATGGGTGACATCCGCTGAATGGGTACAAATCCCTGTCACATCAACAGGAGACAGGGAAACACCATCCATTACGATATCTTTAACGAGTTGGTTCAGTTGCATTTAATTCAGCCCCATAGTGCATAAAGATCCTGGTAGCTTTTTTGTTCCCGGTTTAGGGCTTTGCCATACGACAGTACCCGATCCCTTGAAACTGACGCGCATCTTTGATGAAAGTAAAATCTGCTTTGCTTTGCGAATACTCATTCCTCGGACATCAGGAACGACCGTATATCCATCTGTATATTTTGGATATGGCGTAACGGTCGATAGAGGCGGTAAGCTTGTTTTATTTTTCAAAGATCCATCGGCAAATAGCAAAGTTTGCGCATCGATTTTAGGCTTCTGATATTGAATAGAATCATCCATATTAATTATTCGTTGAACCACTCGTTTAAATACAGGTGCAGCTCCATATCCGCCCCAGTGAAGTCCATAACGGGGCTCGTCTAATACAATGACACAAACGACCTGCGGATTTTCCGCTGGGAAAAAACCAGCAAAATTTGAAATATATTTATTCTTTGAGTATTCACCATCAATAAATTTATGAGCTGTACCCGTTTTACCCGCAACAGACCAGCCTTGAATGTCGGCTTTTGTTCCCGTGCCACTATTCACGACTTGAACTAAGATATCAGTTATTGTAGACATGATTTCTTTTGACGCAACTCTTCGAATTACCTCTGGGTTTTCAGTATATACTATCTTTCCCTCTTGGGATAATATTTGTTTCACTAACCTCGGCTTTAATAGAACACCTCCGTTGGCGATAGCTGAATAAGCAGATGCAAGTTGAAGCGCCGTAATCGCCACCTCATAGCCAATAGATACTTCCGCAAGCGACATGTCGCTCCAATCTTTTGTTTTTCGCAAAACACCTTGAACTTCGCCAGGGAATCGAATCCCCGTTGATGTTCCAAACCCATAATCTCTCGAATATTTATATAAAGGTTTTTCGCCTAATTTTTGGGCAATTTTTATGGTGCCAACATTACTGGAATGGGCTATGATCTGCGGGAAGGTAAGTAATCCAAATTTTTCATGATCTGTTATTATTTTCCCTGCAACTGTAAATTGACCGTCTTCACAATAAAACTCGTCAAACAAAGATACAGTTTCTGTTGCCACCGCCGCTGTAGCTGTAACAACTTTAAATGTAGATCCCGGTTCAAACTGGTCTGTGATTAATCGGTTTTTTTGATTTTCCTGTGGAGAAACATCAGGTTGATTTGGATTGAAATCTGGAAGTGAAGCCATGGCGAGAATTGCACCAGTTTGGGGATTCATTAAAATACCCATGGCACCTTTTGCTTTTGCATAATCCATTTGGCGGGCTAATTCTTCTTGGAGGATGCTCTGATACTCAAGATTAATCGTCAATTGAATATTTGCACCGTCAACAGGTGGTTTTATTGGGAAACTGGTTTTGACTTGAGATCGACCTTCGCCATTCACCTGTTTTACGACCCACCCATTCAAACCAGAAAGATATGAATTGAATTCTTTTTCGATTCCAATTAATCCTTTGTCGTCTACGTCTGTGAATCCAATAAGTTGTGAAGCCAGATGGGTATGGGGATAAGATCGTCTAAATTTACGGTCCAGCACTAACCCGGCAATTCTTTGACCTAATAGCGCCTGCACTTTATTGGTTCGTAAATTTCTCTCCAAATACACAAAGTCTGCTTTTGAGTTTAATTTTTTTAAATAATAATCTGCTTCTCTCTCAGTAGATTTTGAAATCAGGTTTGCAAATTCCAATTTATTTTTAACCTTAGACGGATGGACACCCACGGAATAATGAATAATATTCCGAGTGAGGGGCGTATTGTTTGTATCGTAAATATTTCCACGGACTGCCAGTAAGGGTTCTTGCCGCTGACCTTGGCGAATCCCCTGTTTTCGGTATACATCACTATCTATAACCATTATTTGAAATAACCGCGCAGATAACCCAACCCATGCAAAAATGATACAGCATGAGAGGATAGTAACTCTCGGGCGGAATTTCAAATATGTTTTAGTCAATATGACCGGCGATTTTATTGTTGTCAATATATATCATCAAAGTCTCAGGCTGTGAGGGTATCATGTTTAATTCTGTTCTGGCTACATAAGAAATCCGATCTCCCCTGGAGAGTTGTGCGATTTCCATTTTAAGCTCTTTTACAGTGTTATCTAATTCCTTTGCCACTTGATTTTGAATTTCAATTGCCAACATTGTTTCATCAATTTCTGTATACACCCATAAATAAAAGATTAACCCTGCTATGGAAATAATTGTGGTGGAAAAGAATAATAAAGTTTGAAAAAATTCCCGATTCTTTTTAGATCGACGGTTTCTTTTTTTTGCGGCCATTATGCAATCCTTTCAGCTACCCGAAGTTTGGCACTGCGGGAACGACTATTTTCGGCCTGTTCTTCTTGGGAAGGAACAAGCGGTTTTTTGGTAATAACTTTAAGCACCCCTGACTGTTTTAATGAGCGAAACGTATGTTTAACCATGCGGTCTTCGAGAGAGTGATAAGATATGATCACAACCCGTCCGCCGATAGTGAGAAAGTCAATAAAGCATTTCAGAAATGCAGAAAGCTTATCTAATTCACCATTCACTGCAATGCGTATGGCTTGGAATACGCGAGCCAGGGATTTATGTCTTTGGCGTGGAGGGGTAGATTTGCGAACGGCCTCTTTGAGGTCGGCCACAGTCATCAAATTCGAACCAGCTTTAATGGCGTGAGCAATACGCCGAGAATGTCGTTCCTCGCCAAATTGATATATGATGTCTGCCAATTCTTTTTCGGAGGAACGCGCGATTAGATCTACTGCAGTTTCTCCCGTATTACCGTCAAATCGCATATCTAAATTTCCGGTGGATTCAAAAGCAAATCCTCGTGTCTCAGAACCCAACTGGATAGAAGAGAGCCCAAGATCTAATAGAATGCCGTTCACAGCAGAAATCCCTGATTGATCAAGGATTTCAGGAAGGCGATGATAGGATGATTGGAAGGTAAGGTAGGGACGTGCGGAGGCACCCAATAGGGTGTTACATAATTTAAGCGCCTCCGCATCCCGATCAATCCCGATTAACTTTCCGTTGCCGGAAAGTTGATTGAGGATTTGTGTGGCGTGCCCGCCGGCCCCGATCGTACCATCCAGATACGTTCCATTGGGCTGCAGGTTTAAGTATTCCAGAACTTCTGTTAGCATCACAGGAATATGAGGTAGAGGGCATTCCTGCGTCGCATTCAAGTTCATTAAAGTATAATTTGATTTGCAAGTTCATCAAACTGAGATGAATCAATTTCCTGTGAGTTCTTATCAACTGAATCCAGTAGCTTGGGATTCCAAATTTCAATTTTATTTACCATTCCAAGAATTAACACTTCTTTTTCAAGCTGTGCATATTCAATCAGATTGGGGGAGATGGCAATTCGTCCTTGTTTGTCGTATTGAACTGAAGATGCATACCTTACTGTACTCCGAACAAAGGATCGGTTGACTTGGGATAGCGAAGATAGTTTTCGAAGTTCATCCTCGATTGATTGCCAAACAATGATAGGGTAGACCCATACGCAGGGATCCATACCCCTCGTGATTACAAAAGATTGTTCGTTTTCGGCTGAAAGAACACCCCTGAATTTTGCTGGAATATTGGCTCGACCTTTTGTGTCTAACGAATAAGAATATTCGCCTGTAAATGTATTTTGATTTATTGTCATGCCCAAATTGTTAGGGATTATTACCCACAACTACCCACAATGTATATATGATCTCCCACCTGTGTCAATAAATATTATGAAAATATTACACGATCCCCACCGTAGTTGAAGGGATTTGATAAACGATTACTTTAAAGAGTAGAGGTTAGCTCTTCGGAATGAAGTGCTGGATCGTCACCGTTTTGTCGACGGCGGACAGGGAGATACGAACTGGATTAGATGAAGAATCAAATGAGTTTAGCTTGATTCCATTCAAGTAAAGATTTAATCCTATTGTATGTTCAAACAGGATATCAATCGATTGGCTGAACTCATACAATCGATTATCTCCAGAGGGGAGGACATTTTCATTCGAGGCAAGTGTATCAATTGTGGATCGATACCATACCCGTTCTGCCGTAGCAAGCTTAAGGGTGTAAGGCGATTCTTCTTCAATCATTTGCACAGACTCTGCTAAGACATCAAAATTATTTTGGAGTGCTTGCTCACTAATAGACTTTTTATCTAAGAACTCATGGGGATATTCAAGGGGCGCCTTAGCTGATTCTTCTGCGTTAATCACACGAATGATATAGATCGCAAAAAGGAGAATACCAACGAGAGTAATCCCTTTAACCATATCGGATCGTACTATTTTGGGGCTGCGTGAATGAGCTTGAACCGATTCATCCACCTCTTCCGGTGGTTGGTTGGTTTCTTTGGGCGGTGAAGATTCTTTCTTTTTCCGAGCAGGCTTATCCGTTTTTTGCCCTAAATATATTTCGAGGTTACTAATGGCCTCATCCGGGTTGGCACCAATTTCTGTTGCATAAGCACGAATAAACAGGCGCATATAGGTATTGGGTAATAAGTCGAATTTTCCATCTTCAATAGCTTGAAGATAATTAAGGTTGATTTTTGTCCTGTTATGGATTTCCTCAAGATCAATTTCCTGATCTTGTCGGATTAACTTTAATTCTTTGTAAAACTCTGACATTTGGGCCGAAAAGTTACGTGTAGGATTCCCTTCTGAAAAACTCTTTTTGTACGGTTTTTATATTTATTGATGATTTGATTGTCCATGGTCATTGATTTAAATCTAAATATTTTGAAAAATGTGAATAGAACTTGGATAAAGGGAATCCCATTACATTGTAGAAGCATCCATCAATCCGATAGACACAAACAGAAAACCAATCTTGAATGCCATAGCTTCCCGCCTTATCAAAAGGCTTGTAAGTATCAATATAATAAGAAATAATAGAATCAGATAAAGTATTAAATGTAACATTCGTGCAATCATGAAATGTATCGCTGATCATTTTTTCGCGGTGTTGAATTGAAACACCTGTATATACCTTGTGTGTATGCCCCGATAGCATCTTTAGCATTCTAAAACTGTCTTTCTCATCCTTCGGTTTACCTAAAATTTCAGAGTGATAAACAACGACGGTATCTGCACCAATTACCCATTTATCTCCATATTGCTTGGCAACATCCTTGGCTTTTTTTTCAGCATAATGCTCTACAAATTTTTGCGGTTTTAGATCAATATTAAAGTCCTCATGTATTTGACTCGGTATAACTTGGAATTTTAAATCAATTTGTTCTAATAATTGTTTTCTCCGTGGCGATCCGGACGCAAGAATGATGGAAGCTGATTTCATTCTTTTCATCGAAATACAGCCAGTCTACCAATATGGTTAATTTGTTGAATTCCATCACTTGCTCTCATTTTATATATATACACACCATTGGCGAGTAATCCCCCATATTCATCTCGCCCGTCCCATGAAATTCGATGGTATCCAACTGTATAATATTCCGTTAGTAGTGACTTTATTCGGCGGCCTTCTAAGGTATAAATATCCACGGATACGTCAGCATCGGCGGTTAGTTCAAATGTGAATTGGGTTTCAAAGTCAAATGGATTTGGGTAATTATATACATGGAGGAGGCTTAGTTGCTTGGTTTTCAACAGGGTTAAACTAATCTCTGCTTCTGTTGGATTATTGGCATTGTCCCATGCACTAATGCCTAAGGATAATTGGTCTGAATTGTCTGGAATTGAATATTGGATTGTCCCTGTATTTAAACTGTTTATATCATAAATAAATTGATCAATCGCTAAAGATATTTCTTCTAAGTTTGGATTATATAGAAAGAGTTCATGCCCTTTTTCACCTGTGAGGTTAATGCCGAGTGGGTCAGAAAGGCGGATAATTAATTTTTCTCCATCTGGGAGGTGGTCTCCATTTCGAAGCATTCTCCCCGATTCGGTTTCAAATGTTATGATGGGTCCATTTGTATCATTTGACGGCACTCCCAGGGTTAATTGTAAATCGGTTACAGCACCGATGGCTTCATCACCCAGAATTGAAGTAATCGCAAATCGCACTTTAGCAGGATGTTGGGAATAGGTGATGTCTTTTGGTACTCGGAATTGTGGAGATAAGGATGCGCCTTCAAAAGTAAATGATCCCCGAAAAAGGGTTGGACCCGATTTCATATAGGTAATTTCCTCTTTTCGGGATGCAAAATTAAATGATTGGGTGTAAGAGGTTGCTCCATCTTCAAAAACTAAATACCCATTTCCTTCAGAAAAGGGGCTGGAGCCATTGAGTGTACCCACTTCTAATGTAGCTAATGTATCTGGTGATACGGTGGCATCATTCACAATCTGGGTTGGTATTGGCAATTTCATAGCTGGATCGCCGAATAAATGAAAAAGTTCGCCGTCGGCACCCCCGGTTTTAACCGATTGTAAAACCATGCCTAATGTGGCATCCGTTACGCCATTGCCCGGGAAAATAGCAGAAAACACTTTTTCTAAATATTGGATGTTGCTGGATACGGTAATCCCTCGTGTGGTTGTGATGACGGCAGATGCTGCATCCATAGGTGTGCGAATTAATTCTTCCGCAAACGATTCGGATCCGATTTGATCAAAATGTCCCCAATTACATGTACCTGCAACCCAGAGTGGAAGCTTCATTTCTGCATGCATGGAATTGATATCATTTCTTTCGTTGTTGAGAATTAACATTTTTTCTTGAGCCCATTGGGTTGGGTTGCCATGACCAATAAAATTAATAAAGGCAGTTCCAGCGGTAATTTGGTCAAACAACGCCTGAGTTGCCGCCGGTTTGATTACACCAAATGCGGAACCATCGCTGACCTCTGGAAAATCCACCATATACAATTTTTTTATTTCCATAAAACCAGGAATGGTATTAGTCAAACGTTCGGAATTGAGCGTATGACTTTTCCCAATTGATAATTCATAAGATTCTCTTTCAGGCCTTGCCGGATCGTCGGCAACGAGTGTAATCCTTTGTTTCCATAAGCCATTGGGCATAGAAGTCTCAAATGCGATGGTCTTTTCCACGAATGCAGTTACTTCTTCCAGGGTTCGCGCAGGGAATCGTCCTGTAGCCATCTCAGGAATAACACCATTGAAAGACACCAGTCGATCGTCTGTGGCGTGGGAGTATGTTGACCCCACTTGGATGGTCGGTACTTGCATTTTTGATTGGCCTGTGATATTGCGGTAATCAAAATCAGCATCACCCATAAAAAGGACAGTCGATGGCTTTTGGGCCCAGTGGTTTTGAGTCCATTGTAAAAAGTGTCGAATGGCTACCGGGTCTTTATTGCCACCGGAAAATTCATCATAAATATCTTCTATTGATGCATAAATGGACTGATTCCTATGATCCACCAATGGCTGAGCTGCAATTCGAAATGTTTCTGGACCTACGATGATATGGCTTCCATTTAAATTATCTCTTAAACTTGAGAAATGTTTTGTATTCAACAATGACAAATTTTCAATAGTGGATGCATCTTCCAATTGAAACGTATAAAATCGTTGAAGCGTGTCTGGGGGAAGTGAAACACGCATTAACGTTAAATCATCTTGGGATAAGATGGGTGTATTTACCGGGCGTTTAGGATCTGTAATATTCCATACGGTAAGATTGGAGCCAGATATAGAAAATGTAATATCATTTTCCGTCACAGGTGACACAAATTCAAATGGGCTTGCATAGGATAATTTTCGTGCATAGGAGATGGTTAAATAATCATAAAGGGGTTCAGAGTTTGGGTTATCTGCAATATTTGAAATTTGAAAGGATTGAATACCATCGGAGAGACCGCCTGCTGGAATTGAAAAGTCGCCTGATTTTAATCCCAAGTTTGACCAAGTGATAGATGATAACGCCTGATTGTTAAATGAAAGTCTTGCTGTATGTTTTGTGGAATAATAT
>Ga0208638_1000279_pt1 | contig 41301 bp, 39 predicted proteins | sample ETNtaG_34_FD_185753 | JGI IMG/M metagenome (GOLD analysis project Ga0208638, IMG submission 185753) | Marine microbial and viral communities from oxygen minimum zone, Eastern Pacific Ocean - ETNP201306SV51 (SPAdes) (version 2) | ecosystem: Environmental > Aquatic > Marine > Oceanic ...
AAGCACTTCCAAGGGGACAATATGATGCTGGAAAATCTTTAGGTATGGGATATTGGAGAATGCATTTGTTGGTAATTCTGCCACAAGCATTAAAACTTGTTATACCGGGTGTAGCTAATACATTTTTAGCTTTGGTAAAAGATACTCCATTAATTTTGGTTGTGGGTTTGCTTGAATTAGTAGGTATGATAGATATGGCAAAAACAAATCCTGAATGGCTTGGTTTTGCAACCGAAGGGTACGTTTTTGCAGGTGTTGTTTTTTGGATTATTTGCTATTCTATGAGCAGATATAGCCAATATTTAGAAAGAAAATATAAAACAGATAGATAAAAATTATGTCAGATCAAATAATAGAAATGCTAGATGTAAATAAGTGGTTTGGTGATTTTCAAGTTTTAAAAAATATAAATCTTAAAGTTTCTCAAAAACAAAAAATAGTGGTTTGTGGTCCTTCAGGTTCGGGGAAATCTACCTTAATAAGATGTATTAATAGATTAGAAGAACATCAAAAAGGAAAAATTATTGTTGATGGTATTGAGTTGTCCGAAAACACAAAAAATATTGAAAAAATAAGAGCCGAAGTAGGAATGGTTTTTCAACAATTTAATTTATTTCCACACCTATCAATTTTGGATAATTGCACTTTGGCACCAATATGGGTTAAAAAAACACCAAAAACACAAGCTGAAGAAATGGCAATAAAACAATTGGAGAAAGTACAAATATCAGATCAGGCAAAAAAATTTCCAGGACAATTATCGGGGGGGCAACAACAAAGGGCAGCAATAGCCCGCGCTTTGTGTATGGAACCTAAAATTATGCTTTTTGATGAGCCGACCTCAGCTTTAGATCCAGAAATGATTAAAGAGGTTTTAGATGCAATGGTAAATTTAGCAAAAGGTGGAATGACCATGATAGTGGTTACTCATGAGATGGGTTTTGCGAAAGAAGTTGCTGATGAAGTAATTTTTATGGATGAAGGCATGATTGTTGAAAAGGCAGAAACCAAAGAATTTTTTGCTAATCCAAAAAGTGACAGAACTAAACTTTTCTTGAGTCAAATATTGTAGTTTTTAATTTTTGATGTCAAGACTATTCAAAATTTCAGTAGCACTGATATTTTTTGTTGTTCCATTTACTGCAAATTCTCATGTTCAGCATTATAAAAATTTAGGTGGTATTGAATTTGATATTTACCGAAACAGTAATCATATTGGTTCGCATATTTTCTCTTTTGAAAAATCAGGAGATCAATTATTCGTCAGAAGTGAGATCAAATTTAGTATAAAAAAGTTTGGTATTACTCTTTATGAGTATTATGCTGAAGGAACCGAGGTGTATGAAGAAAATCAGCTAGTTAAATTCATTTCAACAACTAATCAAAACGGAAAAAATAAATACGTAAACATGATATTTAATGATGATAAGTATCATATTGATGGCTCTTCATATAAAGGAGAGGCTCCCAAGCATTATTTAATTGGCACATGGTGGAATCACAGTATGGTTGATGCTGAAGCACAAATTAGTGCAGTTTCAGGAAGAATAATCAAGCAAAAGGTTAAATTTTTAGGCAAGGAAAAAGTAAAAATTGGTGTTAATTACTACAATACTTTGCACTATAACTTTTCATCAGTAGATAAAAAACTTAATAAGAATAAAAAATTGAACACAGATGTGTGGTATGATGAAAAAACTCTCAACTGGATTAAGGCGTCATTTAATAAAAAAGGCAAATGGGAATACAAACTTAAATCAATTTGGTAAATTCTAAAATTTCTTCGATTTTTTGTCGAGAATTTATTATAGAGTCAAGTTATTTATACTATAAAAGGTATCTATTGTGATACAGATCAATGAAAAAATACTTATTTTTATTAAACAAATCCAACAAAAAAAGTTTATTTAAGGGTTGCAATGAAAATAAATTTAATGTTCAATTCATAGAGTATTAATTTTTTTAGAGGGGTATCATGGAGGGGAACTTCAATTGCCATTTAGGTAAAAAGCTGCGCATGAGAAGGTTAGCGCTAGGTTTAACACAAACAAAAGTCGCTCAAGCAATAAACGTAACATTTCAACAGATTCAAAAATACGAAAAAGGAACAAATGGAATTAGTTCTTTAAGAATTATGCAATTAGCAAATTTTTTAAAGGTTTCAGTATTATATTTTTTTGATGATTTTCCTAACTATTCTGGAGAATTGAATGTAAAACAAGCAACTGAAGGCGAGAACTTAAATTATTCTTTTTTGGCAAAATTATTTGCAAATCTATCAGAACAACAAAAAGAGAGCATATTGCAGGTTCTCAAAAATACAAGAAATTTGGAAAAAACGGGTTAAACAGTTGGCTCCTCGGGCAGGACTCGAACCTGCGACCAATTGATTAACAGTCAACTGCTCTACCAACTGAGCTACCGAGGAATAGTAACAACATACTTTTTTTTAAGAACAAAACAACATGAAATTTGGAGGCCACGCCCAGAATCGAACTGGGATAAAAGGATTTGCAGTCCTCTGCGTAACCATTCCGCCACGTGGCCAATTTTATAACAAAATTGTTTAATTCAATTCTTTGTTTTTTACCAAATTATTATATGTTTGTATAAAATGCAAAATTCAAATTATAGTCATATCGAAATAGAAAACGAAATATACAACTATTGGGAAAAAAATAAATTCTTTAAACCTAAAAAAAACTCAAAAAAACGTTTTTCTGTAGTAATACCACCTCCAAATGTAACCGGAAGTTTACATATGGGTCATGCATTAAATAATTCATTGCAAGATTTACTAGTTCGTTTTTATCGTATGAATGAATATGAAACATTGTGGCAACCAGGAACTGACCATGCGGGTATTGCTACACAGGCGATTGTTGAAAAAAAATTGGCAGAAAAAGGAATAAGCAAAAGTCGACTTGGTAGAGATAAATTTGTTGAGGAAGTTTGGAAATGGAAGGAGCAATCCGGGGATCAGATTATTAATCAACTTAAAAAATTAGGATGTTCTTGCGATTGGTCACGTAACAGATTTACTATGGATAAGGATTTATCACAAGCAGTTATAAAAACTTTTGTTCAACTCTACAAACAAAAAATAATTTACAAAGATACTAAATTGGTTAATTGGGATACAAAATTAGAAACTGCTATATCTGATCTAGAAGTTGAGCAAAAAGAAGTCCAATCAAATCTTTATTATATAAAATATAAAATTGTTGATGAAAAAAATTCAATCACAATAGCTACTACTAGACCCGAAACTATGATTGGAGATACTGCTGTGGCTGTAAATCCGAAAGATCCACGATACATGAATTTTATCGGAAAGAAAGTTTTACTTCCAATTACTGAGAGAGAAGTAAAAATAATTTCAGATAATTATGTCAAAATAGACCAAGGTTCCGGAGCTCTTAAGGTTACTCCAGCTCATGATTTTAATGATTTTGATATCGGCAGGAGGCACAACTTAGAGTTTATAAATATTTTTGAAAAAAATGGCAAGTTGAACAATAACGCTCCTGTTAACTTTGTTGGTCTAGATCGTTTTGAAGCTAGAAAATTAATTTTAAGATTACTTAAAAAAAAAGAATTATTGGAAAAAATTGAAAATATTAAAAATGTTATACCCTATGGTGATCGATCAAACTCAATTATAGAACCATTGATGACTGAACAATGGTTTGTTAATGCTAAATTTTTAGCAAAAAAAGCAATAGATGTTGTTAAAAAAAAAAAGACAAATTTTTTCCCAAATAATTGGTCAAAAACTTATTTTAATTGGATGAATAATATTCAGCCTTGGTGTATTTCAAGACAATTATGGTGGGGACACAGAATTCCCGCATGGTACACAAAAGATAAAAAAATTTTTGTTGCGGAAAATGAACAGGAAGCAAAAAAAATTTCCTACAAATATTACAATAAAAATGTTGAGTTAAAGAGAGATGATGATGTTCTTGATACGTGGTTTTCATCTGCACTATGGCCATTTGCTACTTTAGGATGGCCAAAAAATACTTATGAATTAAAAAGATTTTATCCGACATCAGTGCTTGTAACTGGTTTCGATATAATTTTTTTTTGGGTTGCCAGAATGATGATGATGGGAAATCATTTACTTAAAAAAGTACCTTTTTCTAAAGTTTACGTCCATGCTCTTGTTAGAGACGAAAAAGGTCAAAAGATGTCCAAATCCAAAGGCAATGTTATTGATCCTCTTGATATTATAGATAAATACGGTGCTGATTCATTAAGATTAACATTAATTTCTATGGCTGCCCCAGGCAGAGATGTAAAACTTTCTGAGGATAGGGTTAAAGGATACAGGAATTTTTTGAACAAAATATGGAATGCAAATAAATTTTCTAAATTAAACAAATGTAAATTAACTAGAAAAATTAATATGAAAAAAGTTAAACTGGATGTAAATAAATGGATTTATTACGAATTAATAAAAACAAAAGAAGATGCACACCAATATATATCAAAATTTAGATTCGATGAAGCTGCGAAGATTATTTACCAATTTGTATGGCATTCATATTGTGATTGGTATATCGAATTTTTGAAACCAATTTTTGACTCTAAGAACAAAATAAATGTTGAAGAATCACGTAATATGGCTAGTTATATTCAATCTGGCATACTAACTTTATTGCACCCATTTATACCGTTTTTTACAGAAAAAGTTTGGCTAGATTTTAACTTTAATAAATTCTTCAAAACTTCTTTAATGTTCAAAAAATGGGATTTAAAACCACAATTTAATTTTCGTAAAAGTTATGATAAAATTGATTGGTTGATACAGTTAGTTACTAGTATAAGATCAACCAAGGTGAATTTAGAAGTTTCTCCAGGATCATTTCTAGATATTTCTATCAATGAGTTGAAAACTCCTAAAAAAAATATAATTAATGATAATATAAATCTATTTAGAAGGATAGGAAGAATCTCAAATATACACGAATCAAAAATAAACAGAAATGGAATAAAAATTATTGTTGGTGGTGAAACTATAATTCTGTATTTTGATCAAAGTTTAGACCTGCATAGTCAAAAAAGAAAAATATATAAAAATGTTAAAAATTTAGAAAGGAAGGTAGCTTCACTATCTGACAAATTAGAAAATAAATCTTTTTTGAAAAATGCCCCCAAACAAATTATTAAAAAAGAAAGAAAAGCCTTAGTAGGTTATGGCATCGAACTTAAAAAGTTGAATAGCATTATAAATAGTATTAAAGATTAATTATGAAATTTAATAAAGCAAAATTACCAAGCAGACATGTATCGGTAGGCATTAAGAGTGCTCCACATAGATCTATGTACTATGCTATGGGTCTCACCAATGCGGACATCGAAAAACCTTTCATTGGTGTTGCAACCACCTGGAACGAAGCTGCGCCTTGTAACATAACTCTTTCTAGACAAGCTCAGTCAGCTAAAAAAGGTGTAAAGTCTGCTGGTGGCACTCCAAGAGAATTCACAACCATTACTGTAACTGATGGTATAGCAATGGGCCATGCTGGAATGAAATCTTCATTAATAAGCAGAGAGGTAATAGCTGACTCCATAGAACTTACTATGCGAGGTCATTGTTATGATGCACTTATAGGTATAGCTGGATGCGATAAATCATTACCAGGTCTTATGATGGTCATGCTAAGATTAAATGTTCCCTCTGTATTTATTTATGGAGGATCTATATTACCAGGGCGTTACAAAGGAAAAGATGTAACGATAGTCGATGTTTTCGAAGGAGTTGGAAAACATTCAACTGGCAATATGACAAAAGAAGAATTACTGAAGCTAGAGAGCGTAGCTTGTCCATCAGGAGGATCATGTGGTGGCCAATTTACAGCAAATACTATGGCATGCGTGTCTGAGGCCATAGGACTAGCTTTGCCTGGATCTGCTGGCACACCTGCAGTGTATAAAGATAGAGACAAGTTTGCAGTTTCAAGCGGACAAGCTGTAATGAATTTATTGGAAAAAAATATCAGACCCAGGAATATTGTTACAAAAAAGTCTTTGGAAAATGCAGCTGTTGTAGTTGCTGCATCAGGAGGTTCTACTAATGCAGCGTTACATTTGCCAGCAATAGCAAATGAAGTGGGAATTAAATTTACTTTAGAAGATGTTACAAAAATATCAAAAAAGACCCCTTATATAGCTGATTTGAAACCCGCTGGTAAGTATGTTGCAAAAGATCTATATGAAATAGGGGGTGTTCCAATTTTGATTAAAGCTTTATTAGATGGGGGTTTTTTGCATGAAGATTGCATGACAGTTACTGGAAAAACAATTGGAGAAAATCATAAAGATATTACTTTTCCAACTAATCAAAAAGTAATTTATAAAACATCTAATCCTTTGAGTTCCAGAGGAGGTTTTGTTGGACTAAAAGGTAATTTAGCTCCCGATGGTGCAATAGTTAAAGTTGCTGGACTGAAAAGAAAAAAATTTAAAGGTAAAGCCAAATGTTTCGATGGAGAGAAATTAGCATTAGACGCGGTTTTGACAAGAAAAATAAAACCAGGTGACGTAATTGTTATTAGATACGAGGGTCCTAAAGGGAGTCCCGGTATGCCTGAAATGTTATCAACTACTGGAGCCATATACGGACAAGGCTTAGGAGAAGAAGTTGCTCTTATTACAGATGGGCGTTTTTCAGGTGGCACACATGGATTTTCCATTGGCCATGTTGGTCCCGAAGCCGCTGTTGGCGGACCCATTGGTTTAATAAAAAATGGAGATGTAATCGAGATTGATACTGACAAAGGTTATCTGAAAGTTAATTTGTCCAACAAGGAATTGATCAAAAGAAAAAATAAATGGAAACCGAAAAAAATAGAATACACTTCTGGTACTTTATGGAAATACTCCAACTCTGTAGGTCCTGCTTCTAAAGGTGCTGTTACACATCCTGGGGCATCTAGAGAAAAAGAATGCTACGCTGACATTTAAGAAGTAAATGAAGATAAAACCAGTTATTTTGTGTGGTGGAGCAGGTACTAGATTGTGGTCTGAGTCTGAAAAGAAACTACCAAAACAATTTATTGATTGGGGTGGTTGGACTTTATTTGGCAAAACTCTTGAGCGGATTAAGGGGGCAATATTTGATTACCCTATAATAACAACAAATGCAGCTTATTTAAAATTAGTAAAGAAATATCTTAAAAAACACAAAGTTAAAAAATATCAAATTATATTGGAACCATTTAAAAGAAATACAGCTCCTGCTATATTGTCATCAGCTCTAATTCAAAAAGGATCCAATATTCAACCAATGTTATTTCTTCCATCAGATAATTTAATTGGTGACATTAATCAATTTAATAAATCAATTAGTATTCATAAAAAATGTTTAAGCGAAAATAATATTTTTATTTTCGGTAATAAAACTATTTCACCATCTTCTGAGTATGGTTATTTTTTAGTAAAAAAAATTTCAAAATATATAAATAAGGTAATTCGATTTATTGAGAAACCAGATAAAAATAAATTAAAAACAATCTTAAAAAAAAAAGCTTATATGAATTCTGGTATGTTTTTTATAAGAAAAGACTCAATAATTGCAAATTTTAAAAAATTTCAAAAGAAAATGTATGTCTATTGTGACAATGCAGTAACAAGATCGAAAAATTATAATAATATTTATTATTTAAACAAATCATCATTTAAAAAAATCCAACCCATATCATTTGATTTTGCAATTCTTGAAAAGGCTAAAAATGTTAATGGAATTAAATTAAATATTTCCCTAACAGATTTAGGTAATTGGAAAGAAATTTGGAAGTTTTTTAAAGAACATATTTCAAAAACAAATATTAGAAAAAACACTTATTACAGACCATGGGGAAAGTATATTAATTTATATTCTGGCAAAGGTTTTTTATTGAAAGAATTAGTAATTAACCCAAAATCATCAATCAGCTTGCAAAAACACCATTATCGATCTGAACGTTGGACTATTATTTCTGGCAAGCCAAAAATTACAATTAACAAGACTATATTGTTTAAAAATCCAAACGATACAACGTTTATTCCAAAAGGAGCAGTTCATAGAATTGAAAACCTTTTTAATACGTCAGTCAAAATTATTGAAATTCAAACTGGTCCCATTTTAAAAGAGACTGATATAGTCAGGTATAGAGATATTTATGGAAGGGCTAATTAATTTCCATTTCTATTGGCGTATGATCTGATGGTTTTATATTAGACCTTGGGTTTTTATCAATATTTATATTTTTTATTTTATTCAAAATATTCATTGAGACCAAAAAATGATCTATTCTCATGCCGTGATTTTTTTGCCATGCACCACTCATATAATCCCAAAATGTATACTCTCTTTTATTTTTATTGAATAAGCGAAAGGCATCACGAAAACCTAAATTGATTAATTCATTAAATTTTGTTCTTATTTCCAATTTAAACAAGGCATCATTATGATATTTCTTATGATCGTAGACATCGATTTCTTCAGGTATTATATTGAAATCACCACCTATAATAATATTTTTATTTTCTGACAAAGTCTTTTTTATTTTTTTATTAAAAGCGTCAAACCATTCTTTTTTATAATCATACTTTTCTGTGTTAATCGGATTTCCATTAGGAGCATAAATATTTATCAAAAAAACAGTACTAGAATTATGTCTAATCTTGCCAGCGATTATTCTTGATTGTTTTTTTTTATCTTTGAAAAATTGCAAGTTAATTTCACTAATATTTATTTTTGATGCGATGGCAACACCATTATAGCTTTTTTGTCCAAATACATGACATTCATAACCCAATTGTTTAAAATTATTATAAGGAAAATTTTTCTTCTCTGCTTTTATTTCTTGTATGAACAAAACATCCGGCTTAGATTTTTTTATATAGTTTACTATATTTGTAATTCTTGCTCTTACAGAGTTAACATTCCAGGAACTTATTTTCATTAAATTGAAAAAGATATGCCGCAACCACAAGAAGATCTTGTTTTGGGATTTGATATTTTAAAAGAACTTCCTATCAAGCCTTCCGAGAAATCAACAAGAGATCCCTTAAGCATCTCCAGTGATGATTTATCCACCACTACATTTTCATGTCTTAAATCATTTTCGTCAATTTTGTTGTCAAAAGAGAAATCATATTTGAATCCGGAACAACCTCCGCCATTTACAGCAATTCTAAAAAATGTACCTGAAGGTTTTTTTGATATTAGCTGATTAATTCTTTCCACAGCCTTTTTACTAAAGTTTATTTCTTTAATCATTTTATCTGGATTATTGTAATATAGTCATCCTGATAAAGTTATGCAAAAAAATTATAGAGAAAATCATCTTAAATCGTATGCTGTCAAATCAATTAATAGCAAGGGAAGAGTATACAAAGAATCTGAAAACTTTGTTAGATCACCCTATCAGAGGGATAGAGATAGAATAATTCACTCTTCATCGTTTAGAAGACTTAAACACAAAACCCAGGTTTTTGTAAATACCGATGGAGATCATTACAGAACTAGACTTACACATTCAATGGAAGTTTCGCAAATTGCTAGAACATTGGCAAGATCTTTAGGTTTAAATGAAGATTTGACTGAATCTTTAAGTCTGTCACATGATCTTGGTCATGCACCTTTTGGTCATGCTGGAGAAGAAGCGCTAAACCAATGTATGGAACAATATGGAGGATTTGATCATAATACACAAACATTAAGAATAGTTACATTAATAGAAAACAAATATTATAAATTTTGCGGTTTGAATCTTACTATTGAAACATTAGACGGTTTGATCAAGCATAATGGTCCGGTTACTAAAGCAGATTCTTTTAAAAAAATTTTGAAAATAAATTTGCTTAATAACAAAATAAATCTTAACAAGTTTCCATCTCTAGAGGCACAAGTTGCTGCCATATCTGATGATATTGCTTATAATAATCACGATTTGGAAGATGGTTTAAGAGCTGGCTTATTTTCAATTCAAAAACTTATTTCAATATCTTTTATATCAACTTTAATTAATAAACATTTAAAAAATATGAAAAAGTTTAGAAGAGAGATAATCATCAGTCAAATTGTTAGAGATTTAATAAATTTAATGGTAATTGATGTTATAAATACGACAAATAAAAATATAAAGAAAAATAATCCACAATCTATAAGAGATATCTATAATAGAAACAGTCCGATAGTCGATTTTTCAGATAAAATGAAAAAAATAGACAGACAAATAAAAGCTTTTTTAAAACACAATATGTATGATCATAAAAAGGTTATTGTTAATACAAATAAAGGAAAAAGAATAATTGAAGATTTATTCAATTATTTGTTAAAAAATCCCAAAAAATATATTAATGGAGAATTATTTCAAAAAGAGAAAAAAGAACGTGTGGTAGCAGATTTCATTGCGGGAATGACCGATAGATATGCAACGAATATATATGAGAAAATAAAATGAATTTATTTTTGGATTATCAGGTAAAAATTTTATTGCTTTTAAAAAAGTTAAAAAAAAAGAATATTATAAACCTTCCTTCTAATTTAAGGACTATTGTAGTTGAATTGCCACCAAAAGATCAGGATGCAATTATGTCATGTAATGCTGCAATGATTCTGGCAAAAGCTAATCAAAAGACACCTTCAGAAATAGCAGAAATTTTAAAAAAATATTTTTTAAATAATTTTAATGAATTTGAAAAAGTCGATTTTGCAAAACCAGGTTTTTTAAATATTTTTTTTAGAAACGATTTTTGGAAAATTTATTTACGCGACATAATTAAGCAAGGTCCAGCCTATGGAGCCAATAAGATTTCAAAAAAAAAATACAACATTGAATTTGTTTCTGCCAATCCAACCGGACCTTTGCATGTCGGTCATTGTAGAGGTGCTATAATAGGAGATGCTATTTCAAATTTGTTAAAATTTAATGGAAATGTAATTACTAAAGAATATTACGTTAATGATTATGGATCTCAAATAAAAAACTTTGTATTCTCTGTTTATTGCAGGATTTTGGAAATTACAGAAAATAAAACATTTCCAAATAATTTAAACTTATATCCAGGTATTTACATTGTTGGTATTGCAAAAAAAATATTAAAAAATAAAACTATTAAAAATTTTAGCAACTATGAAAAAATATATAATAAATTAGCTAAAGAATCTTTAGGTATAGCAGTTGAAATTATTAAAAACGATTTATCAGCATTAGGAATTAAACATGATAATTTTGTTCATGAATCCAAATTAATTAAAAATGCATTAGTACAAAAGACGATTAATAAACTCGAAAAACAAAATTTCGTTTATAGAGGTAAACTTCTGGCTCCCAAAGGGGAATTGACCAAAGATTGGGTAGATAGACAACAGTTGTTATTTAAATCAACGAATTTTACAGACGATATTGACAGACCGTTAACAAAAGCAGATCAATCTTGGACTTACTTTGCTAGTGATATTGCCTATCATGCAAATAAAATTGACAGAAAATTCAATGTATTAATAAATATTCTAGGCGCTGATCATGCGGGCTACATAAAAAGAATTTCAGCTGCTGTATCAGCTCTTTCTAATAACAAAATTAATTTAATATGCAAAGTAACTCAACTTGTAAAATTATTAAGAAAAGGTGAACCATTTAAAATGTCTAAACGTAAAGGAGATTATATTACCGCAAAAGATCTAGTAGATGAGGTTGGAAAAGATTCTGTCAGATTTATGATGCTAAATAGAAGCAATGATGCAGAATTAGATTTTGATTTTGATAAGGTAACAGAGAAATCAAAAGAGAATCCTGTATTTTATGTTCAATATGCTTATGCAAGAATTAATTCTATTTTTAGATCACTTCATTTAGATATTGAAAAAAAAATAAATTTCAATAAAGAGCATCTAACTATTAATAAATATGAAATTGAAATTTTGAAAAAAGTTTTAGAATGGCCAAAATGCGTTACAATATCATCAACTAAACTTGAACCACACAGAATACCTGTTTATTTATACGATCTTGCAACTTTGTTTCACGCATACTGGAATATGGGAAAAATTAAAGAAGAATATAGATTTATCATTAATAATAAAATTAATAATAAGTCTCGTTTAGTTTTACTAAAAGTGCTGTCTATAGTTATAAAAAATGGTATGTCAATTTTAGGGGTATCAACACCAAAAAGAATGTAATGTTGAAAAAAATTAAATATACATTTTATATAGTATCATTTTTGCTATTTGTAATATTAATAACTAATTTTTATTTTTCAGATCAAAATATTAGAGCCACAAATAAATCTAGATCTTCTTACTCTGTTAAAATTAGCAATGATACGATGAATATTCCCTTATTAAAAAATGATACAAGCAACATAATTGAATATAGAAACGATATAGAAATTTATAAAAAAAAGAAGAAAAAATATAAATTTTGGGAATTAATTGGAAGTAAGTAAATGCAAAGAAAAGCAGTCATTTTTGGAATAAAAGGAGCAAAATTAACTACAGAAGAAAGAGATCTTATTAAAAACGAAAAACCTTGGGGTGTAATTTTATTTTCCAGAAACATTAAAGATTTGAATCAACTAAGACATCTTATTACTGAAATCAAATATAATATTAATGACAAAAATTTTCCTATTTTGATAGATCAAGAAGGTGGTAGTGTTTCTAGATTAAATACAATTATTGATTTTAGTATTTTTTCTCAAAAATTTTTTGAAAAATTATATTCACGTGATAAAAATATTTTTTATCAATACTATAAAATTTATATAGAAAAAGTTTGTGATATATTAAATAGAGTTGGTATAAATATTAATACTGTTCCAGTCTTGGATGTGCGAAGAAAAATATCTCACAGAATAATGGTTGATCGATGTTTTTCTGAAAATCCTAATTTAGTAACGAAATTAGGTAATTTGTGTATTAATTTATTTGAAAATAAAAAGATAGCTACTGTTATAAAACATATTCCGGGACACGGAGTATCTAAAATTGATAGTCATCATAAAACGCCTGTAGTTGAAATGAATAGAAATGAACTTATCAAAAAGGATTTTAAGCCTTTCAAAAAGTGTAATTCGCTATTTGCTATGACTGCTCATGTAATTTATCTCATTTATGATCCTATTTATACAGCCACACATTCTAAAATTGTTATAAATGAAGTAATTAGAAAACTTATTGGATTTAAAGGGATTCTTATATCAGACGATATATCAATGAAGGCTTTAAATTATGGATTAATAAATAATGCTACAAGAGCTTTAGATGCCGGATGTAATTTAATTCTTCATTGTAACGGGAATATCAAGGAAATGAAAAAATTAATAAAAGTTGTACCAATTATTGATAAATTTACACAAAGAAAAACATCACATTTTTATAAATTTTTAGGATAAAGTTAGTCATATGGAATTTACATCACCAGAGCAATTAAGAATAAATATAGACAATTATTCTGGACCATTGGATGTTTTGCTGGACCTTGCTAAGTTGCAGAAAGTTGATTTAACAGAAATTTCTATTACGCAATTGGCAGATGAATTTATAGAATTTATTAATAGTACGAAAAAAGTAAATTTGGATTTGGCCTCCGAATATTTACTCATGGCTACTTGGCTAGCTTATCTCAAGTCGAGATTGTTATTGCCTGAGGATGAAGATGATGATTTTAAAGCATCTGAAGTTGCGGAAAAATTAAAGATCCAGCTAAAAAAGTTAGAATTAATGCGCTTGTTATCCGATCAGTTACTAAAGAAAAAAAGACTTGGGACTGATGTCTGTATGAGAGGTATGTATGGAGGAATTAGAACAACTGTTAATTCAAAATTTGTAGTTTCTTTATATGAATTGTTGAAATCTTATTCCAATCACGTCATGAAAAAAAGTTTTTTATCAATAAACATTCCTCGTTTACCAGTTTGCAGAACTGAAGAAGCAACCGATATCATTAGAAAAAATATTAAAACTCTAAGCGAATGGAAAGAAATATTTGATATGATTCCAAATAAATTTAAAAAAACCAAAAATCTTAGAAAATCGGGAATAGCAGGTTTTTTTTCTGCTTCCCTTGAGCTAACCAAAGAAGGACTAATTAGCATCATGCAAAAGAAAAGTTTTGATAAACTATTGATAAAAGAAAGAAAATGAACAAAAAAAGAGATTCTAAAATTTTAAAATTTCCATTTGGTATAAATGAATCCGAAAGACAAGTTGAGGCGATTTTATTTGCTGCCGAAGAACCTCTTGATCTTAAAAGCATTGAAGAAAGAATGAAAATAAAAGCTAATGTTTCTAAAATTTTAGAATCTCTTGTCATTCAATATAAAAATAGAGGAATTAATTTGGTTTGTATTGCAAACAAATGGTCTTTTAGAACAGCTTCAAATCTTTCTCATTTAATGAATTTACAAAAATCTAATCAAAAAAAATTATCTAAGGCTGCCATAGAAACTTTATCAATAATCGTCTATCATCAACCAGCAACAAGGTCCGAAATAGAAGAAATAAGAGGTGTAACTTTTGCTTCAGGAACTTTAGAAATATTATTAGAACTCAACTGGGTCAGACCTGCTGGAAGAAAAAATGTTCCAGGAAAACCTATTCAATATGTTACTACAGATGAATTTCTTAGCCATTTCAATCTTCAGGAATTATCAGATTTACCTAATATTGAAGAACTTACTTCGGCAGGATTAATCGATAGTGGAAGAGTTGATCCTTCGATTTTCGGAACTGACAAATTTATGAAAGAACAAAATATTGAAAAGAAAGAGGATATATATTCTAATATCGACGATATGCTCAGTCGAACACTTAAATCTGAAGAAGAGTAAAAGAATTCTTTAACAAACTCAAAAAATTGTATATAAAATAATCATGAGCATAGGTTTTTGGCAAATAGCAATTGTTGTCGTGTTGGTAGTTCTTCTCTTTGGAAGAGGCAAGATATCTTCTTTGATGGGAGATGTAGCGAAGGGAATAAAAAGTTTCAAAAAAGGCATGTCAGATAACCCTGATCAATCAACATCAACATCAACATCGTCATCTGAAGACACATCAAACAAAGATCAAAATTCTGAGAATAAATAGTATACAATGCCACAAATTGGATGGTTTGAAATACTAATTGTAGTTATTTTAGCAATATTAATTATCGGACCTAAAGACTTTCCAGTTATGTTAAAAAAAATGGGTGGCTGGATCGGATCTATAAAAAGATATTTTAATGAAATTCAAAAAGATGTAACGGATATGAAAAATACCGCAGAAGATGAAATTTCTGTAGATAAAAAATATTCAAATAACAATAAAGATAAAAAAAAAGATGAATGATGAAACAAAAAGTCAGGGCAGTTTCGTTGAACACTTCACCGAGTTAAGATCAAGATTGGTTAAGTCTATTATTTATTTATTCATTTTTTTTATAATTTGTTATTTTTTTGCAGAAAATATTTATCGCTTTTTGGTCGAACCTTATGCTGATGCTGTTAGAGGAGATGATCTCAACAGAAGATTGATATTTACAGCCCTACATGAAACTTTTATTACTTATTTAAAAGTTGCTTTTTTCACATCACTGTTTGTCACAAGTCCAATAATATTAACACAAATATGGAAATTTATTGCGCCCGGTTTGTATAAAAATGAAAAAAAAGCTTTGTTACCATATTTAGTTGCTACTCCAACATTATTTCTTATGGGAGGTTTGCTGGTATATTATTTAGTAATGCCTCTGGCTATAAAATTTTTTCTTAGTTTTGAAACCGTGGCTGAAATTAATAGTTTACCCATACAATTGGAAGCAAAGGTAAATGAATATTTATCTCTTATTATGAGGCTTATTTTTGCATTTGGCATTAGTTTTCAGTTGCCAGTATTATTAAGCCTTTTAGCCAGAGTTGGTTTTATAGATTCTGAATATTTAAAAAAAAGAAGAAAATATGTTATCGTAATTATTTTTGCGGTAGCAGCCATACTAACTCCTCCAGATCCAATTACACAAATTGGTCTGGGAATACCTTTGTTAATTCTCTATGAATTATCTATATTGTCAGTCAAAATTATAGAAAAAAAGAGAAAAGATGCATAATATAAAATCTATAAGGAAAGATCCTGATTATTATTTAAGAAAATTTACTAACAGAAATACAGATATTAATTTAAAAAACTTATTAAATTTAGATAAAAAAAATAGAGAATTGATTCAAAGTAAAGAAAAACTTGAACAAGAAAAAAAAATGATCTCAAAAAAACAAGACGAGAGTCAATTTTCAAGATCAAAAGAAATATCAAAAGAAATTGAACAACTTAGTAAATCTCAAATGAAAATTAAAAATGAAATTGAAGCTACACTTAGTTCCCTGCCAAATATAGCTTTAGATGATGTACCTATTGGTAAAGACGAAACTTGTAATAAAGAGTTGAAGAAAGTTGGAGAAATTACCGAATTTAAATTTAAACCATTATCACACTACGATATTGGCAAAAAGCTTGATTTAATGGATTTTGATATTGCAAGAAAAACTTCTGGTGCACGATTTGTTTTTTTGAAAGATAAATTGGCTTTACTTGAAAGAGCCATTTCTAATTTTATGCTTGATTGCCATACAAAAGAATTTGATTATCAAGAAATATCACCACCGTTAATAGTTAACGAAGATGTTATGTATGGGACTGGCCAACTTCCAAAATTTGAAAGTGATCAATTTGAAATCAAATTGGATGATGAAAAATTTAAAAAATTTCTTATACCAACAGCTGAAGTCGTATTAACAAATATAGCTAGAGAATCTTTTGTAGATAAAAACAAATTGCCTCTAAGATTGGTCGCTTCAACTGCTTGTTTTAGAAAAGAAGCAGGCAGTTATGGAAAAGATACTAAAGGAATGATGAGGCAACATCAATTTTACAAAGTTGAGCTTGTCAGTATTGTTGAACCGAATAAATGTTCAGAAGAATTAGATAGAATGACAAATTGTGCGCAAAATATTTTAAATAAATTAAAACTTCCTTATCGACAAATTTTGTTGTCAACAGGTGATATGGGGTTTAGCGCTGAAAAAACATATGATTTGGAAGTTTGGATACCTTCCGAAAATAAATTTCGTGAAATTTCAAGCTGCTCTTCATGTGGTCAATTTCAAGCAAGAAGAATGATGGCTAGGTTTAAAAACGAAAAAAATGAAAATGATTTTTTGGGAACATTGAATGGTTCGGGATTGGCTGTCGGAAGAACCTTAATAGCTATAATGGAAAACTATCAACAAAAAGACGGAACAATAGTAATCCCGGAAGTTCTGAGATCTTATATGCACGGTGAAGAGCGTTTAGGATAATTTTAATTGTTTATTTTTTTAAATTAGTATAATCATAATACAAATTTAGGAGTGAATTATGTCTGGTTCGGGTTTTGCGCAATTTATACCATTAATCTTAATATTTGTTATTTTTTATTTTTTTCTTATAAGACCGCAGCAAAAAAAAATTAAGAACCATAAACTGATGGTCTCTGCTTTAAAAAGAGGGGATGAAGTGGTTACCTCAGGTGGAATTGTTGGCAAAGTAGAAAGAATACTTGGTGATGATAAAATTGATTTAACGATTTCAGATAATGTAACTGTTCAAGTTGTTCAATCAACAATACAAAGTTTGCTTAAAAAGCCTGAAACAAAAAAATAATTATATCCTGTGTTATATTTCTCTAAAATAAAATTAGTTATAATATATTTTATAATTATAATTTTAACTCTATTTTCACTTGCCAATTTTACAAATATTGACGATAAATTTTTATTCTCAAAAAAAGTTAATTTGGGATTAGATCTACAAGGAGGATCTTATTTATTATTGGAGGTCAATTCTCATCCATTAATAAAACAAAAATTACAAAATAAAGTTTTATCTTTAAGAAAATATCTAAAAGATGAAAAGATTAAATACAAAAATTTAAGATTAAATAATGAGAAAATAAGCTTTCAATTAGATGTTAATGAGACTAGCAAATTTGAAGAATTTTTTTTAAATAAAAAGAATCTTATAAACAATTATTTTCAACAATATCGATCGTACGAAATGGATTTTTCTGTTGTAGAAACATTTGTTACGATAAGTTATTCAAAATATGGGCTTATAGAAATAAAAAGTTCGGCCTTAGAGCAATCTCTAATAATAGTTAGAAAAAGAATAGACGAGGTTGGCACTAACGAACCTACTATTATTAGAAGAGGTAATGATAGAATTTTAATTGAACTTCCTGGTCTGGATAATCCTAATCGCATAAAGAATTTGCTGGGCAAAACGGCTAATTTAACTTTTAGATTAGTGTCAGATGATGAAAGTGATTTTGGATCAGAATTAATGCCTTACGAAGATAGTGAAAAACAACTAAAAATTAGCAAAAGAGTAATGATGAGTGGTGATAATTTGATTAATGCACGACCAACATTTGATAATCTGAATAATGAATCTGTAGTAAGTTTTACATTGGATAGAGTAGGTGCAATGAAGTTTGGAAGAGTGACTACAGACAACGTGGGAAAAAGATTAGCTATAGTTTTAGATAACAAAATCATTAGCGCTCCTGTTATTAGAGAACCAATATTAGGAGGTAATGGACAAATTTCTGGAAATTTTACCCTTCAATCAGCAAGTGATTTTGCATTACTTCTTCGATCCGGTGCGCTTCCCGCGCCACTAAATATTATTGAAGAAAGAACGGTTGGACCAGATCTTGGAGAAGACTCTATCAAATCAGGCGCAATTTCTTTATTGATAGGTTTTTTATTGGTTATAGCCTACATGCTGTACAAATATAGATTTTTGGGAATCGTAGCCAACACAGCTTTAATTATTAATCTTTTACTACTTTTGGGCATGTTAACTATTTTAGAAGCTACTCTGACTTTGCCAGGAATAGCCGGAATTATCTTGACTGTAGGCATGGCAGTCGATGCTAACGTTTTAATTTATGAGAGAATAAAAGAAGAAATGAGAACTGAAAAATCAATTATTCATGCTTTTGATATGGGTTATAAAAGAGCACAATCAGCGGTCTTAGATGCAAATATAACAACATTGATTTCAGCGATTATACTTTATTCCTTAGGCTCAGGTCCAGTTAAGGGTTTTGCAGTTACTTTAGGAATAGGAATCGTGACAACTTTATTTTCGGTATATTTCTTTGCTCGCCATTTATCATCTTTTTATGTAATGAAAAACAAAGATAAAAAAATTTCTATATGATTATTAGATTACCACAAGATTTTTTGTTCACAAATCATTACAGAAAATTAAACTTTTTGTCGTTAATTTTAATAGTTTTGTCTGTTCTTATTATTTTATTTAAAGGTTTAAATCTTGGAGTAGATTTTAAAGGTGGAACTTTGATAGAAATTAGAATGGAGAATGCAAACGTTAATATCGGTGAAATTAGACAATCTTTTTTAAAAATGAATTTGGGAGACGTCACCGTAAAAAAATTTGGCAAAAAAAATGATTTTCTGGTAAAAATTGAAATATCAAAAACTGACGATAAGAATTTCATAAAAACGATTAACGAAAAATTATCTGCTGATTTGGGTGCTAAAGCGAATTTTAGAAGAGTTGAGAATGTTGGTCCTAAAGTTAGTAATGAACTACTTCAAGCGGGTCTTTTAGCGATCAGTCTATCCTTGGCTGCTATGCTGATTTATATTTGGATAAGATTTGAATGGCAATTTAGTTTAGCTGCTATCACTGCATTAATTCATGATGTTATTATAACAGTGGGAATTTTCTCTTTCTTATCTTATGAAGTAAATTTATCTATTGTGGCTGCCGTTTTGACCATAGTTGGTTATTCCATGAATGATACAGTGGTAATATTTGATCGTATAAGGGAAAATTTAAGGAAATTTTCAAAAATTTCAATTAGTGAAATCTCAGATACATCAACTAAAGAAACTCTTTCTAGGACTTTAATTACCTCTGTAACCACACTTTTGGCCCTATTATCAATATATATATTTGGTGGTGCTATACTAAAAGGCTTTTCCTTTGCTATGATAATAGGAGTTATTGTTGGAACTTATTCTTCAATATTTGTCGCAACTCCAATTTTAAATTACACAAAAGTTAATCAAAAAACTGTCTTAAAAGATAAAGATAGTGTCGAAAATAATTAATATAAGTTTTGAGCTATTACCATAGATAGTAACATTGGTAGAGACAATAACGTATTTATTCTAGAAGTTAACATTGCCGTTTTTGTTGATTTAGCTTTTTCTTCAGGAGTAACTTCCACAATTCCTAGTGCTTTTTTTTGATTTGGCCAAATTATAAACCAAACATTATACGCCATAATTAGACCTAACCACATTCCAATACCAATAGCAGTGTCTTTACCTCCGCCACTTCCTATACCCAATACTAGAGCTTGATGAACATAACCATTTAAAGTAGCAACTATTAATCCAGTAACTATTGTAGCTAGAGCTGCCCATCTGAACCAAAAAAGTACTGCTGGCGCTATTACTTTACCAATCGCTGGTTTTTGATCATCAGGAATTTTTGGCATGTTTGGTATTTGAATAAAATTTAAGTACCAAAGGAGACCTATCCACATAACACCAGCAAGAACGTGTAGATATCTAAATAACCAACTCCAAAACAATTGGTCAAAAGTCCAATCTCCACCACCAAAAAATAATCCTAGAAACAATAATATAGCAAGGATTATTGATAAATGAATCGTTTTCGTTAGCGATTGTAGTATTGATACCATTGTAATTTAACTCTCTCCCAAGTTATTTATAGCATTTTTTACGATGAAATTTAAGCTGATATTTTAAGCCTCGTATTGATAATATTTTTTAAAAAATTTCCCGTATAACTGTTAGATACCTCGCATATTTGTTCTGGATTCCCCTCAGCGATAATTTGACCACCCTTGATACCTCCTTCAGGTCCCATATCAATTATCCAATCCGCCGTTTTAATTACATCTAAATTGTGTTCTATAACAATGACAGTATTCCCTTGATTAACAAAAGCTTGCAGGATTTCTAGTAGCTTTTTAATGTCATGTGCATGTAATCCTGTGGTTGGTTCGTCTAAAATGTACATAGTTCTACCCGTTGATCTTTTAGATAATTCTTTGGCCAATTTTATTCTTTGAGCTTCACCCCCGGATAAAGTAGTGGCTTGTTGGCCTATTTTTATGTAGCCAAGACCGACCTTTTTTAAAGTTACCAATTTAGTTTTTATAGTAGGAATATTTTCAAAAAAAACACAACCTTCGTCTACCGTCATGCTCAATACATCTGCTATATTTTTATTTTTATATTTGATTTCCAAAGTTTCACGATTATATCTAGTTCCCTTACACACATCGCATGCTATATATACATCAGGCAAAAAATGCATCTCATAAGTTATCACACCATCACCTTCGCAGCCTTCACACCTTCCGCCTTTAACATTAAAAGAAAATCTTCCAACTTTATAACCGCGTGTTTTTGATATAGGCAAATTTGCAAACCAATCTCTTATCGGTCCAAAAGCTCCTGTATAAGTAGCAGGATTCGATCTTGGTGTTCTTCCTATAGGAGATTGATCTATATTAATAATTTTATCTATTCTTTCTATACCCTTATAATTTTTAAATGGTTTTGGCAGTTTTCTAGATTTATTATTATTTAACATCAAATTTAAAGCGTTATACAAAGTATGTAGTATTAATGTAGATTTACCGCTACCTGACACACCAGTCACACAAGTAAATGTACCTAATGGCACTTTCAGATTTATATTTTTTAAGTTATGACCAGTGGCGCCTAAAATTTCTAAATAACTTTCATTTTTTGCTAATCTTCTTGTTTTAGGAACATAAATATTCATTTTTTTTGATAAATAGTTTCCAGTAATACTATTCTCATTGTCGATTATTTTTTTTAAATTTCCTTGCGCAACAATATTCCCTCCTTCATTTCCAGCTCTGGGACCAAGATCAATTATATGATCAGCGTTTTGCATTGTTTCAGTATCATGCTCAACTACTATGACTGTATTACCCAAATCTCTTAGTCGTTTTAAAGCATTAATTAACTTGATATTGTCTTTCTGATGTAGGCCAATCGAAGGTTCATCCAAAACATAAAGTACACCGGTCAAACCTGATCCTATTTGAGAAGCTAATCTTATTCTTTGCGATTCTCCGCCAGATAAAGTTCCAGATTCTCTTGATAATGTTAAATAATCTAAACCTACATTGAGCAAAAAATTTAATCTTTCGTTGATTTCTTTTAAAATATGCTGAGCAATTTTTTTTTCTTTTTCGGGCAAAGTATTGTTTAAGCTTTCAAACCATTTTTTTGCTTCAAATATAGATTTTTTTGTAACTTCACTAATATTTAAATTATCTATTTTCACGCATAAAGCTTCATCTTTTAATCTCATTCCTTTGCACTTTTCACAATCAGATTCACTTTGATATTGGGAAATTTCTTCTCTTTTCCATTCACTTTCAGTTTCTAAGTATCTTCGTTCTAAATTATTAATTACGCCTTCAAATGATTTATTAGTTGTATATTTTTCATATCCATCGTCATAATTAAATTTTATTTCATCATCATGAGAACCATAAAGTATTATATCTTTTATCTTTTGAGGTAATTTTTTCCACGGCTCATCCAAAGAGAAATTATAGTGCTTAGCTAAAGAAGCTAACGTTTGAGCATAATAAAGTGAAGTTGTTTTTGACCAAGGTTCAATGGCTCCATCAGCTAAACTTTTTTTACTATTCGGAACAACTAAGTTTGCATCTACATTTAAATTTAATCCTATGCCTTCACATTCTTCACATGCGCCATAAGGACTATTAAAAGAAAATAGTCTTGGTTCAATTTCTTCGATTGTAAAACCACTTTCTGGACAAGCAAATTTTGATGAAAAAATAATTTTTTCTATTTTTCTAAATTTTTTAGGAAGAGTTTCATTTTCATACTCAACGAATAACAGTCCATCAGATAAATTAAGAGCCATTTCAACACTTTCGGCTAATCTATTTCCCAATTCGTTATTTATAATAATTCTATCAACTACAATTGATATATCATGTTTTATTTTTTTGTTTAACTGAGGCACTTCATCTATATTGTAATAAATGTCATCAATTTTTATTCTTCGAAAACCTCTTCTTTTAAAATCCTTTATTTCTTTTTTGTATTCACCTTTTCTACCTCTAATAACGGGAGAAATTAGATAAATAGTATTTTTTTTTGGCAGATCTTTTATTTTGTCAACAATTTCTGCAACACTTTGTGATTTAATAGGTTTACCTGTAAATGGAGAAAAGGGAGTGCCAGCCCTTGCATACAATACTCTCATGTAATCATAAATTTCAGTAACGGTGGCGACAATAGATCTAGGATTTTTGGGTGTATTCTTTTGTTCTATTGAAATAGCAGGACTCAATCCTTCAATTGAATCAACTTTAGGTTTTTTCATTTTGTCTAAAAATTGCCTCGCGTAAGCTGAAAGGCTTTCCACATACCTTCTTTGACCCTCTGCGTAAATAGTGTCAAATGCTAAAGATGATTTACCTGATCCAGATAGGCCTGTTATTACAATGAAATTGTCTTTCGGAATATCAAGCGAAATATTTTTTAAGTTGTGCTCTTTTGCCCCTTTAATAACGATTTTTTTGACCATAAAATTTTACTACTATATCTTACTTGCTTAATAAAAATATAAAAATATGTTATATTAGAATAAAGTAAAAATTAATCTTTAAATAATTTTATAGACAATATGGCTGGAAGTTTAAATAAAGTACTTTTGATAGGCAGATTAGGGGCCGATCCTGAAGTAAAGCAAATGGCGAATGGCAAGAGTGTTGCGAGATTCAGTTTGGCTACTAGCAATACATGGAAAGATAAAAATACAGGTGAAAGAAAAGAAAAAACAGAATGGCATAGAGTTGTAATATTTAACGAGGGTTTAGTTAATGTAGTGCAACAGTACGTAAAAAAGGGAGCACAGGTTTACATAGAAGGTCAACTTACAACTAGAAAATGGACTGATGAAAAATCTGGACAAGATAGATATTCAACTGAAATAATTCTTCAAGGTTATAATTCAACATTTACGATTCTAAGCGGAAAGAATAATCAAAGTGCTACATCACAAGATACTACGGAAAGTAAAAGCGCACTTCCAAATGAGAATAATATTTCATCAAGTGATCTTGATGATGAAATTCCTTTTTAATCTAAATGGAATATATAGAATCTAATTTAATTAAAAAAAATCACAGACCAATTTTTGTTTACGATGAAATGAGCTCGTCTTATTTATCATACGCAATGAGTGTGATAGTCAGTAGAGCCCTACCTGACGTAAGAGATGGATTGAAACCTGTTCATAGAAGAATAATTTACGCAATGTATAAAGGTGGTTACGATTGGTCAAAACAGTTTAGAAAATCAGCAAGAATAGTAGGAGATGTTATTGGTAAATATCATCCACATGGAGATCAAGCAGTTTATGATGCATTAGTTAGACTTACGCAAGACTTTTCCATGAGTCAACCGCTAACGGATGGTCAAGGAAATTTTGGATCTATTGATGGTGATCCTCCCGCTGCAATGAGATATACAGAAACAAAATTAGCTAGGCTTTCGCAATTTTTAATCGAAGATATAGAAAAAAATACTGTTGAATTTAAAAGCAATTATGATGAAAGTGAAAAAGAGCCATCTGTTTTGCCGGCGCAGTTTCCAAATTTGTTAGTGAATGGAGCCGGAGGAATTGCAGTGGGAATGGCCACAAGTATTCCTCCACATAATTTGGGTGAAATTATTGATGGAACTATAGCTTTAATAAACAATAAAAATATTACTATTTCTCAATTAATGAAAAAAATTCCAGGTCCAGATTTTCCCACAGGAGGAATAATTATAGGCAAAGAAGGTTTAAAACAGGGATACGCTAAGGGAAGGGGATCAATTAAAATCAGAGGTTTAATTGAAAAAGAAAGTTTAAAAAATGGAAAAGATCGATTAGTAATAAAATCTATTCCCTATCAAATTAACAAATCAATACTAAATGAAAAAATAGCCGAGTTGGCTAGAGATAAGAAAATAGAAGGCATAAGCGATATAAGAGACGAATCTAGCCACGAAGGAGTAAGAGTCGTATTGGACTTAAGAAGAAATATTGAGCCAGAAACCATTAAAAGACAGTTATACCGATTAACATCAATAGAGTCTTCTTTTGGTTTTAATACCCTAGCTATTGTAAATGGGAAGCCAAAAATTCTTAATCTAAAGGAATTTATATCTGAATTCGTCAATTTTAGGGAAAAGACTTTAACCAAAAGAATAAAGTTCGATTTATTCAGGGCTCAGGAAAAAGCTCATATTTTATTAGGCATCTCAGTTTCGGTTGAAAATATTGATGCCGTAATAAAAATTATTAAAAATTCTGATACTGTAGATTTGGCTAAAAAAAATCTATTAAATAAAAAATGGAAAATTAATAAAACTAGCCGTTTGATAAAGCTTGTTACCTCAGATAGATCAAAGACCGCTTATTTGCTATCAGAAAAGCAAGCATCTGCTATTTTAGAATTAAGATTGCAAAAATTAACAGCTTATGGAATTCAAGAAATTGAAAATGAAATAAAAAAACTTGCTGAATTAATCAAAAAATATGAAAAACTGTTAAAATCAAAAAGAGATCTTTTTGAACTTATCATAGATGAATTAACAAAAATAAAAGAAAAATTTTCGATGAAAAGAAGAAGTAAAATTATAGATGCTGTTTTAAACTATAATATAGAAGAAACAATACAGAAAGAGGCAGTTGTAATTACTATAACTCATAAAGGTTATATTAAACGTGGTTCACTTTCTTCTGTAAAGGTTCAAAAAAGAGGAGGTAAAGGAAAGTCTGGTATTAAGACAAGAGATGAAGATTTTGTTGTACAAATCTTTACGGCAAATTCACACACTCCTGTTTTGTTTTTTTCAACGCAAGGGCTTGTTTATAAGTTAAAAGCCTGGAAAATACCCCAAGGAACATCTAATTCTAAAGGCAAAACTTTATTCAACCTTCTTCCGTTGAAAAATCATCATTCCATAAGTTCAATTATGCCTTTACCTGAAAATGAAAATGAATGGAAAAAGGTTTACGTAGTTTTTGCTACATCAAAAGGAAAAATCAGAAAAAACAGTTTAGAAGATTTTATAAATATTCAATCTACTGGTAAAATTGCAATGAAACTTGATGAGGATGATAAGATTATAGGAGTAAAAATTTGCAGAGATGATCATGACATTATTCTAAGTACACAATTAGGCAAATGCATAAGATTTATGTCAAAAAAATTAAGGATTTTTAAAGGAAGATCATCTAAAGGAATTAAGGGTATAGAGTTGGGACCAGAAGACAAAATAATTTCTTTGTCTATTGTAGATAACGTAAATATTAAATCTCAAATAGTGAAAAAATTACTCAAAAATGGATCATCAGATAAAATTAAATCATCTGAAATTGCGGCAAAGCAAAAATATATATTATCAATTACTAAAAACGGTTTTGGTAAAAGAACGTCTTTTTATGATTATCGAGTCACCAATAGAGGAGGTAAAGGTATTATTGGTATTATTAACTCCAAGAGAAATGGCAATGTAGCTGCATCTTTTCCTGTAAACGAAGGTGATGAAATTATCTTGTCTACTGACAAAGGTAGAGTAATAAGATGTGCTGTTAAGGAAATAAGAAATGCCAGAAGGAATACACAAGGAGTCAGAATATTTAAACTATCCGGTGAAGAAAAAGTTGTTTCGGCTATAAAAATAGAAGATAATTTTAATTAATTTAGATGACTAAAAATATTGGTATATATCCAGGGACGTTCGATCCAATTACTTATGGACATATCGACATAATTGAAAGAAGTTTAAAAATTGTAAAAAAATTAATTGTTGCAGTGTCTAATGATGGCGGTAAGGAATATATGTTTTCTGCTGACGAAAGAATTTCTATAATAAAAAATTCATTATTTAGAGATTTAAAATTTAACTCACGTAACATCCAAGTATTATCTTTCAATACATTAACTACGTCTTTATGCAGAAAATATGGAGCTAAAACATTATTTAGAGGATTAAGAGCTACATCAGATTTTGAATATGAGTTCCAATTAGCGGGAATGAATAGAAAACTTGACAAGAAAATTGAGACAGTTTTTCTAATGGCAGATGTGGATAAACAAATAATTTCATCAAAATTTGTTAAGGAAATAGCTATCTTGAATGGGAACGTAGACAGTTTTGTTACAAAAAACGTAATTAGAGCTATTAAAAGTAAAATATGATAAAAAGGATTATTCCAATTTTTATTTTTATTTTTTTTATCACAGAGGTTAAAGCACAAGAAAATATTATGATCATGAAATTAAAAGATGGTGAAGTTGTTCTTGAATTATTTGGTGATGTTGCTCCAAACCATGTAAAAAGATTCAAACAATTAGCCAAAGAAAAAAAATATGATGGAGTAGTTTTTCACAGAGTGATAGATGGATTTATGGCACAAACAGGTGATGTTGAATTTGGTAATTCACTTTCAGAAAGTTACGATCTTAAAAGAGCAGGTACCGGAGGTTCTAAATATCCAAATTTAAAAGCAGAGTTTAGTAATTTGCCTCATGATAGAGGAACTTTGTCTATGGCTCGCTCACAAGACCCTAACAGTGCCAATAGTCAATTTTTTATATGTTTTAAGGCGTCTCCTTTTTTAGATAGACAGTATACAGCCTTTGGAAAAGTAATTGTGGGCATGGAATTTGTTGATTTAATTAAGAGAGGAGAAGGCGCTAATGGTGAAGTATCTGATCCTGACAAAATTTTAAGCCTTTCTTCTCAATAATATCTAATACTATACATGTCTTCCGAAAAGTTTTCTTTTCATCTTTCGAATGAAAACCATTCGGCAAGACTTGGTGTTATCAGTACTTATCGAGGTTCGATTGACACTCCCACTTTTATGCCTGTAGGAACACAGGGCACAGTCAAATCAATTTTTCTTGATGATTTAATCTCTTGCGGCACTGAAATAATTTTATCAAATACATATCATTTAATGATTAGGCCTGGCGTTGATCGAATAAAGAGAGTTGGTGGATTACATAAATTTATGAATTGTAGGCTGCCTATACTAACTGATTCTGGCGGTTTTCAAATTATGTCTCTATCAAAATTAGTCAAGATTGATGAAAAACAGGGTGCAATTTTTAATTCTCATATAGACGGTAAACGTTTTACCTTGAGTCCGGAGGATAGTATTAGAATTCAAAAAGATCTTAATTCAGATATTCTTATGGTTTTAGACGAATGTCCAAAATTAACTAATGATAAAAAGAAACTCATTAAATCAATAAAACTTTCAAGTAATTGGGCCGAGAGATCAAAAAACGAATTCGGTAATAATCCAAGAAAAGCTTTATTTGGGATAATTCAGGGGGGTATTTATAAAGATCTAAGAATGGAAAGTTTGGATAATCTTAAAAAAATTTCTTTTGATGGTTACGCTTTGGGTGGTCTGGCTGTAGGGGAAACTCAAAAACAAATGTTTAAGGTTCTTGATGACGTTGTTCCTTTTATGCCGAAAAATTTACCTCGCTATTTAATGGGCGTAGGTACCCCTTCTGATATATTGGGAGCAGTGAAACGTGGTATTGATATGTTTGATTGTGTTATGCCTACACGATCTGGAAGAACTGGTTTGGCATTTACATGGAAAGGCAGACTTAATTTGAGAAATGCTAAATATCAAAAAGATGATTCTCCAATTTGCGAAAATATGAGCTATCGCAGTCTTAATTCTTATTCTAAAAGTTATATTAATCACTTAATCAATTCTAATGAAATATTGGCTTCTATGATTTTAACAATGAATAATTTGTTTTTTTATCAAGATTTAATGAAAAAAATTAGGGAAGCTATAAAAAATAATATTTTTGGTGATTTTTATAACAAATATAGCAATATAATTTAATTTTGCTTGCAATTTGTTAAGTTTATAATTGAAAAAAAGATAAAAATATATAGTAGTATTTTTCCTAGGGCCGTTAGCTCAGTTGGTAGAGCACTTCCCTTTTAAGGAAGGTGTCATTGGTTCGAATCCAATACGGCTCACCAAATTAGCTATTTTTTTTTATAGGGGGATATTCGATGATTATTTCTGGTATCCAATTCTTCAAGGATTCAATTCTTCTTGTACTCGAGGGGTGAGTACTCATCCATTCCGGAATTTCTCGACCTTTATTTGCTTTTTTCATTCTCTCCCAAATTTTTACAGATTCTCTAATGTCATATCCTGCGAGAGATGAAAAAATTAAACCTAAATAGTCAGCTTCTGATTCCTGTTTTCTACCAAAAGGATTATCAATACCAAACGTTCTTAGCATACCAGCAACATCAATACCCGTAGCCCTTGAGGTTTGAGAAATTTTACCTCCAGACAAGATGTCAGCCGCAGTTGTTCCAACATTTAAAAGTAAGCTTCTGCTGGCTCTTTCTATTGAATGTTTTGCCACAGCATGTGCAATTTCGTGACCCATAACCGCCGCTAGACCATGTTTATCTTCCGTAATTTTAAGTATGCCTGTATATACAGCGATCTTACCACCCGGTAAACACCAAGCATTTTTAATTTTATCATTATCAATTAATATATATTCCCAACGAAAATTAAAAGTTGGATCTTTTACATTTATTTTATCAAAATATGCACTTACCGATTCTTCAATTCTATTTCCGATTTCCTTGATTTCGGATAGTGTTTTTTTATCATCACTTATTTTTATGTCCTTTGATTTTTTCACCCTTTCATACATTCGGTAAGCTTGATTATTAATGTAACTTTCGGGTAATATTTTTAATTGTTTTCTTTCAGTAATAGGGACACTTGTACAAGAAGGAATTATTAACCCGCAAGTACAGCAACCAATAAATCCAAGAAAATCTCGTCTATTTATGTTATTGTGACTCATTAGAATAAGACTACTATAAAATTATGAATTTAAATAATAAACTTTAGTTTTTTCAATATTTATCATATTAATCAGTATTGTATAACCGAGATTATCTTAAATAATGAAAAAATCGCATATTAAAACAAGTATTTTAGTAAAGTTTAGAAATTATTTTATTACGGGAGCAGTTGTTTTAATTCCAATAGGAATAACAGCCTACCTTACATTATTTATTATAAAAATTTCATCAAAAATATTACCAAAAGAATTGAATCCAAATAATTATTTACCTTATGATATTCCTGGAGTTGAGATAATTATTTCAATTTTATTGATTACATTTATTGGATGGTTGTCTCTGTCTTTTATTGGAAAAAGATTATTAAAAATTTTGGAAGATACTTTAAAAAAAATTCCGATTTTGAGAACAATTTATTCAGCAATTACACAAATGACTGAAACTTTTACCAAAAGCAAAGGTAAAAAAAAAAATGTCGTTTTGGTAGAATATCCTCGCAAGGGATCTTGGGCTGTAGGCTTTGCAACTAAAAAGAACTCCGGCGAAATAACTACCAAGGCAAAAAAAAAATTAATAAATGTTTTCATACCCACTACGCCTAATCCCACGAGTGGTTTTTTACTTATGTTTCCTCAAGATGAAGTGATTTATCTTGATATGTCTTTTGAAGAAGCATCAAGATTTATTGTTTCTGCAGGCACCTCAAACCCCAACTAATTTTTTTGAAAATTTAATTGGTTGATTATATCGGCCTTATCAAACAATTTAAGCAGAAATTCATACTTTTTAAAATTATCTTCGTTACTTTCTATGTCTTTAATATTATTTTCCGCAATTTTGAAAAGGCCCTCATGATGAATAGGATCTGCTAGTTTGAAATCTTTAATGCCACTTTGCTGATATCCCAAAATATCACCAAAGCCTCTAAGCTTCATATCTTCTTCAGCTATATAAAAACCGTCATCAGATGATTTTAATATTCTTATTCTTTTTTTTGCATTTTCACTTAAATTTTTTTTATAAAGCAACAAACAAGTTCCCTGAACATTTCCTCTTCCAATTCTACCTCTTAATTGATGAAGTTGAGACAAGCCAAACTTGTTAGAATTTTCAATAACAATTACATTAGCGTTGGGAAAATCGATGCCGACCTCTATAATCGTTGTTGAGACTAATATGTCTATTTTTTTATTTAAAAACTTTTTCAAAATATCATTTTTTTCATCTTTTTTTAAACTTCCGTGGATCAATCCGACCGTATTAACAAATTTTTTTGATAAAAATTCATATTTTTTTTTGGCGGCCGAATAATCCAATTTTTTTGATTCTTCTATTAAAGGACAAACCCAAAAAATTTGATTTCCGATTTGAATTTGTTTTTTAACGAAAAGTAGTATTTCATCAATTTTTTCTTCTGGTTTGCTTAGAGTAATGATATTTTTTCTATTAATTGGTTTTTTTTTAATTCTTGATACATCCATGTCGCCATACACAGTCATTACCAGAGTGCGAGGTATAGGAGTGGCAGACATTAATAATATATCACAATTTTTGCCACCTTTATTTGAAAGTTCTATTCTTTGTTTAACCCCAAATTTGTGTTGCTCATCAATAATGATCAAACCCAGATTTTTAAATATTATATCTTTTTGAAACAATGCATGCGTACCGATCAAAAAATTGATATTTCCTTTTACTAAACTTTCTTGAATAATCTTTTTATCTTTAGGATTAGTTTTACCCGTTAAACAATTAATACTTATACCTGTTGATTTAAATACTTTTTTTGCTAATTCATAATGTTGTTTAACTAAAATTTCAGTAGGAGCCATCATAGATACTTGAAAACCTGATTTGATCACATTGGCAGTCACAATAAGAGAAACAATTGTTTTTCCACTTCCAACATCACCTTGTAAGATTCGAAACATTTTAAAGTCGGATTTTAAATCAATGTTGATTTCTTTAATAACTTTTTTCTGATCATTTGTTAAAGAAAAATTAAAATTCTTTATTAGTTTGCTGGCAAATATATTTTCAAATTGTTTATTTTTTTTTTTAATTTTTTTTATACGTTTTCTTACCTGTGACAGAACTAGTAAATTGGATAAAATCTCATCATAGGCTAATCTTTTATAATATTTTGAGTTAATATCATTTCCATATTTTTCATGTAAATAAAATATAGATTCTGTCCAATTTGCATTTCCAATTTTTTCAAGTATTTTTTTATCGTGCCATTCATCCAAATTTGTGATTTTTTCTAAAACTTGTTCAATTAATTTTCTGTATATTTTTTCAGTTAATCCTTCTGATAAAGAGTACCTAGGAATTATTTTATTAATATAATTTTCTTTTTCGACTGGAAGCACATACGCAGGGTTAATTATTTGATATTTTTTTTTATAAAAATTGATTTTACCGCTTATTATCACCATTGCATTTAATGGAAGAATTTTTCTAATATATCCTTCTCTAGCATTAAAAAAAGCAATATCAATTTCCCCTCTCTCGTCCTGACATATAACTTTGTAGGGAAGATTTCTTATTCGAGGGAAATTATATTTTATTACTTTAGCCCGAATAGTCGTAATTTTTCCAATTTCAAGATTATCCAAAGTTTGTATATTTGATCTGTCAGTATAACTTTGTGGAAGATTCCACAATAAATCAGATATTTTTTCAATTTTTTTTTTTTTCAATAGTTTCTTTATTTTAACACCAACTCCTTTTAAATTAGATACATTTTGGATTAAGAGGTTTTGTATATTTTGCTGATTCATTAATCTATAATATACAATAAATTTTATTGAATGATGATAGATAAAGAAATTTTAAAAAAACAGATTATTTATAGATCTACACATAGAGGGACTAAAGAAATGGATATACTGCTTGGAAATTTTGTTAAAGAATATATTGATAGATTTAATAACGATGATCTCTTGAATCTTGAACAGTTATTGTTTGTAGATGATGAAATTTTATATCGTTGGTATTATGACAAAGAAAACAGTGAAATAATTCCAAACAACAAGGTTTCTAAAATGCTTAAAAATTTTAAATTATAGGGTGAGTAAGTTAAATTGGTATATAAATTGGCGGAAGGGGTGGGATTCGAACCCACGAATGAGTTGCCCCATTGCTGGTTTTCAAGACCAGTGCTTTCAACCGCTCAGCCACCCTTCCAAAGTCTAGCTCTAGGTGACCTTAATATATTTTTATATTTATAAATACAACTTTTATCTATATTGGTTGATACATTTAATTTTATCGAAATTAAAGTTATAACTTAGATAATACATATATGATAATTTCAAAGACACCATACAGAATATCATTTATGGGCGGCGGTTCGGATTACCCAGAATGGTATGTAAAAAACGGAGGTTTAATTTTATCAACCACAATTGATAAATATATTTATATTTCTTGTAGAAATTTGCCACCATTTTTTAAACACAAATATCGTATCGTGTGGTCCCAACTAGAACAGGTTAAAAAAATCAACCATATAAAACACAATGTTGTTAGAGAAATGTTAAAACATTTTAAAATTAAAAATGGTTTAGAAATTCATTATGATGGAGATTTGCCTTCAAGAAGTGGAATGGGATCGAGTTCTGTTTTTGTGGTTGGATTGATGAATTTATTAAATAATTTTCAAGGAAAAATTATTGGGAAAAAGACATTGGCTCAAAAAAGTATACACTTCGAACAAAAAATATTAAAAGAGGCTGTGGGATCACAAGATCAAATAGCCGTCTGTTATGGCGGATTTAATAAGATTGCTTTTAACATAGGAGGCGGATTTTCTGTTAATCCAATTAATATTAAAAAAAAAATACTTGAGAAATTAAATAAAAATTTATTACTGATTTATACCGGTGTCACTCGAACCGCTCATACCATTGCCAAATCTTATACAAAAAAATTAAATGGATCTAAAAAGGCCGATATTTTAAATATAATCAATTTAACAACTGAAAGTGAAAAATTATTGAAACAAGGAAATTTAAACGATTTTGCCAAACTATTACATGAATCTTGGTTGTTGAAAAAGAGTCTTAGTTCCTCTGTTAGCAACTATTATATAGATGATATTTATAACAATGCTGTTAAAAAAGGTGCTTTGGGAGGTAAATTGCTTGGAGCTGGAGGTGGTGGTTTTTTATTATTTTATGTACCTTATTTTAAACAAAAAAGTTTTATTAAATATTTCAAAAAATTAATAACTATACCTTTTAAATTCTCATCAGAAGGAAGCAAAATTTTGTTTACACCCAAAAACAAAGAATAATTTATCAATTATCGATTATTATCCATATGAAATTTTATCATCCACTAATGCACAATAATTTTACTAACACTGACATGGGTGCGGCAATAAAAATGCTTAAAATAAAAAATGAAATATTAACTCAATCAAAATACGTTAAGATGTTTGAAAAAAAATGGTCTAGATGGCTTGGGATTAAATATAGTGTATTTGTAAATTCAGGTTCTTCAGCGAATTTTTTGACAATGGCCGCTTTAAAAATTTTATACGGAAAAGGGGAAGTAATTTTACCTGCCTTAACGTGGATTTCTGATATAAATTCAGTAATTCAAAATAATTTTAAACCTGTTTTTGTAGATATAAATCCTAGAAATTTATGTATGTCGACGAATGAAATAATTAAAAAAGTTAATAAAAATACTTTAGCTGTTTTTATAACACACGCACAAGGTTTTAATGGATTGACGACAAAATTAATTTCTTTTCTGAAAAAAAGAAATGTTACTCTAATAGAAGATGTTAGCGAATCTCATGGCGCAACATTTAAAAAAAAAAAATTAGGAACTTTTGGAAAGATATCTAATTTTTCTTTTTACTACGCACATCATATGACGACTATTGAAGGCGGCATGATATGTACAAATGATAAGAATATTTATGAAATGCTAAAAATGCTGAGATCTCACGGTATGATAAGAGAATCAAATAATCTATTATTTGAAAAAAAAATTGCAAAAAAATATCCTTACCTTTCACCAAAATTTATTTTTCTTTACCCCGGTTATAATTTCAGAAATAATGAAATAGGTGCTGCTATTGGTTTGAGTCAACTCAGGTCATTGGACAGAAATAATAATAAAAGAAAAGAAAATTTTAGGCTTTTTTTAAAGTTACTTGACAACACCAAATACAGAACTGATTTTGATCTTGAGGGTAGTTGTAATTATGCTTTTCCTGTTATTTTAAAAACAAAAAGTTTAAAACTCAGAAATTATTTTGAAAAAAATCTCACAAAAAATAAAATTGAGTTTAGAAGAGGTAGTGCTGGTGGTGGAAATCAATTGAGACAGCCTTATTTAAAAGAAATTGCTAAGAAAATAAATTTAAAAACTTTTATCGAGGTTGAACACATTCATTTTTTTGGTTATTACGTAGGAAATTATCCATCTTTGTCTAAAAGTAAAATAAAAAAAATTTGTAATATTTTAAATCGAATATAGTTATGAAAAAAAAAGTTTTGGTTACTGGGGGAGCGGGATATATAGGATCAATGTTAGTTTCAAAATTAGTCCAACTTGGTTACAAAGTTACTGTAATAGATTTATTAAAATATTCATCAACATCTCTAAATCATCTTTGCTTTAATAAAAATTTCAAATTAATAGTTGATGACGTTAGAAATAAAAATTTAATTAAAAAAGAAATAAAGAAAAACGAATTTATAATTCCGTTAGCAGCTTTGGTTGGGGCCCCTTTATGTAAAAAAAATAAAAAAGAAGCCGTCTCTGTAAATCTAGATTCGATAAAGTTTTTAATGAAAAATACAAGAAAAAAGAATAAAATAATTTTTTTAACTTCCAATTCAGGTTATGGCATCGGGAAAAAGGATAAATTTTGTGATGAAAATTCACCTTTAAAACCTATATCCTTGTACGGTATTACAAAAGTTGAAGCTGAAAAAATGGTTATGGAATCTAAAAATGTTATATGTTTTAGATTAGCTACTGTTTTTGGAAATTCGTATAGAATGAGAACTGATCTTCTGGTTAATAATTTTGTTTATAATTCAATCAATAAAAAAGAACTAAAACTTTACGAGCCTCATTTTAGAAGGAATTTTATACACGTCAAAGATGTTGTGGATGCTATCGTTTATTCAGTAAAAAATTTTAATAAACTCAAATCGAACATATATAATCTGGGATTATCATCTGCAAATCTAAGCAAATTAATGCTGGCAAAAAAAATTAAGAATAGATTAAAATATTTAAAAATTAAAATAATAAAAAATAAGAAAGATCCTGACCAAAGAGATTATTTTGTAAGTAATAAAAAAATAGAAAAAAAAGGTTTTAGAGCAAAAATTAAAATTGAAGTTGGTATTAACGAATTAATAAAAGTATTCACACATACCAAAGAAAATATTATTAATAATTATTAATTTTTTTCATAGAATTATTGACTATGTCTTTGAAAATAAAAGAAATTCCAATTAAAGGTTATGAGAGAGTTATTCACGCAACTAACGAAACTACCCAGTTAGATTGTATTATCTCAATACATAATACTAAACTTGGACCTGCTTTGGGAGGTGTTCGAACATGGTCATACAATAGTTTTGATGAACAAAAAACTGATGCTTTAAATCTTTCTGAGGCGATGACTCTTAAAAATAGCATTTGTGGAATTAATTTTGGAGGTGGAAAAGCAACCCTTAATCTTAATGGCATAAAAAAAACACCAGAACTTTATCGAAGTTATGCAGAAGCAGTTGAATATTTACAAGGTAAATACCTCACAGCAGGAGATGTTAATACGTTTAAAGAAGATTTAATAGAATGTTCTAAAGAGACAAAGTATGTTTATGGTATAAACGTAGAAACTTCAGCCCCAACAGCAAGAGGCATATTTAACGCAATTCAATGTACGTGTGATTTTCTATATAATAACGTCAGAGTACAAAACATTCATTTAGCAATTAGTGGAATAGGAAAAGTTGGTAGTAAATTAGCCAAAATGCTTGTTAAAGCTGGAGCTAAAGTGACAGTATCAAGCATCAATTCAGAGTTAATTAAGGAATTAAAAAAAGAAATTAAATTTATAGAAACAAAACCTGATGATTTATTCAAAACAGAATGTGATATAATTTCACCTTGCGCCATGGGTGGAGCAATAAATTCATCAAATAAGGGCTATCTCAAATGTAAAGCAATAGTTGGTGCAGCAAATAATCAACTTGATAGTCTAGCAACCGGAGAATGGTTAATGAAGAATAATATAATATATTCACCTGATTTTCTGGTGAATTCAGGCGGTGTAATTGCAATAGCATGTGAAATTAATGGGACTGAAAATTTTTTAGAAAATTATCTAGCAAAAATTAGCGATCGTCTTAAAGTTGTACTTGAAGAAAGCCAAGAAAATAACCAGACAACTGATTTCGTCGCCAAACGTAGCGCATGGACTCGCATAAACGAAGCATGAACTACATAAATTTAATAAAATGGTTAAACCTTATTTCATGTGATAATTAATCTCATGTACTCTTTTTTTAAAATTGTTATTTTTTTGTTCTTGTTTATAATTTCTTTTTTTACTTCTGCTTTAGCTGATAACTCAGATAAAAGTTTCGAAGAATGGCTTTTGTCATATAAAAACAAAGTATTAAAAAAAGGTATTTCACGAGAAACTATTAATATTGCTTTTAAAAATGTAAAATTTTTAGAGCAAGTTATTATTTATGATCGTAAACAACCTGAATTTTTTGAAGATACAATCACATACGTTAAAAAAAGAGCAACTCCAAAAAAAGTAAAAGAAGCTCGAAAGTTATTAAAAAAAAATAACCAATTATTTAACGAAATTGAGAACAAATTTAATGTTGATAAAGAAATCTTATTATCTTTGTGGGGGATAGAAACAATTTATGGGAAGTATGTTGGTAAGATGGATATTATTTCATCCTTAGCAACATTAAGTTACGACAAAAGAAGAAGTGATTTCTTTTCATCACAATTGTTCACTGTATTACAATTGATAGATAAAAAATTAATTGATCCGAGTAAATATTATGGATCTTGGGCAGGAGCTTATGGCAATTTTCAATTTATGCCATCAACTATCAAAAAATACGCCATTGATTACGATAATAATGAGAAGATTGAACTAAAAAATTCATTAGAGGATTCTTTAGCATCTGCTGCAAATTATATTAATAAAATCGGCTGGAAAAGAGAATATCCATGTCTTTTTCAAGTAAACACAACCAAAAAAATTAAGAAAAAATATGTTAATTTTTCAGCACGAAAAATTCATCACAGATTAAAAATTTCTGAATGGAAAAAAATGGGAGTTGTTAATATAGATGGTTCAGATTTACAAACTAATTATAAGGCAGCATTAATATTACCGGATGGTGAACCCAATACGCCTACTTATCTAGTTTTTAGTAATTATGAAAAAATTTTAAAATGGAACAAATCTCTAAGATTTGGAATTAGCGTGTGTACATTAGCTAAAATGATTAAAATATGAAATTAATTAAAATTAGCATTTTTTTTTTCATAGTTTTAGCACTAAGCTCATGTGCTGAAAATAAAAAAATTGTCTATGATAAAGATTCTGGCAGATTTATTCTGACAGAAAAAAAACGTAAAGAAGAAATTTTTTTTTTTCACAGTTCACATGGATTTGCTTTAATTTATGATCAAGATCTTTATAAAGAAGGAGTTATTAATAAAAAATTGGATCTTAGAAAAGATATTGATAAACGAATAAATGATACAAAAGTTATAGTTTTGCATTCCTTTTTAAAAAAAGGAACTCCTGTGAAAATTATTAACCCTGAGAATTCAAAAGTTGTAGAAACTAAAATTCATAAGTTGGCTAATTATCCTAAAATATTTAATGTTGTGATAAGCAGAAAAACTGCAAAAAATTTAGGACTTGATTTTAATAATCCGTATGTAGAATTATTTGAGACAAAAAAAAATATAACTTTTGTTGCAAAAGAGGGCGTGACATTCGATGAGGAAAAAAATGTAGCTGAAAAAATTCCTGTTGATGAAATCAAAATGGATGATTTATCAAAGGAGAAGATGGGTGTAAAAATAAATATAGCAAAAAAGAATAAGTTTATATTAGTTATAGCTGATTTTTATTACTTTGATTCAGCAAAAAACTTAAAAAATGATTTAATCAAACAAACCAAAATAAGGAATTTTTTAATCAAAAAAATTAATGATAATAAATATAGGCTTTCAGTCGGACCTTTTAAAAATTTTAATGCTTTAAAGTTTGTTTATATTAGTTTAAATAATTTAGGTTTTGAGGATTTAAACATATATAGAGAATAAAGATGCGATATTTAAAATTTTTTTTATTTTTTTTAATTTTTTTAATAAGTTGTCAAAAAACATTTTCTAAAATTGAAATTGAAGCGCCTTATGTTATTTTACAAGACCATTTATCCGGTAATATTCTTTATGAAAAAGATTCTAAGACACGAATTTATCCTGCATCAATGACAAAAATAATGACTACAATTATTGTGTTTGATTTACTCAAAAAGGGAGAAACTTCTTTGGATGAAATGATTACAATTTCTGAAAATGCTTGGAGAATGTCACAAAGTGGTTATTCATCAATGTTTATAATGCCAAATGACAAGGTGTCCGTCGAAGATTTACTTAAAGGAATAATTATAGTTTCTGGTAATGACGCATGTATTGCTTTAGCTGAGGGATTATCTGGTACTGAAGAAGATTTTGTTACTTTAATGAATGAGAAAGCTAAAGATATTGGTTTAAAAAATACAAATTTTGCCAACTCATCAGGTATAAATGATCCTAATAATTATTCTACTGTTGAAGATATTTTAAAATTATCTAGGCACATGATCCAATATTACCCTGAATATTATCCTTACTATAAAGAGACTACATTTACTTGGGATCGCACTGGTGGAGATCCCATTACTCAAAAAAACAGAAACACTTTGTTATTTAGAGATATTGGAGTAGATGGCATAAAAACTGGTTTTTTGGCTGTAGAAAAATATTCTTTGGCGGCATCAATAAAAGATGGTGAACGAAGAATGACTTCTGTCGTTAGTGGATTTAAAACTAAAAGTGAAAGAACGCGTGGATCAACTAGACTACTAACATGGGCCCTGAGAAGATTTGATACAGTTAAAGTAGCAGGAAAAAATGAAATTATTGCAAAATTAAATGTGTGGCATGGAAAAAAAAATAAAATTGAAACACATGTCAATGAAGATGTGTACATAACTGTGCCAAAAAGGAAAAAAAAAACAATCAAAGCAGTTGTTGAGTACAATAGTCCAGTACGAGCTCCTATTAAAAAAGGAGAAAAACTTGCTGTTCTAAATATTTATGTATCTGGCCAATTAAAAAAAAAGATTGATATTTTTTCTTCTGTAGAAATAAAGAGAACCAATATTTTTTCAAGATTATTCAAATCACTTAATTTCCTGGTTTGGGGAGATGTATAAGAAAAAATCGTTTTTTATAACATTTGAGGGAATCGAAGGTTCTGGCAAGTCATATCAAAGTAAAAAACTGTTCAAAAAAATTAAGAGCATGAAACTTCCAGTACTTTATACAAGAGAACCTGGTGGTACATTTGCTGCAGAAAAAATAAGACAATTAATTCTTGATGATTATTATTATCCAGGATTTAAAGAAAAATTCGATAAATATACTGATACGTTGCTATACATGGCTTCAAGAAACGAACATATAAAAAAAAAAATTTATCCATCGATTCTTAAAAAAAAAATTATTATATGTGACCGCTTTACGGATTCTACTTTGGCTTATCAAGTTTATGGCAAAGGGGTAAGTAGAAATTTGGTAAATAATATACACAGATATATTTTAGGTCAGGTAAAACCTGATTTGACATTTATACTAAAAACTAAAGTTTCAAAAGCCATGCTTAGATTAAAGAAAAGGAAAAAGAAAAATAGATATGATAGATTTACTGAAAAATTTTATAATAAGGTTCAAAAAGCATTTTTAAGAATTGCAAAAAGTAATAAAAGAAAATATATGGTTGTTGATAATTCATTTGATATACCCAGAACTGAAGAAATAATATATAAAAAATTTATCAAAACTTACAGCAAATGAAAACAAAACATAATAAAGATGTAGAAATTTGTTCACCAAGAAAACAACTATATCTTTATGGTTATGAGAATTATTTTAATTCTTTCATGAAGCTATATGAAAAAAATAAATTTCCTA
>Ga0208638_1000281_pt1 | contig 41193 bp, 48 predicted proteins | sample ETNtaG_34_FD_185753 | JGI IMG/M metagenome (GOLD analysis project Ga0208638, IMG submission 185753) | Marine microbial and viral communities from oxygen minimum zone, Eastern Pacific Ocean - ETNP201306SV51 (SPAdes) (version 2) | ecosystem: Environmental > Aquatic > Marine > Oceanic ...
TGCGACTCGCCGGCGAAGGCGGCCTTGAGGTTCTCGTGTGTCTGGGTGCCGTCGAGGCTCATGGATGCTCCTGATGAATCGGGGGAATAGCGGGCTGTTGCCAGGTGGCGAATCCTAGGCGCGCCATCTCGGGGTTGTCCCGTTTCGGACTTGACCGGCGGGCGATTCCGGCTACTGGTCGGCGTAGACGGGGACGTCGGCGCCGAGGATGTCGCGGAAGATTCCGAGCACCTCGCCCGGCTCGGCATGCCGGCCGGTGGCGTGCTTCGAGTACACGAGTTCGCCGTCGACGACGACCTCGAAGGCGCCGTTGTCGCCGGTGACCAGCCGAATGTCGTCGATGACGTGCTGGTAGTCGGTCAGCAGGTCGCTCACCGCGCTCACGGCGCGGGCCGAATAGTCTCAGGGGACGCAGTAGGTGATCTCAATGTGGTGTGCCATGGGCCCGACGCTAGACGCGATCACCCCTGTGCACCGAAGCGCCCGCCACCATCAGCGCCCCGGGGGTTGCCCTCATCCGCACCGGAAGCCCGCCGAAGGGCTCGCCGTCGGCCCGAACCCTTCCGATGCCCCCGACCTCCACCTCGGTTGCCCGGAACATGGTGACCCTGGGGTGGTCGACGTGGTTGCCGGCCTTGACCTTCTGGAACGAACGCAGCAGTTCGAGGCGCCCGGCATCGCCGACGATGCAGACGTCGAGCAGGCCATCGGTGGGGTCGGCATCGGGGCAGATGTCCATGCCGGCACCGAAGAAGCGGGTGTTGGCCACGACGACCACGGCGGCCCGGAGATCCTGCGCCTCACCGTCGAGGACGATCCGGTATTCGGCGGGTCGCATGCGGGGAAGTTCGAGGAGCGTGGCGATCGTGTACCGGGCGGTCCCCTTCGGGAACGACATGAGGTTGGCCCGGGCATTGACTTCAGAGGGGAAGCCGGCGATGACGCTCGTCAGGGCGGTGCGCCCTTCGACATCGATTGCGTCGATCACAGCCGGGTCGAGAAGGGCGGTGTCGACCCGCTGCTCCAGGTTTCCCGTGAGCAACCCGAGTGCCCGGGCGAAGTCGTTGCCGGTGCCGGCGGGTATGGCACCCAGCACCGTCGAAGTGTCGACGAGGGCACCGGCTGCCAGGTGCATGATGCCGTCACCGCCGAGGACGAGGAGGCGCGTGGCCCCGTTGGACACGGCGTGGCGTGCGGCCTCGGTGGATGCCCCGGGCGAGGCGGCAGTGAGCACTTCGGGTCGGATCCCGTGGTCCTGCAGTCGCCCCAGTACCCGCTCCAGGTCGGCGGCGGCGCGACCGGCACGCGCCTCGGGGTTGGCCAGGAGTGCCATGTGCAACACGCTGCCATCATCGCCCATCGCTAGCCTCGACGGTGACCCGAACACACCGGACGATCCCGTCGGAGATGCCCATGAGACTTCGCAGCACCATCGGCGCATCGGTTGCCGCGGCAATCCTCCTGACCGCCTGCGGCGGAGGTGGTGACGGTGGGGATGCGGATCCCGTCGGGGACGGCCGTACCGTCAGCGTCGAGGCGTTCGACCGACAGGACTACAACGCCGACGGCTTCTCGGCGGTTGCCGGCGAGATCACCTTCAGGCTCAGCCAGGTCGGTATTCAGGAGCACACGCTCGTGGTCGAGGGCATGGAGGACGAGATGCGCCTCGTCGTCGAAGACGGCGGCACCGATTCAGGCAACCTGACGCTGGAACCCGGCCGTTACATCCTCTACTGCGACATTGCCGGGCATCGCTCATCGGGCATGGAGGCACGACTCACGGTTGGCTGAGCAGGGTCCGGGTGGGCGACCCCGGCGCTCGGTTCAGGCGACGATCTCGAAGAGCGCGTAGAGCACGATCGTGATGGCGAAGCCGCACTTGATCGTGTCCTGGTGCTTGTCGAGGACGACCCTGTTGATGGCGTTGTCGTAGCCGCCCAGCTTCCCGAGCGCTGACGCCTCCATCACGATCCAGATCACCAGGAAGGCGATCCAGAGGGTCCAGCGGCCGCCGGCGGACGGGCCGAAGCCGATGCCGCCCATGATCTCATCGCCGAACGCCGAAGCGAAGTGGCTGGGCCACATCATGAAGAACACCAGTGGGATCGAGAACAGTGTGTTGACCCGGCTTGCCCTGGCGGCCCGCTTGGCGGCGGCCGGGGCGGCGGGGTCGGCCTCGCCGCCCTCGCTTACCGACACCGAGGAGCCGATGGCGATCTGTTGTGCCGGCCAGATGACCATCCAGACGTTGGCTGCCATCGTGGTGCCGAGAAGGGAGCCGAAGGCGATGCCGACACCGGCGGAGGTGTTCCAGTAGTCGGGCATCAGTTCGCCGAAGGCCCGTTGGTGGGCGAGGATCCAGACACCCGAGAGGAAGGTCAGCAGGGCGGCCCAGCGGAACCACCACAGCGTGCGCCAGGTGATCTTGCGGAGTGCCTCACCCCTGGCGCCATCGCTCATCTCTCCGAAGGCTGCGCCCTGGATGAAGTTGAAGAAGTAGAGGAGGCCGATCCAGGTGATGCCGGCCAGGTAGTGGGCGTAGCGACCGATGGCTTGGCCACCCCCTCCACTGCCCATCCAGTCGTTGAAGAGTTCCATGTTCGTTGCTCCAGGTAGGGGGCGGGAAAGGAGGGACAGGCCCTCGGAGGGCCTGATCATGGCACGCCCCGTGTGCCGCGCAAAGCATCCGCGGTTCGATGGGCCGGGATTCCCCGATTCCCGCTGCCCGGGACCCGGGTGCCAGCATCAGTGGATGGACCTGACAGCGATCGACCTTTCGGACCCGAGGTTCTGGGATCGGCCCCTCTCCGAGCGTGCGGACGCCTTCGACCTTTTGCGTGCCGAGGACCCCTACCGCTACTTCGAGTTGCCCGCCGAAGTCACGGACCAGTTCCCGCAACGTGGGTACCACGCCCTGGTGAGGCACGGCGACGTGGCGGAAGCCAGCCGTAGGCCGGAGGACTTCTGCAGCGGCGAGGGCGGGACGTCCCCGGTGGACCTGCCGAGCAACGAACTGACCCGCTTCTTCGGGTCGATGATCTCGATGGACGATCCACGCCACAGGCGGCTGCGGTCGGTCATCTCGGCCGGGTTCACGCCGGGACGCATCCGGGCGCTCGAGGACTCCGTCCAGCGGATCGCCGGAGAGGTGGTCGACGACCTGCTCGAGCGTGGACCCTGCGACTTCGTGATGGAGGTGGCGACCCGCCTGCCGTTGCAGATCATCTGCGAGATGATGGGGGTCCCTGAGGAGTACCGGGGGATGGTGTTCGAACAGTCCAACACGATCCTGGGGAGCCAGGACGACGAGTACCGACGGGACGACGTCGACCTGGGTGCCCAGCTGTTCTTGGCCGCCTGGCAGTTGACGGAGCTGATGCAGGAGCTGATCGCCGAGCGGGTCGGGAGTCCGACCGACGACCTGACCTCGACCCTGGTCCACGCCGTGGTCGACGGCGAACGCCTCGAACACGACGAGATCGCCTCGTTCTTCATCCTGTTGCTCGTGGCCGGCAACGAGACCACCCGCAACGCCATCTCGTGGGCGCTCCACCTGCTGACGGAGCACGAGGACCAGCGGGCCGTCTGGTGGGACGACTTCGAGGGCGTGGCGCCGACCGCGGTCGAGGAGGTCGTTCGCTGGGCGTCACCTGTGATCTCGATGCGGCGCACCGCCACCCGCGACGGCGTCCGCCTGGGCGAGCGGGAGTTCGCCGCCGGAGACAAGGTGGTCCTGTACTACTGGGCCGTCAACCGGGATCCCGCCGTGTTCTCCGACCCGCATGGCTTCGACGTCCTGCGCAGCCCCAACGACCACTTCGGCTTCGGTGCGCCGGGACCGCACTTCTGCCTCGGTGCCCACCTGGCACGGCGGGAGGTCACCGTCATGTGGCGGGAGTTGTCCGAACGGGTGCCGGGGATCCACGCCACGGGTGAACCGGACCGCCTGACCAGCGGGTTCGTCAACGGCGTCAAGCACCTGCCCTGCGCCTGGTAGCGCAGAGACGCTCAGCCTCCGTCAACTCGTCGAAGTCTCCTCAGGGATCTAGTCCACGACCACGTCGGCGAAGCGGTCCCTGAGGGTCTTCTTCGAGAACTTGCCGACCGAGGTCTTGGGGACCTCGTCGATGAACTCGACCCGGTCCGGGTACCACCACCTGACTACCCGGTCCTCGAGCCAGGACAGGATGTCGTCGGTGGTGAGGGTGGCTCCCTCGGCTACCACCACGCAGGCCATCGGCCGTTCGCCCCACTTGGTGGAGGTCACGCCGATTACGGCGGCTTCGGCAACGTCGGGGTGGGCCATGATCTCGTTTTCGAGTTGCACCGAACTGACCCATTCACCGCCGGACTTGACGAGGTCCTTGGTGCGGTCGACGAGGCGTACGTAGCCCTCGGCGTCGGCGATGGCGACATCGCCGGTCTTGAGCCATCCGTCGGCGGTGAACGACTCTGCGGCCCGGTCGTCGTTGTAGTACGTGCGCGCCACCCATGGTCCCCGGACCTGCAGTTCGCCGCGCGACTCGCCGTCCCATGGAAGATCCTCGTCGGTCTCCTGGTCGGCGATGCGGAAGTCGACGCCCGGGGTGATGAGCCCGACGGTGGTGCGCAGGTCGGCTTTGGCGTCGTCGTCGAGGTGGTCGAGCGTGGACTTGATGTTGCACACCGCAGCGAGGGGGCTGGTTTCCGTCATGCCCCAGGCTTGCAGGATCGGCAGTCCGGTCTGCTTCCGGTAGCCCTCGGAGAGGGCCCGGGGGACTGCCGAACCGCCGCACGGGATGGCCCGCAGGGCCGAGACGTCGCGGCCCTCGAGTTCGGGAAGCACGCCCATCCAGATGGTGGGTACGCCAGCGGCCAGGGTGACCCGTTCGGACTCGATGAGATCAGCCAGGGACGGGGCGCTGAGGTCTGGTCCGGGCATCACGAGCGTGGCTCCGGTGGCGACGCCGGCGTGGGCGAGCCCCCAGGCGTTGGCGTGGAACATGGGCACCACGGGAAGGATCACGTCGCGTTCGCTTACCCCGAGGGTGTCGGACATCATCGCCCCGAAGGTGTGCAGCACCATCGAGCGGTGCGAGTAGACGACACCCTTGGGGTTCCCGGTGGTGCCCGAGGTGTACATCATCGAGCCGGCCCGGTTCTCGTCGACGTCGATCCAGTCGGCGGGCGATGCGGCGGCGAGCAGGTCCTCGTAGTCGTGGACCTCGGGGCGGATGGCATCGGCATCGGGTGCCGGGGCGCCGTCGTCCATGAGGACCACGTGCCGGACCGTGTCGAACTGCTCCATGAGCGGCCAGATCAGCCCGGCCACCGAGTGGTCGAGGAAGATGACCTCGTCCTCGGCGTGGTTGACGATGTAGGTGAGCTGCTCGGGGAACAGCCTCAGGTTGAGTGTGTGCGACACCCGGCCGGTGCACGGCGGGGCGAAGTAGAGCTCGAGGTGGCGTGCGGTGTTCCAGGCGAACGTGGCGACGCGGCCGTCGGCGCTGATGCCGAGGCCGTCGAGGACACCACCGAGGAGGCGTGTGCGCTCACCCCACTCGCCGTAGGAGAGGCGTGACCGGCCAGCGGGTGAGGCCGTCACTATCTCCTTGGAGGCATGGAGTTTCGTTGCGCGGTCGAACAGGTGGACCAGCGACAGCGGGGTGTCCATCATCAGGCCGTCCATGGGGTGCTCGCTTTCTGTCTGGGCCAGGGCTCAGGCCGTGGCGTGGGCGTGCGCTGCCGTTGCCAGTTCGACGAGCTCTGAGCGCTCGTCGTCGGAGAAGGGTGAGAGGTCTGCGGCAGAGGCCTCGTCGGTTGCCTTTTCGATGGCGTCCATGCGGTCGGCGGCGACGGGTTCGACGTCCGTGTCACCCCAGCCGAAGAGCTTCACCTGATCTTCGCCGCTGTGGGAGAGGACCATGCCGGCCGGGTCGGCACCGTCGGCCCTGGCGGCGACCACGTGCCGGCAGAAGCGCAGCTCGCGGATGGTCTGTACCAGCAGGTAGGCGCGGCCGGCGTCGTCGTCGGGGCGTTCGAGGTCACGCCAGCCGGCGAACAGGGCGGCTCCGGCGTCGTCGGCATTGTCGGCAACGGTGGCGAGCAGATCGGCCAGCCGACCGGAGCCGGCGAAGCCGTCGAGGTAGTCGCGTCCCCTCTCGGCGCAGATCACGCCGTATGCCGCACCCCCGGCTCCGGCACCGATGTCGGCGCTGTCGGTCCAGTTGGCTCGGATCAGGTCGGGGTTCCAGAAGTGGGCGGCTTCGATGACGGCGTCGGTGTCGACATCACCGAGGACGCCGAATCGGCCGAGGAAGTAGGTGCCCATGCCGGGCGGGAGGCCCAGTTCGGGTCCACGTGCATAGGCGGCGCCGTCGAGCATGAACCTGGCGCCGAGCACCTGGACGGGTTCGGCGATCTGTCGTGCGGCGGTCAGGGCGTCCATGTGTTCTCCCGGTCAGGTCCCGTGCAAGGTACCAGCCGACCTTCGGTGCTCATCAGCCGAGGACAGCGACGCAGCCGACGGCGATGAGTGCGAGGTTGCGTACCACGTCCCTCCACGAGAGCGGCTTCGTCGACCAGGCGCCGAAGCATCCGCAGCCCCCGGTGTGGCCGGTCCGGAGCCGGCCTACCAGCAGCGTGGTGAACGCGGCGAGGAGGGCCACTGCGCTGGCGCCGCCCGTGAGGGGGTCGAGGAGCAACAGCAGGGCGGTGGCCAGCTCGACGACCGGGAGCGCTACCGCGAACAGGTCGGGCCGGGGGAGGCCCAGCCCTCCGAGGGCCCGTCGGATGTCGGTCGGTGACCGGAGCTTGGCGATGCCCGCTGCGCCGAACACCAGCGCCAACAGCACGGCCGCTGCCCGTGCCACGGTCAGTAGCCGAGCGCCACGTCGACCGGGGCGAGGAGGTCGCGTCCCTCGCAGAAGCGGCGCACGTTCTCCTCGACGAACGGCTCGAGCAGGTCGAGGCCCATCTCGGGCGTGTTGCCGATGTGCGGGGTGATGAGGCAGTTCGGCAGTGTCCAGAGCGGGTGGCCGTCGGGCAGCGGTTCGGGGTCTGTCACGTCGAGGGCAGCGCCGCCGAGGCGGCATTCGCCCAGCGCAGCGACCAGGTCGTCGGTGACGATGTGCCCGCCCCGCGCCACGTTCACGATCCAGGCGTCATCGGGGAGCAGGTCGATGGCGGTGGCGTCGATGATCCCGCGGGTCTCGTCGGTGAGGGCCAGGGCGAGGATCAGCAGGTCGCTGGACGGGAGCACCTCGGACAGGTGACCGACGTTGAGGGTCCGGTCGGCTCCGTCGAGCGGGTGCCCGCTGCGGCGGACCACCGTGGTGTGGCAGTCGAAGGGCTTGAGTAGCGGCAGGAGGCACTCGGCGATGCCCCCTCCGCCCAGCAGGGTGACCCGGCTGCCGGCCAGCAGGCGCCCGACGTGGGCCGACCACGTCTGCTCGCGGGCGTAGCCGTGCAGGTGCTTGAAGCCGGCCAGCGCCATGGCCAGTGCCGTCTCGGCCACTGCAGGGGCGTACACGCCCTTGCCGCACGTCCATGTCCAGCGGTCGTCGAGGTGGTGGGCAAAGGGTTCGATGCCGGCGTAGGGGAGCTGGATCCATTCGAGCCGGTCGGCGTCCGCCACCAGTTCCGGAAAGGCCCCGGTGTTGGCGGGATCAGCCCAGATGAGGCCCTCTGCCTCGGCCATGTCGACCCGTTGCGCTCCCGCCGCTTCGACGGCCGCGCACAGTCGCTGGTGCATTTCAGGCCGAGTCTCGGGAGCAACGGCAACGTTTCGGGTCATCGTGGTCTCAGGTCTGGAGGTGGAGGCACTCGTCGGCCACGGCGTTGATGGTGCCCTGCCAGTCGTCGGGCTCGTCGAGCGGGAAGACCACGAACTTGGTTGCCCCGGCGTCGACGAACGAAGTCAGGCGGTCGGCCAGCCCGGTCACTCCCGTTGCGACGGTCTCGGCCGGGTCGAGGTCGGGTTGGCGGTCGCGAAGCCTGGCGACGAAGCGGTCGGGGAGCGAGCGGTGGACGAACGGGACCAGCGCCCCGAAGTGACCCGGGTCGATGGAGCGGCCGTGGGTCGCCGCTTCCTGTCGGATCGTGTCGATTCCAACAGAAACTGCGGCCGGCGTCGTGAACGACGGGAGCCAGCCGTCGCCCAGACGGCCGCAGCGCCGGAGTTCCGAAGGGGCGAAGCCGCCCAGCCAGACATCGATGGGCTGCTGGACGGGCTTCGGTTGCACCCGGACCCCGGACAACGAAAATCGTGGGCCTTCGTGGTCGACCACCTCCTCTGAGGCGTCCCAGAGGCGGCGCATCAACGGCAGGGCCTCGTCGAACCAGGCTGCCCGGTCACCACGGGCGACACCGAACGCCTGGTGCTCGGCGGCGTCGGCGATGCCGAGTCCGAATGCGGGGAGCGCCCGACCGCCGGAGACGAGGTCGAGGCTGGCGATGGCCTTGGCGCAGAGCACCGGGTTGCGACCGGGGAGCACCATGACCGCCGGCCCGAACTTGAGGCGTTCGGTGCGGCCGGCTGCATACGACATGGCGACGATCGGGTCGAGGGTCAGGCCGTTGGCCCGCTCGCTGACCCAGAGCGAGTCGTAGCCGAGCGATTCGAGGTCGTCGACGAGGCGGCCGAACAGGCCGGTGTCGTCGGGATGCGCCGATCCGCCGAAGCCGAAGCCGATACGGAGTTTCATCCTGGCGATCCGATGGGCAGTCAACCCAGGGCTGACGTTCCCGCATAGGGCGCAGGATCGCCGGCGGCGGGAATCTCGGGTCGCGACCAGGCGGTCATTGCCACGAGTTCATCGACCACCCCGTGCCAGGCAACAGGGTCCCAGCCCTCGGCAGAACCCAGCAGGTGCCCGTCCTGGCGGATTGCCACCAGGGCGGGCAGGGTGTCGAGCCCGAGGGAGCGGACAAGGGAACGATCGGGGTCGGCCAACCCGAGGATCTCGCCGGCAAGCGGACCGAGGAATTCGGCTGCACCATCGGCGTCGGTGTCGGTGACGAGGTAGGCCACGCGTACGTCGGCGTCACGGAACTCGTTGAGGATGCGTCGTGCCGTGTCGAGCAGCCATGAACTCTCGTGCGTGTAGGGGTCGAGAACGACGGCCACCAACGGGAACAGCGTGAGCAGTTCCGAGAGGGGGAAGGGGTCGCCGCCGATCGGCTGGAGTTCGATGTCGAGGGAGGGGTCCTGTGCCACGAACGGTGACGCTAGCAAGGCGCCGGCGCGGCGGCACGGACGCGGTCGTCTCTGTGTCCCGTCGGAACCGGCGCTTTTCAGGAAGCGGTGAGGGCGGCGACGAGGGCGTCGATGGCATCGTCGGCGAGGCCTGCCATCTCGTCGTCGGTGCGGTCCTGGATGGGATGCGCCACGAAGACGCCGGCCACGTCGAGGCCGAGAGCGGCGGCCTGAACGGCAGCGGCGTCGGTGAAGGTGTCGGAGGCCACGTAGACCCCCGGCACGCCCCGTCGTTCGAGATCGTCGATGTCGTGCACACTGCACGTCGTACAGGATCCTCAATCGGCGAGGGCCTCGATGACGGCATCGCACTGGGTGGCGATCTCGTGGCGCAGGTCGACGGGCGCCGGCTTGGTGAAGGTGGGCTTGGCATAGCGCGTGACCCTCGCCCCCAGGGCGCAGAGCGCCTCCTCGACCCGGTTGAGGAAGACGTCGCCCCGCGGCTTCGAGATGTCGAGCAGGCCGACCGTCAGGCCGGAAAGCGATTCGGGCCGTTGGCTGCGCTCCCTGGTGGCGGGCCGCTGTTCGGCGGTCGGGTCGAGGACCGTGGTGGTCATGGTGTGATCTCCCTCGTGACGGGGTCGGAGCCGCCGGGGCCGTTCATCCAGCCACCGATGATGGCCGAGAACAGGCCGGCAGGTCCACCGGCGTGGACGACGAGCAGGCCGCCGGGTCGGAACTTGGGCAGGCGGTGGCCGGCCAGTCCCGGCGGAAGGCCATCCTCGATGCCGTCGGCACCGGCGATGATCTCGTCGGTGCCGAACATCAGGTACTCGGTGAGTTCGGCCAGGAAGCGGGCACGGTCCCAGCCGGCGTCGCGGTAGCGGGCCATGTGCTCGGGAGAGAGGACGAGCATGCCGTCCATGCCCAGGACGAGGCGTGGCGAGACGGCGCTGCGCAGGCTCGCAGCCAGGGACCTGGTGAGAGACTCCGGGGAGCGGCTTAGTTGGTCCACCACCAGGCGGGGACCCTCGCCACAGAACGCCGTGACCGTGCTCTGTGACCGGTCGAAGCCCCGCTCCTCTGCGAGCGAGTTCCACGGAGAGCCCGCCTCGTCCTCGGCGAAGCAGATCCCCTGCTTGCCCATGTGTCCGAGGGTGGCCCTGTCTATGCCCCCGGGGGCGCCCCCGCCGACATTGCGCAGCACCAACTGGACGGCCCGACCTATGGACGAGTTCGCCCGGTTGCCGTGGCCTAGGACGTTGATCCCCGAGTTCATGCCGATGGCGGCGGCGATGGGCCCGTTGACGACGAGGATCGGTCCGACCGACATCGTGGTGGCGAGCACACCGTGCATGTTGAACTCGTCGGTGCAGATCGCCTCGAGGGCTGCGAGGACGACCGGCAGGTACTCGGGGCGACAGCCGGCCATCACGGCGTTGACTGCGACCTTCTCGACCGTGCCCTCGACCAGGTTCGGCGGGATGAGTGCCACGACCTCGTCGGAGGGGCGGGTGGTGCCCCCGAGCATCCGGACCACGCGCTCCCCGGTGGGTGGGACGACGGGGAGGCCGTCGGTCCAGCCGCGGTCGAACAGTGCCTCGTGGTCATCCTCGAGTTCGGCCAGTTCGACGCGGCGGGAGGCGAGGCCCGTGGCGCCGAACCGTGCCCGGAGTTCGTCGACCCGCCCGGGGTCGACCGTGAGGGAACCTCAACCGGGCTTGAAGACCGGGAGGCCGTCACCGAGGCCGGTGACGCCGGTGAACTCCTCCCAGTCGTAGCGGTCCCAACCGACGGTGCGGGCGACCTCGACACCGTCGACCCGGCGAACGAGCGTCGGGACCGCGTCGAGGTCGATCTGCCAGCTGGCGGCCAGGTCGGTGTCGTCGATCACCCAGTCGGCATCGGCCGGGAAGATGGGGTCGTCCTGGGTGTAGACGATGAGACCTGCCACTTCGGCGAGGTGTTCGAGTACCGGAACGACCAGCGAGCAGGCTGGGCAGGCCTCCTTGACCACGGCCACGAGCCCGTCAGGGATCGTCGGGAGAGCGGGAGCACCCATCGCCGCCAGTCTCGCGCACGGCAATCGCAAGGGGGCACACGGCGTGGGGCACCTGGCGTGAGATGGGTCACAACCCCGCCTGCGACATCGGGACCGTCATTACCCTCGCCAGCGATGGACGCCACGCTCGACGTCACGTTCTACGGGGTCAGGGGCTCGACCCCCTGCCCGTGCGAAGCGAACGCCCGCTACGGCGGCAACACCTCCTGCGTGGTCGTCGATGTGCCGGGTGGCGATCCGATCCTCCTGGACCTGGGCACCGGCCTGCGCTTCTACGGCTTCAACGAGCATTGTGCACACGACCCGTTCCGGGGGACGGCGCTGGTGAGCCACCTCCACTGGGACCACATCCAGGGACTTCCCTTCTTCGCCCCGATCAACTGTCCGGATGCCCGTCTCGACGTCTACGGACCCCGCAACGGCCGCACGCTCGAGGCCTGCTTCGAGGAGTTCATGGCGCCGCCGTACTTCCCGATCGGGTTCCGTGACCTGGCCGGCGAGATCGAATTCCATGACGTGGACGCAGGGAGCTTCGCCGTGGGCCCGGCAACGGTCACCGTCGCTGCCGTCCCCCATGTCGGCACGACCAACGGCTACCGGATCGACTGGAACGGTGTCAGCATCGCCTACGTCAGCGACCACCAGGAGCCCGTCGGCGAACCGGCACGGGTCGACGAGGCTGTCCTGGCCCTGGCCGATGGAGTCGACGTGTTGATCCACGACGCCCAGTTCACGCCCGACGAGTTCGTACAGCGCCCTGACTGGGGCCATTGCACCGTCGGCTACGCCGTCGAGGTCGCCCACCAGGCCGGTGTGGGCGAACTGGTGCTGTTCCACCACGACCCGGCCCATTGCGACGCCACCGTCGACGGCCTCCTCGAGGAGGCGCAGGCGGCCGCCGAGGGGCGCAACGTGGGTGTGGTGTCGGCTGCGGCCGAGGGCCGGACGATCTCGCTCGTGCCCGCAGGTTCCTGATCCTCCGGCATCCGACCCTCGGACATGGTCGATCGGGCGGCCCCGGTTACCCTCCGCCGGAAGGAACGAGCAGAACCCCCGGGAACGAGCATGGCTGACCAGATCGACGGCGACCTATATCGGAAGGTCCTCGGCAGGTACCCGACGGGGGTGACCCTCGTGACGGGCTGTCCCGACGGTGAGCCACTGGCGATCGTCATCGGCTCGTTCGTGTCCGTGTCCATGGACCCGCCGCTGGTCGGCTTCCTGGTGGGGGAGGGCTCGTTGACCTGGCCCCGGATAGAGAGCACCGGTTCGTTCTGCGTGAACGTCCTGTCCGACGAGCAGGCCGACCTCTCGAACGCCTTCTTCCGTAGGGACGGCGACCCGTGGTCCGGCACCGGCTGGGAGCCGGCCCCGTCGGGTTCGCCGCTCATCCCCTCCTGCCTCGCCTCGATCGACTGCTCGATCCACGAGGTTGTCGATGCCGGCGACCACGTGTTCGTCGTGGGGCTCGTCGAGTACCTCACCCATGTCGACGAGGGCTCACCGCTGGTGTTCCTGGGTGGCCGGTACGGCTCGTTCACGGAGCCCGACTGATGCCTGTGTATGCACTCGGCGGCGTCGAGCCACGGATCGATCCGACCGCCTATGTCCACCCCGAGGCCGTGGTGATCGGTAACGTCGAGATAGGTCCCGAGTCGAGCGTGTGGCCGCATGCCGTCATCCGTGGCGACGACAACCTGATCTCGATCGGCGCCCGCACCAGCGTCCAGGACAATGCCGTGCTGCACTGCACCGACGAATTCCAGACGATCGTCGGGGACGACGTCACGCTGGGCCACCTCTGCCACCTCGAGGGTTGCACCGTCGAGGACCAGGGGCTCGTGGGAGCGGGTGCCGTGGTGCTCCACGAGGCCGTTGTCGGCCGGGGCGCGATCGTCGGTGCCAACGCCGTGGTCCGCAACGGCCAGGTCGTGCCGCCGCTGTCGATGGCGCTCGGCGTGCCGGCCGTGATCCGGGAGGGCGTCGTCGCCGAGGGGACCAATCTCGTCAACGTCCAGGCGTACGTCGAGCGGGCCAGGCAGTTCCGTGAGGGACTGCGCCAGGTCGGCTGACGACCGCCGGGCAATCTCTTCGAACCCGCAACGAACGTGTCCAACCACACCTACAGGTCCGGGGACCTGACGCTCGCCGCCCACCTGGAGCGACCTCCCGAGAGCGGTCGCGGCCTGCACGGGGTGGTGATCTGCCATGGTTTCCCCGCCGGCGAGGGCGGAGGCGCCAACTCGGCCGCCACGTTCCCCGAATTGGCGGCCCGGATCGCACGCGAGTTGGGCTGGGTGGTGATCGTGCCGGCCCCCCGGGGCATGCCGGGGTCCGAGGGCTCGTTCAGCCTCGACGGCTGGCTCGAGGACGTCATCGCCGCCGCCGACCACCTGCTGCTCGGGCAGCAGGCCACTTCGGTCTGGACTGCCGGCTTCGGCACGGGTGGTGCGCTGGCGGTGTGCGCAGCGGCCGCCGACGGACGCATCGGCGGTGCGGCGACCATCGCCGGGCCTGCCGACTTCTCCGACTGGGCAGCCAACCCGCGCAGGTTGTTGCTCCATGCCCGTGCTGCCGGGGTGATCGACGAAGGGGCCTATTCGACGGACTTCGAACGGTGGGCCTCGGGGCTCTCCGGGATCTCGGCAGAGCATGCCGCCGAGGCCCTGGCGCCCCGGCCGCTCCTGGTCGTGCACGGCACCGACGACGACATCGTGCCGTCCCTCGACGCCCGTGCGGTCGCCGCCGCCCACGGGGCCGGCGACCTGCGAATGATCAACAGGGCCAGCCACCACCTGCGCCACGACCCCCGGGCGATCGCCATCCTGCTGGGCTGGCTGGACCGTCGCCGTCGCCTGGTGGGCAGCGCCTGAATCGGGGCGTCCCTCCCTACCGATACGGGTCGGGAATTGTTACTATGGCCGTAGGAGAAATCCCCGGACGGCCACCCGTCGTCCGGCAACCGCCCTGGAGGCATCCCGGACAATGTCCGCCACCGACTCCGCAACCGACCTGGGGCTCGACCTGGGCCGCTACAAGCTCGGCTGGAGCGACGAGGAAGACTACGTCTTCAAGCCCAGGAAGGGCATCGACGAGCACATCATCGAGGAGATCTCCTGGATGAAGGGCGAGCCGGCCTGGATGCGCGACTTCCGACTCAAGTCGTTCGAACGCTTCGGCCGTCGCTCGATGCCCACCTGGGGCGGCGACATGTCGGGGATCGACTTCGCCGACATCTTCTACTACATCAAGCCCACAGAATCGCTCGTCGACGACTGGTCCCAGGTCCCCGACTCGATCAAGAACACCTACGAGAAGCTGGGCATCCCGGAAGCGGAGCGCAAGTACCTGGCCGGCGTCACCGCCCAGTACGAGTCCGAGGTCGTCTACCACCGCAACCGCGAGGACCTCGAGGAGCAGGGGATCATCTTCTGCGACATGGACACAGCCCTGCGCGAGTACCCGGAGATCGTCAAGGCGTATTTCGGTCGGATCATCCCGCCCAACGACAACAAGTTCTCGGCCCTCAACTCTGCAGTCTGGAGCGGCGGATCGTTCATCTACGTCCCGCCCGGCGTCAAGGTCGAGATGCCCCTGCAGGCCTACTTCCGGATCAACGCCGAGAACATGGGCCAGTTCGAGCGCACCCTCATCATCGCCGACGAGGGCTCCGAGGTGCACTACATCGAGGGCTGTTCGGCGCCCGTCTACAGCACCGACTCGCTGCACTCGGCGGTGGTCGAGATCGTGGTCAAGCCGTCGGCCCGGGTCACCTACACCACCATCCAGAACTGGTCCAGCAACGTCTACAACCTGGTCACCAAGCGGGCACGGGTCGAGGCCGAGGGCCACATGGAGTGGATCGACGGCAACATCGGCTCGCGCCTCACGATGAAGTACCCGGCCGCGGTGCTTGCCGGCCCGAAGGCCTCCGCCGAGGTCCTGTCCGTGGCCTATGCCGGTCCGGGCCAGCACCAGGACGCCGGCGCCAAGATGACCCACGTTGCACCGGAAACCACCTCCAAGATCGTCTCCAAGTCGATCTCAAAGGACGGCGGCCGCACCAGCTACAGGGGTCTCGTCCGGATCGAGGACGACGCCTACGGGTGCAGGAGCCACGTGCAGTGCGACGCCCTGATCCTCGACGACGACAGCATCTCGGACACCTACCCCTACATGGAGGTCGGCGCTGCCGACGCCGTGGTCGGCCACGAGGCCACCGTCTCGAAGGTCGCCGACGAACAGATCTTCTACCTGATGAGCCGCGGGCTCTCCGAGGAACAGGCCATGTCGATGGTCGTCAACGGGTTCATCGAGCCGATCACCCGTACCCTGCCGATGGAGTACGCAGTCGAGTGGAGCCGCCTCATCGAACTGCAGATGGAGGGATCGGTCGGTTGAGGCTGCGGACCGGCTAGGAACTTGACATGCCGATGCAGCAGGACTGCAAGTACTTCGAGAGCCGCTCGTACCCGAACGGGGACACCGTCCGGAAGTGCGACCTGGACCTCGCCCCCGAGGCGCCCTGGCGCTGCCCCGACGACTGTCCGTCGTACACCCGGCGGATGGTCGACGTGAACTGGAGCCACGGCACCCTCATCACTCCGGCCACGCCGGACGAGCCGGCCAGCCTCGGAGAGGACGACAGCATCGCCGCCCTGCTCGATGCCGCCGAGGACATCGTGAACGAGGCCGGCCCCCGGGTGATGGCGGAACTCGACAAGGAATCGTCGAAGCGCCGGTTCCTGAAGGGCCGGGGCAAGGGCGGCAAGCCCCGCAGGAAGAAGCCCCGGAAGGGCTGAGGCGTAGCGGAGTGCTCCTCAGTCGGAGGCGACCAGCACCTCGACGACGGCGCCGAAGGGCAGGTGGGTCGTAGAACCGTCGGCTTCCCTGACCAGCAGCACGTCGCGTCCCAGTCGCTCGAGGACCCCTTCGACGGGAATGACGGTGCCGACCAACGTGATCGTCACACGTGGCTGGTCGGCGACGAGTCGATCGAGGACATCTCGGAGATTCGGCCCGTCATGGGGGACCGTGCGGTCGCCGACCAGGTCGGGGACGCCGCGGTCGGGACGGATGGCCGCCAATGCCCGCCGGGCCACGAGCGCCAGACGGCGATCATCGAGTCGAAGGCCGACGAGGTCGGAGCCGACCGTCTCGATGCATCCGTGGCGCCGCCCGCCACCGACGAGCAGGAGTTCGACCGGGTCCTGGCGTTCGGCCAGGTCGGCGAGCAACCCGAGAAGGCTGGCGGACTCCTCGGCACGCCGTCGTAGCCACGCCTGGTGACCGAGGCGCCGGACGGCCTCGTCGACCCCGGCCTCGGCGGCAAGGCGGTCCAGCGGATCAGCAGACATGGCCGGAGAGTAGCGGCGGCACGGCCCCGGGTCACGAGCCCCGAACACAGGGGAATCGGTGTCGTGTCCGGACGGGTACGCTCTGTGGGCTGATGGCAGAGACGACCGTGACCCTGGACGTGCCGGGCAATGACCTGATGTCGGGACTGGTCGGCGAGCGCGACCAACTGCTCCGCAGGGTCGAGGGCGCCTTTCCCGATGCCGTCATCCACGTGCGGGGCAACCAGATCTCCGTTGACGGTCCCTGCGCCGACCTGGTCGGCAGGGTGTTCAACGAACTGGTCATGCTCCTCGAGCGGGGACTGTCCGTCGACGACCGCACCCTCGACCGGGCAATCGAGATGGTCCGCGCCGACGAGAGCCCGTCCGAGGTGCTCGGTACCGAGATCATGCGCACGGCCCGCGGCAAGCCGGTTCGTCCACGGTCGGTCGGCCAGAAGCACTACGTCGAGGCGGTGCGAGACAGCGTCGTCACTTTCGCAATCGGCCCCGCCGGCACAGGTAAGAGTTGGCTGGCCGTTGCCATGGCCGTCCGTGCCCTGCAGGGCAACCTGGTGGACCGCATCGTCCTGACCCGGCCGCTGGTCGAGGCGGGCGAGCGGGTGGGTTTTCTACCCGGCGACCTAATGGCCAAGGTCGATCCCTACCTGCGTCCCCTCTACGACGCACTCTTCGAGATGCTCGAGGCTGAGACCGCACAGAAGTTGCTCGACCGGGGGCAGGTCGAGGTGGCACCGCTGGCGTTCATGCGGGGTCGTACGCTCAACAACTCGTTCGTGATTCTCGACGAGGCACAGAACACATCGCCCGAGCAGATGAAGATGTTCCTCACCCGGATCGGCTTCGGAACCCGTGTCGTCGTGACCGGTGACGCCAGCCAGGTCGACGTTCCTGACGGGCGCAGTGGCCTCGACGGGATCGAGAAGGTCCTCCATGGCATCGACGGGCTCTCGTTCGTGCGCCTCGGTGCACGCGACGTGGTCCGCCACCGGATCGTCCAGGACATCGTCGAGGCCTATGACCGCAATACCCCCCGACGCAGGGGCTCCTGACCCGGATGGGCGACGAACCTCCTGAACCCGGCCCCACGGTCGTGGTCGTCGACGAACGGGCTGTCCCCGGTGAGGGCCCAGAGGTCGATGTCGACCGCTGGGGACGCCTTGCCACCGATGTGCTCGTCTCCGAGTGGCTCGCTGAGCCGCGTATCGAGCTCACGGTCCACTTCGTGGACGAACAGGCCATCGCCGACCTCAAGCGCGACCACCTCGATGGCGACGGCAGCCCGACCGACGTTCTGGCATTTCCGGTCGATGATCCCGCCGAGGTGCCGGACGATGAGCCGGTGCTGCTGGGCGACGTTGTGATCTGTCCTGCCGTCGCCGAAAGGCAGGCGGCCTGCATGCCGGGTGAACTTGCCGACGAGATGGCGCTCCTGCTCGTCCACGGGATCCTCCACCTGCTCGGCCACGATCACGGCGATCCCGACGAGAAGGCGGTGATGCAGCGACGCGAGAGCGAACTGCTCGACCGGCTCCACCGCCCATGACCGGCACCGAGATCCTCGGCCTCTTCGCCCTCGTCGTCCTGACCGGTGTGGGATCGGTGCTGGCCGCGGCCGAGACGAGCCTCACCCACATGCGGCGTGCCAGGGCGGCGGTGCTGGCCCGCGGCGGCCGCGAGAACGGCAACGGGCACGATGACAACGGCGCCGATGACCGAACCGGTCCACTTCTCGAGGTGCTCGAAAGGCGTTCCCGCTATCTCGGGCCGATCCTGCTGGTGCTCCTGGCCTGCCAACTGGGAGCGGCCGGCCTGACCACCGTGATCGTCAACGACCGCTTCGGTGGCGGCTGGGTGGCTCCTTCACTGCTGGTCCTGCTGTTGGTGTTCTTCGTTGCCGTCGAGATCGTCCCCAAGACCTGGGCGCTGACCAACACCGATGCGGTGGCAGTTCGCATGGCGCCCCTGGCGAGCGGCCTGTCGAGGATCGTCCCCCTCCGCTGGGTGACCACTTCGCTCGTATCCCTCGCCGAGCGGATCGCCCCGAGGCGGACCAACGGAGTCGAATCCGCCATTTCGGAGGAGGAACTGCTTGCTGTTGCCGACCGGGCCCTGGAGTCGCAGGCCATCGACGAGGAGGAGCACGAGTTGGTCGAGTCGGTGATCGCCTTCGGCGACACCCTCGTCCGGGAGGTGATGGTGCCGCGGCCGGACATGGTGACCGTGAGGTCCGACGCCACGATCACCGAGGCGATCGAGGTCGCCGTTCGCAGTGGCCGCAGCCGCGTGCCGGTCCAGGGGAAGGGCACAGACGACCTGGTAGGCGTCGTGCACGCCAAGGACCTCATGCGGGCGCAGTTCGACGGTCGCGGCGACGATCCGGTGACCAGGCTGGCCAGACCGACCCACGATGTGCCCGAGACCAAGCAGGCCGACGACCTTCTGCGCCAGATGCAGGCCGAGCGCTTCCACCTGGCCGTGGTGGTCGACGAGTACGGCGGCACTGCCGGCCTGGTGACGATGGAGGACCTGCTCGAGGAGGTCTTCGGTGAGATCGTCGACGAGTTCGACAGCGAGGAGCCCCTGACCACGCCCCTGGCCGACGGCGCCATGCTGGTACACGGCCGGATGCCGGTCGACGAACTCGACGAACTGCTCACCGACGTACTGCCGGACGGCGACTGGGACACCGTCGGTGGGCTGCTGTTCGATGCGCTCGGGCATGTCCCGGAGGTGGGGGAGGGCGTCGAGCTTGCTGGTCGACGCTTCGACGTCGAGCAGGTGGTCGGGCGGCGCATCACCCGGGTGCGCATTGGTCCGCCTGCCGATGAACCGGGCGAGTAGGGGTCGCATGCGCTCGGGGTTCGTGACGATCGTGGGTCGTCCGAACGTCGGCAAGTCGACGCTGCTCAACAGGATGCTCGGCACCAAGGTTTCGATCGTCTCCAACAAGCCCCAGACCACCCGGACCGAGGTCCGCGGCGTGCTGACCCGCCCCGACGTGCAGGCGGTGTTCTGCGACACTCCGGGCATCCACAAGCCCCGGACAACGCTCGGCGAACGGCTCAACCACACCGCCCGGTCGGCGCTCGCCGACATGGACGTGGTGTTGTTCGTGGTGGACGGGCGGGGCGGCATCGGCAACGGCGACCGGTTCGTCGCCGAGGGACTCCCTTCCGATCGGACGCTGCTGGTGCTCAACAAGGTCGACGGGCAGTCGCGTGACCGCATCGTCGAGCAGTTGGCGTTGGCAACCGAGTTCGGTGTCGACGAGTACTTCCCGGTCTCGGCCCGGAAGGGAACCGGTGTCGACGAACTGGTCGATCACGTCCTGACACGTCTACCCGAGGGACCGCAGTACTACCCGGACGACATGGTCACCGACGTCCCCGAGGCCTTCTGGGTGGCTGAGCTCGTACGGGAGCAACTGTTGGCGGCGGTGCACCAGGAGCTTCCGTACTCGATCGCCACCCGGGTCACCGAGTGGGAGTGGCCGCACATCCTCTGCGAGGTCCTGGTCGAGCGCGAATCCCAGAAGGGCATGGTCATCGGCAAGGGAGGCGCCGTGCTCAAAGAGGCCGGTACCCGGGTGCGCGGTCAGTTGCCCGAGGGCGCCTACCTGGAACTGGTGGTGAAGGTCGACAAGGACTGGCAGCGCCGCCCGAAGGCCCTCGACCGACTGGGGTACTGAACGCCCGGTCGTTGTGGCTCAGCCTCGGCTCAGCCCTCGAACAGGTTCCGTAGGAAGCGTTCGACCTCGTCGGGATCGTCTGTCCTGGGCATCGGCGGCAGGGCCGCAAGCAGTTGACGGCGGTAGGAGTGGCTCTTGGCGAGCCGCCGGTCGAGCACGGCGATCACGCCGATGTCGGTCGCCGTCCGGATGAGGCGTCCGGAAGCCTGGGCGAGGTCGGTGGCCGCTATGGGGATGTCGATCTCGGCGAAGGAGCCCTCGCCGACCTGTTCGCGGCGGGCGCTCAGGAGCGGGTCGTCGGGGCGGGGGAAGGGGATCCGGTCGATGGTGACCAGCGACAGTGCGGGTCCGGGAACGTCGATGCCCTGCCAGAGGCCACGGGTGCCGAACAGGCAGGAAGCCTCGTCGGCTGCGAAGGCCTCGATGAGGGCCGGTTTGGGCAGGTCGTTCTGGTGGAGGACGGCGTACGGCAACCGGTCGACCAGGTGGGCGTGGGCGGCGTCGAGTGCCGACCAACTGGTGAACAGCGCCAGGGTGCGGCCGCCGGCGGCGAGGATCAGTCGCTCGAGTTCGTCGTGGACGGCGTCGCGGTAGCCGGGCTCGCGTGGGTCGGGGAGGTGGGCGGCGCAGTAGAGCAGCGTCTGGCGCTCGAAGTCGAAGGGGCTGCCGACGTCCTCGATCCGGTGCTCGCCCTCCGGTAGGCCCAGGCGCCCGACCAGGTTGGGTGGCAGGGTGGCGCTGGTGAGCACGATGGGGCGTTCCTTGTTGAAGAGCTTCTCCTCGAGGATCCCTGCGATCACGACCGGCGACATGCACAGCACCGGTCGGTTGCGGGGGCCTTCCACCCAGGCGACGAAGCCGTCGTCAGGGGCCCGAAATGACCGGATTGCCCCCAGGAGGCTGCCCGTCGCAAGCAGCGCGCGCTGTGCCCGTGCCCTGGCCTCCGTCGCCGCATCGGCGGGAACTGCGCGCAGCGCCGACTGGAGCGCTTCGAGGCGGGTGTCGGCCAGCTCGAGCAGTGGGCCGACGACAGGATCCTCCGCAGGGGTGAGCCGTTTTCCGAGGTGTTCGACGAGGGAATCGTCGAAGCGGTCGGCGAGGTCGGCGAGGTTGTCCAGTTCGGTTGAGCGGCTCAGGACGCCGGACGCAATTCGGCGCAGCGTCCGGAATCGGCCGCCGAACACCTCGGCACCGACGGCGGCGGCGAGGATGTCCTCGGCTGCGTGGGCCTCGTCGAGGATCGCCAGGTCGTGCGGGGGGAGGATGGCCCCGTCCGTCGCAACGTCGATGCCGTAGAGGTGCAGGTTGGTGACGATCACCTGAGCCTCGGCTGCCCGGTCGCGGGCAAGCTCGGCGAAGCACCCGTCACCGGCAGGGCAGCGGTTGCGGCCCGGGCACTCGTGGGATCCGACGGTCACGGCCGACCAGGTGGATCCGTTGGGTTCGAAGGACAGTTCGGCCCGATCGCCCGTGTCGGTCTCGGTCGCCCAGTCGGCGATGGCGGCCAGCTGTTCGTCATCGGCGTGTTCGGCGAGGCCGTCGAGGGTCTGCTGGATGTTCGCCTCGGCGACCTCGGCGAGGCGTTGGAGGCAGACGTAGTTCGAGCGCCCCTTCAGGATGGCGAACGAGACCGGCTCGTCCAGGTGCTCGGCGAGGAAGGGTAGGTCGTTGTTCGCCAGTTGGTCCTGGAGCGCCTTGGTGGCGGTGGCGATGATGGTGCGCCTTTTGGCAAGGAGGGCAGGTATGAGGTAGGCAAGCGTCTTGGCAAGCGTCTTGCCGGTGCCCGTGCCGGCCTGGACGGCGAGGTGGTTCTTTCCTCCGAGGCCGTCGATGACCTCGGCCACGGCACGGGCCATGGCTTCCTGGCCGGGGCGCCGCTCGCCGCCGTTGGGCAGGTGGGCGGTGACCTCTTCGAGGGCGATAGCCACCTGTTCCGGATCCATGCGCCGACGGTACCGGTGGTGGATGACACGGGCGCGGTACTCCACCGGGGGATCGGCGCCAGCCGGTAGTTTTCGTGCCGTGCTTCCCGTCGACCTCGATCCCTCCCGGATCCCGCGCCATGTCGCCTGCGTCATGGACGGCAACGGGCGCTGGGCGAAGCAGCGGGGCCTGTCCCGCACCGAGGGGCACAAGGCGGGCGAGCAGGCCCTGCTCGATGTGCTCGAGGGTGCCGACGAGATCGGGGTCGACTGGTTCACGGTCTACGCCTTCTCGACCGAGAACTGGCGGCGCCCAAAGGACGAGGTGAACTTCCTCATCAACTTCAACGAGCAGATCCTGCTAGAGCGGCGTGATGAACTGAACGAGCGCAACGTCCGGATCCGGTTCTCGGGCCGCCGCGACTGGCGGGTCCCGAAGCGCCTGATCCGACGCATGGACGAGTCGTTGGAGCTGACGAAGGACAACACGGGACTCACGTTCACGATCGCCTTCAACTACGGGGGTCGGGCCGAACTGGTCGATGCCGTGCGCCGCATCGTCGAGTCGGGCACCCCGGCCGACAAGGTCACCGAGAAGGTGATCTCCCGGCACCTCTACAACCCCGAGATGCCCGACCCGGACCTCATGATCCGCACATCGGGCGAGTACCGGATCTCCAACTTCCTGCTGTGGGAGCTGGCGTACAGCGAACTGGTGTTCAGCGACGCGCTCTGGCCCGACTTCCGGCGGGAGCACCTCTACGCCGCCATCAAGGAATACCAGGACCGGGACCGGCGCTTCGGCGGAGTGGGCGGCGAGTAGTGCAGTCCGGTTCGGAGGCCGGTGCCTGATGGCCCTGTACCGGGACCGGGCGGTGGTGCTGCACACCTGGAAGCTGGGCGAGGCCGACCGCATCCTGGCCCTGCTGACCGCCGGCCACGGACAGGTCCGGGCCGTCGCCAAGGGTGTGCGCAAGACCCGTTCGAAGTTCGGCGGCCGGCTCGAGCCCACCTGCCATGTCGATGTGCAACTCCACAGGGGGCGCAGCGACCTGCAGATCGTCACCCAGGCCGAGAGCCTCGACACGTTCGTGACGTTGCGGGCCGACCCCGACCGCTTCGCCGAGGCGTCGGCCCTGCTGGAGGTGGCTGAGCGCCTGGCACCGGAGGGGGAGGGCGACCGGCGCCGATACGACATGCTCGTCGGGGCGTTGCGCACGCTCGACCAGCGACCGTCGCCGCTGCTGGTTCCGGCATTCTTCCTCAAGGCACTGGCCCACGAGGGCCTGGCACCGGCGTTGGACGCCTGTGTCCGGTGTCAGGCCACCGAGGACCTCGTGGCCGTCGACGTGGGGGAGGGCGGGGTGCTGTGCGACGGCTGCCGCCGGGGCCGTCCGGTGTCCGAGTCGGCGCTGGCGGTGATGCGGGCCGTCCTCGGTGGCCACCTGGCGACAGCCCTCGAGGTGGAGGACGCACGGGTCTGCGGCGAGGTCGACGCCGTCGCCACCGACGCCGTCGAATACCACCTCGAACGCCGGGTCCGGTCGAGACGCGTCATGGAAACGGCGTAGGGCTCAGCCTTCGATCGGGTCGATCTGTTCGGGCATCGGGGGGGGTTCGGACGGGTCGGGGAGTCCCGGTACGGCGAGGACCCTCCCGGCGTCGCCGCGGTCGACGACGAGGGTGCGGCCTATGCGGTCGCCGATCCTGCGGTGGCCCTTGGTCGTGATCATCACACCCAACTCGACGAACGAAATGATCGGGATCGGGATGATCCACGGCACCGTGCGGCCTGCGGCGCCCAACAGGCCCGGGAGTCCACCGTCGCTGCGACGCACGATCCGCAGGCCGACGATCGCCTTGCCGAGGCTGAATCCACTGGTTCCGGCCAGGAACACGTGGTTGAGGATGAACAGGACCAAGGTTGCAAGCAGGGCGGACCGGTTCCAGATGATCTGGTCGTCGTCGACTATCGAGGCGATGTCGCCCCGGTAGACGAGCATCACGGCGATCGAGATGATGAAGGCGTCGAGCAGGAAGGCGACCAGGCGCCGTGCCACGACCGCCGTCGGATCGCTGGGCGTTTCGCCCCGACCGATCTGATTCATGCCCCGGATGTTCTCCACATGGCGAGTGTCGCACGAAACGCCGCCGAAGCGTCGCCGACGTCGGCACCGGCGGTCGCTACCCTGCACCGCCATGGTCCCCAACGACGAGACGCTGTTCGACAAGGTCGTCAACCTGTCCAAGCGGCGGGGTTTCGTGTTCCAGTCGGCCGAGATCTACGGCGGCTTCCGTTCGACCTACGACTACGGGCCGATCGGCGTGCTGTTGCTGCGCAACGTCAAGGATCGGTGGTGGCGGTCGATGGTGCAGATGCGCCACGACGTCGTCGGACTGGACGCCTCGATCCTGTCGCCGCCCGCCGTGTGGGAGGCGTCGGGCCACCTCGCGAACTTCACCGACCCGCTGGTCGACTGCCGGGAATGCGGCGCCCGCCACCGCGAGGACAAGCTCGACGTCCCCGGTACCTGCCCGGACTGCGGCGCCACTGACACCCTCACCGAGGCCCGTCAGTTCAACCTCATGTTCAAGACCCATGCCGGACCCGTCACGGAGACGGCCGCCGAGGTCTACCTGCGGCCCGAGACCGCCCAGGGCATGTTCACCAACTTCGCCAACGTGCTCAACACCAGCCGCAAGCGGCCGCCGTTCGGCATCGCCCAGATCGGCAAGTCGTTTCGCAACGAGATCACCCCGGGCAACTTCGTGTTCCGGACCCGCGAGTTCGAGCAGATGGAGCTCGAGTTCTTCGTGCCCCCCGACGACTCCGAGGAATGGTTCGAGTACTGGTGCGGACTGCGCCGCGACTGGTACCTCGACCTCGGCATGCCCGCCGACAAGCTGCGGCTGCGGGTCCATGAGGGCGACGAGTTGAGCCACTACTCGAAGGCCACCTCCGATGTCGAGTTCCTGTTCCCGTGGGGCTGGGACGAGCTCGAGGGCATCGCCAACCGCACCGACTTCGACCTGCTGCGCCATGCCGAGGCGTCCGGCGCCCGACTCGAATACCTCGACCCGGCAACCAACGAGAAGTACGTCCCCCACGTCATCGAGCCGGCTGCCGGCGCCACCCGTACCGCCATGGCGTTCCTCATGGCCGCCTACGACGAGGAGGAGGTGCGCGGCGAGTTGCGCACCGTCCTGCGCCTCGACCCACGCCTCGCCCCCTACACGATGGCCGTGCTGCCCCTGTCCAAGAAGCCGGAGTTGGTCGAGCCGTCCCGCGAGGTGCTCGGCCTGCTGCAGCCGCACTGGATGTGCGACTACGACGAGACCCAGGCCATCGGTCGCCGCTACCGACGCCAGGACGAGATCGGCACGCCGTTCTGCGTCACCGTCGACTTCGACACCCTCGACGACCGGGCCGCCACCGTGCGGGAGCGTGACTCGATGGAGCAGGAGCGGGTGCCGATCGACGAACTCGTCGACCACCTGCGGGCCCGGCTCCCGACCTGAGCCGGTGGCCGGGGTCGCTGTCGGAGGGCGCTGCTAGTTTCGGCGGCCATGGGAATCCTCGACGACGACATCCGTCGGGTACGCGAACAGAGCGACATCGTCGGGATCGTCACCCAGCACACGCAACTCAAGAAGACGGGGCGCCAGTGGATGGGCTTGTGTCCGTTCCACGGTGAGAAGTCGCCGTCCTTCTCGGTCAGCCAGGAGAAGGCGGTCTTCTACTGCTTCGGCTGTCAGGTGCAGGGTGACGTCATCGACTTCGTCCGTGAGATGGAGCACCTCGACTTCGCCGGAGCCGTCGAGTACCTGGCCAACAGGGCCAACATCACGCTCCGCTACACCGATGCCAACGAGTCCAAGAAGCGGGGCAGGCGGCGTTCGCTCATCGAGGCGGTCGGGAAGGCGGCCGGCTTCTACCACCGGCGCCTCCTCGAGGGCGACGACGGCGGGCCGGCCCGTAGCTATTTGCGGGCTCGTGACTATGACGGCGACATCGTGCGGAAGTTCTCGATCGGCTGGGCGCCCGACGACTGGGACTCGCTGGCATGTCACCTGAACCTGTCGACCGAGGACCTCCAGGGGGCCGGCCTCGGGGGCCTCAACAAGCGGGGAAAGCAGTACGACTTCTTCCGGGCCCGCATCATGTTCCCGATCTTCGACGAAAGGGGCGACGCGGTCGGATTCGGCGGCCGAAAGTTGCCCGACGCCGAGGGCCCCAAGTACAAGAACACCTCCGACCAGTCCGAGGTCTACGACAAGGGCCGGTTGCTCTACGGCCTCAACTGGGCCAAGACCGAGGCTGGGCGGATGGACGAGATCGTCGTGTGCGAGGGCTACACGGACGTCATCGGCTTCCACCAGGCCGGTATCGAGAGGGCGGTCGCCACCTGCGGCACCGCCATGACCGCCGACCATGCCCGCAAGTTGGCCCGCTTCGCCCCCCGGGTCGTGCTGGCCTACGACGCCGATGGTGCCGGGCAGGCCGCCGCGGAGCGGGTCTACGCCTGGGAGGAGGAGTTCGGGTTGCGCTTCGCCGTCGCTGCCCTTCCCGAGGGCTCCGACCCCGGTGACATGGCCCGTTCCGACCCCGAGGGCCTGGCCCGGGCAATTTCCGAGGCCCGACCGTTCCTCGAGTTCCGGGTGGACCGTGCGCTGGGGCGGGGCGACCTCGACACGATGGAGGGCCGGGCGCTCGCCGCAGCCGGGGCGATGGCGCTGGTGGCCGAGCACCCCAATGCGCTCGTACGGGACCAGTACGTCATGGGTATCGCCGATCGATGTCGGGTGTCTGTAGAGGAGGTGCGGCGCCTGGCCAGGTCGGTGCCAAAGGAACGTGGTGGTGGTCGGGAGGGGTCCCGGGTCCCCGTGTCGACCAGGCTCACGTCGGAGCACCAGGCGATCCGGCTGCTGATCCACCGGCCCGACGACATCGCGGCCTATCTGGATCCGGTGTTGTTCGGCGACCTGATCGCCCGCACCGCCTACCAGGCCCTGGACGGACACGACGACCTGCATGCGGCCCGCGAGGCAGCCGGGGGTGGGTCTGCCGACCTGCTCGGCCGGCTCGCCGTCCAGGACGCCACCGATGACGATCCGGTCGGTGTGCTCAACAGGCTGGTTTCGCTCGCAGCTGAGCGGACCGCTGTGGAACTTGAGGCCGAAGCACGTGAGAGCGGCGACCTGGGGGCCTATCAGGAGTCGATTTCGTACCTGCGCACAGAGATCATCAGGCTCCGCGAGCTCCCGGTTTCACGGAAAGAGGAGCCCGACGGCGAGTCCGGCTTCGAGTCCCTCGAGGTGTTGCTACGGTGGTTGGTCGACTACTCGGAGGGGAGGCCCGATGGGTGACGCTGCTCCGAATGCCCACTGGGCCAGGGTTTCGGAGTTCGAATTCGTCCGCCTGCTACGACGCGGGCGGGCACGTGGGCGGCTCACACTCGACGAGGTCATCGACGTCCTCCAGGATGCGGAACTCACCCCCGAGTTGATCGGTGAAATGCGAGCCGCCCTTGATGCTGAGGGCATCGAACTGGATGAGACGGTCGTGGATGCCACCGTCGACGTCGACGTCGACGCCGACGCCGACATCGACGACGAGCGGGAGGTGCTGCGGCTCATCCGTCCCAGGCAGCGGTCTGCACGGCGCCGCGATCCGGCGAAGCATCCCTCGGAACGCGGCGACAGCGGAGACTCCACCCGCATGTACCTCCGGGAGATCGGCGAGGTGGCGCTCCTCTCCGCCGTAGAGGAGGTCGAGTTGGCGACCGCCATCGGTGACGGCAACGTGGCCGAAGCCGAGTTGGCCGACCTGGCGGTTGCGGGGAAGCTCGAGCACGTGGAGCGGGTGGTGCTCGTGCGACTCCGGCGCCGGCAGCGGGCCGGTGAGATGGCACGTGACCGGCTCACCCGGGCCAACCTGAGGCTGGTCGTTTCGATCGCCAAGCGCCATGTGGGGCGGGGGCTACCGCTGCTGGACCTGGTACAGGAGGGCAATCTGGGGCTCATGCGGGCCGTCGAGAAGTTCGACCATTCGAAGGGCTTCAAGTTCTCCACCTATGCCACCTGGTGGATCCGCCAGGCGGTCACCAGGGCGGTAGCCGACCAGGCGCGCACGATTCGCATTCCCGTCCACATGGTCGACGCCATGAACCGCTGTGTTCGGATTGAACGCGAGCTTCAGCAGGAACTCGAGCGGAAGCCCTCGGTGGAGGAGATCGCAGACCGGGCCCTTCTCGATCTCGACAAGGTCGAGGACCTGTTGGAGTTGGCTCGCAACCAGATCCCGTTGTCGCTGGACTCGACGTACGGCGACGAACAGGACGTGAGCCTCGCCGACCTGGTTGCCGACCTCGATGCGGAGGATGCCGTCCTCGCTGCCACGCGGCGGCTCTTGAAGGAGGACATCCTCGAGGTGCTGGACCAACTCGATGGCCGGGAGCGCGACGTCGTCCGCATGCGCTTCGGCCTCGATGACGCCAAGCCGGCGACGCTCGAAGAGGTAGGTCGTCGGTTCGGTGTGACCCGGGAGCGGGTGCGTCAGATCGAGTCGCGGACGATGGCCAAGCTGCGTCATCCGTTGCGGTCGGAGAAGTTGCGCGACTACCTCGACGAGAGTTGAGTGCCGGTGTCCACCCTCGGCCCCAGCGGGCCGTTTCTTTCATGCGGGCGGGGAAGTGCCGCTGGTATCCTGCGCCCCGCCTTCCGGGGTAGCTCAGCTGGCAGAGCGTCGGACTGTTAATCCGCAGGTCGTGGGTTCGAGCCCCACCCCCGGAGCCACACCTTTTTCGGTGGATCTCCTGTTCACGGGCCGAGTGGTATCGGCAATTCCTAAGCGTGTTCCGCGACCAGTGAGATCCGGACACCCGAGATCTCGAAGTCGCCCGGTCGGGTCGCTGCGAGTTCCATTCCGCTGACGCCCTCTCCACGTCCGTCGACGACCTCGACGAACCGGACCTCTCCCTCGTCCAGTGGGACCGAGGTGCCGTCGGCCGTGATACCGAGCACCTCCGACCAGCGGGCGGCCATGGATTCGGGGTCGTATGCCTGGACCTCGACGGCCCGGATCCGCTGTACCACGTCGGTGCGGACGTGGTTGCGCCATACCGGGCCGGCCCACGGCCAGGCGTCCCAGTCGTCGGTCCGGTCCACCGACAGGATCGCCCCGCCGACGTCGCTCGGATGGAGGTGCAGGCCGGTTACCCCGTCGGCGGCCGCCTCGAAGACCACCCGGGCTCGGGCCTCGGCGAACCGGCGGCGGTGGGGCTCGAGGTCGTCGACCTGGAGGATGACCATGTAGCCGCCGTCGCCGCCGCGCTTGGCGAGGAGGCGCCCGGCGGTCGTGCCCGCCTCGGTCGGCGACACGACCTCCAGCAGTTGGTCGCCCACCGGGTACAGAACGTTTCGGAGGCCGAACCGGGCCACGCCGGGGTCCCGGAAGCAGGATTCGAGGCCGAGGTGCTCCTCGATGTCCGCCTCGACGGGGGAGAGGTCCGCGGCCACGAAGGCCACCTGTCGAAGGCGGATCCGCATCCCTGTGGCTCCAGCCTCAACCCATGGTCGTGCAGTGCAGCGGTTCGATGACTGCGACCACCCGGGCCTGGTCCGGCGGGAGCAGTTCACGCGGGAACTCCTCCACGCCGCTGTACTTCAGGCTCTGTGCATCGAGGAACCCGAGGTCGGCGTCGCTCTCCCAGGCCACGACCCGGCCGCGGACCTCGAGGTAGCGCCCGTCGTCCGCCGGATCGGTGGCCGAGAGGGCGACCCGGTCGTCGACGCAGAGGTTACGCCACTTCTGACGGCCCTCGGCGTGGGGGAAGCGGACGTGGATGCCGTCGAACCCGGCCCACACGGGGGAGGTGTGTGGTTCGCCGTCGGGGCCGATGGTGGCCACGTGCCAGACGGCAGGCAGGTCGAACAGGTCGCGGTGGCTCTCGGGGATGATGCTCATGGGCGGCGACGCTATCCGCGGCCGGGGCGCCAGGTGAGGCGGGAGCCGAGCAGGTGACCGACCGGGGTCATGGCGGCCAGCGCCACGAGGAATGCCGCCAGTGGTCCGAGGTGGAACCAGTTGACGAGGGCGTTGATGACCATGAGGCGGCCGAACAGCAGGATGCCGAGCGCCAACTGCACGCCGAGGAGGCGACGAATGCGGTCGAGTGCCGTGCTGGCGACCCGGCCGGCGAAGGTCCAGAGGTCGAGCAGCAGAACCGTGTAGAGGATTCCGACCTCGCCGGCCAGCGCTGCCGAGCGGGTGAGGTTCAGCTCGAGGCCGTCGAAGAGCCACACGAAGGCAGCGGCGTCGACGATGAGGGCGGTCAGGGTGACGGCGAGGTAGCGGGCGAGCGCCTGACTGCGCAGCGGCAGGACCCGGAGTCGCATGAGGTGCCGGAGGTAGTCGAGGTAGTGGAGGGGACGGACCTTGGATTCGCCCCGCTCGCGTTCGAGGAAGACGTAGGGCGCCTCGGCCACCCGGCGGACGTCTCCGCGGGCGAGCACCTCGAGGAGGATCTTGTAGCCCACCGGGTGGAGTTCCTGGTCGGCGACGGCTTCCCGGCGGACGAGGAAGTATCCGCTCATGGGGTCGGTGACCCGGCCGACGGTGCCGGGGAGCAACAGCAGTCCGAGCGCCTGGGCGCCCCGTGACAACAGGCGTCGGGCGGCGGACCAGTTGGAGACGCCGCCGCCGGGGAGGTGCCGGCTGGCGATTGCCACGTCGGTGCGCTCATCGAGGACGCCGAGGAGCTCGGGTAGAACCTCGGGCGGGTGCTGGCCGTCGCCGTCGATCACGCCGAGGACCCGACTGCGGGCGTGGGCCCAACCGCAGACCACGGCGGTGGCGAGTCCGGTCTCGCCGGTGCGTCGGAGCACGCGCAGGGTGGGCACCTCGCCGACGAGGGCGCCGGCGACCTCCCAGGTGCGGTCCGGGCTGTCGTCGTCGACGACGATCAACTCGTGGGAGACCCCGGCCCCGTCGAGGAGCGCATGGAGGCGCCGGACGAGGTCGGCGATGTTGCCTGCCTCGTTGAAGGTGGGGATGACGAGGCTGAGGTCGACGTCGCCGTCGTGGTCGCTAGTGATCTGCAGTGCCTGGCCGTCGACGACGTCGACGACAGCGCCACCGGTCATGGCCTCTCCTGTGCCGGGTCGGTCGGGGTCGGCGCCACGGTATCCGACGGCCGTGACGGCCTGTGGGTCCCGGTTGCACGGGCCATGGGCCAGACTGCAGGTGGGCCGGTAGCTCAGTGGTTAGAGCAGGCGACTCATAATCGCTCGGTCGGGAGTTCGATTCTCCCCCGGCCCACCAGTGTTCACAACGGTTCAGGCGGGTCGCCCTGGACGGGCGAAGCGATTCCTTCCACGTTCCTTCCACACAGCCGGTTGCCGGCCACCCCGACCATCGGCTCACCCTGCGCGGCATCGACGGACTCGACCCCGCCGTCGGGCACCTCTTCGGCGCCGACCCGCTCTGGCCTTTCGACAACGACGCGGGCCAACGAGGTCATGCAGTCCGCCGACCGGACGCCACCGACACGGCGGTCGGACACCTCCCTAGAGCAGGGGGCCGACCTCTTCGGCGAACTTCTCCATCTGGCCCATTGCGAAGCCCACCGTCTCAAGACCGTGGAACTGGAACTCGACCACGAAGTGCCACACACCGGCATCGTGCAGGGCCCGGATGCGCTCGGCGCAGGCCTCAGGCGAGCCGGAGATGGTCACCCTCTTCGGGTCGATGGTGGGGTCGTCGAACGCCACCGCCGTCTGCAACTTGTCTCCGTACGAGTCCAGGTCCGCCTGGCTGTCGGCAACGTAGGCGAACGTGAAGGCCGCCAACTTCGGGTCGGTGCCGTGCTCCCGCCCCGCCTCGGCCAATCCCGGGATCCACAGGTCCCTTGACTGGACCTCGTCAGGCCAGAACGCCAGGATGCACTCGCCGTAGCGGGCAGCCCGCTCGATCGACTTCACGCCGCCACCGATCCAGATCGGCGGGTAGGGCTTCTGCACCGGCTTGGGTTCCAACGGAATGTCATCCAGTTGGTAGTGCTCGCCTTGGAAGGTCACCCTCTCCTCGGTCCATAGCCGGGTGATCGCTTCCAACTGCTCGTCGAAAAGCCTCCCCCGCTTCCTCCTGTCGACACCCACCGATGTGAAGTCCTCTTCCCACCAGCCCATGGCCGCCCCCACGATCAGGCGCCCACCTGATACCACGTCGAGCGTCGAGAGGTACTTGGCCCACTGGTACGGGGGCAGCAACGGCGGGAGGATGGCGTTGAAGCCGATCCTGATGGTGCTCGTCGCAGCGGCGAGGATCGGGGCCATCACCAGAGCGTCGAGGACGTCGTCGTTGGGGAAGGTCCTGAACAGCCAGTCCGGTGACATCGTCATGTGCGTCGGCAGGGTCGCCGAGTAGAACCCCAGGTCCTCGGCCAACTTGACGATCTCGATCGTCTCGTCCATGGAGGGCCTTTCGACACCCCACGGGAACACCATGATGCTCAGGTCAGCCATCGACGGCACGTCTGCGACCTCTAGTTCGCTTCGGTTGTGGCCCTTCGCGGGGCCTCTCTGCATCCCCGATCCGGACGGTGACTCGACACGGCAGGTCTTATCGACCACCGCGAGGCGACACGCCACCGAAACTGTCCGGCATCTGCAGGTCGACCACTAGGGCCCTAGGTCCCGACTCAGCGCAGGGACCTCTTTCGCCATGAGACGGCCGTCCCTGCCCTTTCCACGCAGCACGGCAGGAGCGGAGACCGGCGGACTCAACCGGGGTTGGAACCAGCGACGAACCCCTGAAACGACTGGGGTCTGCGTGTCGGTGGAACTGGCCGAAACTGGTCGGAACGACCAGGCCTGGACTCGTGGTCGGCCGGCCGTGAGTTCGATTCTCATCCGGCCCACGTAGGTTGACGGGTAACTCCCCTGACGTGCCTGTCGAACCATGTTCGATGGCAACCGATACCGGCAAAGGAGCGACGATGCCTGAAGTCGACTATGTGATCCTGTGCGACTACGCCCGCATCGAAAATGGTGTCGCCTTCATCTCGGCAGCGGGGATCAACCGTTTCATGATCTCCGACCTGGAACAGACGCAGCAGTTCACCATCGTGCTCAGCGTTTCGCTCTCCAAGTGGGAGTGCGATCAGCCGCACCAACTCCAGATCGTCGGTGCCGACGCCGATGGTTCCGCCATCTTCCGCGCCGATGGTGTCATCAAGACGGCATGGGATGAAGCCCTGCCTGCGGGATGGAGGAAGTCCCTGATCCTGCCCTTCCGGATCGGCAAGAAGTTCACTTCGTACGGTCTCTACACGATCGATGTCCTGATCGGTGGGGACATCAAGGCGAACCTGCAGTTCCAGGTTCAGCTTCCGGTGGCGAGGCCCGACGGGGAATAGGCACCCGGTCCACGGCGGCAGGAGGATGCGGCAACGGACGATCCTCGAATCTGAAGTCGAGGCCGCCCCTGCCCGTTGACACGGATCGGCCAACCCCGGGGGCGGCGGCAAGCTCGAGGCTCAGGGACTTGCCTCGGCAGGGAGCCGACTTCTCGCGGATGCCGATCCGAAACCCATCGGGTTCAGCCTGATCCGACGTACGGGCGTTGCGGGTACGGTCGATCCATGACTGACGCTGCACCTACTGATCTTTCACTCAAGACCGTTGCACGGCTGCATGACATCACCACGATGTTCCACGCCTTCGTCTACTTCGCACCGGAGGCTGCACAGGAGTACGCGGCAGTGGGCGTCCAGGGGCGGAGCGGCTACTTCGCCTCGCGTTCAGCCCCGCTCGGGCCCGTGTCCGCAGAGGTCGTGACGGCGACGTTCTACAACTTCAGCCCCGCCCTCGTCCGTTCTGCGATGGACGGCGTCTGGGACAGCGTGTCGCCCGAAGAGGTGCAGCGGGCGAGGTGGCGGGCGGTCATGCAGATACTCGACGCAACCGCTGCCGAGGCCATGACCGACGGAGAAGTCGCCGAGGCGCTCGACGTCGTCGAGTCCTGCGTCGCAACCCTCTCCTATGCCGGGCGCCCGCTCGCCGCAGGCAACGCCTCGGTCCTTCCGCTGCTCGACGAGCCGGAGTTCGCGGGCAACCGCCTGCTGCGCCTCTGGCAGCTGGTCACGATCCTGCGCGAATGGCGGGGCGATGCACACATAGGCCTCCTGATCGCCGAGCCACTCGACGGATGCGAGTGCACGGTCGTCAGCGAACACCTCTTCCACCGGCCCGGGATGATCAGGTCCACCCGGGCGTGGTCAGAGGCCGACTGGTCGCTGGCGGTCGAGCGCCTCACGGGACGGGGGTGGCTCGACGAAGACGGCATCACCGAAGACGGCCGGGCGAGGCGGAGCACCATCGAGCACCGGACCAACGAACTCGACGCCGCGGCCTGGAACGGCATGGGCGACCAGGCGGTCAACCGGTTCGGCGACCTCCTCGGGCCGGCGATCGAGGCCCTCACTGCGGGCAACTACTTCGCAGCGGTGGGACGACCCGCCCCCGGGGGCTAGCCGTCGACGAAGCCACAGGCCGTTGGGCCCAGGGCAGGAGGGGTGGACCTGTGACCGATGCCCGGCCGCTTCGCCGGTCGTCGGGGCCAGACTGAGCCCATGGCCACGGGCAGCGACGTAACCGTCTACTGGCGGCCCGGGTGCGGGTTCTGCCACAAGTTGTTCCAGAGGTTCGACCGGGCAGGGATCGAGCGCACGGAGCACAACATCTGGGAGGACCCGGAGGCCCGGACGTACCTGCGAACCGTCACAGGCGGCAACGAGACCGTGCCCACGGTCGTCGTAGGTGGCCAGATCCTGGTCAACCCCCGCCCAGAAGAGGTCGTGGCCCTCGTAGAGCTGGGGCTCTGAGCCTCCCCGAGGTGCCCCGGCAGCAGTTCTGACCTGTGGGACGATAACCACGTGGCTTTCTTCGGGATCCTCACAAGCCTCTTTCCGCTTTTCGTGATCGCCGGCATCGTGATGCTGGTGCGCCGGTCGCGGTCGGGATCGTCGGGCAGCGATGACGCCAGCGTGTCGCTCCGCCGACTGCTCGAGTACTGCTTCCTCGCCGTCGCCCTGGGGCTCGCCGCCTCCGGGCTCGACAGCCTGTTCTCGGCTGCAGTTGAGGCGCTGGTCGAAGGCACCGACGATGTCGATACGCCGTCGTGGGCGATCACGAGTCTGCTGGTCGGTGGCATCGCCCTCTGGTTCCTGGTCCGGAACGTGCGCAGGCGGTTCGCGGAGTCGCCCGATGAGCAGGGTGCCCTCGGCTGGGTGCTCTACCAGGGAATCGTCGAGTTGGTGACTCTGATCGGGTTCGCGATCTCTGTCAACGACCTCCTCGACGGGATCATCGGGGCCGGGGATGTCGAGTCGCAGAACCTGGTGCACCTCGCCGTCTGGGGGGCCGTCTGGGTGGTCCACATACGCCTCGGCGACCGCATCGTCGGCGGGGAACCGGTCCGCAGCACCCTCGTGCCGTTCGCGGTCAGCATCAACGCCCTCGGCGCCCTCGTCGCGTCGGTCGGTTCGGTGATCGCCCTCGCCTTCATGGCCGTCTACGAGGGAATCACGGGCTATTCGTCGTGGGGAGGAACGGTCGACGGCATCCGTGACGTCGCCTCGGTCCTCATCGTCTCCGCCGCCCTGTGGTGGTGGTACTGGCTGCGACAGGCGGTGCACGACCGGGGATCGATGCTGCACCACGCCTACACGCTGTTCGTCGGAGTGCTGGGAGGGTTGGGAGCCCTCGTGGGTGTGTCGGTCATGTTCCTGGCAGCGCTCATCAACTGGGGGTTCGCGATCGGGGAGGATCCCGCAGTCGAATACTTCGAGTTCCTGCCGGTGGCAGTGGCTGTCGCCGTCGTGGCGACACTCGTCTGGCGCTACCACCGCGAACTGGTGCCTCCAGTGGAAGGTCGACCCCGCAACGACGTCGACCGGGCCGCCGACCACCTGGCCGCCTTCGTGGGGATCTGTGCCCTGCTGGCCGGCGTCTTCGTCGTGTTGTTCGTCGCTTTCCACCACCTGACGCCGGTGCCGCCCGGCGCCGAGCGCGAGACCACGATGGTGATCATCGTCGGCCTGCCGCTGCTGGTGGTCGGCGCCCTGGTCTGGCGGCGCTTCTGGCAGGCCATACAGGTCCGTGCCGGCGATGCCGAGGAGGTCGGCTCTGCGGTCCGTCGGGCCTACCTGTACGTCATCTTCGGCATGTCGGGGCTGGTGGCGCTCGTCACGGTGCTGTTCCTCGTGTTCCAGGTCATCGACGGAATCCTCAACACATCGTTCGACCGCGAGGGCATCTGGGACCTGCACGCTCCGCTCGCCATCGCGTTGACCGCCGGGGTGGCCACCGGCTACCACCGCCGGATCCTGCGTTCCGACCAGAAGGTGCTTGCCGGGGCCATGCCCGTGCCGATGCCGCGGCCCGCTCCTTCGCCGGAGCTGCCCGGACCCGGTCGGGTCATCATCGTCGCCGCTGATCCCGCCCCGTTGGCCGCCGCCGTCGAGATGGCCACCGGCGCCGAGGTCGAGGTGATTCGGCGCAGCGACCCGCCGCCGGTGACGTTCGACCTCGACATGGCACGCATGGAGATCGCCGAGTCCGATGCGGCAACGCTGATGGTGGTCGTGGGCCCCGATGGGAACATGCTGTTGATCCCCGTCGACCGGTCCTGAGGAGGTCCCGATGGCCGAGCCCGTCAGTGTGAACCGAGAGATGGCTGCCCCACCTGAGGAGGTCTGGGCGCTCGTCAGCGACCTGACCCGGATGGGGGAGTGGTCACCGGAGGCTAAGGGTGGCCGGTGGGCCGGCGGGGTGGACGGTCCCGTCGTCGGCGCCGTGTTCAGGGGCAGGAACCGAAACGGCCGCTACCGCTGGCGCACCAACGTGACCGTCATCGAGTGCGATCCGCCGCGGCGGTTCGCCTTCCGGTTGGACATCCCGCTCATGGGCGGCTGCGACTGGGTCTACGACATCGAACCGACCGGGAACGGCTGCCGGGTGACCGAATCGTGGATCGATCGTCGCAAGAGGTCACTGGTTTTCGTCGGGCGGGTCCTCAGCGGTGTCGCCGACCGGGCCACCCACAACCGTGCCGGTATGGAGCAGACCCTCGACCGCCTCACCGAGCACCTCGCCGCCTGATCAGCCCCAGGTGTTCCAGCGGGTCACGGCTGCGGCGCCGCCCTCGCGGGTCGCAGGCCTGAAGTCGGTGCCGAGCGTGTGTGCCACGGTGATGAGCGCCACCTGGGAGACCTCGGCGTAGGGGATGTCGAGCACTCCGGCCGCCTCTTCCTCGAACATGAGGTGGATGGTGGTCCAGCAGGTGCCGAGACCGCGCTCGCGGGCCGCCAGCATGAACGACCAGGTGCTGGGGATGATTCCCGCCAGCGTCGAGACGGCACCCATGCCGGGCCACTGCTCGACCCTTCCCGGCAGGCAGGGAATGAGCATCACCGGCACCCGGTGGAAGTTCTCGGCCAGGTAGGCGGCCGATCCCATGACCCGCATCTGCTGGTCGGCCCGGTCCTCGGCGGCGCCCACGGCAAGGGACGCTGCGCTGGCCGACATGCCGGAATACGCCTCCCAACCTCGGCGGTAGATGTCACCGAGCGCCTGGCGCCTGTCCTCGTCGGTTACCACGAGGAACTGCCAGGACTGTGAGTTGGATCCTGTCGGCGCCTGGATGGCGAACTCGAGGCATTCCTCGATGAGCACCGGGTCGACCGGCCGATCGAAGTCGAGTCGCTTGCGAACGGAGCGGGTGGTCGTGAGCAGTTCGTCGGCGGAGAGTCCGAGCGTGGTCATGGGTGGGGGGTTCCTTCGTGTCGTGGGTCGGTCAGGCGCCCGCGGCCTCGGCGAGGTCGCGGATGCCTTCGGCGGTGCGGCGCATGTTGGCGATCTGGCCCTTCTGGCGGTTGGCGATGATCGCCGCCTCCTTGTCGGGCATGGCGTCGATCGCAAGGGTGAGGCCGGACGTTCCGGGCCCGAGCACCATCGAGAACCGTAGGCGGGTGCCACCCAACAGCGGCAGGACCTCGAAGCGCCACTGGGCTGCCGGGTTGTCCGGGTCGCCGGCATGCCAGGCGAACACCCGCTCGTGTTCGTAGTCGACGACCGTGCAGGTGACCTCCCACTCGCCCATGTCGTCGCGCTTGTTGCGTCCGAGGAAGCGTGCACCGACGGCGGGTTCGTCGTCGAGCCACTCGGCGCCCTGGAACTCGTCGCTGAACCGGGCCGGCAGGTCGATGTCGGAGACGAAGGGCCATAGGTCGGCGGGCTTCGCATCGACGTCGACCTCGACGGTGATGCCGGCGCCGTCGGCGAGGACGGGAGGGCGGCCGTCGGTCGGGTTCTGGAGGGTGCGCCCCCACTTGTCGAACCAGGTGATCTCCCGGGCGGGGCGGCGCTCTACGGGGGAGAAGTCGTCGCCGATGGTGAAGGCGACGGGCAGCAGCACGATCTGGGTGACGCCATCGGGGATGTCGAGCACCTCGGCGACCTTGTCGGCGGCGGCGAGGTGGAGGGTGGTCCAGGCGGTCCCGAGGCCCCGCGATCGGGCGGCAAGGCAGAAGCTCCAGGCGGCCTGGATGACCGAGTCGAACAGGCCCGGGCGGCCGCTGCCGTCGTGCTCGCCGTAGATGGTGACCAGCACGATGGCCGGGACCTCGTGGAGGTGGTCGGCGAGGTGGCCGCCGGACCGGGCCGCACGCTCCCTGGGGTCGCCGCTCCCGGCGAGGGCGCTGGCGCGCTCGGACAGCCAGGCTCCGCCGGCCTCCCGGTAGAGGTCGGTGACCTGCTGCCTGACCTTCGGATCCCGGATGACGAGCCAACGCCGGCTGGGCTGGTTGCCGCCGGTCGGCGCCTGTTCGGCGAGGTCGATGCAGTCGAGGAGCAGTTGTTCGGGGACCGGTCTTTCCAGGTCGAGGCGCCGCCGGACGGATCGGGTCGTCGAGAGCAGGCGATCCGTTTCGCCGGTATCGAAGGGCATGTCGTGAGTCAACCACGTTGTCGGTGTCAGGGCCCCGGTCGGGGCGGCGGCTGGGTGGCCCGGAGCGCCCCGACGGTGACGCCGAGCGTGGCTACAGCGGCCTCGAGGTGGGTGGCGGCGGAGCGGGTGCGGCGAACAGTTCGTCGATGGTGACGCCGAGGATCCCCGGTTCCGGATAACCACGACGTGGCGTCCGGGCGACCCGGCCTGCCTTTCCAACGGCCGGGTGCTCCACGGCTGCGTGGGCTTCGACCCGTCCCGGGGTGAGTGCCACCGGCAGGGTTGTCACGTCGACCTCGACGACCTGTGGTCGTGCCTGAGGATGGTGCGCCGCCGACGACGGGCCGCCGAATCGGCGAAGGTGGGGGAGGGGGGTTAGGCCTCGCCCAGCCAGGCGGGGGCCCGGTCGAGCAGGTATTCGCTGATCGCCTGGCAGCGGTCGAGGGCGTCGCACACCCAGTTGCGTTCCTCGGCACGGAAGTCTCCGCGGTACAGGCCGGTCAGCGGGGTTTCGATCCGCGCTACGACGTTGATCGAACGTTGCGGAGCGTCGGTGACTTCGGCGAAGGAGTCCATGGCCGATACCTCGGTGGGGAGGTCGGTGCCGCCCAGGCCGGCCAACTCGGTGGCGAGGACCAGCAGGTCGGGTCCGTGGTCGAGGGGTGGAAGGGCCCAGGTGAACAGGATCTGGACGGTGAGGTCGTCGCTCGGGAAGGTGTCGTCGGAGAGGCTCATGACCTCGTCCTCGAAGGCCATCAGCGTCCGTGGGTCGAGGTCCAGTGAGAGGTGGAGGTCGAGCGGGCCGCCGCAGGCGGCCTCGGGGTGGAGGTCGACCTCGAACGCCTGGCGCATCGAGTATGTCTCGACGAAGTGCCGCTCGTCGTGCACGTGGAAGCCGTGCTCGGCGGCGTGTTCCTTCAGGTCTGCGATGAAGCCGGCGACGTCGACGACGGCCACGGGCGGTCCTCCTGGTTCCCCGTTGGGTCGGGGTTCGTTCGGTGTTGCGGCAACAGGCTAGGGCGACGGGAGCGGTCGCGCTGCCCCGAGGTGGTTGACTGGCGGCCATGGGCCCACCTGTCGATGTCGACCGTGTGCTGGCCGACCTGTATGCCGCCGCCGAAGCGGTCGCCTTTGCGCTTGCCGAGCATGCCGACTGGGGCCCGTCGGGCAACCGGCCCGGCCAGTACGCCAGCGACGTGGTCGCCGACGAGGCGGTCCGGTCGGTGCTGTTGCCACTCGGCTACGGGTTGATCAGCGAGGAGTCCGAGGTCGTCGAGCCGGCAGAAGGTCGCCCGGTGCTGGTGGTGGATCCGTTGGACGGTTCCACGAATGCCTCCCGGGGAATCCCACACTTTGCTGTCAGCCTCTGCGCCGTCGACGACGAGGGTCCGTTGGCGGCGGTGGTTCTGAACCTGGCGATCGGCACCTGCTATGAGGCCGTGCGGGGCGGTGGCGCCCGTCGGGACGGGGCGACGCTGTGGCGCGACGACCTGCCGCCACTTTCGGAGGCGATCGTGGGCGTGTCGGGCCTGCCGCCCTTGAACCCCGGTTGGGCCCAGTTCCGCTGCCTGGGCGCCGCGGCCCTCGACCTGTGCGCCGTCGCCGACGGCACCCTCGACGGCTACGTCGACTGTGTCACCGACGCCCACGGCGTCTGGGACTACCTGGGGGCACTGCTCATTTGCCGGGAGGCGGGGGTCACGGTGTTGGACGCCCGGGGCCGGGACCTGTGCGTACTCGACCGTTCTACTCGACGCACTCCGGTGGCGGGTGTCGGTCCCGCGATCACCGATGGACTCATGAAGGCCTGTCGGGGGTCCTGAGCATCGGGCCGAGTCCAGGGTGGCAGGTCGCCACAGGAGTCATTTGACATCCTTGACTTGGGAGGCTTTGCTGTGGCGCAGATAGATGACTCTGGGGGAGCAGATGCATAGTCAGTCGCGTTCTTGTGCGGGTCTCGTCGTGGCTGGGGCCCTGC
>Ga0208638_1000292_pt1 | contig 40011 bp, 38 predicted proteins | sample ETNtaG_34_FD_185753 | JGI IMG/M metagenome (GOLD analysis project Ga0208638, IMG submission 185753) | Marine microbial and viral communities from oxygen minimum zone, Eastern Pacific Ocean - ETNP201306SV51 (SPAdes) (version 2) | ecosystem: Environmental > Aquatic > Marine > Oceanic ...
GTGAAATCCATGACCCGTTATGAAGAGTTGCTCGAAGTGGCAGTCGATTTGTTTGCAGCAAACGGTTATGCCGGCACCTCGATTCGCGACATAGCCAATACGACCGGGCATAGCGTGTCGAATGTCTACCATTATTTTGAAAACAAGGAAGCGCTGTGGTTGGCAATTCTCGAATACTCGGTCAAAGGGCTTCCCGAAGAACTGAGAGAGGCGGCGAGTATCGAAGGGCCTCCACTGATGCGATTCGGCGAGCTGGTAAGAGCCCACCTGGAAGCGTCGAACAGACATCACAGAGAGATAAGAATATTTTTTATCGAGGAAGAGCGTCTTTCTGCCAAAGGTAAACGGATTAACATGCAGACTCAGAAAGCGATTTTTGATGTTTACATGGAGCAACTCTCATTATTAGAGACGGCAGGTGTGATTCAGGGTAGAAGCCTGCGTGTGCTCGCATTCAATGTGCTTGGCAATATCAACTGGTACCTGCGCTGGCATAACAGGGTCCCCGACATGACGACCAGGGACATACACAGCGAGATCATCGGGTATGTCCTGGGCGGTATTGCCGGCCAGCTACCTGAAGGAACAATGTAATGAACGTTATTTCGCGACTTTCTGTAAGGTCGTCAGCGGATGGTGAGAGCTAACTATGGGCTGCACGATAGATATCGATACCGGGGGCACATTTACGGACGGATTCTTCACGCGGGGAAACGAACTGAGGACCGTAAAGGTTTCCACCACTCCGCATGACCTGACGGTCTGTTTTCTTGAGTGCATAGAGGCCGGAGCGCAGGAGATGGGCATGACGGCCCAGGATCTGCTGTACGGCGCCGAGATTGTTCGATTCTCAAATACGATAGGCACTAACACCATTATCCAACGTGATGGCTCCAAGGTTGGTCTTATCGTAACCAAGGGGACCGAAGCGCTGCTCTCGGGTGCATCAGCAGAAGGAGGCGAATCACTGTTACAGCACAACATGGTGATCGGAATAGACGAGTCGACAGCCGTGGGCGGGGGCGTGGCGAAATCTCCTGACGCCGAGCCGGTACTGAGTGCCGCGCAGGCGTTGATAGACCAGGGAGCGCGATGCCTTGTGGTCGCACTGGCGAATGCAGAGGATAACCCGGCCAACGAGCAGGCCGTGAGACGAATCATCAAGAACGAGTACCGGCGCGATTACCTGGGTTCCGTATCGGTGTTTCTTGCCTCGGATATTTCAACGCGTACGGGTCTGCTGCAACGCGCGAACACTGCGGTGTTGAATGCCTACATTCATGCGAAGCTGGCGCGTCTTCTGTACAAGGCGGGAGAGGACCTGAGGCAGCATGACTACCGGGCAACCTTATTCATCGATCACAACAACGGCGCTGTCGCCCGGGTTGCCAAGACCAGAGCGATTAACACCTACAATTCCGGGCCGGCCGCCGGGTTGCTCGGTGCGCGCGAAATCGGGGCGACTTATGGGCTGGACAATATTATCTCGACCGACATGGGGGGGACCTCGTTTGACATCGGGTACGTCACAGACGGCAAACCAAGCTATTCCCTGGAGCCCGATATTGAAGGCTTCCTCTGTAATCTGCCTATGCTTTCCATCCGGGCGCTGGGGCTGGGGGGAGGCTCCATCGCTGCAGTCGAAGGCGGTGGCGTCAAGGTAGGTCCGCAGTCCGCCGGGGCATTGCCCGGTCCTGCGGCGTTCAATCTTGGTGGTACGCAGCCGACGCTGACCGATGCCAACCTGGTACTGGGCGTGCTCGATCCAGGTTTCTTCCTCGGCGGCAGTATGCCGTTACACGTCGACCGGGCCAGGTCTGTCATTGAGGAAGTCATTGCCAGTCCCCTGGATCTGTCAGTGGAACAGGCCGCCTGGCTGATCAAGCAGCGGGTGGATAAGGACCTGGGTGCTGAACTCAGCGACACCGCGAGCAATTTCAGCAACGGCTCGGAACCCGTAATTGTTGCTTATGGAGGTGCCGGTGGAATGCACGCCTGCGATATGGCCCGGGCCGCCGGAATACGAAAGATCATTATGACCCCATTTTCGGCCGTTTTTTCAGCCTACTCGTCGTCCTTAATGGACGTAGGGCACCTGTATTATCGTCGCATCGACAGCCCCTTCGACGAATCGCTGGATACGGACAGGCTTGAACGCGCCGTTGCTGAGATGCGCGCTGAAGCCGAGCGCGACATGCGAGGAGAAGGCTTCGCCGATGCCAAGCTGGATTACTCGTTACAACTGTTCGTAAAGGATGGCGACGGGGAACGGGAAGTCAGACTGGATGCGCAGATCGACTTTTATCAGCAGCAAGACCAATTTAACGGTCTGGTCCGGCAGGCAGAACAAGCTGTTTCTGGCTCAGGGAGTCAATCCGGCTGCGTACTGTCGTCGGTTGCCTGTATGGTCACGGCCGCCATGGAGGGTTACCAGTCCGCTGGGCTGGAAACAACGCAATCTGATCCGGCAGCAGCTATCAAGTCACATAGACGCTTGTTCACCGGCACGGAAAGCAGTGAAGTCCCTGTCTACAGTCGTGACCTCCTCGGATGTGGCAACCAGGTGACCGGTCCGGCGCTGGTCGAATCCGATCAGACCACCTTGCTTCTAAGTTCGAACTGGCGCATGACGATCGATGAGTTCGACAATGCCGTTATGACGGAGACATGAGGCATGGGAAAAGTGCGGATCACGGAGTATCTGGAGATCGATTGCGACACGGAAAAGTGGTGTTGTAATCGGTGCGGACAGGAAATTTATGATGCCAGGGACAACTACAAGAAGGGCTGTTTAATCCATGAAAGACCCCTGGAGCAGGTCCATCCCGCGGTGGCGGCGGATGCCGATTTCAACTTCACTCCCAACAGCGATTTCTGTCGACTGATTGAATTCTATTGCCCTGGTTGCGGCATCCAGATTGAAAACGAATATCTTCCGCCCGGACACCCGATTACACACGAGTTGGAACTCGATATAGACGCTTTGAAGGCACGTCAGGCGAACAGACGGGCCAGCTGAACATGCGATCGGTAATGGATACCTTTTTGAACAATGAGCCAGGCGAACGTGTTGCATTGGTACCGCTAATGGAGCCACTGGCTGCACGCGTGGGCGGCATGAGTTACCAGGCCATGAGCGGTGATCCAGGTCAATGGAGCGCCAACCTGGCGAAAGTAGGCCAATTGCTCGAGGCAGACGCGCTCGTGCTCGGCTTTGATCATACCTTGCTGGCGGAGGCCTGCGGCGTCCAGGTTCAGTGGCGTGAGGGTAGGCCACTTGTCGCGGCAACCGGAGTTCTGCGACCGGCGGCGGATGTGCTCACCGGGCGCCTGGCTGTGGTTCTTGAAACGCTGGATCGACTCTGTCAGACGGTTCGCAACGACTTCTGTTGTGTCGCTGCCATGTCCGGCCCCTTCACGCTGGCCGCCGACCTGGGTCTGAGCGCCGGGGAGGTCGGTGAATTGAAGCCGGTTATGGTGGAAATTGCCCGAGCCCTGTGTGACAAGAGGCCCGATCTCCTGTTGTTACGGGAGGGGCCGGCCATTTGTGAAGGCGATATAGGAATGACGCAGCGCAAGGCATTCAATACCTTATGCAATGTTGCCAGGTACTTCAATATACCGACCGCCCTGTACGTGGAAGGCTATACGCGGAATACGCTTGCCGGTATCGACAAACTGAAGATGGATTTCTATTTCTTTGGCGAGGCCGCAGAAGGCGCACTCCCCGAGCCTGGGTGGTTCTTGCCGTTGGCGGAGCGTGTCAGGGGGATTGGAGTTGCCCTGCCTTTCGATAATGAGTCAGAAGCCATGAAATTGGCTGAAGACTGCTCAAAAATCCTGGCCGGCAGAAATGTTCTGTTCACCAGCGCGGGGGAGCTTGCTCATGACACGGACCTGGACGTGGCGCGAAAAATTACGGTTGGGCTGAAGTCCCTTTGTTGGCGGAGTCAGTAATGATGGGCAATGATGGCATGCAATTCACAGTTGGAATCGATGTAGGGGGCACGTTTACTGATTTCTATTGTGCCGCGGAGGGCGTGGCAGTGACTACCAAGACTCCCACTACACACTACGACCTGTCTGTAGGTTTTATGCATGGCATGCGCCAGCTGGCGCAGGAATACGCAGTACCTTTCGAGGCTTTTCTGAGCGACATCAGCTCACTGCGCTATTCAACCACGGTGGGCACCAATGCGCTGATCGAGCGCAATGGGCCTAAGCTGGGCCTGTTCACGACGGCCGGATTCGAGGATACGATTTTCATTGGGCGCGCCCGCAGCTGGGCCGATGGATTGAGTCTGCAACAATGTCGGGACCAGGCCCGCATCCAGAAGCCCGAGCCGCTCATTGAGCCGGAAATGGTGGTCGGCGTCCGGGAGCGTGTCGATTACAGCGGCAAGGTGATTACGCCCTTGCAGCGGCAAGAGGTGCTGGATAAATTGCAGGAGCTGGTGGACAAGGGGGCGCAGGGGTTTGTTGTCTCGCTGCTCTGGTCGTTTATCAACCCCCAGCACGAGCTGATGGTCAGGGAAATCATCGAAGAGGAATATCCAGAGGACTACCTCGGTTCCATGCCGGTGATACTGTCATCGGCGGTTTCACCCAAGGCTGGCGAGTACACACGAACTATGACGGCCGTTGTAAATTCTTATATTCACGGCGTGATGAGTGAAGAAATCAATGCGTTGGCGAACGAGTTACGAGACAACGGTTATACGCGTCCTCTGACGCTTGTGCACAACACCGGTGGCACCAAGAAGGCCTCGCGCACGCGCGCCGTTCTCACCCACAACGCGGGACCGGTAGCTGGCCTGCACGGGGCAGCCACGCTGGGTAAACTCAATGAAGAGCACAACATTATTTTCAGCGACATGGGTGGAACCTCATTTGACATTGGCCTGATAGAAAAGGGTGAGATCAGGACCCACGACTTCATTCCGGTTATTGATCGCTGGCGAACCAATATTCCGGCAATTGAGGTCAAGTCAATTGGTGCCGGAGGCGGATCCATAGCCTGGATTAATGAACTGATGGACAATGCCATGGAGGTCGGTCCGCGGTCAGCAGGCGCCATGCCCGGGCCAGCCTGCTATGACCAGGGTGGGCAGGAGCCGACGGTTACAGATGCGGATCTGTTACTGGGAATCTATAACCCGGAGAACTATCTTGGCGGCGAGATGCTGCTCGATATCGATCTCGCCCGCGATGTCATTGCCGAGAAAATCGCCGGACCACTCGGTATCGAACCAGTCGAAGCCGCATACCGTATTCGCCGGCTGGTGGATGCACGCATGGGTCAGGAGGTGTTCAACGAAGTGGCGTTGAAAGGGCATGACCCGCGCAATTTCGTGCTGTTGGCCTGTGGTGGCGCGGGAGGAGCGCACGCCTGTGGTTATTCGCCCTATATCGGCACGCAAAGGATACTGGTGCCGGGGCAGTCTTCGGTGTTCGGTGCCTTCGGTGCCTCGACGATGCAGATAAAGGAAGTGTGGGAACGCTCGCGGGCAATCAAGATGTTTGACTGGGGTGAGCAGAGGTTTCTGCAGGATCTCGACATCTTTAACAACCTGGTCGCTGCGTTGAAGGATTCGGCGATCCGCGACCTGAGACTCGAGGGTTATGCTGAAGAGCAGATAAGTTTCAAACTTGAGCTGGATATGCGTTATGGCAGCCAGTACAAACTGACCAGCGTTGAAAGTGCCGGTCTGTTTCTGAATAATTCGGGTGACGTCGAAGCTCTTTGTGATTCTTTTACAGATCGCTATGCGCAGATCTACTCTCCCGAGGCAACATTCCCCAGCGGCGGTATCAACGTTGAGACGTTTTTTCTGACCGCCTCGATTATCAAACCAGCGCTTGCGCTGCAGACCACCGAGCCGGCCGGAGCACAGCCCGACAGTGCTGCGCTCCGCTGCCACAGACCGGTGTACTGGGATCCGCAACAGGGATTTGTCGATACGCCGATCTATGAGTTCTCATTGCTGCGATCCGGCAACCAGATTCACGGCCCCGCCATAGTTGAGGCGGCGCAGACCACTTATGTGATTGCGCCGGGGTGGAAGTTCACTGCTGACAAATGGGGAAGCGCAATGATCGAGTCGCTCACCGCAAAGGGGGTTAACTGACATGGCTGCTACCAGTTATGACCGCGACATGGATGTTGTGCAGAGATTACGCCCCGAACCGGTTACCGATCGAGAACAGGCTGCGCAGGAATTGCTGAAGGATATCGACTTCGATATCTTCAAGCACAAGATGCACATGATTGCCCTTGAGGGCAAGGAAACGACAATGAAACTCGGGGCCTCCACCGCCATGCGCTTCGGGGATGTCGCTTTCGGTATCTTTACCGCCCAGGGCGACCTGTCCGTGTGTGCAACCGGGATCTACCACCATGCGGTGCTGGGCCAGATACCGATCAAGTACGTCGTCAAGCATTGGGTGGATGAAGCCTCGGTAGGTGTGTGCGAGGGTGACAGCTTTTTCTATAACGACCCGTTCTACGCCGGTGTACACAACGCGGATATGGGGCTTGCGGTACCGGTGTTTCACGAAGATGAACTGGTGTGCTTTGTCGGTGCTGCCGTACATACCGGTGAGGCCGGGGGAACAGAACCCGGTGGAGTCATTACTTCTGCCAGGAGCAAGTACGACGAGGGCATGCTGATACCGCCAATCAAGATTGGCGAGGATTTTCGACTCAAAGAAGACCTGCTCACCATGATGGCGGCAATGACGCGCGATCAACGAACCATGATCCTGGACATCAAAGCACGCCTGGCCGCTGTTCGAATCGCCGAAAGGCGAATTCAGGAAGTCATTGCGGACAAAGGTGTCGATTTCTTAGTCGGTGGCCTGCGCAGAATTCTGACAGTGACGGGAGAGGCAGCGAAAAAGAAGGTGGCCGAACTCAACGACGGGACTTTTCGCCAGCCCAGGTTCATGGACTCTCTTGGCACGGCGCCGGGCCTGACCAAGGTCAACCTGACAATAATAAAGAAAGGCGAGCGTGTACTGCTGGATTTCAGCAATAGCTCGCCGATGGCCATGGACCGTCCGATCAATACCTATTTTCAGGGCCTGATCGGTTTGACCATGGTGTACTTCTGCGGCTGGCTGTTTCACGACCTGCCAGCCAACAACGGCTTGCTGGAAACACTCGAGTGGAAATTCCCCGACAACAGCCTGGTCAATTCAAAAGGGGATGCGCCGACCTCGCTGGCGCCGTCAACACAAATCTGCTTTTCGCAAGGTATGTTTCTGTGCGGCGCGCGTATGACTTACAGCCACGATCCGTCACGGGCTGTTGCCGCCTGGTTCAGTGGTTTCGCGATACCGAATTTCGGCGGCCTGAACCAGAAGGGTGAACCGATTGCCGATATCACGCCGGAGATCAATGCAACGGGTTGCGGCGCGCGCCACGACTGCGATGGGGTTGATGCCGCTGGTGCTTTCTTCGCTACCATGAGCGACTGCGGTGATATCGAAACGACTGAGGAAGACCGGCCTTTCGTTTATACGTTTCGCAACCTGTTCAACAATTCCTACGGCCACGGTAAGTACCGTGGAGGCGCCGGACTCGGTTTTGGCCTAGTTGTGCACGATACGCCGATGCTGGTCATGGGGGCCATGGGCGGAGGGTCCCGCTTCCCGACAACGCTCGGGCTTTTTGGCGGTAACGCCGTGCCGCCGACCTTTGTGCAGTATGTGCACGAGAGCAACATGACTGCACTGATGTCCGCGGCCGATAGCAGTCTGCCCGCTAATCTGGCGGACGTTTATGAACCGACAAATCCGGAGAACGGTGATCGACACTTCAATGAGACCAATATGACGGTTCGCCCGTTCGCCAACGGTGATACGTATTATCTCGGTGTCGGCGGTGGCGGTGGCTATGGCGATTCGATTGAACGTGACCCGGCCGCGGTGATCCGGGACCTGCGCCGGGGGCTGGTGACACACTGGGCGGCACGCAACGTCTATCACGTGGCCTACGACGAGGACAGTCTGCGGCTTGATGCGAAGGCCACTGATGCGCTCCGGCTTCAGGTTCGTCAGGAACGAAAGCGCCGTGGTAAATCCTATGCGGAATTTGTTGAAGATTGGGAGAAACTCTCTCCACCGGCGGAGTTGCTGACCTATTACGGGTGTTATCCTGATCCTGATCCTGATCCTGATCCTGATCCTGATCCTGATCCTGATCCTGAGACTGGATTGGCCTCACAGAATCCGATGTCTGGTCAGGAATCTCAAGCATGACGGGTGCGGCGACTGATCTGACGACCCGCGAACTGCTTGCCAGGCAACTCGATATCCTATTCGGGACGTGGTTAGCACGGGAGAGGAGATAAAATGAGCACCGCGAGTGAAGAGACGACGACTAATCACAGTGATCTGCCGCCAGTGGCTGATGGTATCTTCGCGGTGTCGGCAGAGGACCCGAACCGGTTTGAACTTGTCGGCGGCCATTGTCAACGCTGTGATGACTATTCATTCCCCCGATCAATGCACTGTTGCCACTGCCGGGCGGAAACTGATGAACACAGCCTGGGTTCAGACGGTAACATCTACAGTCTTGCCGTTGTACGAATCAAACCACCGCTAGGATTACCGCGACCCTACGCGGTTGCCTACATCGATCTCGAGGCTGTGCCACTGCGTGTGTTCTGCCTGCTGGACCCTGTTCAATGTGAGGACGCGGTAATTGGTGCAGGGGTGCGGTTGTCGGTGGGGCCGCTTGGGGTCAACAACGCAGGGCAGGATTGCTTGCGACCTTTTTTCAAGCTGATCGCGGAAAACGAGGATAATTGATTCATGGTCAAGATTATTGGCGCAAGTGTCACGTCGTTCGGCCCCAGACCGGATCAATCCATAACCTCCATGGCCATTGAGGCTGGTCTCTCCGCAATGCGTGACGCGAACGCTGATTATGCCGACGTGGGCGCAGGTTTTTTCTCGAATGCGCTGGGCGCCAAGCTCTTCGGTGACATGACTATTGGTCAAAATGTCTTTGCCGAGCTTGGCCTGAACCGAATTCCGGTGGTCAACACGGAAAATGCCTGTACTTCCGGATCAACAGCATTTTATCTTGCCCAGCTATGTATTGCCGCGGGTCAGTCAGATCTGGCCCTGGTCATTGGTTCCGAAAAGATGTGTGTGCCCCAGATGGGACTGATTGACTCCGGGGCAAACGAGCTTGAAACCCTGCTGGGCATGGTGACACCGGCCGGTTTTGCCATGCGGGCGCAGCGCCATATGCACGAATATGGAACGACCCCGGAGCAAATGGCTGCGGTGACCGTTAAGAGTCGGCAGCACGCGGCACTCAACCCGCTTGCCCAGTTCCGGAAACCGGAAACCTTGTCGATGGTCCTGGATTCACCGATGATTGCCGATCCGTTAACACGCTCGCAGTGCTGCCCGATCGCCGATGGTGCGGCTGCGCTGCTTCTGGCCAGCGATGACTATGCCGCGGGGCTCGATCGAACCGTTCGGCTCGATGCGGCGGTGCTCAGTTCGGGTTCCTACGAGAATGGAGCCGATATCGGTCGCTGGGAGACCGATAGCAGAACAGCGGCGCTGGCTTATGAGCAGGCCGGCATCGGCCCGGAGGAGCTCGACCTGGTGGAATGTCATGATGCATTCACCATTGCCGAGATCGTCCACTATGAGGGACTGGGCTTATGTGGTCCCGGTGAAGGCGGTGCCCTGGTGGAATCCGGTGCGACCTCGCTGGGTGGTCGTATCCCGGTGAATGTCTCCGGTGGGTTGTTGAGCCGCGGCCATCCGGTCGCTGCCACGGGAATTGCCCAGATAGCGGAGCTGGTACTGCAATTGCGACAGGAGGCGGGCTCGCGTCAGGTGGAGAATTGCAGAACCGGTCTCGCTCACTGCATGGGTGGGGATCGTAAGGGAGATACGAAGTCATGCACCGTAGTTGTCTTGTCCAGATAAGAGTGCAGTGTGCGCAGACTGCGGAAACTGTGATCGGGTGCCGGCGTTTAGATTATTGACAGTTGGGCAGTTCGTTTTGAACAGCAGATAACAGAAAGGGTAATATGATATGGGGCGCGTAGAGGACAAAGTAGCGGTCGTCACGGGTGGTGCAGCTGGCATCGGCCGGGCAATCGCCGAGATGCTTGCCGCCGAGGGGGCCCGTGTTGTTATTACCGATGTTAACAGTGATCAAGGCGAAGCGGCGGCGGCAGCGATTGGCGGGGACGTTGTCTTCAGAGTACATGATGTCGCCAACGAGGCGGCCTGGATCGATGTCATCGCGGATACCGTGAACCGTGCAGGGGGGCTGGATATACTCGTCAATAATGCTGGCATCGGCAGCCCCAATGTCAGGCCCGAGCATGCTGACCTGGCGACATGGCAAAGAGTGCAGAGCGTCAACCTGGAAGGCACCTTTCTTGGATGCAAACACAGCCTTCCCGTTATGCGGGGGGGCAACGGTGGTTCCATAGTCAATATATCCTCTATCGCGGCATTCGTGCCGACCGCAAACGACCTGGTGTATGGCGCGTCAAAGGCCGCTGTTCTGCAGTTGACGCGTTCCTTGGCGATGCATTGTGCCAAGGACAGATCAAATATCCGAGTTAATTCGATCCATCCTGGCGCTATCCGAACCAAGGGTGTTGAGGGGCGGCGTTCACCGGAAATCCTGCGCCAGGTTGAGAGTGGTATTCCCATGGGGCACATGGGCGAACCGGACGACATCGCCTATGCGGCGTTATACCTGGCATCTGATGAATCGAAATACGTAACCGGATTGGCGATGATCGTGGATGGTGGTTGTGTACTTGCACCGATTCCACCTTCAGCCCCGGACCACTAATTAAAACAACGCAATCTACATCAAAGGTGAAATAAAGATGAGCTTTGGACTCGATGAGAAAGTCGCTTTGGTATTTGGCGCCGGTTCCTGTGGACCAGGCTGGGGAAATGGCAAGGCGGCGGCGGTAGCCTATGCACGCGCGGGGGCCTCGGTTGTTGCCGTGGATCTAGACATTGAGCGTGCGGACGAAACCCGATCAATAATTGAGCAGGAAGGGGGCAACTGCCTGGCCTTAAAGGCGGATGTAACGAAGGCCGGTGAGGTCGAAGAGGCTGTAGCAAGAACAGTGTCGGCGCATGGACGGATCGATATTCTTCATAGCAATGTGGGTATCGGCGATATGGGAAACCCGATCGACCTGGCTGAAGATGACTGGGACCACGTTATTGACACCAATCTCAAGAGTATCTTCCTGATTTGCAAGCACGTGTTACCTATCATGCTCGAGCAGGAAAGCGGAGTGATAACCTGTATCTCTTCAGTAGCCAGCCTGGGGGTTCGCTCCCCTGAACTCATCGGCTATAACGTGACCAAGGCCGCGCTAAACCATTTCACCCGGACCATTGCTATCGGCTACGCGGCCAGGGGTGTTCGCGCTAACGCCATTCTTCCCGGTCTGATGAACACGCCGATGATCTACCACGTAAAGGGACATGTGGCGCAATACGGGGGTGAAGAGGCGATGGTCAGCTCACGCGATGCGCAGTCACCGACGGGTAAAATGGGCGACGCCTGGGACGTCGCTCACGCCGCCGTGTTCCTGGCATCCGACGAGGCGAATTACATTAACGGCGTGATTCTGCCGGTCGATGGCGGTCTGAGTTGCGGAATATGATTGTAATGGCGTCGCGGGGCGGTGACCTGGATGGGACTCCGGCTGTTGTGATACCGGCGTTATTAACAAGAGATCGACGGATTAACGGCACAGGCATGGTCCGCGTTGTGGCCGTGGTTGTTCTGCTCTTTTCCCCCTGGTTTGTATGGGCAGACGGTCTGCGCAATATCTTCGATGCCCGCGTTCCGATGCGCGATGGCGTTGAGCTCTCTGCCGATATATGGCTACCGGCGGTTCAGAAGAAATATCCGGCGATCCTGATTCGCACGCCCTATGTGAAGGCAGCGGGACGCCTTGTCGCCTTCCCGCGCAAATTTGCCGAATGGGGGTATGCGGTGCTGCTCCAGGACGTTCGCGGCCGGGGCGATTCGGACGGTGCCTTCCTCGGCGGCAGTGAAGGCAACGACGGTGAAGGCAACGACGGCTACGACACCATCGAATGGATCGCCAGGCAGCCCTGGTCCAACGGTGACGTGTGCATGATGGGTCTATCCTATCTGGGGGCTGTGCAGTGGGCGGCGGCGCGGCAAAGCCCACCCCATCTCAAGTGTTTCGTTCCCACTGCAACCGGCGCCCAGTTCGGCGTCATGTACATCGGCAACGCCTTCAGCATGGATATGATGCAGTGGATGAACTACACCTCGGGGCGCATGGATCAGCGTGCCGTCGGTGCGACACTCAACTGGGACCGGATTTACGCGCACCGGCCCCTGGCGACAATGGACCAGGCGATGGGCCGTAGTATTCCGCTGCTTGCCAGAATACTGACTCCAAGCGACTCTGATTACGATCCGGTGGTTGGCCGCCGGCTTGGGCCCGAGGATTTCCGCAACATCGACCTGCCGGCGCTGCACGTGACCGGCTGGTTCGATAGCGCCCAGACCAGCACCTTGGACCTGTGGCACGGCATGGCGGCGCACTCGCCGGCCAGCGACAGACAATACCTGCTTATCGGGCCGTGGAACCACCCGCAGACCTTCTTAGGGGGAGCGACCAGCGCCGGTGAGTTGGAGTTCAGTGACGATTCGGTGGTCGACGTGATGGCCCTGCATGCCAATTTCTACGCCCATTACCTGAAGGGCGAGGCGGCAGGCTTCGATTTTCCCCGGGCGCGGGTCTATGTCACCGGTGCCAATCGCTGGCGTGATTTCGACGCTTATCCGCCAAGCCAGAACAAGGCGCGGCGGCTTTATCTTGGCAGTGGTGGTAAGGCCAATACGGCGCAGGGAGACGGTGTGCTGGGCTGGGATACGCCCGGCGGTGCACCTGCCGACAACTTTATCTACGATCCTAAAAACCCGGTGCCTGCTGCCCTCAACAATCAGCAATCCGCCGGTGACCAGAGGGAAATAGAACAGCGTCAGGACGTACTGGTCTACAGCAGCGAGGTGCTGGAGGTACCCCTCGAGATTATCGGCCAGGTGCTCGTTGAGTTGTTCGCCGCGACCGATGGTCGCGACACCGATTTTACCGCCAAGCTGGTCGACGTCTACGCGGACGGGCGGGCGGTAAAACTTGGCCAGATCAAGTCAGGAGTCGTGCGCGCCCGCTATCGCAACGGCTTTGACAACGAAGAACTGCTCACCCCTGGCAAGGTGGAGAAATACCGGATTTCCCTTGCTGACATCGGGCACACCTTCCTCGCCGGGCACCGCGTGCGCGTGGAAATTTCCAGTAGCGCCTACCCCCAGGTGAATCCCAACCAGAACACCGGCAACCCCATAGCGACCGATACCGAATGGCGCGTCGCCAAGCAGACGATCTATCATGACCAGGACCACCCCTCGGCGCTGATCTTGCCGGTGTTCTCTGCTGGCGAAGGATAGCACGATGAGCAGACTGGCGATTGCCATTGTTGTCACGGCGTTGCTTGGGGACTTTACTACGACCCAGGCGGCGCCGGTTCGAAACATTTTCGATGCGCGTGTGCCGATGCGTGACGAGATCGAACTTTCCGCCGATATCTGGCTACCGGAGAAGCCAGGTAAATATCCGGCCATCCTGGTGCGCACGCCCTACACACAGTCCGCCGCCATGTTCGTTCCAATTCAAAAGAGATTGGTGGACCAGGGATATGTTGTGGTCTTTGGGTTCGTGCGTGGCCGGGGAGATTCGGACGGCGCCTTCCTTGGCGGCGGTGAAGGCAGTGACGGCTATGACACCATCGAGTGGATCGCCAGGCAGCCTTGGTCCAACGGCGATGTCTGCATGATGGGCCTGTCGTACCTCGGTGGCGTGCAATGGGCGGCAGCGCGGCTAAGCCCTTCTCCTCTGAGATGCATGGTGCCGACAGCCTCTGCGGCTACCTTGATTAACGGCGCTTGGTACGTGGGTGGGGCCTTCAGCATGGAGCAGATCCAGTGGTTCAACAGGATGTCCGGTAACTGGGACAAGGCTGGGGTCACAACCGGGTTGGACTGGGAAAGAATCTTCCAACATCGGCCGCTCCTGAGCCTGGATGAGGCCATGGGCCGGATCATGCCACTGTATCGTAAGGTCTTGACGATGCGCGATCCCGGTTACGACATCATTACGGAAAAACGCTTCGGCGTTATGGATTTCGAAAATATCAATTCACCAGCGCTGCACATAACAGGCTGGTTTGACGGCGCACTGGCGGGCGCGATGGAATTTTGGGACGGCATGGCAGCTCACTCTCCGGCCAAAGAAAGACAGCACCTGTTGATCGGGCCCTGGGATCATGGCCAGACCTTTTTCGGGGGAAAGACCAGCACCGGCGAGATGGAATTTAGCAAAGATTCCATTGTCGATGTGGCCGCACTACACGCCCGCTTCTTCAATCACGTCCTCAAAGGCGAGGGAACAAGCTTCGATTTTCCCCGTGCGCGGATTTATGTCACCGGTGCCAACCACTGGCGTGATCTGGATACCTATCCGCCCACACAGAGCCATGATCAACGGTTCCATCTGCACAGCGGTGGCAATGCCAATACTGCGGGCGGCGATGGCCTGTTGGGCCGAAGTGCGCCCGGTAGTGAACCCACCGACAGTTTTGTCTACGACCCTAAGAAGCCAGTGCCCTCTGGTGGCGGGGCCGGCCTCGGCGCTGATCAGCGGCCGATCGAGCAGCGTCGGGACGTATTGGTTTATACCGGCGAGGTGCTGAGCGAACCCCTTGAGATTATCGGCCGGGTCAGCGTTGAGCTTTACGCTGCCAGCGATGCTCGCGACACTGACTTTGCCGCCAGACTGATCGATGTCTATCCCGACAGCCGAGCGGTGAGGCTTGGCTCGCCCGTCTCCGCTATCGTGCGTGCGCGCTATCGTAACGGCTTTGGAAAAGAAGAGTTGCTTACCCCCGGCAAGATCGAGAAGTACACTATCCTGTTGCGTGACGTGGGGCATACGTTTCTCGCTGGGCATCGGTTGCGCCTTGAGGTAACCAGCAGTGCCTTTCCGCTGGTGAACCCTAACCAGAACACCGGCAACCCGATAGCGACCGACACCGAATGGCGCATCGCCAAGCAGACGATCTATCATGACCAGGACCATCCTTCGGCGTTGATCCTGCCGGTATTTCTAAAATCACACTTGAAGGCTGTCCCGCAATGACTCTGAATTCCTTTTGCGAGAAACTCGAATGAAACCGGGAACCAACGAGGCCGGAATTGTTAGCGCTATCTTCACACACGATTTCAGATAACATTTGAAAACAGAGGGCGTAACGACTGTCAACAAGAGGAGTCCGATCCCATGTCACTTGATGCTCAAACACAGGCTCTGATCGAGCAAATGAAGCAGGGCGGCTTCAAGCCCGCGAGTCAGATTCCCATTGAGGAGTCACGGGCCGGCCTGACGCAGATGGCGCTCGCCATGGCTGCTCCGAAAGAGGATGTATTTGCAACCGAGGATCGCAGTATCCCCGGGCCCGCAGGCGATGTGCCCATCCGTATCTACAGGCATGCCGAAAGGAGCGAAGGTGAGTGCTCAGCTGTGGCGGTATTCTTCCATGGGGGAGGGATGTACCTGGGTGACCTGGAGACCCACGACCATGTTTGTCGATATCTTTGCAATCACGGCAGGTTGTCTGTTGTCGCCGTGGATTATCGTCTGGCGCCGGAAAACAAGTATCCGGCCAGTCTGGAGGATTGTTACGCGGCGCTGTGCTGGGTGGCCGACAATGGTGATGAGATCGGTATTGACCCTGGACAGATTGCATTGGTTGGCGACAGCGCGGGAGGCAGCTTGGTAGTCAGTTGCTGTCTGCTTGCCAGGCAAAGAGGTGGTCCCGCGATCGCCTACCAGGTCGCCGTATATCCAGCGTTGGCAATGACCGATGGCGAAGAGTTTCCCTCGCGCGTAGAAATGGGTACCGGGGAGTATTTCATTTCACTGGAGGATTTCGCGTTCTTTAGAAATCTCTACCTGAACGATCAGGAAAAAGAGGTTCGTGATCCGCTGGTGTCACCGATCTATGCCGATAACTACCGGGACCTGCCGCCGGCACTCGTTATCGCCGCTGGCTACGACCCCTGCCGCGATGAGAACAGGCACTATGCAGACCGACTTGCGGCGGACGGAGTACAGGTGATCTACCGGTGTTTTGATCACACCATCCACCCCTTCTTCCTGTTCGATGGCGTGATCGATGCTGGCAGGGAGGGTCAGAAACTGGTAGCTGATACGCTCAGGGAGTTTTTCGCTATCGGGTAGGAGATTCGATGTAATACGCCATACCGCCTGCTTTGCTCATTCTTCGGCAAGTAGCGTCGGGTAGCGCCGTCCGCCGTCTACGACCAGTTGTTCGGCGTTGACGTACGAGGACTCATCGGACGCGAGGAACAAAATCGCGTTGGCGATTTCCTTTGGGTCCGCAAGCCTGCCGAGCGGCAGCCCCCCGCCCCAACTGTCGGCCACTTCATCTGCGCTCGTGCCGGCTTTTTGAGCGAGGACTTCGAATAGTCCTTGGAGCATGGGCGTACGGGTGCCGCCGGGATAGACCGCGTTGCAGCGGATGTTGTCGCCCTTGACCGCGCAGTGGATGGCGACGGTAATAGTCAGGTTCGTCAGGCCCGCCTTGGCGGAGCCGTACGGCGTGTTCATCGGGCTCGGGATAAGAGCGCCCGCGGACGAGATGTTGACGATCGAACCGCTGCCGTTTTCGCGCATGGCGGGGATCGCGTGTTTGCAGCCGAGGAACGGACCGAGCGCGTTGACCTTGTGAATCGCCAACCAGTTATCCACCGTCGTGTTTTCAGGATCCGCCACCGGGCCGTCGTCTCCCGAAATACCGGCGTTGTTGACCAGAACGTCGAGCCCGCCGAAGCCGGAAACCGTGTCGCCGATGACGGTCTTCCAGTTGTTCTCGTCGGAAACGTCGAGTTCCATGAAGAGCGCTCCGTTGCCGGCCTCGGCGGCGGCCTCGGCGCCTTGTTCGCGGTTGACGTCGGCGACCACCACTCGTGCGCCCTCGGTGGCGAGGAGAAGCGCGGTCGCACGCCCGATGCCTGAGGCTGACCCTGTTACGATAACGGATTTTCCTTCAACACGTCCCATTGGTTGGTTCTCCTTTGCTGTCCTGGTATCCGGTTGGAGTGCCAGGGGTTATTGGGCAGTCATGCCGCCGTCGATCACCAGCTCGCTGCCGGTCATGAACGTGGATTCGTCCGAAGCCAGATAGACGATGGCGTTGGCTATGTCATCGACGTGGCCCATGCGTCCGAGTGGAGTAAGCCCGACGATCATTCGCCGCCCGGCTTCCTCGTCGCCCTCGCCCAGGCCCGAGGCAGCCCCCGTGACCAGCGCAACTTTCCCCGCAACTCTAGCCGCTGTCTTTTCCATTTCAACTCCCATTACTTTCTTCCAAGTGGGTGTCGCAGGCGCTTCGCCAGACCAGCGAGCCGTCGCAACTTTCGATAACACTGAAAATCTTATCGTCGCGAACTTCGATGAAGAAAAAATAGTTGTTGTTGTAGGTGGCGCCCCGGAAACCTTCTCCTCGGCCCTTGATAACCACCGCCACCCGGTTGCCCTCGACGATGTATTCGACGGCGTTCAGACCGAATCCCTCCCCGCTTCGAAACTGCATGCTCATGGCCTTGCCGATATTGGTGCGAAAGTCATCAAGGCCGCTATAGGTGCGCGCAACCGTCGTATTGCCGGTCATGGTCCAGGCCAAATCATCATGCAGGTCGGCCAGCGGGTCGACGGGTTCGCCGCGCGCGGCCCGGCAATTCGCCTCGAGAAACCGATTGACCACCGCAATCACTTCGTCACGTTCCATTACCTGCCTCCTCACCCGTCCCCGGATTGTGGTTGATTGGGTACGAATTTGTGGTCGAAGATCACGGTCTCGATCAGGGTGGTGTCGGGAAAGAGGTTTATGAAATTGATCTTATCCTCGCTGACGCTGAACACGCAGCCGGCCGGGTCGCGGGCTTCGTTGTAGGTCTTGCCTGATCGGGTTTCGGCGATGATCTCAAGCAGGGCGCCCACCCGGTTTTCCTCGGCTACCGCGTCGATCAGCCGCACCCGGCCTCCGGTCAGTTTGTGCCACGCCGTGTTGACCAGCACGTGCTTGACGATTTCAAGACCCGGGTAATGGCCTGAAAGCGGCGTCGTGCCGCTGACCAGAACGGTCACGTCATCGGCCATCAGAGCGTAGGGGTCTGCGTCTGCGCCGCTTATTGCGCGATCCACCCGGTCGATGAAATCGGCGACGACGTTTCTTGCTGGCGAATGGGTCATTAAATCCTCCTTTTCAAAGAAGCGCCAGATTCCGTTATCCGTTGAGAGCCCGCTTCAGTCGGTCGGTGACCAGCCGCCGGTCTTTCGCCCGCTTCAAGCACGCCGTCGCCTTTCTTGTTGATATCGGTGATCATCACGGTTGCGCCATCACCTTCATTCTCTGTTCACAGTCGCTTTTGCAGAAACTCAGTCACCTGCTCGACGCATTTGTGTGCTGCTCCAACCATGGCCGGTATGGCCATGGCGGCGTGGGAAGCGCCTTCGTAACAGGTGTACTCGACGTCGACGCCGTCCTCGCGCAAGCGATCGGCGTAATGCCGTCCCTCGTCGCGGAACGGGCAATAGCCGCCGGTGATCACCAGCGCGGGCGGTAATCCGGTGTAATCGGGAGCCAGGATCGGCGAGGCGCGCACGTCCAGCGCATCTCCGGGTTTGCCCAGATACATGTCGGCAAACCACTGGATCGTTTCCCGAGACAGGCCGTAATAGTCGTCGTCGAGCTCGGCGCGGGACGGATACGGCGGGTCCTGCTCGAAAGTAAGCGACGGCAGCACCGGTACCTGGAGCGCAATCTCTGGGCCGCCTCTTTCTTTGGCGAGCAGACAGCAGACGATGGTGAGCGTAGCGCCGGCGCTACCGCCCGACACGGCAAGGCGATCGGCATCCACCCCGAGTTCCGCGGCGTTGTCGGACACCCAGCAGAGGGCGGCGAAGCAATCTTCGACGGCTGCGGGAAACTTGTTCTCGGGTGCCAGCCGGTAGTCGACGTCGACGACGACAACTTCGGCGTGGTTGCAGTAGTACCGGACGGTCCCTTCGAAGGTGTCGAGATCGCCGAGCGCGAAACCGCCACCGTGGAACATGACCAACACGCCAATCGGATTGCCCCTCTCAGCCGCCGCCGGCCAGTAAATGCGCACCGGAATCGGACCCGCCGGCCCCGGAACGGTGCGCTCGAGCCGCCGGCCGACCTCTTCCCTCGGCATGTCCATCAAGGCCCGTTGCTCCGCGGGCATGCCGCGCGATGCCTCGATCGGCATTTTGTATGGCGGTGGCATGTTCATTGCGACCATCTGGTCAAGAAAGCTCTTGACATCTGCGTCCAACGTCATTTGGTTTCCTCCTCATTGGTGCCCCTCATGCGGGCACGAGTTCCAGATCGAAGATACGCTGCGCAGCATGGGACGAGTCGGTATCCTCGATGATCTCGATAAGCTTGCCGTCCCTGACCTCGAACACGATCAGATAGGTGTTGGAGTAGGGCAAACCGCGGCTCGTTTCGCCGCGGCCGCGCATATTCTTCGAAAACCGCTTTTGCCTGATCGGACGGGTCGATCTCTTTGCCGCCCCCATCCCTGTGTTGAGGAATTTTAGATTGTATCGAACGGTAGTTCTAGGGGCTAGAAAACAATTTGGAAAGCAAATTTAGGACGTCAGCAACAAAGTGCCGTGAGTGGATATAATTGGATCGGCAGTGATAATATGCGAATCCCAGCTGATTCATTCCAAGTCCTACATCGTATTCGAAGAAAAGAGCCAGATATGGATTTGAAGCAACTTCGATATTTTATCGGAATTTGTGATGCAGGTAGTATCACAGGAGCCGCAAAGTTGTTAGGTGTTGCACAGCCTGCTCTCAGTAAGCTGTGAGAGGGATGGGGCGAAAGCCTCACCCTACTCCCACTGACGTAAGTTGAATTTGGTAGAAAAAGGGCCTTTGTCCGACTTATACTCCGGTACATTTCGTTTATTCGTCTCTGGAATACCATTCAGGCAGATACTTACAATCGTATGTTATTTGACTTTGGCGCGCAGTGTGCTGAATGCCCATACAACAGGCAACTGCCTTGTCAGAGCAAAATTACTTGTGCTGGATTTATGCTTGACAACCTGTTATCGCAAACGCCACAGTTTATTTTAAATTATAACTAGAACGATTGTTCTAATATAGAGTATAATTATTAATAGTTGTCCGAGATCGGGCCACACGTAGATCATCGCCAATTGCAAAACGGGAAAGGTAGTGAAATTGTGAGAGTGATTGATTACTTCGATAAAGGTGCTGAGATCGCCCCGGACCGCGTGGCTATCATTGCCGGCAGTTTGGAGTACAGCTATCAGCAGACACAAACTATAACGCACAATATTGCTTCAGGGATGTGGGCGAGTGGATTCGACCTCGGGCACCGGGTCGCGATCTATTCCAACAATGACGCACAAGCCTTCCTCTGTATGCTCGGACTGTGGCGTGCTGGTGGCGTATGGGTGCCGACCAATGTGCGCAATGCGCTGCAAAACAACATCGATTACTTCAACGATGTGGGTGTTCAATGGCTTTTTTATCACAGCGAATTTCAGGTTGATGCGGATAAACTACGCGAGGCCGTACCCACCTTGGAACATCTCTTTTGCCTGGATCGCGGCACCCCGGAGTACCCGGCGCTCGAGCAGCTTATTGAGCGAGGCATAGGCACTACAGTTCCGGACTGGGGTGATCCGTTCGGTAACCCCGAACAGATCATGGCCATGTGGCCCACTGGTGGAACCACTGGCCGATCCAAGGCGGTCATGATGAACAACTCCAGCTGGGGAACAACAACCGAAATCGTTGCGCAGCATTGGTTTTGCGATGATTTACCGCCAGTGTGCTTAATGGTTGCCCCAATTACGCATGCAGCAGGTGGTATCGCTGTAATGTTGACCAATCTTGGTACAACCAATGTCATCATGCGCGGTTTTGACGCGTTGGAGGTGATGCAAAATATAGAAAAGCACCGCGCAACACACCTGTTTTTGCCACCCACCGCATACTACGCGATGCTGGCCCATCCGCAGGTAAGAGATTTTGACTATTCCAGCCTACGCTATTTCCTGGTTTCCTCGGCCCCGGTGGCTGCCGACAAACTGAAGCAAGGTCTGGAGATATTTGGTCCGTGTTTGTGCCAGTCCTTTGGGCAGGCAGAATCACCCGTGATTCTGACCTGGAACGACCCGGTCACTATCGCTGCGGCCGGAGCCGGCATCCACCCGGAACGGCTACAAAGTTGTGGTAAAGAGACCTATCCGGTAAGGGTAGCGGTCATGGATGATGAGGGCAATTTAATGCCGCCAGGCGAACGGGGTGAAATAGTGGCAAGAGGATCCCTGGTCACACCCGGATACTATAACAATCCGGAAGCCACGGCTGAGATCCGAACCTCCGGCTGGCACCACACCGGTGACATTGGTTATAAGGACGAATATGGTTATTTCTATATCGTGGATCGTAAAAAGGACATGATCATTACTGGCGGTTTCAATGTCTATTCAGTGGAAGTGGAAGCAGCCGTGCTGGCGATGCCCGAAATCAGGGAATGTGCTGTAATTGGCGTGCCTGATGACAAATGGGGGGAAGCGGTCAAGGCAATCACAGTCTTGAAGGACGGAGAATCCCTCGATGAAGGACAAGTTGTTGCACACTGCAAGGACAAACTCGGAAGTTTCAAGGCGCCTAAGTCGGTCGAATTCTGGCCGGAGATACCGAAGACTCCCACTGGCAAAACTGACAAGAAAACGATTCGCGGCCGTTACTGGGCCGGCCAGGAACGTGGTGTGCACTAACCTGTTATCACTAGCGCCGTAGTGTCAGGCTGCCGGGTTAGGTAATCACTGGTCGGGCTGTTGCAAACAGCAACCAAACAACTGCTCCGAAAACACAAAGAGTGGCAGCGAGCGCAAAGGCCGATGCATAAGTTCCCGTAACATCAACCAGCCATCCGGTTGCTGTTACGCCAATGATGCCGGGTATGGTGGCGGCTGTGTTGGTGATACCAGCCAGAATACCGGAGTATTTTGGTGCGATCTCCAGCGCATTGGGTGCGAAACCGGAATAGGTGAAGGCTAGCAAACCCAGTGCTCCGCACATGTGAAGCATTGCTTCAGGTGCGGTATTGACATTTCTCGCCAGAACCAAAAATACCGCTGCTCCAATCAGACCGATTGTTTGCATTAACTTGCGTACGGCGGTTGCTGAAATACCCCCTTTTATCATTTTGTCCGCGATCCACCCAGCGACATTCATCATGACAAACATTGTCAGCCAAGGCGCCGCCGAGTAGATGCCCGCATTTGTGATACTCAATCCATGAGCATGGCGAAAGTAACTTGGCAGCCAGGCATTAACTTAAGTTATTGAATTTATTCACTTTATTCCCACTCAATAATTGCACAATTTGAAACCCTTATAGTGCATAGGTTTCAGGGGCAATAAAAAAAATGTGTAACTTATGTGTAACAAAATCTTCTACTTCTTTATCGGAACACAATCTGACGAACTTGATATGTGAGTATTCAGGCTTTTCAAATAGTTCTGTGTATCTTTTACGATTCATAGAGAATCGTTTAATTGTCCAAAGAATCATGGAATCAGTAGTGAAGAGATGTTTCCAAAGTGTCTCTTTGTTTCCATGCCATAGTTCTTCATTTCTTATACCTCTACGTAAACTTCTCTTTATTATTCTGTAGAAAACAATACGGAAAGGTAAGTCTAGATAAACTACCATTTGTACTCGCTTCCATTTAATAGAGGTAGTTCTGTTGTAGTTTCCGTCTAGTACCCATTCATCAGGAGACAAGACTTTCTCTAACTTAGGGAATAATTCCTCATCAGTTGATTCAGCCCAATTAGGCTTCCAAAATAATTCATCTAATTGTATGTAGGGAACATTAAGTCTTTCAGCTATGCGTTTACCAACAGTAGATTTTCCACTTCCACTTGTTCCTACAACATTAATTCTCATTCCCACTCAATGGTGGCTGGTGGCTTACTCGAAATATCATAGGTCACTCTTGATATCCCACTGATCTCGTTGATGATCCTGCCTGATACTCTTTCCAGAAATTCATAGGGTAGACGAGCCCAGCGCGCCGTCATGAAGTCGATGGTCTCAACGGCTCGAAGTGCAATCACGTATTCATATCGTCGGGCATCACCTACCACGCCAACCGATTTTACCGGCAGGAACACGGCGAACGCCTGGCTGACCTTGTCATAAAGATCAGCTGCTCTTAACTCCTCGATGTAGATATGATCGGCCTGACGCAGCAGATCTGCATATTCTTTTGTGACAGGGCCCAGTATGCGCACCCCGAGTCCCGGTCCCGGAAATGGATGACGGTGGACGATTTCATCCGACAAACCGAGTTCAAGCCCGATCTTGCGAACCTCATCTTTAAACAGCTCCCGCAACGGCTCGACGAGATCCAGCTTCATATAGTCCGGCAACCCCCCGACATTGTGATGGGACTTAATGACATGGGCTTTGCCATCCTTGTGTCCGGCGGATTCGATCACGTCAGGGTAGATCGTACCCTGTGCGAGGAAATGTACATCCTCAATCTTGTGTGACTCTTCCTCAAAAACGTCAATAAACATATTGCCAATAATCTTGCGTTTCTGCTCCGGCTCACTGACTTCATCCAGCGCCCTGAGGAATCGATCTTCGGCATCAACTGCGATGATATTAAGATCGAAAACGTTATCCGATCCTTCCCCCAACATCTCAATGACCTGCTGACCCTCATTCAGTCGGAGCATGCCATTGTCAACGAATACGCAGGTCAGCTGTTCACCGATTGCCCGCGAAAGCAAGGCAGCAACCACCGATGAGTCGACACCACCGGATAATCCCAGGATCACCTTTTTATCGCCTACCTGATGGCGAATCGAGGTAATCAGATCATCAACGATATTAGCGGGTGTCCACAGACATTCGCAGTGACAGATGCTCTTCAGGAAACGATCGAGAATGACCATCCCCTGCAGGGTGTTGTTAACTTCAGGGTGAAACTGCAGGCCGTAATAACCACGAGACTCGTCACACATTGCGGCAAATTCTGTGGTCTCGGTACTGGCAAGTCTCGTAAAACCGGGAGGCAGTTCAACGACCTTATCGCCATGGCTCATCCAGACATCAAGAAAACTGCAACCATCATTCTTTCCGTCTTCGATACCCCTTAGCAGTTCACCATCGGATGTAATATTGACTCTGGCGTATCCAAATTCCTGCTCATCAGAACCCTCAACATGACCACCCAGCTGCATCGCCATGGTCTGCATGCCATAACAGATTCCAAGAACCGGAATTTCCTTCTCAAAAATATGATCAGGTGCCCGAAATGTATCGTCTCTTGTGACCGATTCCGGACCACCGGAAAGAATCACGCCACTGGGATTAAAATCATCAACCAGTTCAGTGCTTACGTCATAGGGACGGATTTCACAATAGACCCCAACCTCTCGTACTCGACGAGCAATCAGCTGAGTGTACTGGGAGCCGAAATCAAGGATGAGGATTTTTTCGGCGTGAATATTGTGGTCGTTTAACTCAGGAGCACCAGAAGAAGAACGCGCTTCGGAATGAGTCATGGGTTTCAGCAGCCCTCAAAGGAACGCATTATACATATCCAACTTTTTTATGCGACAAGTAGTGAGCGCAGCTTTAAGAAATTCGGATTTGACGAACTGACCGCGATGGTTTTCTTCCCATCAAACCAGTTGCTATGATTCACTCATGCAAGCCTCGCCCTCCAATCGCGAAATTCTGTCGGTTTCTGACCTGACCAAGGCAGCCCGAAGACTGCTGGAGGGTGAATTTCCCACGGTGTTCGTCGAGGGAGAGATTTCGAACTTCTCGACACCCGCTTCCGGTCACTGGTATCTCACACTCAAGGACGACAAATCACAGCTTCGCTGTGCAATGTTCAAGAACCGTAACCGATTAATGAGATTTGTACCAAGAAATGGACTGCAGGTGATCGTCCGTGGGCGCATCAGTCTTTACGAAGCTCGCGGTGAGTTCCAGATGATTGCTGAATTTATGGAGGAAGCCGGCGACGGTGCCTTGCGACGGGCATTCGAGAAACTTAAAAGCCAGTTACAGGCCGAGGGCCTGTTTGATACAAAAAAGAAGAAAAACCTTCCCGGCCTGATACAACATCTGGCTATTGTGACTTCCCCCACCGGAGCTGCCGTGAGGGATGTGCTGCATGTTCTGAAGAGGCGTTTTCCAGCCATCCGGGTTTCAATCATCCCGGTTCAGGTACAGGGTGAAGAATCGACTCAACAGATCGTCGAGGCAATCGCGTTTGCCAATCGTTACGAGGTGCAGCCTTTTGACACCATCCTCTTAACTCGCGGCGGGGGTTCGCTCGAAGACCTCTGGTCATTCAACACAGAACCCGTCGCCCGAGCGATATTTGACAGCGACCTTCCCGTTGTCGCCGCTGTTGGACACGAAACCGACATCTCTATCGCAGATTTCGTTGCTGATATCATGGCACCTACGCCATCGGCTGCCGCTGAACTAATCAGCCCTGATTTACAAAGCTGGTTCGCTAACCTGTCTCAAATCGAACGAACTCTCACACGCCTGAATCAGCAGGTGCAACTGCAGCTCAGAGAAAGGCTGAAGCATCTGCAACGTCGAATGCGACACCCGGGCCGACGACTTCAGGACATGCATCAACGTCTTGATGACCTGGAAGCCAGGCTGCGAAACAGTTACCGCCACTATCTCGGCGGACTTGAATTTGACAGTCTGAGACTTCGCCTGCAGGTCGCGTGCAAACAAACACTCAACGATCACCAGGCTCATCTCCGCTTGCTCGAAAACAAGCTGGTCAGCCCCGGTATCAAAATCCACCAACAGGAACTCATTGTTCAGCAACTAGAGCAACGCTTTCTTCACCAGTCGGAACGAATTATTGCAAACTCAACCCACCGCTTGACTCAAACCGCGGATCGACTTGATGCTATCAGTCCGCTCCGGACCCTGGATCGAGGGTACGCCATCGTGACAAAAGATGACGAAGTAGTAAAAGCGGCCTCAGCCCTGAGCGCTGGTGACAAAGTCAGAACGCGGTTAAAACAGGGTGAATTCACCGCAGAGGTCACTGAGACAAAAGAAGACAATGATATTTAGAAGCCGTTTCTCAATATGATTCCAAGACTATTCATTTTTTTGTGCTGCCTGCTGACAAGCTGCCTTGTTTTTGGTCTCCCGGAAAATCTACCCGTACCAGGAGGTATTGCTATCGTTGAAATTGAGGATGCAGGGGCAAAAGTCATCTACCGGAACAGTCGGGTAATGACTCTGAGGGAGCAGGAACAGAGCTTTGCCATTGTGGGCATTCCTCTTTCTGCTGACCCGGGCACACACAAGCTGAAGGTTGGGAACAGGACCCGGGAATTCGTCGTACAACCCAAGCGCTACAGAGAACAACACCTGACCATTAAAAACGACCGCCAGGTAAACCCCTACCAGCAGGACCTCGAACGCATCGCCAACGAACGCGCTGAAATGGATGAGGTATTCACCAGCTTCGATGTTAACGTAGCTACATTCACTGAATTCCAGCTACCCGTTGACGGCCCTATTTCGAGTCCCTTCGGGTTAAAGCGATTTCTGAACGAACAGCCCCGAAGTCCTCACAGTGGTCTTGATATCGCTGTTGATGAAGGCGTTGCCATCAAGGCGACTGCGCCAGGTATTGTTGCTGTGACCGGCAACTACTTTTTTAACGGCAACACTGTACTAGTCGACCATGGACAGGGACTGATCAGCATGTACTGTCACATGAGCCGCATTGATGTCGCACTTGGCAACAAAGTTGATTCCGACGATATCCTGGGAGCCGTTGGTCAGACCGGCAGAGTGACAGGTCCGCACCTTCACTGGAGTGTTAGTTTGAACAATGTCCGGGTTGACCCCAATTTGTTTCTCGGATCGAGAGACTCTGACTGAAGATTATCGCAGGTGATGCTGCGGTTAAGTGAGGAGAACTCCGAGAATAGATGCCGGATCAAATCAGGCATATAAAGTGTGGTAGTTCAGCGTTTGTTCTTCTTGCTCTTCTTGGCTTTCTTGACATGACTCATCAACCGCCGCTTACGATTAACCTGCCGCTCGGTCAACTTATTCCTTCGCCCCTTAAATGGATTATCACTCGTTCTGAACTGCAGCCGAACCGGTGTTCCCTCAAGCCCCAGCGCATCGATAAATCGGTGCTCAAGAAATCGCCTGTAGGAATCCGGCACAGCATCTGTCTGATTGCCGTGAATGACGATGGTGGGTGGATTGTTTCCACCGATATGAGCATAGCGCAGTTTGATCCGTCGACCATGAACCAGTGGCGGCTGGTGCTCTCGAACCGCGCCTTCGAGTATATCGTTCAAAACCCTGGTCTGGATCTTGCGGGTAGCTGATTCATAAGACTTGTGAACTGACTTGTAGAGATTGCCAACGCCGGAGCCGTGTAATGCCGAGATATAATGGGTTGTCGCAAAATCAATGAATGACAGACGACGCTCAAGTTCCCGCTTTACATGGTTTTTCTGTTCCAGGTCCGTGCCATCCCATTTGTTGATCGCAAAGACAAGTGCGCGACCTGCATCGAGAATATGACTCAACAGATGCAGATCCTGATCCACAATCCCCTCCCGGGCATCGATCATCAGAATAACCACGTGTGCATTTGAGATCGCGTCAAGCGTCTTGATAATCGAGAACTTTTCTACGGTCTCTTTTATTTTCCCGCGCCGCCTGACACCCGCAGTATCGATAATCGTGTAGTGCCTGCCATCGCGTTCATAGGGGATATAAATACTGTCTCGTGTCGTACCTGCCTCATCAAAGACGATCACACGTTCTTCACCCAACAGCCGGTTAACCAGCGTCGACTTGCCCACGTTGGGACGCCCAACCACCGCAATCTTGATTCCGCTGTTTTCAGGTTCTTCTTCGGCTTCCGCAGCGAGAGCAGCCTTTACAACCTCATGCTCAGCAACGACATCGTTAATCAGATGCCTGACACCATTGCCATTAGTTGCAGAAATAAATAATGACTCACCAAAACCAAAGCCCGAGAACTCCCCTGCCAGGTAATCCGGATTCTGCCCATCAATTTTATTGGCGACCAGCAGCACGGATTTGCCCTGGGTACGCAGCAATTCAGCAATTGCTTCATCTGCCGAGGTCCTGCCAGCCTTGGCGTCAACAATAAAGAAAACAAGGTCCGCCTCATCAATGGCGAGTCGAGCCTGGTCAGCCATGGGACCGTCTATGCCATCATCATCACCACTCAGGCCACCCGTGTCGATGACGAGATAATCGAAGTCGCCCAGCGCGCCTTTGCCATATTGTCGGTCCCGGGTAAGACCGGAAAACGCTGCGACAATAGCATCACGGGTATGGGTGAGACGGTTAAATAGCGTGGATTTGCCTACGTTAGGCCGACCCACCAGTGCGACGACAGGAATCATTACCAGCTCGCATCTCTCAGCGAATTTCCAGCGCTGAAAGGCGCCCGCTGTTGCCCATGATGTAGATGCGCCGACCATCGACCACTGCCGGGCTGTTGATGCCTTTCTTGTCGATAACCCGCCGACCAACGAATCTCCCGTCTGACTGGGCGATCAGGTGCAGATAGCCTTCAAAATCTCCCACGGCCACATAACTGCCAACTGCAACCGGCGTTGTAATATCCCGATACAGTAGTGCATCTGTCTGCCAGACTTCGCGGCCGTTATCACCGTCAATGGCTTCAAGACCACTGTCTTCTCCAGCAAGATAGACATTGCCAAAACCGGATCCCAGTCCAACCGCACTCGAGGCCTCCTGTGCCCAGCGGATTCTGCCCCGTTGAGACAGATCCAGTGCAACCAGATTTCCCTGGTAGGACGCCGCATATAGCTGGGTTCCTTCGAGTACCATCAAGCCGTCAATATCCACCAATCGTTCCAGGTCGGACTTTCCCTTGGCTGCTGCGATCCGCCGATCAACTACCGCCAGACCACGTGATTTGTCGAGTGCTGAGATACGCCCGTTGGCAAACCCGACTACTACAAGATCACCAATAATCGGCGTACTGGTGCCACGCAGTGTCAGGCTGGGCACCGAAGTTGAATACAACCAGCGCCTTTCACCGTCGAGCGCATCAAAGCCTGCAACCTTGCCGTCAATGGTCTGTGCCACGACCATCTGGCCTGTTGCCTGCGGTGGCGCGAGCACTTCACTGGTGGTTCGTGACTTCCAGGCCAGCGTTCCATCACTTTGATTGAGCGCCACAACTTCACCCGCTGCAGATCCCACAAGAACAAGATCTTCGCCAACACCCACACCACCCGTAATGGTGTCTGTCGAATCAGAGAACGCAATCTTGCGTTCCTGTTTGGTGTATAAGCTTTCAATATTGATTTTCCATATTTCACGGCCGGAACCTGAGTCCATTGCTTTGACGGAGCCATCAGCCGCCGCTGCAAATACGCGGCTCCCGGAGAGACCAGGCACCAGTTTGATCGCCTTGTCTTCAGCACCCCGACCGACATTAACACTCCACAATCGGTCGAGCTGAATTTCTTCACTGATCGCCTGAAGGTCATTCGGAACGCGGGTTTCTTCTTCATCATCCCCAAACCAGTTGAAGATACTACAACCAGAGACAACCAGCGTCAGTGCTACCAGGCATACCAGGTTTCTAAACTGTCTCATCCCTCTTCCTCACCGTCCTGTTCAGGTTTATCCGCGGCGACAGTTGTTTTGGGCGCCGCCAGATCTTCCAGTTTCATTTGCGTCATCGGGTTCGCTGAGTCCTGTGCATTCACTGCCCTCTGGTACGCTGCCCGAGCTTCATCGTGTTTATCCTGAGCATAGAGAATGTCTCCCCGGAGCTCTTCATAGGAGCTCATATGCGCCCCAGGTTTCACCGAATCCAGCAGTGCAGTGGCTCCATCAGATTCACCCTGCCCGAATTTGACCCTGGCCAGACGCAGATTGACGATAACCTTAATCATTTCACTGGGATCATTAGCCAGAACCCACTGCAGCTCCTTCACCGCACCGTCAAGATCATCCTTCTCGACCGCGATCTTTGCCAGGTGCATGGCAGCGAAATGCGCATAGGTGCTGTCAGCATGATCCGTCTTCAACTGGTTTGCCAGGAAGTTGCCGGTTGAGAGATTCTTTTCACTCGGGGTTTCCAGTGGCTTAACACTCACAGCTGCGACAAGATCCTCGTAGATCGCTGAAGCCGCTTCAGCTGTTTCCCGGGTCTGTGTCTCCCAGGTGCGATATCCAAATACGACGGCCAGCACAACCACGATAGTCCCGATGAGCGAAGTCCCGTTTTCATTCAGCCACTCCTTCAGCGCTTCTACTTGTTCTTCTTCTGTTCGATCTGTTGCCACCCAAAAACTCCTTACGAAAAAAACTTCTTCAAATATTCATCGGCATCAGCACGACCGATTGTGACCTGATCACTGTCGTCACGCAGAGATTTAATGCTGACCTGGTGACTGGCAGCTTCATCTTCACCAATGATCAGCGCCAGTCTCGCACCAGACGCATCTGCCCTTTTCAACTGTGCTTTAAACTTACCATCGCCACAATGAACGATTGTCCTCAGCCCCGGGAAATCAGTTCGAACTGCTTCAGCCAGCAGCAGCGCCTGTTGACGAGCGGCATCACCAACCGAGGCTACATACACATCAGCATTCGAAGCGTGCTTAAAATTCTCCTCCAGCATTAACGCAATTCGATCAAGCCCGAGTGCAAATCCGACACCCGGGGTGGCCTTACCACCCACCTGCTCCACCAGACCATCGTATCGCCCGCCGGCACAAATAGTACCCTGAGCTCCGAGGACGCTTGTGGTCCATTCGAAGACGGTCTTGTTGTAGTAATCCAGACCGCGAACAATATACGGATTGACGACATAGGGAATAGCCATTTCATCCAGCAGGCCGCACAAGCCATCGTGGTGTTGCTTTGACTCGTCATCCAGAAAGTCGTTCAACAGGGGTGCATTCTGCAGCAACTGGCGAGTTTCAAGCACCTTGCTATCGAGGACCCGCAGTGGATTGGTCTCTAAGCGCCGCTGGCTGTCAGGGTCGAGTTTACTCTTTACCTTATTAAGATATTCAACCAGTGCTTCTCGATAATTCGCCCTAGACTGACTGGTACCCAGTGAACTCAGCTCCAATGTGACATTTGGATCAATGCCCAGCTTTTTCCAGAGTCTTGCCGACAACGACAGGACTTCTGCATCGATATCCCAGCCTGACATGCCGAAACACTCGATACCCAGTTGCTCAAACTGACGATATCTTCCTCTCTGCGGTCTCTCATAACGAAACATCGGACCGCTATACCAGAATCGCTGTACCTGGTTGAACAGCAATCCATGCTGCTGGCCGATTCGGACACACCCGGCTGTACCCTCCGGTCTCAGTGTGACACTTTCGCCATTGCGATCATCGAAGGTGTACATTTCCTTTTCGACGACATCGGTTTCCTCACCGACTGCCCGTTTAAACAGGTGTGTCGATTCGAGCAGCGGCATGCCGAGTTCCTGATAGCCATAACTCGCGAACACCTCCCTGGCCGCATCTTCGACATACCGAAATATCTCTTTCTGATCCGGCAGCAAATCCTGCATACCGCGCAGCGCTTGAATTTTCACGATATTCCCTGTGAGTTACTGCTGATGTTGGTTGAGTCTTGAGTTACAGCCGCCTGTTTATCAGCCACACGCTGACGAATCATTTCTTCCAGGTCATTCAGTATCCGATCGTTGGTTACCTTATGGTCTGGCTTGCCATCGGAGTAGATCAGGTTGCTTGGCGCGGCACCGGTGATGCCGATATCCGCTTCTTTGGCCTCTCCCGGGCCGTTAACAATACAGCCCATGATGGCAACGTCAAGTGGTGTGACAACATCCTCTACTCGACGCTCCAGTTCATTGATAGTCGCCACTACATCAAAATTCTGTCTCGAGCAACTCGGACAGGCAACAAAGTTGATTCCCCTGCTGCGAAGCCGCAGGCACTTGAGCAGATCGAAACCGACTTTAATCTCTTCAACCGGATCAGCAGCCAACGATATTCTGATGGTGTCACCAATGCCTTCCATCAGCAGGAGTCCCAGCCCGACTGCAGATTTTACTGTACCAGTACGCAGTCCACCGGCTTCTGTTATCCCAAGATGTAAAGGCTGATCAATCTGTTCTGCAATTGACCGGTAGGCCTCGATGGTCATAAAGACATCGGATGACTTCAAGCTAACCTTGAAGTTGTGAAAGTCTTCCCTGTTTAACAATTCAATGTTCTGCAACGCTGACTCCACCATCGCCGCGGCATTGGGTTCTTTGTACTTACGCAGCAGATCCTTGCCAAGTGAACCAGCATTGATGCCGATTCTGATGGGAATATTTTTGTCCTTCGCTGCACTGACCACTGCCTTGACGCGATCCGCTCGACCAATATTGCCTGGATTGATGCGCAGGCAATCGACTCCCAGCTCGGCGACCTTCAGCGCTATCTTATGATCAAAATGGATATCAGCAACCAACGGCACCCTGGTCTGCTGCCGGATACAGCCGAATGCCTCGGCCGCTTCCATACTAGGCACGGAGATACGCAGAATGTCTGCACCCGCATCTTCAAGACGCCTGATCTGTGCCATGGTTGCCTCGACGTCACAGGTTTCCGTATTTGTCATACTCTGGACGGATATCGGGGCATCACCACCAACCGCCACATCACCCACCATCACCTGGCGTGTCTTTCTCCGTTCGATTGTCGACTCTGCTCTCATCTGATTATTACCAACTACCTGCCAACGGTCACTTTTGCCGTCTGATCGCTCGCGGTCCAGGAGGCAAGATCAACGGACCTGCCGTTAAACTCCATGGTCACCGCGGGGGCTTTACCAAACAGAATTTCAAAAGGTGCATCGCCATAGACGCTGAGCTCGTCACCTGTTCGTCCCAGATCACCGTATATCAGGGCGCCATCGGCATCTTCAATCTCGAGCCAGCATTCGTCGCTGAATACAAATCTAAGCTGATCCAGACCTTCCGCATCGACGGTAATATAGTCGGTATCTCCAACTGTCTGTCGCTGGATGGAAATATCTTTCCCCAGCACACTTGCCTGCGGCAGTTCAGACAATTCTTCCAGTTGTGGTTGGATGTCAGAAGTCGGTTCATCATTTACAACCTCGTCTTCGGTCGACAAATCCGACTCCGTTTCTGCAGCCTCAGAATCGCTCAATACGACTGTCTCCGTTTCTGCGCCTTCCGATTCAGGCAAGAGGACTGATTCAGCGGAGCCAGTTGTGCCATCTTCTTCGTCAAAGGTAAGCGCATTCAGATCAGTTCGTTCGGGTAACTGGAATGGCCTCAGGGTCTCGGATTCCGTCTCTGCGGGACTTTCTTCAGGCATTGTAACAACAGGTATTGGTTCTGGCGTCGATGATGAGAGCAGCCAGACGGCAACAATCACAACGAGTAATCCGACAAGGCCAATAACACCCGTCTTAAACACCGGCCCGGTAAAGTTAATCGAACCCACTGACTCCTCAGTCACGCCACGAATTTCTGCCGAGGGAATGGGTACTTCATTACCTGCATCAAACTGTTGGACGACAAGGTCACCATCTAGTTTGACCAGTTTGGCGTAGGATCGAAGGTAGCCTTTGATGAATGCCTTTTGGGGAATCCGGTCAATCTGATCCTCATCAATCCAGCGAATAAACGACACGGTAATGTACAATGCGTTGGCCACATCGTCCTGACTCAGGCCCAGCGCTTCGCGGGCTGCACGCAACATTGATGAAGCTGTGACTGTCTCCTCTTCAGCTTCTGATTGTATGCTGGATTCTTTCATTGGCCTGTCGTCGACTTATATTGCTCGTACTGTTCTGATTTCGGGAAGACGTTGCGCAAGGTCAGTGAGCAACTGGCCTCTTCGTTTTCGTTATTAAATACCCGTGCTAGCCGGATGCAGATCCACAAGCTGCGGGCTGACTGTTGCGTTGCTGATTTGTGACGACGATAGAATTCCCGTGCCTCGACATAGTTGCGCTGCTTCAGCCTGATTTCTGCCAGCTCGATCAGTGAACGCAGCTGGGAGGGTTTCAACTGAATGCTCCTCATAAATGCCTGTTCGGCCTCGGTATCTTTATTCAGCTGCAGGTAGCTGACGCCCAGATTTTCAAAGACCTGGGATCTGTATTGATAAAACCGGTCTTCAGATGCACGTTGCAATTGATCAACGGCTTCTTTATATCGCTCCTCCTGATAGAGAAATGCACCGTAGTTGTTTCGGGCCTGAGAAAAACCCGGTGAGTATTTAATCGCCTTTTTGAAATGGGTTTCTGCCAGTTGTATCTCACCTTCGAGCTGAAACAGCAGTGCAATGGCGTTATTTGCTTCCGGTGACCTTGGGTCAAGATCGAGTGCCCTGGTGAGATTCTCTTTTGCACGGGCATATTCACCATTACTGATATAGCCCACGCCAAGGTCTATTAATGACTTCAGCTGTTTTTCTGGATCGGCTTCACGAACTGGGCCGGTCGTTTCCGTTATGCAACCGCTTAACATCACCAAGACACAAGTTAGAACGACAACAAGTTTCATTCAATTTGCTCCAATCGCAACATGGTACTTTTTGTTACGGGACTTCTTATGACCGTACTTTTCCTGTCGACGGGTTTTGTCTTCAACCTCACCCACTAACTGACCACAAGCCGCGTTGATGTCTTCACCGCGAGTCGTGCGAACAGTGACATTATATCCGGCTTTCATTAACCGATCCCGGAAAGCCTGGACCGCTAACGAACCGGGCCGCTTGTATCCTGAACCTGGAAACGGATTAAACGGTATCAGATTAATCTTACAGGGAAATCCCTGCAGCAGATGAGCAAGTTCCCCGGCCTGACTGAACTGATCGTTAATACCATCAAGCAACGTATACTCGACCGTGATAGTGCGTTTTTCGCCCAGATTCTCTGCATAACGCCGACAGGCGGTCAGCAACTCTTCAATGGGATATTTCCTGTTGATGGGAACCAGCTGATCACGCAATTCATTGTTGGGAGCGTGCAGGGAAATCGCCAGTGAGGCATCGGTCGTTTCTGACAACTTATAAATACCCGGTACCACGCCTGCCGTTGAAATAGTCACCTTGCGCTTTGAGATGCCGTAGCCCAGGTCATCCATCAGAATGTCAACCGCACTCGTGACATTGTCCAGATTGAGCAGAGGTTCGCCCATGCCCATCAGCACGACATTGGTGACCACGCGCTTGCGATCGGGATAGGCGCTCTCAAGGGCCTTTCGGGCGATACGAACCTGCGCGACAATTTCGCCCGCCGTCAGATTGTTGTTGAAGCCCTGCTTGCCGGTTGAACAGAAGCTGCAGTCGAGTGCACAACCCACCTGGGATGAGACGCACAAGGTACCGCGACCTTGTTCCGGAATAAAGACGGTTTCAAAGGCACTGCCAGACACTGATTTCATCAGCCACTTGACCGTACCATCTTTTGAGACACGTTCAGTGATTATCTCCGGTTCACGAATCTCTCCCATCTCATCCAGCTGACCGCGCAGTTTCTTGCTGATATCCAGCATCTGATGAAAATCGTCGAGATAACGATGATGGATCCACTTCATAATCTGAAGCGTGCGATAGGGTTTCTCGCCTAGCTCTGTGAGCAGCGAGCCAAATTGATCCTGGGTTACCCCGAGGAAATCTGTTTTGGCGAGATCTTCAGACACTGATCAGCGCTCGCAGATCTGCTCGTCTGAGAAGAAATAGGCAATCTCTCTTGCAGCGGATCCTGGCGCGTCTGAACCATGAACCGCATTGGCACCAATCGAGGCTGCATAGTCAGCCCGAATCGTCCCCGGTGATGCATCTTTTGGATTGGTGGCACCCATCAATTCACGATTCTGCATCACCGCATCCTCGCCTTCTAAAACCTGAACAACGACCGGCCCGGACGTCATATATTCAATCAGATCCTCGTAGAATGGCTTTCCCTCGTGCTCTGCATAAAAGCCCCCGGCTTCTTCCTTGCTGAGTCGTGCCATACGTGAGGCGACGACGCTCAAACCGGCTTTCTCAAATCGTGAAACGATTTCTCCAATGACGTTTTTTGCAACTGCGTCGGGTTTGATGATTGAAAAGGTTCTCTCAACCGCCATTACTACTTCTCCTAAAACTGTTAAGGCTATTGTCTGGCAGCCGGCAGGCCACCATTGAAAAATCAAAACCCGTTATTATACGCGGGTTTATGCAGGAAATTGACTGATAATTCCAACTAATGCGGATTCAAATGATAACTTTTTCAGGCTTTCGATTCTGCTATTCCAGTTCCTCTATCCAGGCTGCCTGAATTGCCTCGAGAACTTTCTCGCCCGAATGATTCGGATCATCGTCAAAACCGGGTAATTCCATCACCCAGCGGTGCAGGTCCGTGAACCGAATAGTGACTGCATCCACGTCCGGATAGGCCTCAACCAGTTCAATGGCAATATCATTTACATCGGTCCATCTGAGGCTCACGGGGTTCTCCTTCAGTGATTTTCTGAAACCTGGTTGATGGTGTACTTCGGAATTTCAATCACCAGATCGTCGTCGCCAATCTCGACCTGACAACTGAGGCGCGAGTCCGGTTCTAGTCCCCAGGCCTGGTCAAGGAGATCGTCTTCCAATTCATCAGGCTCCTCCAGCGAATCAAAACCCTCTCTGACAATCACATGACAGGTGGTGCAGGCGCAGGACATCTCACAGGCATGTTCGATATCAACGCCATTCGCAAGAGCCTGTTCGATTAGAATATCCCCGGGCTCAGCTTCAAACACCATACCTTCGGGACAACGCTCGGGATGAGGCAGAACGATAATCTGGGGCATCAGCCCTGGCCCTTATCAAACTCATTAATCTCATGACCAGCCAGTGCCAGTTTTACATTGGCATCCATCCGTCTTGCAGCAAATTCATCGGTCGCCAGACTCAGCGCCCTTGTCAGATCCTGTATGGCCACGCTATCAGCTCCATCAAGGACAGATTCGAGCTGATGAATACTCTTACCTATCTCATCTATCTCGTCAGGTGAAAGCAGATTCTCAGCATCGCTCTTGAGTGCTCCTCTGACAGCTTCGATGACTCGTACCGCATCAACTCGTGCTTCTGTTAGTGACCTTGCGTCAATATCCTCTCGCGCATGTTCGAATGATGCCTGCAGCATCGACGTGATTTCACCTTCATTGAGGCCATATGAAGGTTTGACTTCTACTTTCGCCTCAACCCCGGTACTTAATTCTGTGGCCGAGACAGACAGGAGACCGTCAGCATCCACCTGGAACAAGACACCGATCTTGGCAGCACCTGCGACCATCGGTGGAATCCCTCGTAGTTCAAACCTGGCCAGAGAGCGGCAGTCATCTACCAGTTCTCTCTCACCCTGTACGACATGAATCAGCATTGCGGTCTGACCATCTTTATAAGTCGTAAATTCCTGGGCTTTCGACACGGGGATGGTTGTATTTCTATCTATGATCTTTTCGGTCAGACCACCCATGGTCTCAAGACCCAGTGACAACGGCAGTACATCCAGCAGCAGCATCTCCTCATCGGGTTTGTTACCGACCAGTACATTGGCCTGAATTGCCGCACCGACGGCAACGACCCTATCCGGGTCAATACTGTCGAGGGGTCGCGAATCAAAATACTCTGCAACCGCATCGACCACCGCAGGAACCCGGGTCGAACCACCCACAAGCACCACATTGTTAACATCACCAACATCGACGCCAGCATCCCTGACCGCGCGACGACAGGCTTTGATAGATTTATCAACCAGGGGTGCAATCAGTTGATTAAACTCATTTTTTGACAATTCACCCTCAAATTGCAGATCTTCAAGGTCGATCTGAACGGCAACAGAGGCATTATCAGACAGCGATTCCTTGAAGCCCCTGGCTTCAAGCATCAAACCCCGGAACTGGGCCTGGCTGATCTGACTTTCATAACCAGCAGCCTCAATGATCCATTCTGCAATGGCACGATCAAAGTCATCACCACCCAGTGCTGAATCGCCACCGGTTGACAGAACTTCAAATACACCCCGGTTAAGGCGCAGCAGTGAAATGTCGAAGGTGCCACCCCCCAGGTCGTAGACGGCAATCACGCCCTCTTCACCCGAATCGAGACCATAGGCAACGGCCGCTGCGGTTGGTTCACTCAGCAGTCTCAGAACATTCAATTCAGCAATTGTTGCGGCGTCCTTGGTGGCCTGGCGCTGTGCGTCGTCAAAATAGGCTGGCACCGTGATGACAACACCGTCTATCTTACCCGCCAGTATTTTCTCGGCCCGATGGACCAGGGACTGCAGAATCGACGCTGATGCCTTGACCGGACTGACAGGTCCGCTAACAACATTGATAAGCGGCATGCCGCCATCGGTATCAATAAATTCATAGGGAACCTGGTCTCCCAGGGTACTCACGTCTTTGATACCACGGCCCATCAGTCTCTTGATGGACAGAAGTGTATTGGCAGGATCAGACTTCGCAGCTGCAAGCGCCTCCTCACCTACCACGTAGGATCCATCCTCCAGGTATCGGACGACGGAAGGCAGCAGATGTACGCCTCGGTCATCAGGCAGGGTCTGAACCACACCGGCACGGACGCTGGCGATCAGTGAATTGGTTGTGCCAAGGTCTATTCCCGCTGCTCTTTTGCGAGCGTGTGGATCAAGTGCCTGACCGGGTTCTGTAATCTGAAGTAGCGCCATATTTGTATCGTTAGTAGTCGAGTCGCTTTTCTTCCAGTCTGTCTGCCGCAACAATCAATCTGTTGATGAACTGCATTTTGTAAACCGCGTACTCCGCTTTTGCGATGTCGTTTGAGCAGGCCTTTGAAAACTCATCCTGAAGTCTCGACATCACATCCAGAACTTCCTGTTTGTAAGCCTCGAGTGTCGAGAGCCCGGCATCGCCCCGGGTTTCAATTTCTTCAAGCTCTTCACGCAATTCGATCTGCTCCATCAGGAATCCCGAATCAAGCGTCGGGTTATTTTCGATACTGATATCTTGCAACCTGAGTATGTAGATCGCCCTTGAAAGCGGCTCTTTCAGCGTATCAAAAGCTTCATTTATCTGCGTTGCCCACTGAACAGAGAGTCTCTTTTCCTGATCCGTTGCCGAGGCATACTTATCCGGGTGAACGCTCTGCTGCAATGCCCGATACCTGACCGACAGTTCTTCTTCGTCGATTCGATACTCAACAGGTAACTGAAATATTTCAAAAAAATTCTGATTGAAATCCACGGGGTTTTTACGGGGGAAAGAAGACGAAGCCGTCAAACAGTGAAACTCTCACCACAACCGCATTCATCCTTAACATTAGGATTCCTGAATTCAAATCCTTCGTTCAACCCCTTCTTGACGTAATCCATTTCGGTGCCATCGATATAGATGAGACTCTTTGGATCAACAAAAACATCGACCCCATGACTCTCGAACTTCAGATCTTCCTGCGCCGGTTCATCGACCGGCTCGAGCACATACATGAGTCCTGAGCAGCCGGTTGTTTTAACGGCCAGGCGAATGCCAACACCCTCACCCCTGCTTCCGAGATAATCATTGATATGACTGGCTGCGTTTTCTGTCAGGCTAATTCCCATTTGATACCCTTATTTAGCGACCGCTTCGGCGGTGTGATCCTGCTTGGCTTTAAAATCCTGGATCGCCGCCTTGATCGCATCTTCTGCCAGAACAGAACAGTGAATCTTGACGGGCG
>Ga0208638_1000296_pt1 | contig 39613 bp, 34 predicted proteins | sample ETNtaG_34_FD_185753 | JGI IMG/M metagenome (GOLD analysis project Ga0208638, IMG submission 185753) | Marine microbial and viral communities from oxygen minimum zone, Eastern Pacific Ocean - ETNP201306SV51 (SPAdes) (version 2) | ecosystem: Environmental > Aquatic > Marine > Oceanic ...
AGGAAAATGTCACCCATAAAACAGCGGTTGAAATCTTGCGGAATCGAATCTTTGGCAGTGCTGGAACGACGTCATAATACGGCTGCAATCCTAATCATAGTGCTGGTGGCTCTGGTGGTGGTCAGTATCACCCCTCAGAATGCTATCGGGAAGGAGGGCGGTACCAATGAGTATGACCAATGTGTTTGCCATGGTTCCAACCCCTCATCTGATGTGAAAGTCATTTTGGACCTGCCGGTTGGAGGCTATAACACTAGTGAAACCTACCTGATTGGTATTAGTTTCACTGGCGGCCCCGAGGAAAACCAAGATCCAGACACTGCACAGGGAGGCTTCTACCTCGATGTTGATTCTGGAACTCTAGCAGCCACTGGTTCTGATGTGACCGTAACGGCAGATGGAAAGGAAGCCAATCACACCGCAGCGGGGAACGGGAAGCGCAGCTGGAATCTGCAATGGACCGCCGGTAGCGCAGACTCCACGGTCTTCACCCTGCGAGTCAACTCAGTCAATGGCGATGGTCAACCCAATCTAGGAGATGAAGATAGATGGAACAAAATCACAGTCACATACAACAGCGATGGAACGACCGGCGTCAAGCTGGCCGAGAAAGGATGGGAAGCTCCCGAGTTTATGCTAGAAGGGGAGCTGGCAGTGGTGTTGCTCTGTCTGGCGGGAATCACAGGCTACACCATGCGCAAGGTCACCCGCGGCCGGAGGAGGGAGTAATTCATGGCTTCAGACAAGCTTGATGGTGCTCGCTGGTTCCGCGTTGCTCCCGAATCACGAACCTGGGAGCAGTTCTACCGCAACCGCTGGTCATACGATCGCACAGTCCGTACCAGTCACAGCGTTAATTGTTCAGGCTCCTGCTCATGGGAAGTTTTCGTCAAGGATGGGCTTATCTGCTGGGAACTGCAGAAAACCGACTGGCCCCAAATCAATGATGAAACGCCCAATTACGAACCGCGCGGTTGCCAGAGAGGTATCTCGGCCTCCTGGTATCCTTACTCACCTCTGCGCCCGAAGTACCCGTACGTCAGAGGAGTGCTGTGGGATTACTATCAAGAAGCGCGCAGCAATGGTCAGAACCCGGCGGCAGCCTGGGCTTCGATTGTTGACGACCCTGTAAAATCCGAGACATACAAGAATGCACGGGGCAAGGCAGGGTGGAAACGCGTCACTTGGGACGAGGCAGCTGAGCTCACCGCTGCGTCCCAGATTCATACTATCAAACGTTACGGCCCGGATCATCTCGCTGCTTTTTCACCGATTCCCGCAATGAGTATGGTTTCATTCATTGGAGGTCAGCGCTGGAACAATCTGATGGGGGGCGTGATGCTCTCATTCTACGAGTGGTACCACGACTTGCCACATATCATGCCAATGATGTGGGGGGACCAGACCGATGTAGCCGAGAGTGCCGACTGGTATCAGGGGACCTACTGGATAGTCATGGGCTCCAACTTGCCGATGACCAGGACTGCAGACGCCCACTTCGCTTCCGAACACAAGTACAATGGCGGCAAGATTACCAACCTCTCACCCGATTACTCGGATGTTACTAAGTTTGCCGATCTCTGGGTACAGATTAAGGAAGGGAGAGACGGTGCTTTCCTTAACGCTTGCATCCATGTGATTCTGAAGGAATACTATGTCGACCGGCAGTGTGAATACTTTCATGACTACGTTAAACGATACACCAATCTTCCTTTCTTGGTAGTGCTGGACAAAGAAGACAAAGTGTATCGTAACGGTCGGTTCCTGCGCGCCTCCGATATCAAAGCGTTTGTGGATGAGGAACACGGTGAATGGAAACCACTGCAGATGGATTCGAACGGTAAGTTGAAGATACCCACTGGTACCCTTGGCCACCGCTGGGAACAGGAAACCGAGGGGCGCTGGAACCTGACTCACCAGGATTCACTGACTGGCAAGGATTACGACCCAGTCCTGACACTGCTTGGAAGCAAAAAGGCCAAGGAAGTACAAGTAGCATTTTCTGACTTTACCAATACCTACGACGAACTGGGACAGACCGAGAACACGGGAAACCCAGCGATTGATCGCTATCGCGGAGTTCCTGCAGTGGAAGTCGAGACAGCCGAAGGGAAATTGCTTGTGACCACTGCTTTCGACCTGCTGCTGGGCCAGTTCGGCGTCAACCGTGAGCTCTCGGGCGACTACCCCGAAGACTACAATGATTCCAGCCAGCCCTTCACCCCTGCCTGGCAGGAACAGGAGACTGGCGTCAGTCGGGATTTAGCTATCCGAGTTGGGCGGGAGTGGGCAGATAACGCTGAAGCGACAAAGGGAAAATCACTCTTCATTACGGGTTCAGGCATCCTGCACTGGTACCACGGCGGTTCTCTCATCTATCGTGCTGAGGCGGTGATGGGGATTATCTGTGGTTGCCAAGGCAATAATGGCGGTGGTTTCGCCCACTATGTAGGGACCGAGAAGATTCGTAATTACGCAGCCATTGGAATGCTCGGCGGTGCAACAGACTGGTACCGCCCGCCACGGCATCAGAATTCTACCTCTTGGCAGTACTTCCACACCGACCAGTGGCGCTACGACGGAATGCCGCTCGATGCACTCTGGTCTCCTGGTGCGAAGTCACTGCCGAAGCATGGTCAGCACTCCGCCGACCTGAATCACTTGGCAGTGCGCAGCGGCTGGCTCCCGTTCTTCCCGCAGTTTGACAAGAAAAATCCACTTGATGTGTACAAAGAAGCTGTTGCAGATGGTTGCAAAACCGATGCGGAAATCACCTCTTGGGTTGCGAGACAGTTCAAAGACGGCAAGATGGACTTCGCTCTGACTGACGTTGATCACAAGGATAACCATCCCAAAGTACTCACCATCTGGCGTGGCAACCTCTTCGGCACCAGCACGCGTGGTCAGGAGTATGGCCAGCGATATCTGCTCGGAACGCATGACAATGTGCTCGGTGGAGAACGCTCCAAGGAGATGGTGGAGGAAATAAAGTGGCATGACCAAGTTGATGCCGGCAAGCTGGATTTGGTGGTAAATTTCAACCTGCGCATGGATTCTTCGGCCAACTATGCTGACATTGTCCTGCCGACCGCCCACTGGTATGAGAAACATGACTTGACCTGCAGCGACCTGCACTCCTTCCTGCATCCTTTCAATCCGGCGCATGATCCACCGTGGGAGTGTAAAACTGACTGGGAAGGGTTCAAAGTACTGGCAAAGAAGTTCAGTGAACTGGCGGCTGACGAATTCGAAGGACCTGTGAAAGAGGTGGTGATGACCGCGCTCCAGACAGATACACCTGATGAGATGGCACAGCCGCTAGGTAGAGTACACGACTGGCGTGCAGGCGAATGCGAACCGGTTCCAGGCAAGACCTTCCCCAATGTGAAGGTGGTTGAGCGTGATTACGCGCAGCTCTATGACCGGCTTACCACGATGGGACCGCTCAACTGCCAGCCCGGTGGCTATGGTGCCAAGGGCATCGACTGGGACCTGAGTGGAGTTTACGAAGAACTCAAAGATAATCGTCAGGTTGGTACCAAAGATGGCCGCCCTGACATAACCAGCGCCCAGCAGGTCTCCGAGGCCATCCTGCGCATCTCGCCCGAGTCCGATGGTGAGGTCTCCTACCAAATATTCAAGAATCTCGAGAAGCGAGTTGGGCTGCCATTGGCCGATATGGTGGAGCATGAGCGAGAGATTGCTCACTCCTACGTCGATCTCTCCTCGCAGCCGCGTCGCACACTAACATCACCACACTGGTCGGCCATTGAGTCCGCAGGCCGTACATACGGGCCGTGGACCATGAACGTCGAGAAACTGAAGCCGTGGCACACATTGACCGGCCGACAGGAAATCTACTTCGACCACGAAGGCTACGTTGACTTGGGTGAGGCACTCCCGACGTACAAGCCACCGATTGACACGGTCGCCATCGGCGATCTGCAGATGGACGAATTAAAGGATAGCAACGCCAAACTGTTACGCTTTCTCACCCCGCACGGCAAATGGCAGATTCACAGTAATTTCCGCGACACTTGGCAGATGACCAATGTCTTCCGGGGAGGCCCACTTGGTTGGCTTAACAACGAAGATGCCACCGAGATAGGTGTCGAAGACAACGACTGGATTGAGATTTTCACCAACAACGGTATTCAGGTCGCCCGAGCAGTCGTCAGCCACACTGTTTCCCGGGGCATTTGCATTGTTTACCACCAGAATGAGCGACATATCAATGTTCCATTCTCACCACTCGCCAAGAAACGGGGCGCTACCGATCTGCGTGGAGGCGGCAATAACGCTCCGACGCGGGTGATGATGAACCCGGCCACTATGATTGGGGGCTACGCCCAGTTCACTTACTTCATCAACTACTGGGGCACCAGCCCTTCGGAGCGTGATATGGGAGTGTTGGTGCGCAAGATGCCACTGACCGCAGAAGGCAAGCCAGTCTATCAGGAAAGTGAGCTTTTCAAACTCCCCACGGAGGCAGACTCATGAAGATCATGAAGCAGATGGGGATGATTTTCAATATGGACAAGTGTCTGGGGTGCAACACCTGTACTGTCGCCTGCAAGAATATCTGGACCAATCGTGAAGGAGCCAAATACATGTTCTGGAACAACGTTGAGACGAAACCTGGTATTGGTTACCCCAAAGAGTGGGAGAATCAGGAAGAGTATGGCGGCGGCTGGGAACTCACCGGTAAGAAAAACAAACCTCTGAAACTGAAATTGCATGGTAAGGGAAAGGCACTTTTCAACCTATTCTACAATCCTCGTCAACCGGAGATGGGCGACTATGTCAACCGTGATGGTACCTACACTTTCACCTATGAGGATCTGCACAGTCCTAAACTGCACAAGCAGCAGCCTGTGGCGCGCCCCAAGTCAGAAGTGACTGGCGAGGAGGATATTCCCATTGAATGGGGAGTTAATTGGGAGGACAATGCCGCTGGGGCTCACGTGACCGGTCAGTGGGATTACAATTTCTCCGACATGAGTGAAGAGGCTCACAAGGCCATGCTTCAGTACCAGGACTCCTTTATGATCTATCTGCCACGCATTTGCAATCACTGTGCCAATCCTGCCTGTGTTGGAGCCTGCCCTAGCGCGGCAGCATACAAGCGTGAGGAAGATGGCGTGGTACTCATTGACCAGACCCGTTGTCGGGGCTGGCGCTATTGCGTTTCGGCATGCCCTTACAAGAAGGCCTACTACAACTGGCGCTCGGGGAAGATGGAGAAATGTATTCTCTGTTACCCTCGACTTGAATCTGGGCAACCACCTGCGTGTTTCCATTCCTGTCCAGGGCGGATTCGCTACATGGGCCCCCTGCTTATAAATCGCGACAGAGTGATCGAAGTCGCTACAGCACCTGAGGCAGACTTAGTGGAATTGCACCGCGAAATTATACTTGACCCCCACGATCCAGAGGTCATCGCAGCAGCAAAGGAACAGGACATTTCAGAATCGTGGCTTGATGCTGCCCAGCGTTCTCCGGTTTACAAGATGTTCAAGGAGTGGAAGATTGCTATGCCACTGCATCCAGAATTCCGTACTGTCCCGTCGCTATTCTATGTTCCGCCCGAGAGCCCCGTGGCGTCGTCATTGGACAAGGGAACTCGGCGTTCAGCAACAGGTGGTAAAACAGTCCTTCCTAACTTAGAGGAATTCCGGGTGCCAATCAAGTACCTCTCCCGATTGCTAGCAGCTGGCAATGAACAGCAGGTTGAACAAGCGCTCCAGCGACAGCTTGCCCTGCGCCGCTACCGCCGCTCACAGCGGGTAGAAGGCAAACCGGACATCGAAGTACTGGCACAAGTGGGTCTGACTGCCGACCAGGCCGATCAGATGCACAGACTCCTATCGCTTGCTTTCCTCAACGAGCGCTTTGTGGTTCCTACTACTCGGCGTGAAGAGACTGGCAGCAGCCCGCATGTTGAGCGCGGTTTCGTCGGTTTCCATGAAATGTCTCCGTTATCTCCTATGTCACGACGCGAAGAATGGCATCTCGACCACCACCGTAAGGATAAGGTGGAACCATGAGCATACCCTTGGCAGTCCGAGAGGCAGAATCTGAGTCAACCGTAAATCCGACTCTGGAGACAGTTTACCGTCTTATCTCGGATCTTTTCAGCCATCCTGAAACCCTTGACCGTTCGACTGTAGAGACTACAGCTGCCAAAGCGTGCGCAGCGCTACGTGAGGAAAATAGCCTTGCGGCAGCGGAAGCATTGGAACAATTTCTAACAGAGATTTGGGAAATCTCTCCTGACGTGTATCTGGCGACCCTCGAACTCACTCCTGCCAGTCCACTCTACATGGGCCACTATGCCTTCGACACGCCTGCAAGTTGCGCCGGCTTGGGATTTTCAGAGCGCAATGGCTACATGATTGAGTTGATTAACCTCTACCGTCACTTCGGTTTTGCCGTGGATCACGGTGAGCTGCCAGACTTCCTGCCTGCAATGGTGGAATTTCTCTGGCTCAGCTTGGACCGACCAGAAGAATTGCGCCAGAAATTCATAAGCGAATACCTGCTCCCCTACCTGCCATCACTCATGGAGTCCCTACAGAAAACCGAGAGCCCTTACCTACACTTGGTGAAGGCGCTTGAACTGACAGCCAAAGCAGACATGGCATGCCTCTCGATAGGAGGCGACTAAAATGGCTGCTTTCTGGTCAATCTGGACAGATTTCTGGTTCGGCGTATTTCCATATCTGGCACTGGGTCTGTTTCTGGGCCTTCCGATTTACCGGGCCTACCGGGGACAGCTGATATATCCGCTCAGAGAACAGTGGACTGCACGGGGCGACTTCGAATGGACCCCTCGACCCAGTGGATTCTTCGGACGCCGCTGGATGGGGGCCGCCAGCATGGCCTTCCACTGGGGCGTCATTACTCTCTTCGTTAGCCACCTGCTGGGGTTGATTGGGGGCTATTACGGTTACACCAACTGGATTGAGGCATTTCATTGGCTGGGACTGGCGGCAGGTCTGCTATTCGTCTATGGCCTTTCTATTGCCTTGATTCGAAGGATAAAGATCCCCGAGATGCGGGCTATGTCAAAGAATGAGGACTACATAATCCTGATATGGTTACTCTCCATTGCTCTGTCAGCACTATATCTGGTAATAGTCGATCGCTTTTTCGGAGCCTCAATGGACGTGGCACCGTGGGTAATCAGCCTTGTTAAGTTCTCTCCTGATGTGGCGCTGGTGGCCAGCAGCTCGCCAATTACACAGTTGCACCTTGGATTAGCTCTTGGTTTCTTCGCCTACTTCCCGTTTACCAAGATGGTCCATATGTGGAGCTACCCTTTCGGCTATATAACGAGACCCTACATCGCCATCCGGCAGTACATGCGCTGGGCACGGTGACGCCGCCTTGACTGGCAGCATTGAGGACGACGACAAAACGTTTGAAGAACTTTACGAAGGGGCAGAAGCGACCTCTCAGCGGGCGACCCGGGTGCTAATCCTCAATACATTTGCCTTCACGATTAATTTCGCCTGCTGGATGATGTACGGCGTGCTCATCACCCACCTCACCTTTGTAAACCAGCTTTACGACTGGGATCAGTCCGAGATTGGTTGGCTTATTGGCATTCCTGTGCTTACTGGAGCCTTGCTGCGATTACCAGTAGGTGGGCTTACTGACATGTACGGCGGTCGTAAGGTCTTCACAGGAGTAATGCTGGTTTCAGCCATCCCCATGTACCTCGTGAGTATGGCTAACAGCTTCTGGGGATTCTTCTTGGCCGGACTGGGCTTTGGAATCTGTGGAGCTTCATTTGCAGCAGGCATCGCCTACACCTCGATCTGGTTCCGCAAGGACAAGCAAGGCACTGCCCTCGGAATATTCGGAGCCGGCAATGCCGGAGCGGCGCTGACTGCCATCTGCGCTCCGAGGCTACTCGCCCATTTTACCAACGATGGTGCCAATCCAGACGGATGGCAGTCTCTGCCTCAACTGTATGCCGGGATGCTGGTCGTGACGGCAGTCCTCTTCTGGTTCTTCACTTACGAACGCAAAGTTAGAGGAGGGGAGGAGATTGCGATAAGGAAACGTCTGGAACCTCTTCGGGATGTGCGGGTCTGGCGGTTCGGACTCTACTACTTCCTCGTGTTCGGTGGTTTCGTCGCTCTCGCCCAGTGGCTAATCCCCTATTACGTCAATGTCTACACCGTCAGTGTAGCGACAGCAGGCATACTGACTGCAATATTCAGCTTCCCTTCCGGAGTTATCCGCGCCCTAGGAGGCTGGATGTCGGACTATTGGGGTGCTCGCACCGTAATGTACTGGATTCTCGGCGCATGTCTCCTTTCCTCAGTCTTGCTGCTTCCGCCTCGAATGGATGTCACCTCGCCGGGTGAGGGAGTTACTGCGCTTTCTGATGGCACGGTCATCAATGTGGACGAAATCAACCACACAATAATCGTCGAGGAGGCGAATGGGGTTAATCGCACCTACGAATATGATGGTGCGACCGAGGCAGAGTTAAAGAAACTGGAAGAGGGGTTTGGCAATGAGCTCCACATCCTTCCAGTTGTCAGCAGCTGGCAAGAGCCAATAGTCGAGATTGGCGATGAAATTGAACGGAAGGAATTGCTCGCCAAAGGAATCACATATATCGTTTTCCAAGCAAATGTCTGGATTTTCACCTTCTGGGTGTTCGTCCTCGGTATTGCGATGGGGATTGGCAAGGCTGCAGTGTACAAACACATCCCGGTCTACTACCCAAGGGATATTGGCGTGGTTGGAGGCCTGGTCGGCGTACTCGGTGGATTGGGTGGTTTCGTATGCCCTGTCATCTTCGGCTACCTGCTGGAGTGGACCGGGCTGTGGACCACCACCTGGGCCTTCTTCGTTTTCATCTCAGCCGCGTGTCTGTTCTGGATGCATCGCATCGTGCAGCGCATGACGCATGCCCACGCTCCAAACATTACACGACTGATTGAGGATCCAGGGGCATCGTTCATTCCATCGATTAATATTCGCTGCCCACACGATGAGGCCAATGCCGAAGTACATTTGCGCGTTGTTACCGGTGACCCAGCCGTACTCCAGGTGTCATGGTGTTCTAACTGGGTCGATGATAAATGTCCTAATCACTGCAGTTCACAATGCTTGGTAGAGACAGAAATGTGATAAGTATGACAGAAGAAGATGAATCGAATAAGGAAATGGCTAAAACACCTGCTGTAGAATCCAAAGACCCCGGTACAGGAGTACAGTTCAATTACTGGGACCCGGAGGATGAAAAATTCTGGAAGGAGTCGGGCAAGCAATTGGCGAACCGCAATCTGTGGATATCTATTCCCAACCTGTTTTTGGGATTCGCGATATGGATGGTTTGGAGTGTGATTGTCACGAAGATTCAGGGCATCCATGATGCTAACGCTGATATCTATTCATTCAGTGGTTGGGGGGGCCTGGCTGGGGATGAATACAAGGCTCTGCTGTACATACTTCCAGGTGTGGCAGGGCTTGCTGGTGCGACCTTCCGCATCACTAATTCATTCATGATTGAAATCTCTGGTGGTCGTAATGTCATCGCTGCCACAACACTGTTACTGCTGCTGCCGATGGCTGGAGCAGGCATCGCTCTGAAGGACCCCGATGTCTCATTCACGGTACTGATCATTTACGCATTGATGTCGGGAGTGGGAGGTGGGGCATTCGCCTCCTCGATGTCTAACATCTCCTTCTTTTATCCGCGCAAGATGCAGGGCCTTTCACTCGGCCTTAATGCCGGACTTGGAAATCTAGGAGTCAGCGCGATGCAGTTCTCAGTCCCAATTGTGATGGGATTTGCTCTGTTCGGAATGTCAGGTTCTACAATCGGTGGCTACTATGTGGCCAATGCAGCTCTGCTGTGGGTACCGTTCTGTGCCTTCTTCATGGTTGCTGCATGGCTTTGGATGAACAACATGCCAGAGCATGATGTAGCAAATACGGCAAACTCGCTGAAGAAATATTTCTGGCTTGAAGCGATTGGTTACATTGCTGCAGGAATCGTCGTCGCTGGATTCGTTGCCACCCGTGACAGTTCTATTTTTGATTCACCTTTAATGGGCATTGTTCGCATCTTCATAATGGTCGTGATAGCGGTGGCCGTCACTCTCGCCTTGATGCGATATGCTACACCGGGTCAGGTGAAGGAGAGTCTGTTAGACCAATGGAAGATATTTGGTAAAAAACATAATTGGTTGATGACCTGGCTCTACATCATGACCTTCGGATCGTTCATCGGCTTCTCCGCTGTCTTTCCCAAGCTCATTCTCGACGTATTCGGGTACTTGCCGGATGGCACAGACAACCCCTGGTACGACAACCAAGCATTGACTTACAGTTTCCTCGGACCGATGGTTGGTGCGGCATTACGTCCACCAGGTGGTTGGATGGCCGACAAGTGGGGTGGCGCTAGAGTAACTCACTGGGCAACTGTGGTGATGGTTATTGCTACAATTGGAGTCGGTTTGATCATTGTCGAGGCACAGGCATCTGAGACCCCACAGCATTACTTTGTCTCATTTATGGCTTTGTTCATGATTCTGTTCACCACCACCGGCATCGGGAATGGCTCGACGTTCCGAATGATAGCCATCATATTCCCACGTAAACAGGCAGGCCCTGTTCTCGGTTGGACATCTTCTATCGCCGCATATGGGGCATTCATCATCCCGTCTGTATTCGCAGTCTCAATCGCCGCCAAAGTGCCTGAGTATGCAATGTATGGCTTTGCCGCTTACTATGTCTCCTGTCTCGGAGTCAACTGGTGGTACTATGCTCGTAAAGATGCTGAGATGCCCTGCTGACAACAGTTCAGGACCTCCTATTATCCTACCACCTGGAAGAGTGATATCTCTTATTTACTGACCGACGACCAGTTATTAAACTCCGACCCACCACCCGACCACTTCCGAAAGCGTTCCAGATCGGCAAGCGTATTGAGGTTCAGCGCCACTTCGCGCCGCTCTACGAGCGTATGCGGTAGCTCGCTGAGCAGCCGCTGCGTGCGGCGTTCTCCCTGCGCCAGCAGCCGCTCCGCCGCTGCCAGTGCCGCTTCGCGCCAGTAGACCGCCACCAGCGGTTGCGGCTGCTTCCACGTCGCTACCGCCGCGTCGCCGTCATCGGCGACGCGGCGCAATGCACGGTAGGTGGCGGGTGCCAGCAGCGGCAGGTCGCACGGCGCGACCGCCACCAGTTTGCCGCGTACCGCCGCCAGTCCCGCCGCCAGCCCGACCAGCGGCCCGCCGTGCGGGACCGGATCACCCACCCAGTCGCATCCCGCGGGCGCCCAGTCGGGACGCTCGCCCGGCGGCCCTACGACCGTCACCCGCTGCACCACCTGCGCCAGCACTGCGGCGGTGCGGGCGGCGAGGGATTCTCCCTCGATTTCGAGCGACTGTTTGAGCTGCCCCAACCGGCTGCTTTGCCCGCCCGCTACCATCAACGCGGAGTCCATCAGCCCCCGATACGGAACATCTCGACCTTGTGCGACCGCTTGCCTTTGGACAGCAGTGCGCGCTCTTCCGAGTAGCGGTCGCTGCGTGCGCGCCAGATAGAGGCGAGCCACACGCGCAATTCGTCATCGCTAGCACCCGCCTTCAGCGGTGCGCGTAAATCGTGGCCGTGGCTGGCAAAGAGACAGGTGTAGAGCTGCCCGTCGGGCCCCATGCGTATCCGGTCGCAATCGTGGCAGAAGGGGCGCGTGACCGAGGTAATTACACCGATTTCACCCTCGCCATCTACGTAGCGGTAGCGTCGCGCCACCTCGCCAGACCGGTCAGGTGCGACTGGCGTTAGCTCCATCTCGGCATCAATCATGGCGATAATTTCATCGGCGGGCACGACCTGGTCGGGGCTCCAGCGGTTGATGTTGCCCACATCCATATACTCGATGAAGCGCACGGTATGGGGCGTTCCCAGGAAATGGCGCGCCAAATCCACTACGGAACTGTCGTTAACGCCGCGAATTACCACGCAGTTGAGCTTGAGCGGCCCGAAGCCGGCGCGCTCGGCCGCTGCGATGCCGGCAAGCACTCGCTCGACGCTCAGGTCACGGCCGTTCAATCGCTGGTAAACCTGTTCATCGAGGGAATCGAGGCTGATATTGAGCCGCTGTAATCCTGCGTGTCGCAGCTTTTCAGCCTGTGTCGCCAGCAGGTAGCCATTAGTGGTGAGCGCCAGGTCATCGAGCCCCGGAATCGCCGCGAGCATCTGCACCAGCCGGTCGAGGTCAGTGCGCAACAGCGGCTCACCACCAGTTAATCGCACCCGCGAGACGCCCAGTTCCACCAGCAGCCGCACCACCCGCGCCAGCTGTTCGTAGCTCATCAGCTCTTCGCGCGCGACGAAACAGGGCTCCGGCCCGTCGGCAGGCATACAGTAGAGACAACGAAAGTTACAGCGGTCGGTGACCGAGAACCGCAGCTGGGTGAGGGGGCGGCCGTGGAGGTCACGCACCGGTCGCATAGCCGACTGAGCAGAGTTCATACCAATTCGCCAGCAGGCCAGCCAGCGCTTTAAAGATAGGAGGTTGTGCGCGGTTACGTTGCTAACTTGCATAGATAGCGTCTATACGATACATCGCTCAAACACATTTCGGCGAACTATGCACCTCACCACACACCGATTGAAGTCTCGCAGAATCGCGTCGTGGGCTATACTGAAACGGCCCCGCATCACAGCCTCTCCCTCTCTTTGGAGAATCAAGGCTAGCCTTCAGGTAAAATTCAGTTCTCTGTGCTATAACTGAGTTCCACTCATGTTTGCAGTCTCCACAAACCCACCATGCAAGTTTACTGGAACGGGGGAAGACCATTGATGGTTCTAAATCTCCATTCTTGGTTGGGTGCCATTCTTTAGATACTTGTGGGCACATCTCCAATAATGAATTACCAGTCTCTGGTATTGACCTCTTTTCAGCACTTATCTTGTGGCCACAATCTCTGCAACGTTTTGAGTTCCCCAAGGTCCTGTTAGTTATTTGTGCTTTCCAATCATCTCCACAATCTGGGCAAAGCCACCACACTTTCTTGTTTGAGGAATAAGTAAAATCCTTGGGTGTTTTGTCCTCGTTCCTAGTAGGGTGCCACTGCTTTGCTACTTCAGGATAGCGAGTTTCTAAACAATTAGTTATTGATAATGCTCTTCCAGAACAGAAAGGGCAACCTGCGCCTCGCCCTGTCCTGCTCCAAACGGCAGCTTCCCATTTGTGGTCTGGGCCTTTGTCACATACCCATTTTAATTTCTTATTGGTGCCTGCAGTAATTGTTTGAACGTCTAAGTCAGAATGGGTATCTTCGTCAATCTGTTCCACGAGTTCTGGGAAATCAGCTAATGTCTTGCCAACAGTAGATACTTTCACAGCTCTAACTAACCTATTTCCTTAATGTAATTTTACCCACCCCTTTTTGGACCCCTCTCTATTTTGCCATTATGAGCTCAAATCGACGTGAAAGCACAAGCACACGTCGTCGAAAGGAATCATGGCGCCAGGGGAGGGATTTGAACCCCCGCGGGATTTCTCCCAGTGGCTTTCGAGGCCACCGCAATACCGGGCTATGCGACCCTGGCTACCGATAAGTCCAGAAATGTTGGGTCTTAATATTCACGGTAAGTATTTTCCCCTCACCTCTCATGAACAAAAATGAAGTGGCAAGTGACGATTGATGACGAGGTCAAGGATGTCGAATTGCCCAAAGGTAGCACTTCCAATGATCTGGTCAGGCATCTGGACCTGCATCCAGATGGATTATTGGTTGTGACCGATGAAGAAACGATGAAACCGGTGCCCCTGGTATCTAAACTTCCTGATAAACCGCTCCGGATTATCCTCGTTGCATCGGGCGGTTGAAGACTAACCATATTATTTATTAGTGAGGAGTATCGCACCCAAGGAGAATAGTCTAAGTCAGAATGGCCAAGAAGAAATCTACTAAGGGGAGTAAAAAGGAAAAAGCCCCAAAGAAAAAAGAGAAGATTGACAAAGAAGAGAAGGTGCTCGAAACTGATTCTGATGATGAATCTAAAGGGAGGATCATTGTATCTCAAAGAGAACGTGATGAGATAGATGCAGTAGTAGATACTTTCTGGGCTTTCGTGGACGCGACCAAGAAGGCTCCCAAGATCCTATTATTCGTTGGAATCTTCCTGACGATTATGGGGGCGAGCTTTGCGGGCTGGCCTCAAGATGCCTTCGATCTGGAGATTGAAGGGAAGACAGGGGTGTGGGTACTGATTACTAAGAATGACTACGAACTGGCTAAGGATACTAATGGAGATTATTCGAATTTTGAACCCGGTGACTCGGTCTGGATTGAAGGTGAGTTGAATGAAATCCAATATTATGGTGATATCGAAGCTCGGTTGTTTCCTGAGCTAGGCACTTATCCAGAACCTGCTGTAGCTCCCGGCGATAAGGGGCTGGTGATTGCAAAAGGTGAATTTGGACCTCTCTTTTCGCCATTTGGTACTGATTCGAACGATGCTGTAATCAATTACGCAAACGGGGAGAATATAAGGCCGGAAGACACGAATAAAAAGGAATTTTCGGATGCCGTGCTCAATTCTGCTCTGTTTAATGATGTGGTATTCAGGGACGTTATATTCTCGAATCTTACTTTGAATGATACGTTCTTTGTGGACTGTACTTTTGACAGAGTGACTTTTTACAACATCGATTTTAACAGAACCGTATTTTCGAACAGCTCGTTCAATACTGTCTTTTTCAACAATGTCAGCGTTAAGAATAGTAAATTCGATAACGACGATTTCATTCATTTATGGGTCAAGGATTCTGAATTTGACAATACTATATTTGACAAGACAGATATCTATGGGTCAAAATGGTCCTACACCTCTCTGGAGAATGGTAAATATCAAAGAGGGAATCTGAATGTTGTCATCTTTCGCACTCTTACAGTCGCTAATTTTGCACTGAATGATGCGCACATCAAGAACGTCCTAGATGTCCCGAACAGCGCTACTTTTGATTTTACTTACATGACTGTTGGAAAGACCGAAATCAGGGTCGATGAAGACATCGAAGGTGATTATCCCCTGGGTCAGAACATGCTCGTCTCTGCAGTGGTCGGCGAAGATGGAATCGGGGCAGGTATAGAAGGAGAGGATGGCGAATGGGTTGGAGACATCTCTGGTGAAGGATTCAGCAGGGAGGGGTCCGAAATCAAGGAGAATCTCAGCTACGAGTATATGGTAGCCCAGAATCCTGAGGGGGCCTATGGTTACCTGATTACCAACCTTCTGAGAATGGATAATAGTGGTGTTGATACTACTTTCTGGTACACTATCTTCTTCAATATGATTACATTCGCTGGATTGGTCGTAATCGTCTATGCCATAGGTACGCTCAGCGCGATTTTCTCACTTTTGAAATTCTTCTCGCCTTTCCTTATGACTGTTGGCTATTTTGTCCTATTATGGGCGATCATGACTGAAAGGGGATTCCTGGACCTTTCGAAATTGATGTTTCTCTATTTTATTCCACCCTTGGGTAAGGAATCTATAATTCCAATAGGAATCGCTCAAGGTATTCCTTGGATGGTCTTGGCCTTTAGTATCGCATTTGTGGATGTTGTTGTCTGTCTGTTCTTAATATGGAACTTTGACCTTGCGAAGAAATTACCTTTCATCGGTAGTGGTATCAAGAGAGTACAGCTCAAAGGTGCATCTATACTGGAGAGCATGCCGTGGGTCGAAAGACTGACCTTCTTTGGAATTGTGATATTCGTTATGATTCCGTTTCAGGGTTCAGGAGCCTTTGCGGGGACCATCCTTGGTAGGGCGGTTGGATTGTCTATTTCAGCCAATCTGCTAGCTGTTGGTATGGGAGCTTTGATTGGTTCGGTTTTGATTGCTTTGTCCGTTATCTATGGACTTGGTTTCCTCGGTTATCTAGCGCCTCTCCAACTTGCCGGTTTCATAATTTTCATAATGGTCTGTGGAACGCTTTATTTCGTTTATCGTCATTGGGACGAACTAAGTATGGACGAATTCACCCAGACATTAGGCCTACACCGTGATGGTGTGATTGGGGCGCCTCTGACAGCTGCTGGAGAGATGGTAGGTACTGCTGGTGGCACTGTGATAAAAGTGGCCGAAGGGACAGGAAAGACCGTGATAAAAGCGGCCGGAGACACGGGCAGAAAAATAACCAAGACGACCACTGACATAGTCGGTTCTTTCGTCGACACATTTACTGATGACAGATATGATTACATGACAGGGGCACAGTCTGATAAGGCCGCGCCGACGGAATTGGATACTGGTGTACTGGTCTCGTTACCTGAGGGTGCACGCCGTGGTATGGTAGTCACTGGAGGAGCTGGTTTCATTGGCTCCCATCTGGTCGACCGGTTGGTAAAGCGTGATGAGCATGTGGTTGTACTCGATAACTTCTCATCAGGCGAACTTGAATTCCTGTTTGATTCAATCGAGAACATAACTGTAGTGGATGTGGACCTTCTGAAAGATGATTTTGATGAATACCTGAAAGGAGCAAAGATTGTCTATCACTTGGCTGCCAACCCTGAGGTCCAACTCGGGATAACGGAACCTGAGGTGATGCAGGAACAGAACGTAGATGTCACCGAACGAGTTCTCGAGGCGATGAAGAGGACTGGTTGCAGCAGAATAGTGTTCACCTCGACCTCAACCGTCTATGGTGATGCAAAGAAGATACCCACACCCGAGGAAGCGGACCTGAAACCCATATCGGCCTACGGAAGCAGCAAACTGGATGCCGAGAGACTGATCGAAAAATATTGTAAGGAACATGATTTCCGTGGCGTCTCGTATCGATTTGCGAACTGTGTCGGACCCAGGAGTAACCATGGAGTAACATATGATTTTGTTCACAAACTCAAGGATAATTTAAAAAAACTTGAGATTCTTGGAGATGGGAAACAGAATAAATCATACTTCCATGTTGATGATTGTATATCTGCGATGCTGGCGAAGGCACCTCGTGAATTGTGTGATGCTGGGGAATTCATGGCCTTGAACGTTGGTTCCAAGGATTCGATTGATGTCGTGACTCTAGCAAATGAGGTCTGTAAATCCATGAAATTGAAGGGGGTTGAATACAAATTCACCGGAGGGGTCGATGGTGGAAGAGGGTGGAAAGGTGACGTGAAGAACATGAGACTGGATATCAAGAAGATGAAATCGCATGGATGGGATCCTCAATTCACTAGTAGAAAGGCCATTCGTGATACTGCAAAATGGCTTGACGAAAATTATTAAGTTGGACCGTTCAAGGCCCTAAGGTAGCTCCTGTAGTGTAGTCCGGCCCATCATTTCGGCTTCTCGAGCCGAGCACCCGGGTTCAAATCCCGGCGGGAGCACCATCCCTTACATTTTAAATATGAAGACTCGAAGTGCAATATATGTTAGAAAGTATCATACTTGTCAATCTAGCTCTTTGCTTTCTTTTTGGAACAATTTTATTCAATCGGAAATATGATTTGTCTAAAGTATATGGAGTCGAATCAAAATCATTAGGAATTGCATTTCTGTTGTTGATGGCGTTCACCCTCAATATGATGCCTTTAGTCTCTGCAGCAGATTCGGATGGTGATGGGGCGGACTATGTTTTTAGTAATTATCTAAATTCATCACAATTAGAAATGCAAAGTGTCATTACTGATGATGAAAACTATGAGGATCGTTTTAGTTCTTGTCTAGTCTATACAATTGAAGAGTCTGGCCGGCAGGTTCCTTTAGAATGTTCATTTTACGAGATCTATTACGATGAGAATTTGGATATACATTTGCTTTGGATGAAAAGGGAAACCAATTATGATTTTTATGAAGGGGAAATCTTTTTTGATTGGTGGCCTGAAGAAGAAGATAACTAATAGGGTAGCACTATCTCCACATCGTGAAAATTCGGCACATAGGTATTGCTGTAGACTCTATCGAAGAGAGGCTCCCTGTATGGGAATCGTTTGGACTAAAACTGGTCCATACTGAGAAAGTTGATTCGGAGGGTGTGACTACCGCCCATCTGAAGGTCGGGAATTATGAGATTGAATTGCTGGAACCTATGGGGGACGATACGCCCGTTGGTAGATTCATAGACAAGAAAGGCCCGGGAATCCACCATCTTGCACTGGAAGTAGAGAATATCGAAGAATCGCTAGCTAAAGCCAAAGAGAATGGTTTGAAACCGATTGGCGAAGCTCCGCGCCCGGGTGTAGACAATACGAAAATCGCTTTCTTCCGCCCCAAGGATACTGGCGGTGTACTTCTGGAGATAGTTCAGACTAATTGATTGATTGGCTCAGTTGTATCAACGAATCTACTTCTTCCTTGGGGAAATGTTGATACAATTCGGATTTTGCGTCTTTTACCCATTTGATTCTCAGATTGGAAAATGTCTGCGTTGTAATGTTCTCTCCGCCACCCTTGATATCCATAGCGAATGTTTGTAATTGTTGCATCGTGAAGCCCTTGATTTTGTGGCCTCTCTCTTTGAGTCTCTCGTCACAATTGGTATCCAGCCATTTCGATAATTCCTGTTCCTGATCCCATATCTCCCAGCCTAATTCATCCATCAATTCGCGACTGAAACATCGCCCAACGCCCACTGTCTTACCACGGTTTCGCCATGCCCACATTCTCTTTGTATTGTTGAAGAAACCATAACCTGGCCAACGGCCAAGTCTGAACGAGGGCAGATCCAGAAAATACAGGTCCAGTAGACCGACTGCCAAATACCCCTCATCTATCTTCGTCAGGGAATTGGTAATCGCATCAGATGTTATCCAATCATCAGAATCGATACGGTACACTGCGTCCGGATTAGATTCTTGAGCCAGACGGCTAGCGGCATTGTACTTCCGGTTTAGGGGCATATTGTCATGCTCCACATAGGCAAAGCCATGATTCTCACAGAGCTGTTGCGATTTGGCGTCCTCTGAACCGACTGCAATTAATTCCAAATTAATCATATCTGCGAGTTCAGCTTTGATATTTCTGAAACGATTCAGGACAAGGTCTGTAAGATCGTGTCTCTTCCAAACGGCTGTAATTAGTGTAACTCTTCTTTTCCCCATTCTCAAATATAACCGAACTTGGCTCCGCTTTTCGCTTCAATTATGGTAGACGGTCGGTCCAATCTTTCGGAAAGCGAATTCAGCAATGACGCTTCTGCTTCTCGGTGTATGTCATCGACAAAAATAGTTACGTCAGTCTTGAATAAATCAATATGAGTTAGGAATTGCTGTCTAATCTTGAGCCTTCCTAAACTTTCAGGGGATGTAGGGCCGTCAATCAAGATAACATCATAATTGCGGGGAAGCTCCTTTTCCAAGACTTCTCGATCATACCACCCCTTTTTGATTGGTGCATAAATGTAAGTGCTCTCATATTTGTCGAGCCACTTCGAATCTTCCTCAATGGAATAAACTGTATAGTATTTTGAGAAAACCGATGTGGCCCGTCCACTTCCAAGCTCTAATAGAGTCCCTGAAGGGACTAGGTGTATCATCTGGTCAACCAATTCGCGGTCAACGGAGTAGCTGCCATAAACTCTTATGATTTTCCAGATTTTTTCCCATTCGTTTCTGAAAAACTCTGCTACGCCCATTGATTAGCCCTGCATGGTCATTGTTCAGACGTAAATCTGCCAAACTTAAGTGTTCCTGCACAATCAGTATAATGCCCTGCTGGCTTAGAATAGTCAACTGGCATGAGTAAGGTTCGAACTTCTCCCTATCGACAGACGCCGACCCCTGAAGGATTGAAAGCTATCGAAAAGGGAACTTTGGATTATTTCGATACGGAAATGTATGCCAATTTCAACACCGAGGTTCTGGAGGAATACCTGGAAGAGAAGAACCGCAAAGATGGTTTTGGTTCGACCACATGGAAATGGAACCAGATGATGCTGGGGCTGATTATTGGAATCATCTTCGCAATAATAAATCAGTACGTGGGGCTCAAGGTCGGAATGATCGTCTCAGGATCATGGTATGTTGCGTATCTGGCAGCTATGGCCCTGCGCTGGTCGCCGGGAGAAGTCAATCTGTCGGCATCAGCCTCAACGGGGGCCTCCATGGTCTGTACCGGATTTGTGTTCACTTATCCTGCAATTTACTTGTTAGCATATTCAGCCAAATACGAAATGAACGGGACCTATCTGGTAGATTCATCATTACTTCTACCTAACTCATGGGCTCTGGCTGGAGTTGCCATGGTCGCCTCGATTCTCGGAGGTTTCCTAGGATGTCTCTATTTCATTATTTTCAGAAGAGTGTGGCTTGTTGAGGATCCTTTGCCGCTGCCTGGTTTCGAAGCGAATATCAAACTAATGGATATCGCAGGCGAAACTGCCAAGGAAGGAGGCATGGAAGGAGCTATGCATTCAATCCGATTAGTTGGGATCTCGACTGCAATAATTATGGCATTTACATTCCTTAGGGATTGGCCACTTCTTGGTACTGGAACCAGTGATGCTGCTGGAAAAGAAGTCAAGACCTCTATTCTGAGTCGGGCGACAGAAAATATCTCGTGGTACGATGGAGGGGACCTTACGGTGCCGATGGAGAATTCACTTACCAATTACACCTGGCTGGGCTTTGGGCTTTACCCCATGATGATCGCAATCGGCTGGTTCATGAGATTCCGGGTTGCCCTTCTGGTCAGTCTCGGTACCTTCTTCACTTGGTTTGTAGTTACGCCTCTAGCTTTCCATTATGATTATCCTTTCTATCTTCCCATAGACGGTAATTATCATTCCGTTAGTCAATTTTCTCCTATGGGGTCGTTAGTTTCTTACGGTTATGTTGCAAGGCCAATGGCCATTGGTGCCATCTTGGGAGGTGGAATTACTGGCCTGCTGAAGATGGCCCCGGTTTTCAAGACTACGGCCTCGGATGTGATTGATATCTTTAGAGGAGAGAGTGATAACGCTTCCAGAAAGGACTATGTTGAGGGCAAGGGATGGTATGAATGGCCAATCAGCCACATCCCTGTAATGTTGATTGTTTCACTGATTGGAATAACTCTGACCTTTTCGACACAATTTGGTTTCTTTCCTTCCTTGATTTTCTCTTTGGTATTGTGTCTGACCACTTTTGCACTAGGTGCGATTGCGGTCAAGGTCATGGGGGAGACCAGTATCGAACCTGTATCTGGGACCAGTTTCATCGTCCTTTTGATGCTCGTCGTGATCTTCAAGGGAATCGGGCTTAGTGAAAGTGATACGGCCGTTCTGGCCCTGGTTGGAACTACTGTTTTCGGTGGAGCTATCTCGATGTCGGGAACTGTTATCGGAGACTACAAGCCCGGATTGTATGTTGGTAACCGGCCCATGCACATCATGAAGACCGAGCTGGTCGGAATCGTGCCAGGAACTATCGTGGCGGCTTTGTTCGCTGGAATCTTGTCATTGGCACTGGCCCGTGGGGATCTGGTCCTTTATGCTCCACAAGCAAATGCTTTCGCTGCCTTTGCCCAGATAATGCTTGGAGGGCAGACGCCTTGGAATCTGTTGCTTCTTGGGATTATAATTGGGGTCTTCATGGAATTGATTACCGGAATGGGTACTGCTTTTGGACTGGGGATGTACTTGCCTATGGTTGTCACCTTACCTATGGTTATCGGAGGGGGGCTGAGGGATTACTGGGAATCACGTTTCTTGGATGTAGCTGTTGAAAAGGAGAACCTTAGCGAGAAACAGAGAACTATGAGATTGTTGAATACCTACATGATTGCGACTGGCTGTATCGTCGGTGAGGCGTTGTTAGGTACCTTATTGGCCATCTACTACGTTCTACCTCTACTAACTGGATGAAATTGAGGCTAAGTATCTTATAAGGCCCCAGTTTGAAACAATCGGAGTTATTTAATGGCAAAGGAAGAATATGAGACGCCTTTGATTGATGTTTACAACCGGACTCATATGGATGCTCTTCATGAGGATGGAGGGTGGTACCACCGTTTTTTACCAGATGGGGTCTTCTTGGAAGATTTAGGACAAATTATAGAGGGGGAATTGATTAAGGCCTATAATGAGGCCGAGAGGGAAAGTGACGAATTCTTTGAAGCTAGAGTAAAGGAACTCTTTGCAGACATCTTTGCACAGGCGAATCCAAAGGATCTTCGTGGGCTTTTGCCCAAAAAGCCTCTGGTTGCCTGGGCCGAATTACCTGTAGAAATTCAGAGGGAAATACAGGTTATGCATGACAATGCGGAAAGCGAAGGTGTGACAGAGAGAACATTGAAAAAGAGGGTCCGGCAATACCTTGTAGACCAATTTATAATCGAGGAGTGATTAAAGATGGCCAAAAAAGATGTGACGAAGCCAATCAGCCTTGACCCCCGTGGTGGTAGGCCTAGGGAGAAGTGTGTCACTCATATTGAAGGCATTGATCGAATCTTAAATGGCGGGATTCCTGTCGGAAACATCGTCCTTCTAGCTGGAACTGTTGGTTCAGGTAAGACCACTTTGGCAATGGAATTTCTCATAAATGGGGCCAAGAATGGTGAAACCTGTTGTTACATTTCTGTGACGGAACCGTCGTCCAAGATGTTATCTAACTTGCAGACTTACGGTTTCTTTGATGACAGTCTGGTCAAGGAAGGAAAACTCAATATTTTTGATCTAACCGTCATCAATGACCGCCTTGGTGTTGAAAGAATGGATGGAACCTACACTGCCAAGGATATGGAAGCGCTTCTGGGTGCCTTCGAGGATATTGTTGACGAATTGAGTGTCACTAGGTTGGTCGTCGATTCTATCACTGCAGTTTGTTATCAGCTCCCTGATAGAGGGAGTATCCGAAACTTCATCTTTAGGTTAAGTCAGTTCTTGAGTACTTTTGGTTGCACCACAATGTTGATCTCAGAGACGGTTGTGGATTCGAACGTCCAGACTTATTCGATTTTCGGTGTCGAGGAAGCTGTTGCGGATGGGGTTGTTCTTATGGGTAATATAGTAAGGCAAGGGGACTTGCTCCGAAGCCTGCAAGTTGTCAAGATGCGTGGAGCCAAGCACTCTCGTGCAAGGCATCTAATTGAATTGACGCCCGTTGGCTTGGCCGTCGTACCGCTTCTCAAATGGGGACAAGACGGAGGACAGGCGTTCACATGAAGGTTGCTGATGTCGCGAAAGCTGTTATAAAAAGCATCAATAATGGTGATACGCTAGCAACTGTTGGGCTGCCAGCAACTGGCTTTCGATCGGGAACTGTTCAACTGGCTACTGTTCTCTTGGGAAAGAAACTCGGTGGAATTTACATTACCACTTCCAGACCTTCTTCCCATATTACTGCTGAATTGGAGGAAGCGAAAGCAGACTTATCGGATTTGTACTTTGTTGATTTAGTATCCATGACTGTTGGTGGCAGTACAGACGATGCAAGGACGTTGTTCATTGAATCACCCACCATGCTAGAATCGATTCTCTTGAATATCTCCCTCTTGGAAAGGAGATTGAAATCAAAAAGGAGATTTGTGATGTTTGACTCGATTAATGGCCTGAGTATCTACTCCGAGCCTAAGGTTTTGAAGGAGTTCATCAATGTTCTTGGAAATTCAATGCGAATCAAAGCCATTTACACTATGATGATGACTGTCGAAGAGCAGACAGACGGTGACCTTGCAGCAGCGTTAGAGTTATTATCTGACACCATGATAGGTGTCTAATAATGGCTGATATCGTATCAATCGGTATAGAAAGGCTCGATGAAGCTTTAATCGATGGGAAGGGGATCACCATGGGAAGTTCAGTCCTGATACAAGGTTCTTCGGGTTCCGGGAAGGAGCTGCTATCGAAGCAATACGCTTCTGCGGGAGTTGGTTCCGAGAATGTGGTTTACTTCTCAACCGACGAGACGTCAGACGAATTGATTGGGACCTTTGAGCAATATCGCTGGCCTACGGACCTTCGTATCGTTAATGTCGGAACACAGTATTTCGAAAAGGTCTTGTCACGTGAATTACAAGCTTCCAGATTCAAACAGGAAGGGCTTTCAGTCGCTGAACTTAGGAACATTGGATCGTATGGCTCTACGGCTGATCAGATCAATTTCGTTGCTGATATGACCTATGAAATTTCAAAATTGAGAGCCCCTTTCAGGGTCGTTATAGACTCCCTGGATTTCTTCTTACAATATTACGATCCTATCGAAGTTCTTTCTGCTATGAGAACTATCAAGGAATATGCGCAGGCAAATGGAGGGACTGTAATGTACACCGTCTCGGAAGGTGCTCATGAAGCAAGGCTCCAGAGCCAGATGGAAGCAATTTCTGATGTGGTTATCCAGCTTGAGGTTGGTCGAATGGCAGCTGAATTTGAAAATCGATTAATTATCAAGAAAATACGAAATCATCCCGAAAAGGCAGCAGTAATGATCTACGCTGTAACTGAGCACGGAATTACGCCAGAGATGATTACTCGTGTTGCCTGAGCTGCGCTGAAACTTCTCAATGAATATACCGGCCTTGCTCGCTTTACTAGCGTTCATTGTGCCGATGTGCTTTACACCGGGACCAAACAATGTTCTCTGTGCGGCCCACGGTTCTCGTCACGGGGTGAGGAAAACCGTTCCTTTGATAGGAGGGATGGCCATTGGGTGGTCCGTACTTGGAGTAGGAATTGCTGCCGGTGCCGTTTTCATTGAAGAAAATGAATCTATTACTCAAATTCTTTCCTATCTAGGTGCTACTTACATAGTCTTTTTGGCTTACAAGATTACTTTCGTTTTGACACCTATAGATGATGTTTGCTCTTCTGATGGACTGCTTGGGGTTCGAACAGGGCTGCTTTTGCAGTTTTTAAATGGGAAACTTATCATTTATTACGTAATCTTGATGGCGACTTTTGAAAGTGTGTCCGGTGAAGGATATGAAGGTAAAATTATTACCGTTCTTGCGACTGTAGTTTTTGGTTTGGCTGCTGTGTTAAGCTGGGCCACATTCGGAACGGTACTTAGACGGATTTTCAGTGGTGAAGAATCTGGGATCTGGTTGAATCGTATGCTAGGGCTATTACTTTTCCTTGTTGCTGTGTGGATTGCTTTTCCTCATACAGTATTCGGCCTCTAAGTAAACCGCTCATTTTTTTGACCCCCTGTTGGTGGTTTGGAGTGACATTACCACCTGAAGGCCACCCAAGATACAAATCTTTGATAGCTCGAGAGAAATTGGTAGAAGCTACGGATGTTGTGGCCAAACAAGGCCTGATTGCTCATGGAAGAGGAGAAGCATTCGATTATCTGTTAGGCGAACAAACTTGCCCTCCTGCAATACGCTCGATCAAAGCAGCTGCTTCCCTGATTAGAGTTGCGAGTAGTCCAGTCATCTCTGTTAATGGAAATGTTGTGGCTCTAGCCGCCAAAGAAGTAGCTCATCTCTCTGAAGCTAGTGGAGCAAAAGTAGAGGTGAACCTATTCCATAGAACTTCAGAAAGAGTTGCTGGTTTAACCAAAATGATGGACGAGGTTGGAATCCAGGCTTTGGGTATGAATCCTGATGATAAGATACCTGGACTTTCTTCTGAAAGAGCTAGGTGTTGCTCCGAAGGGATAGGTTCTGCCGATGTGGTGCTTGTTCCGCTTGAAGATGGCGATCGGTGTCAAGCGCTGGTCGAGATGGGGAAGCAAGTAATTACTATCGATTTGAATCCGCTATCAAGAACGGCTCAAACTGCACATATCACAATCGTTGATGAATTGACTCGTTGTCTACCATTGTTGACGGATGCGATTCGTGATGGTGTGAAAGTAGATGATTTTGACAATAAAAAGAATCTTAAAGAGGTTCTCGCATTTATTTGTGCTAGATTGTCATGAATAAAAGATTAATTTTCCGGGTAGTGGCCTTTGTTCTCACTGGTTATTTCGCATTCAGAACAATCGTAATGGGAGCTTATTTTCTTGACGAAGGGCGATGGGGCGGGAGCCTTATGTTCTTATCAAACTGGAATTTGTTGATTAATTTCATAATGGCTTCCTGTGCTTTGTACAAAGAATATGAACCTAAATTCAATCCCCACAATTTACTACTGCCAGCTTCAATGGGGATCAATATAATTGTTGTTATTCTATACTGGGTCCTAAGGGCAATGGGTGCTTTTGGAGATGGTACTGAAGATGGTTGGGATATATTCGACCATTTGCGGAATCTCTACGTCCATCTTGGTACGACGATCATTTTGTTCATAGAAGCTATTTTCTTCAACAAGATTTTCGGAAATCTGAGACAAGAATATGGAGGTTATATGGTGATTTTTATCAGTTACATTATTTGGATGGAGGCGTTCGTTGCACCAAACAACGACGAGCCATGTGGAAGTGTTAGCTGTGGTTTTCCTTACCTTTTCATTAATGATCTGTCTGTGACAGGGAGAACTATTTTCTACTTTGGAGTGTGGATGCTAGGGAATTTCGCTTGGGCCTTCAGCTATTATTTGTATCAGTACAAAGAACGGAACTGGAATTCTATAGAGTGATTATTTGCCAGGGGCTTGCCAATCCCCAATAGAGACCTTGACCATCTCGTCCATTTCTTCAACCGATATTAATGGTGTGAGATTGCCTGTGAAACTTCCTGAAGCTGCGATGTTGAGTGCTATTCCAGTGACCGTCGTATGATCTGGAAAATCCACAATCATCATGAAATCCGTTGCTCCGTAGCACCAGTAGTATGCCTCAAGCTTCCCTCCCAGTGATTCCACTAATCTGACTGTTTCCTCTTTACGGGCTGAGCCTCCATCTTTCAGAAGACCTTTTACTCCACGTCTCGTATAATTCCCGGAATACATGAATTTAGACATGTGTGTGCCATTTCCTCCTGAATATAATGTTTTTCATGCAATATATCTAATAATACCGTGATTATATCGTAGTATGAAAGAGATCGTGACGAGCTCGATGGCTCCGGAACCGATCGGTCCTTATTCACAAGGTGTTGCATCAAGCGGCTTTGTCTTCCTAAGTGGACAAGTTGGTCGTAAGCATGACGCAACCGAATTAGAGAATGGAGTGGCGGCCCAGACGCGTCAGGCTATTCTCAATATGAAGGCCGTGCTAGCTGAAAAAAATCTAACTCTAGATGATGTGGTAAAAACAACCGTTTTTCTTGCGGATATGAATGACTTCGCAGAGATGAACGGAGTCTATGCAGAATTCTTCGACGAAAATACTGCGCCAGCTAGGTCTACAGTACAGGTCGCGGGGCTGCCTTTGGCTGCCGATATGGAGATAGAAGCAATCGCTTCTCTGGGATGAAACCCACAAGTGGTTTTATCACCCCCCTACTCGGAAAATAATGTACGTTATTAGCGGTTCAACTCACCAGAGGCTGGGCGCTTCTTTGGCTGAGGAAATGGATACTGAATTCTGTGGTGTTGTTAATCGGCATTTCCCAGATGGTGAACGATATATTCGAATTCTGATGGATGTTGATGGTCAGGATGTTGTGATTGTCCAGAATACCTTCCCGGATAAGAAAATCGTGGAACTGTTGCTTATTCTTCAGGCTGTCAAAGAAGCTGGAGCAAAGACGATTACCTGTGTCATTCCCTACATGGGTTATTCCAGGCAGGAGAGAATCTTCCAGTCTGGAGAGGCAAGGTCTGCAAAGGCCATCGCTGGCGTTCTCGGTTCAATGTGTGACCGGATTTTTACCATAAATGTTCATACTCCTGCGGTTCTGGATTTCTTTGGATGCGAAGCCAAGGATATCAATGGATCTCGGGAAGTTGTGCGCTATCTGAAAGGCTTCAAACCTGATATGGTCGTTGCCCCTGATGAGGGGTCCAAGGACCGGTGCACTCTGGCGGCAAGTATGCTCAAAGTCCCTGTTCACGTCATGAAGAAAGTGCGCATTGATGGCAGGACTGTAGAGACCTCCTCGGGACCGGTGGATGTCAAAGGATGTACTGCCGTTATTCTGGATGATATTATTTCGACCGGTGGGACTATCGCAACCGCCGCTAACATTCTAAGAGATGGTGGAGCAGATAGAATTCTGGCAGCATGTACTCATGGATTATTCATCGAGGATGCGGCCAATCGTCTGAGGGTTTGTGATGATATTCTGAGTTCCGATACTCTGGAAGGGGTTTACACCAGATTCTCTGTTGCTCCTGCTATAGCTGACGCTCTCTAATGTTTTGGAAAGGGCCAGTCTTCACTAAAGATGGCTTCACGGGAAAAGGAATAGACCTGAAAACTTGCAGCATAGCTGACGCGCTGGATGATGGTGAGGATGGGATCATCGTCCCTCTGTTCCGCAATTGCCACACTCATTTAGGTGATACTCTGGCACGCGATGACGTTCCTGAGGGGTTGACTCTGGCCGAACTCGTGGGGCCTTCAGGATGGAAACATAAGTGGCTGGCTGATAACGACGCAGAAGCTTCAATTCGTGCTGGAATGCGAGAGGCTATTGCCTCGGGCACAGGTTTGGTAATGGATTTTAGAGAAGGGGGAAAAGCAGGTTTGGATGCCTTTGAGGATATGGAGTATCCTGGAACTCTCATTCTCCTTGGACGACCTGAAAAAGATGAAGAATTGCCTGGAGATAATGCAGGCATAAGCAGTCTAGCCGATGTCGGAGAGATGGGTGTTAAACTGGTCCGACAGTCACGAAAGAGGAATGGTTTGGTTGGAATCCATCATTCCGAGAATGAACGCGAAAAGATACGAGCCATAATCAATCTTAAACCTGATTTTCTAGTGCATATGTGTCATGCTACCGACGATGACCTTAAGGCTGTAAAATCAGCAGGAATCTCCATCGTCATTTGCCCCAGAAGTAATTCCTACTTTGGAAATCTTCCTCCACTATCAAAAATGCTGGAACTGAGGATCGATGTCGGTTTTGGTACTGACAATGGAATGTTGTGTACGGCAAATATGCTGGACGAGATCCGATTCATAAGGCAAGAATTCGACTCGGTTGATTTGCAGCAAATCCTCTCGATTGCCTGTTTTGGGCTCGATGATATGTTTAATAAGGATGGAACTTCAACTTATTCCAATCTGGACCAAAGTGGTTGGGTCCTGCTCTCAAGAGCTGCGGAGGACAACTTCGAGTCGGTCTTCAGCCCCAATGCTGAGATTCTAGGTGTACGCTGGAGAAACTAAAGTGGATTTCCAAAAAGTAACCGCAGTGGCTACCCGTCGAGGGATATTCCAGCCTGCATTTGATGCGTATGGGGGTCTGGCTGGTTTCTATGATTATGGACCTGTCGGCGTCAGGATGCGTAGAAGGATTCTTGAGGTTTGGAGAAAACACTACATTATTGATGCTGGATGTCTAGAGCTGGATGGAGCTTTGATTGGTCCAGAAACACTGTTCCAAGCATCAGGTCACCTAGGTGAATTCGATGATGCGCTGGTTGACTGTCCTGATTGTGGGAAACAATTCAGGGCAGATCATCTGGTAGAGGGTGGTGACGCTTTAACCAGAGAAGACTTGGCTAAGGCTGTTTCAAAGACGCCCTGCCCAAATTGTGGTGCTGAACTGTCTGAACTAAAAGCCTTCAACCTGATGTTCTCGACTGGTGTCGGTTCTGGTAGAGGCGCACCAGGGTATCTCAGGCCTGAAACCGCTCAGAGCATATTCCTGGCATTTCCGTGGCTACTGAGGCAGAATCGAGGGAAATTGCCCTTTGCCGGGGCTCAAATCGGAAGGGCTTTCAGAAATGAGATTTCTCCAAGACAAGGACCTTTGAGAATGCGTGAATTTACGCAAATGGAGGTTGAACATTTCTTTCTGCCGGGTGACGAGCCTGGGTTGTCTGATTCCTTGAAGAAAGTAAAGATTTCACTTGTACCTGCTAAAGGAAAGAAAACCACTACAACCATTGGAAAAGCGTTCAGCTCAGGTACGCTCGGCTCACCATTAGTGGCCGTACATTTGGCCAGGGCTCAGTCGTTCCTGACGGCAATTGGAATTCCAAGTGAAAAACTGAGATTCAGGCAGCATGGTTCGAATGAAATGGCTCATTACTCCAGTGACTGCTGGGACGGGGAGGTTCACACATCTCTCGGTTGGGTCGAGGTTGTCGGGGTCGCACATAGGGGCGATTACGACCTGAGTGCGCATGGCAATGCCTCTCCTAAGGAATTTCGAGTTATGGTTCCGGGTACGGAGAAGGAAACTGAGGTGTGGGTTCCTGATGCGGGAAGTATAGGTAAGGAATTCAAGGGAGAAGCAAAAGATATTCTGGAGGCAATCAAAGATGTGGAATTGAAGCCGGGTCTTGTTGTGGATGGAAAAACCCTGAGTGAAAACCACATGAACCAGAAAACTGTTAGGAAGGGTGAAATGGTCTATCCGAATGTAGTGGAGCCCTCTTTTGGTCTTGATCGTATCCTATACTGCCTCTTAGAAAGTTCTTGGAATGTTGAAAATGAACGAGAATGGATATCTCTCCCGCAAGACACCTCACCCTATGATCTGCTTGTAGCACCCTTGATGACAAAGGATGGACTGGATGATTCGGCCAAAGAGACATTCGCGAAGGCGCAAGAACAGGGCATTGATGCCTATTACGATGAGGCCGGTTCAATCGGACGTAGATATGCACGAGCGGATGAGATTGGTATATTTTTCTCTATGACTATTGACCACCAAACCCTGAAAGACGGTACGGTTACCCTTCGTGAGAGAGATTCTAAGGACCAGTCAAGGGTTTCTGTAGAGGATGCATTAGGTAAAGTCAGGAGATAATTTGGATTCCCTGGTGGTTCATTCGTTCGCATTTGTCTATGGCATTGCTTTTGTTATAGCAGGTATCGAACATTTCAGAGGGCCTCAGAAATTCGTGGAGATTGTGCCTCCCTATTTTCCTTTTGCACTATTTCTAGTCTACCTTGCAGGTGCTATGGAAATCGCAGGAGGGCTAGGGATAATCTATCCTGAAACTCGTGAGATTGCGGGGCGTTTGATGGCCCTTTTCTTGATTGCAGTCTATCCTGCAAATTTCTACATGTGGATTAGTGATGTTCCGTTCAATGGTACAAGGCTTACCACCAATGGACATCTTATCAGGGCAGTGGGTCAACTTCTGTTAATTGCTGCTGCGCTTGGCCTTTCAGGTGATTTACAGCGCTTGAGAAAGTAAAATTAAATCTGGGTAAAAGCTTCAATCGCTTTCTCTACATCATTGTCGGTAATGTGAAGGTGAAATACTGCTCTTATCGTTGAATCGTCTGTATCTAAAATCTCAACACCGTGTTTGGATATTTCACTAACCATGCCCTTGGCACTTCCTTTCTCAACGCCAATGAAAACTATATTTGACTGGACTGTTTCTAAATCAACGGAAAAAGCAGGTATTGTTTCTAGAGATTCAGCAAATTTTCTTGCTCTTTTGTGATCTTCACCCAAGCGTTCGATATTGTTCTCAAGGGCATAGATTCCTGCTGAAGCTATCACTCCAGCTTGTCTCATTCCTCCTCCAAACATCTTTCTCCACCTATGGGCTTCTGCAAGATCTGCTTTACTACCGACTAAAACTGAACCCACTGGTGCCCCTAAACCTTTGGAAAGGCATATCGAAACTGTGTCAAAATCTCGTACAATTCGTGCTGGGTCTGTTCCACTCGCTACTGCTGCATTGAAAAGTCGCGCGCCGTCCATGTGTAATTTACAATCTCTTTCTCTGGCAACTCTACAAATCTCATCCAGCGTATCTTGAGAATACACAGTACCGCCACCGCCTTGTGCAGTATTTTCCACACAAACCAAGCTTCCGTTTGGATAATGAGATAAACTTCCTTCGGCCTTTCTAATTGAATTTGATACTTCTTCAGGAATCATTAAGCCATTTTTGGCGTGGACTAAAGCTACAGAACATCCTGAAAGGGCGGCAAAAGCGCCTCCTTCATACTGATAGACGTGGCTGTGTGCTTCCGTAACAATTTCATCGCCTGGTGAAGTGTGAGTTCTAGTTGCTACAATGTTTGACATTGTGCCTGATGGAACGTAGAGGGCCGTTTCTTTTCCAAGAATCTTGGCTGCCTTCTCTTGTAGTTCAATTACTGTTGGATCATCGCCTAAAACATCGTCTCCGAGGACTGCGTTGGCCATGACTTCACGCATGCCTTCTGAGGGCTGTGTTACAGTATCGCTACGAAGGTCTATCACGGGTTGCCTTCTGTAGAGTGATTATAATGATTTCTTTTTGTTTAAACCCAAGTATCTGGAATTCCAACCATATGGCTGAAGACCATCACATATATCCAAATGATAATGAGAAATATGTGGGGAAGCGGCCTGTATTTTGGAATAAAAATACTAAGTGCAAGATAAGTATAACCAAATAATAATAAAAATCCTGCGACTGATGGAAAATATCCTGCCACCCCGGTTACTTCTATAGGGCCTAAACCCCACCATTCTCCCCAGATCGTGGGTTCAACTCTTAGTTCTGAGCCGCCCCAACTCCACGTATCAAATTGTATTGATGGAGTGGTTGCCTCTCCTCCTATTCTCAATCGCAAAAGGCCTTCAAGCACTCTAAGTGGTGTGAAATGTATAACCCATATTGGATAACTTAGAACAAATGGTGTCATACTTCCAATTACTGTAAACAAAGAAAGCCATGCTTTTAGTTTCCATTTCTGAAATAGGAGAGGGATGCCTGCTGTTTCGTATAATAGGACTTTATCAACTGCTTTTTCTCGTACGTGTACCCCCGACTCTCCTTCCTTCTATTTTCTGTATTCTTCGGCTCTTTCCGCTTCCGTCTGCTCGGGGCGGTTTTGCGCTATTCCATCATAGCGAGGTTCTGCTTGTCCAGGTGACATCTCTAATCTACTGAATAATAGGGTGCAAATATCACTTTAATTATCTAGAATAACGACGTTCTTTCAGGTCATTATGGTAATGGAGACCTATCTCAGTGCCCTTTTCAGCAATCCATTCGCTGAATTTGATGGTGCCCAGCGGTTCCTCCTCTGAGGCCACGAGCCCGCGCATCAGGCCGCGGATCTCGGCGCGAGTGATCACTGTATCTTTCAGGAACTTGCCCATTGTCCATCCCGCCAACCATCCAATGAGTGGGGGGGTGGGCACAATCAGTCTGCGTACTCCCATACTGCGTGCAATCAGTGTGACAAAGTCCTTGTAACGGAACGTTTCAGGGCCGGTCGCGTCTCTCGTAATATTTTCATGTCTGGCGCCTAATTCAATAGAAATCCGGGCAACGTCTCTGACGTGAATGGGTTGAATAGGATAATTTCCCCATCCGAAAACACCGAACACAGGCGTGTATCGTAGCATCCAGGCAATGTTGTTGACCAAGATGTTGCGTTCACCACCATATAGGACAGTGGGGCGAATGATAGCATAAGAGATTCCACATTCTCTCAGGTTCTTCTCACTCTCAACCTTGCCACGAAAGTAGGACCGTCCCGGTGCTTGATCGGGGTGAGCCACACTGAAATGAACGACTCGGCGTACCTTGGCCTCGATAGCTGCTTCAAACATAATCTTGCAATTCTTGGTGGCGATGGCGTGGTCGAAGTTCTTGCTATGATGGTTGTAACGTACCCAGTATGTATTGTACAGTACCTCTGCGCCCCGTAATGATTCTACCAATGCGGCCTTGTCCTCAAAATCCAGTGGATGGACCTCAACCTCTCCATCAAAGGGATTGTCTCGACCGATCGCGTTGGTCAAGGTACGCACTTTCTCTCCCTTTTCTAGGAGTTGATGGGCAATCCAACGCCCTGTGTAACCAAACGCCCCAGTTACGACGTGTAAACCTTGTTCTGTGCCCATTCACTCACGGCGAGTCAGAATTTTCCTGTGCCTCAGTGGGGGAAATAATACCAAATGGCAGTAGGAAAAGTAAGAGAATCGATATTGGGAGGACTCTCTTCATACTTACCGTAACAATGAAGAAAGTAGCCAAATTCCAATCAAAGTCCCGCCGATGATATTGAGCCAGAATACCTCTGGCCAATATTCTTTAGGTTTCCAATCGAAATGCTTCCGACTCCAAAATCTCTGATTCATCCAGCAACTTCCCACATACACCAATAGAACTAGGCCTATTGCAACGCGGAGAAGTATTGCAGAGTCCACAGCTACTTTCTAAATCTTCGACCGGCCAGCAGCAATGAACCGACGGCGGCCATTATGCCAAAACCAGGTAGTGGGAAATCGTCCTCTTCTATTGATTCAGGAGCGGATGTGGCTTCATTCTTTTCTGGTTCTGTAGGGTCTGCATTGGCGTCAATCTTGTCTTCCATGGCCTCTACTGCTTGTTCATCCTTTACAGCACTCATGGTTATTTTGTAACCATCATCTTTTGCATGAGGCATGTCCATTTCTATGAAAGAAACTTGTCCAGTCTCAGCATCGTGGAAGTATTCCATAGTGGCTTCGCAGAATGGGTCTGGAGTGTCATCTTCCGTGCAGTCGTAATCGTCTTCACAATCCTCGTATTCTGGATCGCAGTCCTCCTCATCGTGTGAGGATCTACTGTCATCATCGTTGAATGGGTCCTCTTCGTCGTCTTCCTCTTCACGCTCTTCATCGTCACCACAGTCCTCTTCCTTGTTAGGGTTGTTTTCAGAACATCCATCAGTTGGGAATACCTGGAATCCTTGGTGAGCTGTGCCATCCTCTCCCCATCCAGACATCTCTTCGCCAGTTTCGAACGCGTAAGGTATCTCTGTTGGTACGTCATATGGTCCGAATGCGAATCTGTTATTCTCAATCCTCAAGTCGAGTTTCTCTAATTCTTCCTCTGCGGTCTCGTCGCATTCCTCGCCCTCTTGTGCAGATTCGTCGTCTTCGCAGCTTACAGCTTCCAAAATGGCCTCGAAAATAGAGTCCATCCAAGTCTCTGGAATGTAGACTGGGAAGATGTCATCCCACTTCTCGATTACATCTGGTTGCCCATCATTGTCTCGGTCTACAGTGATGCTGAAGTTCTCATCGTTATGTAATTCCTCGATTCCTGCAGTCATTACTTCGTACAGCTCCTGCATTTCTGGTAATTGATCACAATCCAGTTCAGGACATATGGACAAGACTGGTTTGTCAATGTCTATCATTCCACCCACATCTCCGCTGATTCGCACTTCGGTCTGACCATCCCAGTACTTGTTTTCTTCTAATGGAAGGTCAAAGGCGTTGAGCGGTTTCCATGGATCAAATTCGAAGAGAAGGTGCAGACTTTCCTCTGCCGAAGCTCCGAGTTCGGCCGTCTCCATTACTGTGCTAACGTATTCATAAGTGCAAGTTTCCTCGTCATTCTCATACTCACAGTCCTCGCGCTCGCCATCAGGATATCCGTCACCGTCATAATCTTCTTCAATCCAATTAGGTTCCATTGTCTCATTGGGAACATTAATGAGTTTCACGCCACCTGACATTCCCATACTGAGAGTTAGGTCCATCTTCTGCATGTCAAAATCATCCTGGGTCCACCACGTTTCGGTTGTAATCTGAGTTACATAGTGGAATTCTCCACCAATCTCCATTGTCTGAACTGCCGTTGGTATCTCAGAACCGTCTGCTAAGGTGTATGTGCAAGTCTCATCGTCATTTTCTTCATCATAGGTACATGTCTCCTCGACATCATCGTAGGTTCCCTCTTCGAAAAATACACCTGTAATGGAGGTGTCTATAGCTGTATGAAAGTAGAATGATTCTTCTGATGTGATGTGTATCAATCCATCCAGATCATCTACAATCTCGCCGGTGTAAAACACTCCAATTACGCCTTCGTTCTCATTAAGGCTGTAACCCATCAGATCCCCATACGCCCCTGTAGAATTATTCTCAATTTCTGCATCCAGTTCTTGAAAAATTTCCTCGGTAAACGAATCGAACTCTTCCATCAGGTCGAATTCATGTCCAAGGACCCACTTGTCACCTACAGTGAATGCTGCTGATTCCTTAACAGCTGTGCTCGCTGGAGCTATAAGCAAAAAAATGCTTGCTAGCGCCGCTAACGCGACTTTGTTCATAGCGCTGCTTATGCTTCACCTATATAAAATGTCTTCAAAGAAATCTTTTGAGCTTTATTCTTTCAATTCTGGGAAAGGAGGAATCACCCCGTACTTTTCGTAGAATTTCCGGTCGAAATTGAAGTAGACGCGTTCTCCCTTGAATCGCTTTGCCTCTGGATCCCATGGAAAAAAGATAACGGTTTCAAATTCGATTTCCTTACCTGATGCAGGAAGAACCAGCCAATCCTTCTCATGTATGGTTTTTACTCTTGCTTCCTCAACAACGCCCTGGGGGCCAATATAAATCTGAATCAAACGGAAGTCGATATCTGGAAATGCGCCTAGAAGATCGTTATAGAATTGTGTAGCTCCTGCTTTCTTGAAGTATGTTTTCCCAATCTGTGGGATTTCATACTTGCAATCCTCGGTCAGGGTGGCCATCAATCCATCTATGTCTCTGTTGTCTTCTGCGATTGAATGGGCTTTCCAGAGGCTCTTGATCTCTTCGTACTCCGTCACATCCAATTCTCGATCTAGCATCTCCTTGGCGGCAGCGTGCTTCTCCTCAAAACTGGGTTTCGACGGATCGACGAAATCGAGTTCCTTGCCTATTCTCACGTAATTCTCTTTGGCTTCTTCAGTAGGCATGCCTGCCAACGAAGACCAGCCATCGAATTTTGCCCGGCCCATGAAATCCATCTTTCCAGGCCTTTCTCCTGTTACGTCTCCTTTTGTCGCCTGTTTGTAATGTGAATATAATTTGAGAAGGGTGCTCTGATTGATCTTTAGTGTGTTTTTCTCAACGTGTTTGCACGTTTTTTGAAAAGAGTCGTCCAGAGACACATACCGTCAAAAGCGTTGGATAAAAGAAGGTTGTCAGACACCTTCGCTTCCACTGGAGAGATGTCGTCTACAGAAAAGGAAAAAAAGAGAACCAGAACAAGGCGCCGTATATCTGAAAGGTTCCACAGGAAATGGAGGTGTCTGTCTCTTATCGTATCTTGTTGCATAGATAAGGGTCTCTTATACTATAATGTACTTCTGTACAGTACTATGACTAAGCTATCACAATTGATTTTAGGCGATACGGGTTGCGCATCCTATATCATTTTTTGTGAAAAAAGGAATAAAGCAGCTATCGTTGATTCCTTTCTGGGTTTTGAAGAAAACATTGAAAAGGAATTAATGAAACTCGGGTCCCCCACTGTTGAATATGTGATTGACACACATAACCATGCAGATAGAAGATCCTCATCACCTCTTTTCTCAAAAAAACACAACACAGGAGGAATAGTTAAGAGCAGCAAAACACCATACAAAGGTCAAATAAAACCAACTGAAGACGGCGACATCATTTTGGTTGGTGAGGTTCAAGTGGAAGTGATGTTTACACCAGGGCACACGCCAGATCACAATTGTTATTTAGTTGATAACGAGTACCTTCTGACAGGAGATTGTCTTTTCATAGGCGATGTAGGGAGAATTGATTTAGGAGGGGACTATAGGAAAAAATCAGACCTGATGTTCGATAGTTTGAGAAGGCTAGAAAAGCTTGATCCAAATCTTAGGATTTATCCAAATCATGTTGGTGCAGTTCATGCAATTTCTTCTGAAGCCACATATTCACAGCTAGGACACGAGATCGAGACCAACGAAGCCATGCAGATTAAGGACAAAGACGAATTCTTTACTTACATGACCGAAGGATGGCCACCAAAACCAGACGATTGGGAACAAATAATACAAGATAATTTGAATGGCTGAAAAAAAAATAGATTCACCCAAAGCAGCGATTGCTTGGATGCTACTTGCGAGCGCAGCTTTTGGTTCTGGGAGCGCCCTGGTCAAATCTACTGCAGGAGATGTCGGGGTGTGGGCAGTAGTTTTCGGACGCAGTCTGGTAATAATGGTGATATTATTGACATGGTCTCAATTCTATGGGGCCTCACTTCACATCGGCGACCGTCGCCTCATGTTGTGGAGATCCGCGATTGGTCTGTCGGCCATGTTCTGCTATTTTTACTCAGTTCAAAAAATCCCCCTTTCCAACGCCGTCACACTCCAATACACATCCCCTCTGTTCGTCGCACTTTTTTCTGGAGCTATTCTAAGGGAGAGGGTCTCACCTTTGATTTATGGCTGTATTCTAGTTTCCCTTATCGGGACAATTCTGATTGTTTCACCATCATTGAAATACATAGACATTGATGCTACAATCGCATTGATTTCAGGCGTGTTCTCAGCATTTGCGTACCTTGCAGTACGGGGCCTGCGCACCAGTTCCTCTCCAGACGGCATCGTTTTCTGGTTTGCAGCTTTTTGTACATTGGTCAGTTTGCCATTTGCAGCAGGAGAATTACCCACCTTGAAATTGTACGACGGTTTGGCCGTTATCGGAGTGGGAATTTGTGCAGGGATAGGTCAAACAGGAATGACTCGCGCCTATCATGCGGCAAGAGCTGCATACATTGGGGTCTTTTCTTACGCCACCGTAATCGTTGGTGGGATTTATGGCTGGCTGATATTCAATCAAGAATTAGTCTGGGGAGACGCCATAGGTGCGGCCCTTATCGTTGTGAGTGGAGCCCTATTGGTGATTAGTATACCTGACGAGAAACCGACAAAAAGCGCAGATCATCTACCCTAACCCATTCAAACTAAAACCCCGTTTCACTGGGCCAGTATGGCGACAGCCGTAGACGAATTAGAACAGATAGCTGAGCGAATATACAATCAGCTGAGTTCCGGTAAAATACCGGAGATGTCAATCCCGACCCGAAGCAAGAATAATATCATCTTTGACGAGAGATCAAAAGTCTGGAAGTATGGCAAATCCAAAACCACTCGAACAGCCAAGAAACTAGATGGAGCCTACATGCTTCTCAGGACCACCTATCTTCTGGATTTTATTAGGGAAATGTCAAATCAGCAGAAATCTTCTACCCTCAGGGAATTGTACTATATTTCAGAGGCTTGGGAGTTAGGCAAATTTCATGCACAAGACGAATCAAATAAATTAATTGAGGATTTAGAAATCATCACTAAGTTCCAAAGAGAAGATTTCAAAATTAGACCTGAAGACGACGGCGCCAAAGTTTTAGGAGACGTAACCATAACCGAAATAAATCGTAAGGGAAATCCAATGCGTATCAATTGCCGTAATGATGTTGGAGATACAGGATATAATATACCTTACAATGTAGAAGATACAAAAATAACATTCAATGATTTCGGAAAATCAAAGTGCATTATTGCAATTGAAACAGGAGGTATGTTCGATCGTCTGGTGGAAAATGGTTTTGATGAGACCCATGAAGCCATTTTAGTTCATATCAAAGGTCAACCGGCTCGTTCCACCCGTCGCTTTTTACAAAGGATGCATCAGACATCAGGACTTCCATTACTATTGTTCACCGATGCAGATCCCTGGTCCTATCGAATTTACAGTTCGGTGGCCTATGGGGCTATCAAAACAGCACATATTTCACACATCTTAGCAACTCCAAGTGCTAGATACCTAGGGGTAACACCATCAGACATAGTCAATTATGATCTCCCCTCAGATGATTTAACAGATAGAGATATTAGTGCTCTAAAATCAATCCAAACCGATCCAAGATTCAAGAGCAAATATTGGAGAGGCGAAATTG
>Ga0208638_1000302_pt1 | contig 39070 bp, 41 predicted proteins | sample ETNtaG_34_FD_185753 | JGI IMG/M metagenome (GOLD analysis project Ga0208638, IMG submission 185753) | Marine microbial and viral communities from oxygen minimum zone, Eastern Pacific Ocean - ETNP201306SV51 (SPAdes) (version 2) | ecosystem: Environmental > Aquatic > Marine > Oceanic ...
AATATAATCAACATCTCTAATATTGCGCCTAATTTTAATCTAATGAATCAATGACTTTAAACATTGATAAGTAACCAACGATAATAGCCTTTATCACGCCCAAGCATCGCAGCCTAGGCCAACTGTGTTACTTTTGATGCAAAGTACAGCGGCAGAACCAAGGCCTTTGGATCATCTACAAATCCCGTAGACCCCACTAATTTAATGGTTTTTTGTGGCGAATAGCGGTCGACATAAACACTCAGTGATTTTGCTCGGGTACGCTTTCCACTTTTTACCTCAACCGGTATTAATGCATCCGTTGAGGATTTAAATAGGAACTCTATTTCGCTGCGGGCGTATTCCCATGAATAGGTCGGCCCACCCTGTTGTGCTACCCACTCGTTTTGAACAAAATTTTCAGCAATATAGCCCTTGTAGCTAAAACCCTGTTCACGGTGTTCTCTATAGCTCAATCCCAGCAGATGTCCGAGTAACCCAATATCAAAGAAAAACAGTTTGAAAATGTTGTCTTTGGATAAGGCTGGCAGTGGTGATTTTGGCTGACTGTCAATCGGGTGACACTTTGACACCAATTTACATTTCTCTAGCCAGTCAATGGGTCCCGCTAACTGTTGGTAGCGGGATACGTTTTTAATAACGTCTTTAAATTTAAATCGCTTTACCGAATCATCAACATGTTGCGCTAGCTGTTTGGGGATATTTCTAAATACAGCGTTTATCTGTTGAGCCGAAATTTTGTTGGAATATTTTCCAAAATCCCGTTCATAACCGGCAATCAATCCACCGTGAACACTGGATACCCGCCCCGTACGCACAATGATCGACGGATCGCCATGAGAGTTAAACCAGGCGTCTACCGCCTCGGGCATACCGCCAACAAAGTAGTAATCAATCAACAAACTAAATAGCTTTTCATGAGCCACTTTGCTTAGATTTAGCTCCTCAAAAGCCTTTACTAGGAGCGGTTGTTGCGCAGCCCATAAAAATTCTTCGAACGTCAGCGGATAAAGCTCGAGCAACTCTACTTTCCCTACTGGAAAAGAAGCTAAAAGCCCTATATTTGAACCCGATGCGCAAATAAACATTTCGGGCTTCTGTTCTGCAAAAAACTTAAGTGAGTTGACTGCGGCTTGGCATTCGCCAACCTCATCAAAAATAATCAGTGCCTTTTTACGATCAATGGCGAGATCGAGTGCCAATTCTATATTGGCAAGAATATCGTCTGGCCCGAGCGAATCTGCAAACAAATCCGCCAAGTGGGGCTGCTCTAAAAAGTCGAGGCGAACAACTTGACTAAAGTGCGCGCCAAAAAGCTTTTCAAGCAAATAAGATTTGCCCGTTTGCCTTGCACCGTCCAAAAGAATTGGTTTGCGCTTATCTCGTTTTTTCCAATCCAGCAATTGCTGCAGTAGTAAACGCTCCATCTGCTCTCACCAAAGCTCAATTTGGGTCGTAGTATATGCCTAAACGCCAACATATTACACTTTTATGCGCATAAAAGTGGTTGATATTGCCTTTTTTATGCGCATAAAAGATATTTTCAACTTACTTATATTGATTTTGATTATGCCATCCTCTAAATCAGGGCGACGACAAATAGCCTTTATCATCACTTAGGCATTCCATCCGCTATAAAGCTTTTCACTTTGCTAATATTCTGCCAAAGAAGCGCCCGAGGGACTGAAATATCCATGGCCTTCATACAACGCTCAAGCAATCTATTCGCCTCACCTAACCTATCAATCACCTTGGAAAGATCTTTTAAGATTGCTTCACCATAGGCTGCTTTAGATTTTGTGGCCGCCTCGGCAAATTCTGTCTTAGTAAGATTAAGCATGGAAAGGTCTATTACATCTCGGCAATGCATTCCCATATCCAGGCCTCGATCAGAATTGGCGAGCAGCTTACTTGCAGCCATATCTAACGTGGTTAATGTGGCGACGCCTAAAATGCTATCTTTCTTTCTTGGGTTTGCTAGAGCAATCCGCCCTTCAAGAACAATCTCAAACTTGATCGGTTTTCCTTCGACAAATACTTTGGTTCGGATACCGTACTGGTCACTGCGAATATCCGACGTTTGAAGCTTGCCGGCACCGGTGCTTCTCATTAGCGCTTGAAGACCCTGCTCACGCACTAGATTGCGCAGATTCCGATATGAGGCTAAGTCCGAGACTAAAAAATCTATATCAACCGATTCCCGGTACTCACCATAGCGCAGAGCGATTGCCGTGCCCCCAGCAAAAAGGCAGTTATGCTGCTTAAGTAAATCCGCATCCAGCGACTCAAGCACTTTTGCTATTCGTTGGTGATGTGTACGGCTAAAAATCAAGACACCGCTCCCTCAAACGCAATTCCAAGTAGCTGGATAAGCTCCTGCTCACTGTCACTAAGATTTTCACTATCCAAGAAGCGCTTGTTACGCTCATAGATTGAGTGGGTCTCAATAAGAGATAGCTCACCGACCCCCTGCACATGCCATGCAAGCTCTTTTAACTGGGGGTAGTCTGAGAGCGATATACGAACCGGCAGCTTGCCTACGTTGTCTCCATTAGTCGCATTCTCTATATCAGTTTTTGCAGATAGATGAAGATGTAGACCTAGAGCGCTTACTACATTTAGGTAGGCACTCATACTCACGGTGGGCTCACCCTTTTCAATACGATGTAACGTCACCCTAGATATGTCCGCTGTCTCGGCGGTTGCATTTGCCGTTATCTTAAATGACTTACGATGCTGCCTTATCAGCTGCCCAATTGCGGCGAGCTGGCTAACAGCGTCATCTGATAGGTTTTTTATATTTTTCTTCATAATGTTTCATATAGTATACATAAATATAATAATGTCAATTATATGGAACATTTAAGATCTGTTATTCAGTTCAGATGCTTACAGAAACTCATAGCAGCACCTATCATCTCCTAGCCACCTGATGATTAGAAAAACATATCAACTTCAAAACTAACTACTCATAATGAGTCCACAGCCGTAATATCTTTACCGCTTTTTGCGCCTCTAAAACCTGATAGATCAGCCGATGCTGAATATTAATTCTTCTTGAATAAGCGCCACTTAAGTCACCCACCAGATTTTCGTAAGGCGGTGGATTCTGCCATGGGTCAGATTGGAGAATAGTTAATAGTTGCTGCGCTTTAGCTTTCAATCCGGACGATGCTAGCTTTCGCGCATCCTTTTGGGCCTGTTTGGTGTAGTACAGCGTCCACATTACCACTCTAATTCAGTTGCAGACTTGTCGATGCCTTCCTGCATACCCTCTAAAATTGATTCGCGCATCCCTGGAACCGATAACAGGTGTAAGGTTGCGTTGATCGCATTCCAATCATCTTCAGCCAAAAGAACCGCATTGCCACGCTTACCAGTGATAACCACTGGTTCATGGCTGACTGACGTATCGTCGATCAATTTATACAGGTTGGCTCTCGCCTCGGTAACATTTAGTGTTGTCATAATAGAATCCTCTTTGACTAAAGGTACGTTAATCCGTACGTCATGTCAAACTAACCGAGTTATCCTTCACTTAGACTTCAACCAAAGGCTGATAAAACCCATTATCGAACCCTACCAGCCACTTCTTTTAATCAGCTCACTTAAATAAGCCCTGGTCTCAGGATCTCTCATACCAACAGTAAGGTTCGCGCTTAAAAATCCCTGCTTGTTGCCGCAGTCATGGATTCCGGCATCAGTCTCCAAGGCATTTAGCCCACCAATGCTAAGAAGCTCATCCAGAGCGTCTGTTAACTGTATCTCACCACCAACACCGGCACCTGTGGTCTCTAATAAATCAAGTATTTTCGAAGGCAAAATATAGCGGCCTACCACCGCCAAGTTGGAGGGCGCACTCTCTGGAGATGGTTTCTCGACCAATCCTTTTAAAGGAAGGCTATCAAATGGCTCGCTTTTAATGCCACCCAAATCTGCAACGCCATAATTCTCAATCATATCGGAGTCAACCCGCTCAACCATTACCTGGCCAACTCCTGTTTCATCCCAGGCTGTTACCATTTGAGCGAAACTGTAATTTCTATCGCGAGACTCTTTGTCTAACACCAACACATCAGGGAGCAAAACGGCGAAGGGCTCATCATTTAAAAGATGCTTGGCACAGAGAACCGCATGACCAAGGCCAAGCGCATCTCTCTGCCTAATTGAAGTGACCTTAATACCTTCTGGAACGATATTTTTAATCGTGCCAAGAACAATGTCCTTTCCTTTTTTCTCAAGCCTGTGCTCAAGCTCATAATTGGCATCAAAGTGATTCTCTATCGCTTCTTTGCCACTTCGGGTGACAAGAATGATTTCAGTGATACCGCCAGCAATGGCTTCTTTAACTACATGCTCGATGATGGGACGATCATAGACAGTTAACAACTCTTTGGGGATCGCCTTAGTAGCAGGCAACATACGTGTCCCTAAACCCGCTACCGGGATCACTGCTTTTTTAATATTAGCAACCATATATTAAATCACCTTGATTCGAGGCTTCACAACATATATAGCTACTTTCTAGCACTAGATACGGAATTTAGCCTTAATGTTATCAAAGTCTGACCGATCAAGACGTGGGCCAAACCTAGCAACCACTCTTGCGGCGCATTCATTAGCTAGATTTGCCGCCCAACTATAGTCTCTGCCTAAGGTGATCGCATATAAAAAGGCACCGGCAAATCTATCCCCCGCAACATTCGTATCAATTGCAGTCGCTGGAACACCAATAGACTGTCTTGTTGCATTCCCATCAAAGGTCAGCGCGCCACTGGCACCATCAGTAATTGCAAAGGTCTTGGCATATTGCTTGAGCGCTTCTGCCGCCGCATCAAGACTATCAGCCTCTGTAACCGTAATGATCACTATGAACATCAGCAGTTTGAAACTGGCCGGCGTCGGTGCTTTTCATTAGCGCTTGAACACCCTGCTCACGCACTAAAGTACGTAGGTACCGATATGAAGCTAAGTCCGATACCAAAAAATCCATATCAACAGATTCACGATACTCACCATACTACAGGGCTATTGCTGTGCCGCCAGCAAATAAGCAATTATGCTCCTTGAGCGAATCTGCATCGAGCGACTCAAGTACTTTCGCTATTCGTTGGTGATGTGGACGGCTAAACATCAAAACACCACTCCCTCAAATGCAGTCTTAAGCGACTCAATAAACTCCTGCTCACTGTCAATGAGGCTTTCAATCTCCAAGAAGCGCTTGTTACGCTCATAAATCGAATGGGCCTCAATGAGAGATAGCTCATCAACCCCCTGTACATGCCATGCAAGCTCTTTTAACTGGGGATAGTCTGTTAGCGAGATACGAACAGGTAACTGACCTACTCTGCCTCTATCAGTTTCATGCTCTACATCACTTTTTGCAGACAGATGAAGAGTCAGATTTAGAGCGCTTATTACATTTAGGTAGGCACCCATACTTAACTGATAACAGTTATCGTTCCTTAGTACCGATAGAACGGTCACCCACCTCCATCTTCAACTGCTCGATCTCCTCTCGAAGCTGCTCATATTCAACCTGCTTGCGCGCAAGGAACCTGACCGTAATTGCCGCTTTCTCGGCAATCCCTTTTGGCGTAAGTAAATAAGCGTAACCGAGTTTGTTGTTGTTACGGCGAAAGTTATCCAGCTTGACCCAGCCCATATCGATTAACGCTTTCACGACATAATGGGTTTTGCCCAGGCTCACGCCGAGTTCAGCGGAGAGTTCACGCTGAGACAGGTGCGGATTTTGCTCGAGCAGTTTAAGCGCACGAAATTCGATTTCTTCGTTAGACATACATCTCTTTTTAATCAGTTAGATGGCCAGGCAGGCTACCGCACGGCATTAAAATCAACCGTTCACTCCATGAACATTATCGTTCATAGCATGAACGCATACAACCATTTATTTGCGCGGACTTACTCAAACCACTAGCAAATGCAGAAATCATCTCGAGACTAGTCAATGTGAGAGGCTATTATTTGATTTGGTCGAAACCGAATACGCTGCTGTTGACCAAGCAGAACGAGCAAGACCTCGACACGGTCCTTTGAGCGCTTTGAGTACAAACCCTTAAAGCCTGTAAACGGTCCATCAATCACGCTTATTGTATCTCCAGGTTTGATGCCCGAGACTTTTCCCCGATGGAAGGACTCTGCAGCGCGAATCGCTTCTAACTCGGAATCACTCAATTTTGCGGGCTTGCCTTCATGACCAAACACAATAAGACCAATCACACCGGGCGTTGATTTAATAGAGGTAATGGTCATCCCTTGATCTTCGACAAAACAATAACCGGGGAACAGAACTTGTTGCCCTATTGTTTCCCGTAATCGTCCATATTTGGGGATTTTCGGACAGTAAACTGTGAAACCCTGCTGCTCCAAACGTTGAACAGCCCTGGTCTCCTGTCGATGTTTGGTCTGCGCAACCAACCAATCCATTCTGTCACCTCTCAAGCCTTTGGTGTCATTATCTCTCTACCCAAGTCTAATTACGCGTAACGAGCGTAAGTGTTTAACTAAGCATCTCGTTTACTACAACGTCTAGTTTAATCATATCAAATTGGCATATAAAATTGAGGGTTGTTCGAGCTGTAAACGAAACTATGATACGCTTGCTTTCGCTTATCACCAATCAAACGTATCTGATTATTCTCAGCATACCCTGAATCGCTTCTTTTAGCTCAACGCTGCCCTGCTAGGCCTTAGAACCATCTTCCAAAGCAACCACTTCTATCCCTAGCACGTAATTAAATATTTTATCCATAGTTAACAGCCAATAACCGATTTTCCAAAATAGAAATACTTTTGTGCTGCTAATAAAATTAGCGATTCACTGGCAATTAAATGTCAACGAATTACCTCACTAGCAACTCAATAAGTCGATCTGATCTGGATACTGATAAATTGATTCATCCAAATAAGATTGGCCAGGGCCTCCTACAGTTGCTTGAGTTTGGGATTGCGTAATAGTTAGATCTATTGCTATTATTATGACGAATTAATACGGATTAAGACCTAATATAATGAATAAACTAGAGAAACTAGAAACAAAAGAACTTAACCTGGTGATCAAGGACGCTCAGAGCGAGCTTGCTAAGAGACAAAGACTCGCCAAGGCAAAATCCGAAATAAAAAAAATAATGCGAAAATATCAGATTAGCAACAATGATATTAAAAATCTTTTGGTGAATACTGCCACACCGAAACCCAGTAAACGCTCCGTTTCTGCTAGAAAAACAAGACGTGTAAAACCCGTATATAAGAACCCAAAAGGTAATGACAAGTGGTCAGGCAGAGGCAGAAGCCCATTATGGGTTAAATCTATCTGTAAAAGTAAGTCGATCAGTATTGATGAATTTAAGGCCGATCCGCAATTCCGGATTTAGTTAACCCTACTGAGCAGCATTCAAATTTATCTTTTTTATTGAGATTGGTTCTTCGTCTGTAGTCCATAATCTTTACTGACATATTCGTATGTATATAGAAGCTATATTATTAATATTTTCTTTTAGACATACTAATGATAAAAAGCCCCCGGATTGTAATTTGTTTTGAGGCAACTTTCACAGTTTCATTTTCGCCAGGATTTCACCGTCTTCAATATCTCCGGTATGCTCAAATCCAAACTTCTGATAGAACCCTTCCGGTCCGCCTTCCCCACCGTGATAGCTGACATATAGCTCCTCAGCATTGGGACGCGTTCGCACATGGTCAATTAGCAGCTCCATCGCTAGCCTGCCGTAATTGGACTTTTGATACCGAGCGTCGATCATTAATCTCCAGAGGAAGTATTCGGCCTTCTCTGGCATGTCTGAAATCATCAGGAAACCCACCGGCTTGTCCCCGGCGTAGATTCCTCGGAACCATGCGTCCTCGGCGAAATACGCTTCGGCGATTGACCAGGCATTGGGCGCGACAAACTGTTCCTGATCAGGTCGGACTTTAAGAGACAAGATTTCTCTGAAAGTCGCCCGTGTAACCTCGCGAAGAGTCACGTTCGAATCCATCGGACCTCCCTCCCTCAATAACGAACCTGCCAATATATCAAGCGAGTTCGCGCCTGTAATGCGGAATCCTGATTCACTGGTGATCTCTTCCTTAAAATTTGCTCCGACATATTGGTGTTTCGTAGTATCTACTTTTTGCATGGCCCAGGTCTCAGGATTGCCTCTGCCTTCGCCCGGACCCACGCGGTGGATATCCTGCTGCACGTAGGGTTGGACGAGGAGCGTTACCATTCCATCGGCGAGTATTCCACAGGGATGTTGCAACGGGTAAAACTGGCACAGACGCTGGTACATGACCCCATAATCGTCCTTCTGGACGAGCCAACGGCGGGTCTCGACCCGGCAGGCCGTGAGGAAATACCGGCCCTCGTGCGTCGAATTGGTCAAGAATTCAGATGCGCTGGCCGCCATCAAATCGGATACCCAGCTGTACATTAAGCCCAGGCTGGTGCGCAAGCTACTGGACTACGGCATCCTGCGGCCCGCCACACCGCGCTATCAAACAGGTATCTGCGCTGTGACTGAACTGTTAAGTCGCTAAGTTATTACCTTCCAAGAAACCGAGGTAACAAATCTGTACAATTACATAAGCCCTCAAACGAGGTTTGGCGGGCGTTCAAAAACAGGAGTACTTGAGGAGACCACATGCTGAAAAACGCTCGTAGCAACAGGTTCTCAATATTCTTGTTTGCCTTAGCCTCAACTGTATTAGCTCCGTTTTGCATGGCTGAGACTGGCGTTGACAAACCCAATATTGTCCTGGTCCTGATGGACAATTTTGGCTATGGCGAAATTGGTGTCTATGGTGGTGGTGTACTAAGGGGCGCCGCAACGCCCAATATTGACAGTATTGCTGCCGAAGGATTCCAACTGACAAATTTCAATGTTGAAGCAGAGTGTACGCCCTCACGCTCGGCGTTGATGACGGGTCGTTATGGAATTCGTACCCGCCAAAGGCAAGATGGTCCTCCCAGAGGTGTGTGGTATGGGATTACCAAGTGGGAGATTACATTAGCCGAGATGCTGTCAGATTCCGGCTACGCAACAGGCATTTTTGGAAAATGGCATCTGGGAGATACTGAGGGTCGTTTCCCAACAGACCAGGGTTTCGATGAATGGATTGGACTTCCCCGATCATCAGACCGAGCCTTCTGGCCGGATAGTAATAGCTTCACCCCTGGTAGTCACCCAAGTGCCGTCTTCACCCATGTCATGTCCGCAAAAAGAGGTCAGAAACCAAAACAACTGGGCGTATATGACCGAGTAAAGCGTACTACGATCGATCGCGAAATCACTGACCAGGCCATTGATTTCATCAACCGCAAAGCCAGAACCGGGCAGCCGTTTTTCGCCTATCTTCCCTATACGCAGACGCATGAACCGGTCGACCCGCATCCTGACTACAACGGCAGCACTGGAAACGGTAGTTTCGCAGACGTACTGGCCCAAACGGATGCTTATGTGGGTGAGCTTCTCGATACTATCGACAAGTTAGGACTAAAAGAGAACACCATATTTATCTTTACCTCAGACAATGGTCGCGAAGGCGTGCCTAGATCGTTCGGATTCACCGGGCCCTGGCGAGGCAGTATGTTTTCTCCCTACGAAGGATCTTTACGGGTTCCTTTTCTGATTCGCTGGCCTGGAAAAATTCCCGCTACACAAGTATCGAATGAAATCGTCCATCAGATCGATCTGTTCCCAACCCTTGCAAACATCATTGGCACTGATCTCCCCGGGGATCGAATTATGGATGGAGTAGATCAGTCTGATTTTCTGATGGGAAAGTCAGAGAAATCCGCTCGAGAATCCGTCATCATTTACATCGGCAACGAGCTTTTTGGGGTTAAGTGGCGCAACTGGAAGTTACTTTTAAAGGAAATGGAAAAAGGCAGTTACTCGATCAAAGAAATGGCTTATCCATCAGTCTACAATCTGCTTGTAGATCCTAAAGAAGAAGTGCCCGAGCTCAATTATCTGAATGACACCTGGGTAGATTTCCCCTTGTACCAGGTACTTGAGGATCATCAGGCATCTATAAAAAATGATCCTGGCGCGCCGGACCCATAGGAAACTAAAGTCCGAGGGCTTCTAACAAGATAAGTAAGCCGTAAGATTTCTAAATAAGAATAACAACCCTTTATCTGACAACCAGATATTCTTCTAAATATCAACAGGTTACTGTACACCGTATATTCATACAGCCATCGGTGAAAAGGACTTCCAGATGCAAATCTCCCCTGTGCAACACCGACCTTTGGATCAACTTGAGTCAGAAATCATCTCGCTTTCTCAGCGAATTAATGCAGCCGAATATGAATTTCGTGTACTGGTTCGTGAGTTTGATATTCGCCAGGGCTGGAAGGCCTATCACTTCAATAACTGTACCGAGTGGTTGAATATACGCTGCAGTATTCAGATCGGAACGGTGGTTAAAGCTGCACTACGTCTAACTAACTAAAAATCCTTGCAACACGCTCGGAGACAAGAAAGTACCAGGTCCACACGATTGCCCATGCGAGGGCGACGGACACTACAGTGATAAAGATCAGGCCTTCAGACCTCTGTATCGCTCTCTCCATGAGCAGCACACCGTACAGCACCCGCAGCGAGATCAATCCTGCGCCAATCCAAAGCAGCCCGATATTCCATTTCGGCGCGGACGGTAGCTTAAGGACTAACAGCACAAGCGGTACAACGAGCACGAGGAGGATTCCAATAAACAGACCCATGGGATAGTCAAAGAACCAGCCGGACAATCCTGCTGCGTAAAAAACCAGCAACGGCACAGAACCAACGAGATATACCAGCAAGCAACCATTCATGGTTTCCATCACATCTCTAAATCCAGGATGAATAAGCACGGTAACGCCACTGTATCGCAAACGCCGCGAGAAACGTATCAAAAAACGATGCCATGGGTACCGTCATGTGCTACCCAGGATCAGGAAAACTTTACAGGTAGCTGGTACTTTCCAAGCGCAATCATCAGACTAATTGACCAGATAAATGGTGGTCATCTGAATATTTGACCACTGAACCTGCCGACAGGTAGCATCTTTGCAAGCCAGAAAATCCTGGGAAATCACACAGAGCGACAAGGCTCAGGACATGCTTGAATTCTTGCCAGGTATGTTTTAGCAAAGCAATGCAGGCTCGGTTATGACTAAATGCAATGCAGTTGATATTACTCGAAGTGCTGTTTTCAGCGACTGTGGCAGATTCCGTTATAGCCTCTGCAGATTACTAAAAGAAGCAAAGATCAAATCTCGCAAAACCTGCCTTTTCATCATGCTTAATCCTTCAACTGCCGATGAGGTCAAAGATGATCCTACAATTCGCCGGTGTATGGGTTTTGCATCATCCTGGAAGTACGCCAGGCTGGAAGTGATCAACCTGTATGACTTCCGCGCCACTTACCCAAACGAATTGCCCGATCCGTCAGATTTGCGAATTGGACCCAGGCATGACCACTACGTTAACAACGCCATTAAGAATGCAGATCTGGTAGTGTGCGCATGGGGTGGCAGTCGTTACGCCAATGCGGCCAACCACGTGAAATCAATGATCTTGAAAATCCAGCACCACAAGAAAACACCCATGTGCCTTAAGAAGAACAAAGACGGTTCACCAGCACACCCGTTGTATCTCAGTAAAGAATTGCGACCTGTACCCTTTGTCTCGGATTAACAAGTGCAAGGCAGTCTGGCATCGTTCTGAGGCACCCGGGATAACAAAGACAATCCATACGAATCTCTGACACTACCTCAGATCTTGCAGATAAAATTTTCACTCACTGGCAGATGCTGAAGAATCGTTGAGAGATTGATCTCAAACTCAATCCTCTCCCATCACCGCTGTCAACATTGCCTCGATATTTTCCGCTGGTACATCGGCCAGAATATTGTGCACAGACGCGACCACATAGCCGCCATTTTGCCCCAGATCACCCACGCGGTTTCGCACCTCTCTGGCAACGTCAGATGGCGACCCGAAGGGAAGCACTTTCTGGGTATCAATACCTCCCCAGAAGCAGAGATCTTTACCAAACTCTCTATTTAATTCTCCCGGGGACATACCCGTTGCATTGACCTGCACCGGATTCAAAACATCGACACCCGCATCAATAAGGTCCGGCAGCAAGTCCCTGATGGCACCATCGCTGTGCAGGATGAAACTTGCATCTGTGAGGCCGTGAACAGTAGCTGCAAGCCTGGCATGATAGGGCTTGACCATCTGCCGATAAAGTTCTGGCGCCATGAATGGCTGGGTCTGGATGCCCAGGTCATCAGCAGTAGAGACGGCATCCACAAGGTCGCCCACTGCGCCAACTGCTGCACTCGCCATATCGCAAACAATATCTGTTACCCGCTCCATCAGACCGGATGCGAATTCAGGATTGATAAGAAGGTCCTCCAGTAACTCGGCAAAACCCCTCACACGTTGCGAGAGAGCGAACGTTGTATTACCAAGATTCAGTACAATTGCATAGTCCGTTTCCTGTCGAAGTTTCAAGGTTCGCTCTCGCAGACCCCGAATGCGACTACTGTCTCTGGCATCAGGCCAGTCAATCGTATCCAGAGCACTTGTGTTGGGATCAATCAGATGCTGCAGCGGCCCATCAACATTGATATAAGGGGCTCGCGTTGAAGCCTTACGCCAGGTGGCGCCCCATTGATCGATATAAGAAAGAGGGCCTAATATTTCACCAGTGTCACTGTCTGCCAGTCCTGGGTAAACCCCACGGACGTCAATATCAAAATACTGCAGCACTTTCTCACTCGGGACAATGACCTGGCCTTCTCCCCGACCGCCCTCAACGTCAGCCCCCATTCGTGGTGGTTCTGGATCGAACCCAATATGGGACAGCAGGCGCTCATAAGCATCAGGGTGAATTTGAGTCGCTGGCCCACCACCAAAGTCCACAGGTACTCGATCCGTTTCCTGGTGGTTAAGTGCGCTAACTACGCGTTCCCGGTGACCCATGCCCATTGGATTGCCTTCCTTAGTTGATTGACTCGCTAGCTACCCCAATCTTGCCACAATCAGCTCCGTTTGATTTAACTATCTATTTACCCGCTCTTTCACCGATACCTAGGATAATCTGAATACTGCCGCAACGATAAGCCCGGTGGGGCACAGTCAGATAGCCTACCGTGAATAACACGGCATCACGATTCGCTTAATTAAACGTATAGCCAGTGTTTACCGTATCGTATAAAGCTGTAAATCTTAGGATATTTATCAGCGCTTACTTTTAAGCTGGGTACCCGTGCCCACTTCTGAGCTTTGATATAGATCATTTAATGAGGTGCCAGTTGCTGGAAAACTTAATCACACGGTTTTCATGCGAGTGCGCATCGTGAAAGCTTTGACCAGTCCAACCCCGATACAAAAGATACTTCTGCCTGCCAGGCACCGTGGTGAATGCGTAAACACGATTGACAAGTGGCCGGAAAGCGACGAATGCAAGCGGCTGATTGTCACCTATGAGAAAGCAGAAAAGCTTGTTCAGAAGGATCTGCGAAAAGCAATGAGTGAGATGATGGATCTTTGAGAGGAGTCCCGGCATCCAGTATCTAGTTGATACGCCGCTCTTTACCTTCCCAGTAGGGACTGCGTAAGTCCCGCTTCAGCACTTTGAGTGCCCCGGACAAGGGCAAAGGTTCTTCTCGGAATTCTACTGTCTTTGGTACCTTGAATCCCGCGATCGATGCTCTTGCATGCTCGATGATTTCATCTTCCGTGGCTGTTTTATCGGGTTGGAGCACCACGACAGCGTGAACGGCTTCACCCCAGAGATCATGCGGAATCCCGATAATAGCAACCTGAGCGACCGATGGGTGTGATGCAATGGCGTCTTCAACCTCTATTGAATAGATGTTCTCACCACCGCTGATGATCATGTCTTTTACTCGATCAACGAGGAATAAAAAGCCCTCTTCATTCAGGTAACCGGCGTCTCCGGTATGGTACCAGTCATCCTTGAACGCTTCTGCTGTGGCCTCTTGTTTGTTCCAGTATTCAATCATGTAATTACCAGCACGCGCACAAACTTCTCCGGTTTCCCCTGAATCGAGCCGCTTACCATCTTCATCCTGGATACTCAGCACGACGCCGGGAAGAGCCCGGCCGACCGAGCCACGGAGTTCGTCTCGCAGATGATCCTCGGGTTTTAGAATGGTGAGTACCGACGAGCTCTCCGTCATGCCGTATCCCTGAAACAACTCAATATGCGGCGCAACTTCACGTAACCGCTGCAGGATCGCTGATGGCATGGGTGAGGCGCCATAGACCATCATCTTAAGCGAAGCCAGGGTATCTGCTGAGAAATCAGGATGGCTGAGCAGCATCCCGATCATTGTTGGCACCATAACAGTTGCCTCAATCTGATGCTTCGGTATGACCTCCATGACCGTTTTTGGATCAAACAGCGGAACACTGACAGACAATCCACCCATCGACGCACCCAGGATTCCAAACATTGCGGCAGCATGAAACATAGGCGTCTGAGTCAGATAGACAACATCTGAAGTCATGGGGAATGTAGTAAGACCGTGATAGAGATTGAGAATTTCAGCTCGTTGATCCAGGAGCACACCTTTGGGCAGGCCTGTGGTGCCCCCGGTGTACATCAGTACAACAGGATCCTGTTCCTCGGGTTCAGCTGGAATCTCGAATCTGGCCTCATCAATGAGAGCATCCATAGTGATATCATGAGGCACATCACCTTCACCCATCAGCACAACTCTTTCGAGTTTAATCTCGCTTCGAATCTGATCAATCAGCGGTGCAAACGCCGCATCGACGAAGCAAACTTTCGTGCCACTGTCATTAAGTATGTAGACCAGTTCTTTGGCAGCCAGACGCAGATTGAGTGGATTGATGATTCCAGCACCAAGGAACGCCGAATGGTAAAGTTCAGTAAAGTAATGACTGTTAAGTGCCATCACTGCAAATCGATCAGCACGTTCAACGCTCAATTGATGTCTCAGCGCATGGCTGATACGGCAGACTCTCTCCAGGTGCTGGCTGTAGATTGCACTGTAGTCTCCGTCAATAATCGCAACCCGGTTGGCATGATATTCTGCCGCAGGTATTAAGTGACGATGGTAGATCAATTCTTTCATGGTTCCACACCCGGTTAATCAGACGTAAACAATGATTACCAGAATAACCCAGTTGAAAGAGTGATGCCAACAGTGAGGCTGGGGCGCAAGTCATAATTTTTCTTTAGGTTATAAACTCGCATGCCAGCAAGATTTGGATAACAGCTAATCGTAAAATTCAGGTGCCTTTTTCAACAATTTGAAACCCGCCAGATCATGTTCAATCCAAAAAGCTGACTGCTTTGATTTGACCAGCTTCTCTACCTTGGCCATGGCTTGAAGGGTCATCTCCTTATCGAAATTAAACTGTGGCACTCTCCTGTCTCGCCTGCTGATCTGGAAATGGTAGAGATCGCCGGAGAGAATCAGTGGACCATAATCTGTCAAATCGAGAAACAGAACCTGATGCCCGGGCGTGTGGCCGTAGGCTGAGATAATCTGTACCGACCCGTCTCCGAACACATCGTAGTCACCATCCAACTGACGGATCTTTTCACTCTTAAGCCCTTTGTATAACGCAGGATCAAAGTAGGCAACCGTGACTTCATCCGCGAATGCAGCCTTGTATTCAGATTCCTGGATCAGCAAAGTGGCGCCAGTGACCTCGTTCGCAACACCAACATGATCAAAATGCATATGAGAGAAGGCAACGAAATCAAAGGATTTCATATCAAGCCCCATCGAACTGATCTGTTCAGCGAGCGTCTTGTCCAGGCGCTGGCCATTCTCATCCCAACCATCGGTTTTCGCGACACTCGAAGGCAATCCGCCGTCCCAGAGCAATCGACCTTTTTTGTGCTCAACAATATAACAAGGAACAATCAGTTCCCGAACATCCGTTTCTTCATTGTCGATACCAAACGCCTCGACTGTTGGGAATTGCAACCTACCACAATCAAATACATAGAGTTTAAGTTTACTGTCAGCACCACAACATGGCATTACAAAGGCAACAGTCAGAAACGCGATGGCTATCCTGTAAATCATATTTATCCCCACCAACTCCTGATTATTGTTCTTTTCAAGACACTATCGATGATCTTATCGATGATCTTATCGATGATCTTATCGATGATCCATTAGAATTCTCATCGGCACGCGTCATGAACTTTGCCACGCATTGTTTGAGTTGGGGGGAGATAATAAGATAGCTTCCGATTATTTCTAAATACTGCGAACTCAAGCCTGAAGAAGGAGATAGATATGGGAGAGTTTTTCAACAATCAAGCAAGGTATTTTCAGGATCAGTTTGGTACCCGGGCAATGGCCGACCGAATTCACAAATTCGTCGTCCATGACAAACTTACTGAAGATGAGATCGCCTTTATCGAATCCAGGGATTTCTTCTATCTTTCGACCGTTGATGAAAACGGATTCCCTCAATGCTCCTACAAGGGTGGAAGTCGAGGATTTGTCAAAGTTGTCGACGACGGTAAATTTACTTTCCCTATCTACGATGGCAACGGTATGTACCTCTCTGCAGGTAACATCAAAGAGAACGCCAATATCGGGATGCTATTTATCGATCATGAAAACCCTCAGAAGCTGCGGTTGAACGGCACCGCAGCAATAATTGAAGATCCTGCCATTGTCTCCATGCATCACGAAGCAGAGCTGTTGGTATCCGTTTCTATCCGGGAGATATTCATGAACTGTAATCGTTATATCCATGAAGTCGAGAGAGTAAATGACTCTCCCAACGGGCCTGTAGACGGTCGCCAGTCACCCATGGCAGACTGGAAGCAGTTGGATGCGATGCGAGATGTACTGCCGGAGAAAGACATTAAAAGACTTGACGATGAGGGCAGCTAACCGGACCTGCAGTCAACAGGATTATATATCACCCTGATCAGCTTCCCCGGCAGAACTGACCAGGGCTTCTGGTGGCAGACCCATCGCCCGGATACTTCTTGAGAACATCGACAGTAATGCCAAAGTAGCAAACAGCCCCCCGCTGCCGACGAACAGTACGGTAAGCCCAATCGACTCTACGATGAATCCGGATAGAGCACCCGATATCGGTGCCAGTCCCAGATTGGCGAAGATAATCACGCTCATTATTCGGCCCAGCATCTCCTGCTGGATTCGCTTCTGTATCCATGTCATAAAAAAGATTTGCAGAAATCCGCCAATGATCCCCATATTGAACAGGATAATCATGCCGTAGATTGTTTCACTCGAAAAACCGAGTAACACCATAATCGATCCCTCTGTTGCATCCAGTATCAGGACCATAATGCCGAGGTTTCGAGGTTTGGGTAAAGGCAACCAGCCAGCCAGAACAACGCCAAGCAACGCGCCACCGCTATGTGAGGACATTAACAAGCCATAGGCAGCCGCGCCTTCAACATATCGTTCGCTTGCAAGCAGCGGAATTCCAATGCTGATTGGTCCCTGGGCCAGAAAACCCACTGCCGCTATATAGAACATCAAGATGAACAAGGATCGGTCGGTTGTCAGGTAGTTAAATCCACCCTTAATCGAAGCTATTACGGATTCTTCATCGTCAGAGCGTACATCCCTGTCAGCAGGAACCCTGACACCAAGCAGGAGTAACCATGACACCATAAAAGTGATTGCATCAATTGCGAAAACCGTACCAATCGCCCGCAGATCATCCGGGGGGGAATCCGCAGACAGATTCGTCAGATCACCTCCACTCAGAATGACGATAAGCCCACCCGCCAGGGCGGGACCGACCAAAAAGCAAATCTGGGCAGTACCTCCCATCACCGAGTTCGCGACCTGCAACTCATCCTTATCGACTAGCTGGGGAAGAATGGCAGACTGAGCGGGAAATGCGAAAGCACCAACAGCACCGATCAACAGTGCAAAGACATAGACCATCCACATTTCAATACTTTCACTAATCACCAGTGCAGACAGCATGGTTACCAGTACAAGATAGAGGATCTTCGTATCCATTATTACTCTTCTGGGTGAGAATCGATCCGCCAGTGCACCACCCACGAGGATGAAAAGTGCGCGCGGTATAGCCGCGGTCGCCATCACTGTACCCAGGGTAAAGGCGTTGTCCGTGAGTTGGATAACCAGCCAGGGTAAGGCGATCATGGAAAAGGCATCACCCACCATTGAAATCAGCGAACCAGCCCAGAGCAACAGAAAATTCCTGGACTTCAGGATAACCAGTCGTTCTCTAAGGCCCAGTCTCTCTGGTAGCTGTATCGACTCACTCATGTCAAAATTTAGTTACTGATTCTTTTTGGGTAGTCATAGTGCGCGATCTTACCCTTCCCTTCTGCAATATCTGACCAACTGTCAGAGTCAAAATGCAGTACCGCAACACCACAGGTAGGTATATTACTAACTTCTAGCTTGCTGAGGCAGTTGAAAGCCTCAGTAATACCTGGATTGTGCCCTACCAGCATCACCCGGTCGCATCGCTCAGTGAACGATCTAACGAGATCAATAAGTCGCTTCAGGCTGGCGCCGTAAATGGCATCATCGAAAACAATTTTATCGTGGCTGTATTCATAGGCATCAGCAATCGCCCGTGCCGTGACGGCGGCTCTGGTCGCGCTACTGCATACGATCAGTTCCGGTGACTCCAGCAGCCCCACCAAACGTTTCCCCATAAGAACCACATCACGCTTACCTCGCTTATTGAGAGGTCTTGCGTGGTCTGAAAGGGTTGAGCCTTTCCAGCTCGATTTTGCGTGCCGGACTAAAAAAAGTGTTTTTGCCCTCACCATGATGATATGACTCGATTCATTACTGCCCGTCTGGAGTACAGAAGGTTAAACACAATCACACAATCGAGGCAAGATTGATGCTGAGAAAATGGCAACATTGATTAACGGCTTACTCGGCAACTAACGCCAATATTACGATTCAGGGAATGTTCGATACAGCATACAAACTGTTCGATATCGTATAGCAGCACTCTTTTGATCAGCATAAAGCTCAGATAAAACTCATTATTTTCAATTAGTTACGGCCTTAGCACCTATCATCAGAAGTGAGATACCAGAGGCAGAAGCTGTCACTGGTACTATCAGATCACGCCATTCACATAGACAGGACCAACCAGATTCACACCCTGCTCTACACGTGAGGAGCTGCAGGTGAGGAGCTGCAGGTGACGAGCTACAGGTGACGAGCTACGGGTGACGAGCTACTGGTAGCGATAAATACCTGGATTTGCTACAGGTCGAGTATATGACTGTATTTGATAATGAACTCCCGCCTTGGCTCACTGGGTGCCCCAAAACTGTTGTCATCAACTTCGTTGTACACAACGTATAAACCCGAGTCCGCCGAGGTCAACCACGCAAAACGAAGATTTGTGGCAATCAGGTCATCACGTTCATTGTACTGAATCAGCGCCTGCAGGGAAATTTTTGGTGTAAAGGAATAGGTCAGTCTAAATTTACCGATGCCAACGCGGAAATCACCACCAGGCAAATCGATATCATTATGATCCCAGGATAGTTCTGTGCTGAACGTTTCACCGACTCGGTAACGAAGCGTGGGTTCCAGAGATGTACGATCACCACCAAACAGACCACCAAATTTGCCTGCAATTCTAAAACTCAATGGTGCACTCTGGTCAGTCTTCAGAACAAGAGCTATTTCGCGATCATCATATTCACCTGCCTGTACCGTAACTCCACTGACAATATCAAATGCCTGATCCACGCCCTCATGGAAGAAATTTATACCCGTATGAATCTCGAATCCACTCTTCCATTCCCAATGGCTGTCTACATGCAGAAATCCGGTTTCCCAGAACCCATCAAAATTCCAGTATCCCCGGTACATTACATGAGGTCTTATCTCATGTAGATCCCACAGGTCATCAGGGCGAATACGGCGCATGGCAAACAGACTGGTATGACGGTAGTCGCTGCGAGAAAGGAAACCAACTTCGGGATTGAAGTTCTCTCCAACTTCTGTATAGGATGCTCTTAACGACCATTGTTCTGAATTGTAGTCGCTACTCAGCTGTAACGCGTGTTCCTTTCCTGACAATTCCGGTGTATCCGTTTTCGCAACGAATCCGGACAGAGATCCATTTTTGCCAACACCCCAGCGAGCGTCGATACCATAGGTACGATTATAGTCATCATCTGTACCCGTACTGCCATCGCCCTTCCTGTTCACAAAAATTCCACCAAAGGATGACCGATTGGGCAGTTCACGATTAATTCTCGCTACCGTGTAGTCGTTCTGCGGTGCTACTCCCGTCAATCCCTCGGATCGCATCTGCAGGAAGCCGACATTTGTGCTTACGCCTATTTTACCCGAAACGCGTACACCCCCATCTATTGGAATCTGCTCACCACTGGGGCCGATACCTATGCGACGACTAAAAAAAAGTTCTGCCTGGCGCGGTACACCAACCGCGAATTGACCAGCATTCTCCAGAAAGAACGGACGCTGTTCGGGTAGAAAAAGACTGAATCGATCCAGATTGACTTGAAACTGATCAGTTTCGACCTGGGCAAAGTCAGTGTTGTAGGTCGCATCAAATGTCAGACTGGGTGTGATGGAGTACTTGAAGTCAAAGCCAACTTCATAATCGGTTTCACGGCTTAAGCCGCCACCATCGCTGGCTTTGGCTAATCCATAGGGTGTTAATTTCAGATTTCTCTGGGCAGGAAGTCGGAGATTCTCGATGCTGCCCGCCTCAGATACTCGATGAAGATTATATTGCCGTGAAAGCGGCGCCCAAAATACGGTCTCGTTATTGCGACGGATGTTGCGCTGGAAATTTATGCCCCAGGTTTGTACTTTCTCGGTACCATATCGCAGGGATTTGAAGGGAATAGCAAATTCAGCGCTCCAGCCAATATCGGAAATCAGCGCCTTTACTGACCAGGTTGTATCCCAGTTGGTATTGAATCCCCCACCGCCGGACCCAAATCGACTGGTACCTTCCTTGGTCACCTGGCCATCGTATTCTATTCCCGCCGGGTTAGTACCGAAAACCAGGCCATTTTGCCGATCTTTGAAACCATCAATCATGATCTGAAAACTATCTGTATCACTGAGTGAAGAATCTCGCCGACTGTCTGAGACCACAATCTGATCCGGGTTCTCGTCATAGCAGACTACACCTATGTACAGTGTGTCATCCGTGTACCCGACAAATACCTCCGTCGGCTGAGATGCTGGTTGCCCCTCATCAGGCTTCGTCTGCCAGAATCCTTTGATGGCCTTCGCACCTCGCCATACCGGATCGTTCAGTACATCACCATCTACGACGGGTTCCGCAGCAAACCCCACCGCTCTAGCAACGGGTGGGGACGACTGCGCTTCAGCAAAGACCACACCTGCGGTAAAAATCCCGCAGAGCAGCAACAGCAAGCCCTCGCTCACTCCTCTTGAAATGATCATATTCACAGTTTTTGTGTTCTCTGCAGGGCGACTGTTGCTGAAGTATCGACTCATGGACCCTTACCATACCACGAATGGGTATTTGCTCAGCAACGTCCATAAAGCCGGGTGATATCGAAAAATACGTGGAAAGTTGTGAGTTCTATTGCACAATGAACGCTTCAAGCGCTTCGTTGAGAAGAGGGGGTTATGTGGAAAATACCAGGCAGCTCTTAGAGATTGATCACCGTTTTGAAGATATTGCCATGCTCACCAGACGGGGCTTCATGAGTCGAGTAATCGGCACCGTCGCTGCAGGCACACTATCATCTGGCACTGTCAGAAGAGCCCGGGCTGCACCTGCCGAGAAAACTGAAAGAGCGCCCGACGATGAATCATACTGGCGATGGGTTGCCGATCAGTTCATGCTGAAACCTGACCTCACCTATATGAATACAGGGACACGTGGTCCCTCACCCACAGCGGTATATCAGGCGCAAATCGAAGCAATCAGGCAGTCCAACGAGGATCGCCTCAGCTATGCAAAACATGTCTACAACTCGGAGTTCAAGGCACACATTCGTACCAGGCTTGCAACATTCGTTGGCTGTAATCCAAACGAGATTGCTATAACTAACAATACCACCGAAGGGATGGGAATCGGGACCAATGGCCCAAAGCTCAAGTCGGGTGACGAAATCATCTACACAAATCATGATCACCCCAGCGGCGGGCAACCTGTTAATCTGAGATGTGCCCGCGATAAAACCAACGCCGTGGTTGTAGATCTGTCGGACAAGAAATTTCATCCTCCTGAAAATCCAGAAATCGTCCTGGACGCGATAGAGGCAGCTATTACACCCCGCACAAAACTGATCAGCTTCTGCCAAATAAACTACTCAGATGGTTGTGTGATGCCGGTCAGAGAAATCTGCGCAATGGCTCGTTCCAAGGGAATACTCACATTGGTGGATGGTGCACACCCACCAGGAATGCTGAACCTTGATCTGCATGATCTGGGATGCGATATGTATGCAGGTGCCTGTCACAAGTGGATGCTCGCCGCGCAACTAACGGGGTTCTTTTACGTTCGTGAGGAATTGCAGGACCAGATCTGGCCGTCCATTTATTCAGGCCCGGTAAACGGAATGAACATGTATGGTGCCCCGGATGACTCTGAACGAGGAACAACGGCGCAACGTTACGAAACACATGGATCAACAAACTATGCTGCTGGTGTTTCCATCAATGCAGCACTTGATTTCCACAATCGGATTGGTATCGAAGCAATTGAGGCCCGGGATCAATACCTTGCAGGCAGGGCACGCAGTGCCTTAAGACAAATTGATGGTGTTGAAGTATTCTCCTCGGATGATCCCAGGCTCTGTGCTGGTCTGGTCTCCTTCAGGATTGCAGGCATGGAACCCAAAGCCCTGACCGACCTGCTCTGGGATCGCCACCAGATCTATATCAGAAATGTAACCCATTCTGAGATTGACTGGGACGCCAATCGTCTGTCGCTGCATATCATGGTGACAACCAAACAACTCGACAATCTGTTGCTTGCGGTTGAGGAAATTGCCAGGGAACAGCTCAGCTAATTTACAACGGCCCAGCATTCCATCTCAACACTTGCTCCCAGCGCGAGCCCATTGGCGCCAAACGCCGACCTGGCTGGTTTGTCGTCAGGGAAATAGGTCACGTAGATCTGGTTGAATTTAGGCCATTCACCAATATCACCCATCATTACCGTGCATTTAACGATATTACTGAGTGACGATTCATTGCTTTCAAGTACACCTTTCATATTCTTGAATATCTGCCGGGTCTCATTTTCTATGCCACCTTCAACCAACTTGAAACTTCCTGGCTCCACACCAAGCTGGCCAGACATGAAAATCATGTTGTTTACTCTGACCGCATCCGAGAAGGGCAAGTTGAGTTTTTTTGTTTCAGGAGAGACCAGGTAAGATACCTGATCGTCTGCCAGTACAGAAACAGATCCAACCAGGATGAATATTGCAGCACTCAATTTGCTTAACATCTTCGATTTCCTTCCCGTTATTGGTGAACAGACGGACGCAGCACACATCGCCAGACTATAGAATTGTCAGGTCCCGGAATCAATGGCGGTTTTATAGTAAGAAAATGACACACTACATGGAGTTACTTGATTAATTCAATAAATCCTTCCCTATTCGGCATCTTTACTTTGGGCAGCGTCTTCTCATTCAGAATCGCATCGTCACTGAGAATTCCATTCAATTTCAGCACATAGGCTGACACCGCATAGACCTCATCTGCCGAGAGAGTCCGCTGTTCATTATAGGGCATTGATCTTGCAATATAGTCAAACAGAGTAGTTGCATACGGCCAGAAGCTGCCAACTGTCCTAAGAGGTCGATCACCCGCCAGACTGCCCATGCCTCCCACCAGCTGATTTCCCGCCTGGGTTCCATCCTCACCATGGCAGGTCGCACATTTTAAGTTATAGAGGATTTTTCCTGCCGCGACTGACCCACTTCCCCCCGGTAATCCTGAGCCATCCGGGGAAATCACCATGACCTGGTCAGGCGCTGGTTTACCAAGACCAGGCTTCAACTTGTGACCAAGTTCATTCCCTACAACAACTGAAGAGATGACCAGCAGGCTGACAAATAAAGGCAGCTTCATCACCGAGTTGGTAAGACGATGTCTAAACAAAGACATTTTTAACCAGCCCATCTGCTGAAACCTCCCAGCTCTGTATCCCGTTATAGTGATAAAAGCTGCCCTGTGAATATCCTTCGAGCGCTGAAGCCCGCGATGGTTGCACCCTGCCCCGGTCATCAATCGCCCTGCTCTGCAGTACTGCACCCTGACCATCCCATCGCCACGGAATCCTGAATCTGGTCAACGCCAAAGGACTTGCTTCGCTCTGCAGTACCGCTTCTGCCCAGGAGACTCCACCGTCGGCGCTGACCTCTACTTTCCTGATGGTACCCGCCCCTGACCAGGCGATACCTGAAATCTCATAAACACCCTTTCTTCCTAATTTCATTCTCCCTGACGGGGAAGTGATTACTGATTTCACTTCCATTTTCAGCGAAAACATCTCAGACCTGCCATCCTTCAACAGATCGGTATATTTGCTGGTTTCATCCCTGGTATAGGCTGGTGTCTCCTGTACCTTGAGCCTGTGCAGCCATTTGACACTGATATTACCTTCCGAACCCGGTACAAAAAGACGCATGGGATACCCCTGTGCTGGTCGAAGTGGCTCCCCATTTTGATAGAGGGCCACCAACACATTATCCATGGCCATATCAATGGGTACGCTGCGAGCCATTCCGGCAGCGTCAGCTCCCTCGGCGATGATCCAGCGAGCATTCTTATGAACACCAGCTTCATCTAACAGGTGGTGTAAGGGGACACCCGACCATTCAGCACAGGACAACAGACCATTTAAGGCGCCAGCCGTCAGATCTGCCGGAGCAAAAACATTGCGAAAACTATTCCCCGCGCACTCCAGGAAATAGATATGGGTTTCTTTCGGGTAAGCCAGGAGATTCTCATAGCTGAACTCCAGGTTCCGCTCAACTTCGCCAAATATCGCCAGTTTGTGCTTAGCCGGGTCAATATCGGGTATACCGCTATGATGTCGCTCGAAGTGGAGGCTGTTTGGTGTAATGGTGCCATCCAGATCCTGCAGGGGTGTCGACGAAGATCCGGCTTCCGGTGCGGTTGGATGACCACCAACCTGCTCACGAGCCAGACTGGCAAACCTTGATGGAGAGCCATACTCGCTTTGCGCTTCACCGGCATGAGTCATCCAGGCCTCATTCGCTCTGGCTGGCACAAGGAAACCACCAGTAACTCCCGCGACCGCCGCCTTAAGCAGATGTCGACGATGCAGAATTCCACCACCTGAAATGTCATCCGACATAAGACTCTCTCCAAGCTTTCTTTCACTGACTTTAACCTGTGTCGCCGGTTTTCACCATACAAAGATATCTTGCAGCTACCAGGTATCTAACCGGTTGTCCGGCACCTTGTGTGAGGTCCCTGGTTTTATATTAGACAGCATACGATCACCCGGTATGAATGAATCCCTGACGTTCTGTATTATCATCAACAGGAGTCCGCGGGACAGCATCCGCCGCGAACAATCTCGAAGGCAATTCACCCCTGCGGCTGAGAGAATCCGTTGGGACGATCAAACGACTCGATCATTTCCGCCATCAACCGGCACCTGTGCGCCTGTGGTTTTGGCAAAACTTTTACCCGCCATGGTGACAACCATCTCTGCAACATCGACTGATGTAATTTCCGCCCCAAGCAGATTGTTGGTCTTGTATTCATCCACTGATAAACCGTAACTGGCCGCTCGTTTCTGCAACACTTCTTGTGTCCATATGCCCGTATCAAAGACCGCGTTTGGATGAACCATATTGACCCGGATACCTTCCTCACCCAATTCCATGGCTGCAACACGCCCCATCTGGGTTAGTGCGGATTTCGCCGCAGAGTAGGCGCCAGCACCTGGCCCTGGTGCCGGGACATTTTTGGATGCCATTAAAATAATACTTGGATCAAATCCCAGCTTTAAGAATGGCACGCAAGCTCGCATCACACCCACATGAGCATTGAAGTTCAGCTGCATAGTTTCCCTCAGGAATTCACTTTCCATTTGCTCCAGTCTCGTGCTCGCAGGAAAGGAACCCGCATTGCTGACCAGCACATCAACACCACCAAAGGATGCCACCACTGAATGAACTGCATCCCGTATTGAATCATCACTAGTGATATCACAGACAATTCCCCTGGTGTCTTCCCGATCAAACAGCTTCTCGACCTCAGGATTGATATCCAAAGCCACAACTGCGGCACCTTTTGAAGAGAATGCTTCGACACACGCCTTGCCGATACCAGATGCAGCACCCGTAACCAAGACCACCTTGCCATCAAACTCGTTCCTTTTAGGGACAAGTTTCAGCTTCGCCTGCTCCAGTTCCCAGTACTCGATTTCAAAAATGTCCTTTTCTGGTAGCGCCTGCCAGCCACCAAGTACCTCTCCACACTGTACCGCAATGATGGTGTGATCCAGGATGTCTGAAATTACCTTGCTTCTCTTAACATTCGGCGCAAAGACAATACAACCCTTGTTCTTCCACACAGCAAATCGAGGGGCCGTATCGAGACAAACCAGGTTCCCGTCGGTATTGCTATCAAAATAGTGCTGATATTTTTCACCAAAGCTATCCACTTCAGCAGCAGGGCTTTCACTCAATATTGCAGCTATGCGCTTTGTTTGGAGAGTGTGGTCCGGTGTCACGGGACCACGAGTTGCAATATCTTCTATTTTATCGAGTGACGAATATCCAATGCTGAATTGGTCACGTTTCCAATTAGCCAACATGGCATAACCAAACAAATTGGACGCTGCTTTTCTTGCTTTAGCCAGTTTAAGATAATCCTCATCAACAGCTTCGTACTCCCCTTCTGTCGAAAGTGCTTTAACGGATTTCAGATACTCTTCTGCCTCAGACACCAGATTAATCATATTGTCATAGCTTGTTTTTGCATCACCGTGGAATGTAAACAAGCCATGATGCAATAGAATGATTCCCTCCAAAGTACGCCAATCAGTATTCCTGGTGGCTTCATAGACTTGCTTTGCGAGCTTAAAACCGGGCATCACATAGGGCAGGATGAGCACTCTGTCAGCATAGATCTGTTTGAGTAAATCAGCGCCATTCAACGTATTGCTTATCGCCACCACCGCATCTGTGTGGCTATGATCCACGTACTTAAGCGGAATGAGTCCATGCAGTATTGTCTCAACAGAAGGTGACGGCGCCCCTGGGTCAATCATTGATGCAGCGAGTTCGCGTGTCATTTCCATATCGGTCATGGCAGACAGTTGACCAAGGCGCCTGATAACATCAAGTCGGGTTGGCGAAAAACCGGCCTCCTCAATAGTTTTCAAATCCCAGCCCGATCCTTTTACATACAATATCTCCTCTTTGTCACCAAAAATATCTGTCACTATGGTTTTAACGGACGTATTACCACCGCCGTGCAGAACCAGGTTTTCGTTTTGGCCCAGGAGTCGAGACGTATAGACCCGCAACGCCAGGTCAGAATGAGTAAAAGGTTCAGCATCCTTGTCATTCCAGAGATTCTTCATGGCGCTATGAAATTCCAGCAGTAGAATGAAATGCGATCATACCTCAGCAAATCCGAGTCGACTAGAAATGGTACTTGATCCCCAGCAGAACACGATCCCGATCTTCCAGCTGGCCGATAACCGAGTCACTACCACCGGAGTAAATGATTATCCCCAGTGATGTTGTCAGGGCATCAAATGGTTTGTAGTCAGCGTTGAATCTGACAAGCTGGCCTTCATCCAGGGATTTCCCCTGAAACAGTGCCACCAGCAGGAGGGTCAGTCGTTCGTTGAGGAAAGTCCGGCTGATCCTGAACGCAGATTGCCAGAGATCACGAGGACGATAGATGGGTGCCGAATCCAGATTTTCATGCCAGTCATGTAGATGCTGAACCGATGTTTCGACGGCAAGCTGGGTATTGATGAATCCGCTGTATTCGAAGCCCAGCATGACATCTCTGCGAGTCCGGGCCGGTGCCGCATTGCTCTGAAAATCTTCTATGCGCGCGTATTCACCTTTTAATAGCCAGGATCCGATCGTGCGATTAAACGCCAGCCCGGAAAAATGCAGGCGCTGATGTTTGAACATGGGACCGGTCGGGTCAAACAAGTCCAGGTAGGAATTATCATCGTACAACCGTGCGTGGTGGAATGAGACATCCCACCCTGGGAATACTCCGGTTAGATTAAAAGCATGTTCAGCCGCCCAGCCATCATCAGGAATTTCCTCTGCGAGCACAGGAAGAACACCTGGCATAAACTCGCTGCCGGGCGCTGGTAATTTATTGAATCTGATTTCATGAATTGCGATCATGTCCATGGTCCATGGTCCACGAACATAGCTTACCCGGGTCATATTAACCGGAAGACGAATATCCTCGATATCTGTACTGCCTGGTTCACGAAGATCGAGGGGATTAAGCTGATCGAGTACCCGAAGGCTATCTGACCGCCCCCAGGAAAGTATTTGACGACCTGTTTTGAGATATAGGCTGTCGGTGATATTGCCTTGCAAATAGACCTCATGCCATTCGGTTTCAGACCGATGCTCATCAAGGACATCATTCGTGAACTGATCGTCCGCTTCAATATCGTAGAACCAGTCGTAGAGTCCCTTGGCCCCAACATGCAGACGCCACTCCTTAAAATAGAGATTGGTATGCATTCGCAGTATCGTCTGCGCCTTAGAAACTCCGTTGTAAGGTTGCAGGCCAGGATAATCACCTGTGTTCAGATCATAGCTGTAGGTACTAGCAACCATGAACTGGCCACCGAAATCAATCCACCGGGCTTCTTTCTGGGTCGTATCCGAAGGAGTCACTTCAAAATCGTCAAAGCCGCTGAATAATTCATCATCTAATCCGATAGTGCTGGTATCTTCAGGTTCGTTGGTAATAAAACCATCTTCGTCACCAGCCTTACTCGCAATATCTTCAAGCTGAGAATCAGGCTCAGCGCCAGCGCCGCTCCTGATGGCAGCCGACATTTCAAGTTCTGAACCAGCCTGCTCATGAAACAGAAGCCAGGCATCTGGATATTGTTCGCTGCGAAACGTTTCCATCTGCCGGCGTGCCAGCACCACATCGCTGGTTGGTGAGGTAAGGAGTCGATGAAATGTCTGACCTTTGACCTCAACGGCAGTGACACGGAGGGATCTAACCAGTTTCTGTTCAAGTTCAGCTCGTTTCGAGTCTGCATTGCCACGACTGCCGAAACTACCTAATACTATCGATACCGATTCACTGGCAGTGAGTGGCTGTGGACACCCCAGAACCATCATGCCAAGCAGTAGGATGTTGATATTTCGCTGACAGAAACCAGTCATTTTTTAATTGCACTATACCAGGGCAAAACAGGCTCAAGGCTGAACCGGCCGCCCCTTCTCCAGTTGTCCCATCGTAAACCATTCGTCTTTCATGGGCTGGTTAAATTGCGTGCCCAGGTTAAATAACACCGTTCGATGCCTGACTTCCTTACCCTTGCGTGAGGTCATCTGAATTTCAGTCGGCACCCAAATACCATCGATCTGTTCGAGTTTTTTGATGTCCAGAAATTTTGTTATGCCTCCCTTGTTCTTCCAATGTACAGCTCTGATAACAACGAAATTGTCTTTGCGTACAAACAGAATTGAGCGACGATAGCCGGTATGTTCAATCTCCTCGGGATTGGGTAAGGATTCAATCTGCCATGCAGGATGACCGTTGATAACCACGTCTTTCATGATCTTGTACTGATAGCGATCCAGCGGTCTCGTACTCATGTCGGAGTAGCTGAAGTCAGAGCCCATGAAACTGCCGCTCTTGTCTCCCGAAGCAATACGCTTTGTTTTACGCAAAGCGGGAAGATAGAGCCATTGATCATCATCCTTGTCGTCTTTGTCATAATCCCATGTTAGAAAAGCTGAGTCCTTGACATCAGCGGGTGTGATAAAGAATATAATGGAGTATGTGTCCTCACCACGGTCCTGGGAATAACTTGCCAGCGTTCTACGTCTCTTATTGCCTTTTCGGTCTATGAGAATCATTTCCATCGTTTGCGTCATGCGATCCCCATCGTCCCTGTCATCCACGGCCTTCATAATCTCAAGCGCACTCATATCAGAAGCTGCAGTCAAAGCAGCAGGTGTGAATATAAATAACAGAGCACCAAGTAATGCGGGTAAACGACTCATCTAACGATTTCCTCTTGCTTTGCGTGTTTGGCTGTATGCTTGCGATAAACCAGGCTGATCAATGCAGGCAAAAGTATTACATTAGCCACCAGGGCCAGACTGACAGTCATGGCTGTTAATAACCCAAATCGAGGCAGATTCTCCATACTCGAAATGGCAAAGGTGCAGAATCCACAGGCAAGCACAAGCGTCGTAAACAGCAAGGCACGCCCGGTGGTTCGCAAAGTTTCTGCAATCGCCTGTTCAACAGATTCTGATTCGTCAAAGTACTGTTTAAAGTGATGCAAAAAGTGAATGCTGTCATCAACGACGAGACCTATGGACACACCACCAATCAACATGCTGAACACGTCGATTGGCAAATTGAACAATCCCATCACACCGAGACAAAGCAGAATAGGCAGTATATTCGGTGCCATCGCCAGAGATCCCATCCTGACACTTCCTACAATAAGCATCACAAGCGGCACGATGATGATTAAGGCCAGGGCATAGGACATGGCCATGGATGTGTACAACATCAAAATTGCTGAAGTGAATATAGGCAGCAATCCGGTCACTGTAATTTCATCCTCAGTGAAGTGCTGCAGAGCAATCTGCTTAGCCTTGGCAACAAATGGCACATATTGTATTGCATCGTCCCAATTGACGATAAGTGTTATTCTGGCTTTTGAGTAAATCGTATCAACCAGTTCCTCAAGATCTTCTGAACCGCTGTTTTCGAACAAGAGCAACTCCTGACTGATCAACGCCCTATCCGAAGCCAACCGATAGCTGGTCTCTTCGTTACCGTTCAAACCCTTATTGATTTCCTTTAAAACATCAACGATTGAGAAACTCTGACCGACCTGAATTACCATATCCGATTGTCCCTCGATGGCATCGGTTATTTGCTCCAACCCCCTTAGGTTCTCGGGTTCGTGAAAAGCATAATCGGACCCTTTGTCGATGAGAATTTCCATTGACATGGTTCCCGCCATGGCATCATCAATAATCCGGGTACTCTGTCGAAGCGCGTTATCTTCCGGCAACCATGACAAGGGGTTATGAGAAAAATGCAGGTTAAAACAGCTAGTGATTGCAACTATAACAATGACAACCGTCGCCAGTATCACTCGCACCGGTTTTTCAATGGACATAGTTCCCAACCAAATGAGAATACGAGCCGACAGGGTTTCCTCCTCTGATCTGGTCACCTTGGGCGTTGGCAGAATCATTATCAGCGCAGGTAACAGCGTCATCGTATATACAAACGCAAATGCAATCCCTATCGGTGCAAAAATCCCAAGAGCACTCACAGGGGCCATGTCTGAACTGACAAAAGAAGCGAGTCCACCCGCTGTTGTTAAACTGGTAAACAGAATTGGTAGTCCCGCAAATCCTGCAGCTTCTCTCAGCGCATCCCGCTTTTCCAGACCTTTCCTGAGTTGCTGGTGAAAGCGGGCTAAGATGTGCACTGCATCGGCCACGCCAACCGCCAGCAAAAAGCTGGGTAAAATCTGAGTTGGAGGCTGGATTGGAGAACCTGCAAGAGACATGCACCCCAGGGTTGATAACAGCGAGCAGACGACTATCAGAATTGCTGGGATAACCGCAGTCGGCGTTCGAAACAGAACAAGCAAAAGCACTGCGATCGACACAACACTCAGTGCAGAGAACATGCCCATATCACGCATCATCGCCCTGGCAATATAAGAAGTCATTTTCGGCTGACCAGCAGCGAAGATCTTAAACTCATCATTGCTGTGTTTCTCGATCACGCTCTCAAGAGCAATGACAACAGAATTGCTTTGTTCTTCAGTGAGAAGTTCAAGGGACTCAGTCTCTGGTTGCTCTGATTCCGAGTCGAAATACAGATCGTCGAGCACCTCGCTATCACTTAAGTCTTCGGCATAGCGTCGCAACTTAATGGTAATCATGGTGAAGGTGCCGTCCTCGGACAGCATCACGTTTTCGTACATGGGATTCTGCCGGGCCATGTCTTCTATACGCTTCAGATCCTCTTTTGTCCCAGGCCATTCTTCGAACAGATCCTCGATGATCAATTCATCTTCTGTGCCATAGACACTTCGCGCATTGAGTAGACTTTCAACCTCCTCGATGTAGGGCAACTCTTCTTCCAGGTCTTGATGAAATGATCGCAATCTTTCCAGGAATTTCCTGTCAAATACTGACACCCCCTGAATAGCAACCACAATCCGATCGTCCCGGCCAAACTGCTCCCGGAATTCATCGTAGATCAACAAGCCGGGATTATCTTCGTCCAGGAATGCCTCAGCAGAAGCATCAAGTCTGAGAGTTGGCAGCTGGCTGGCCAGACTGCCGACCACTAACACACAGACAATCAAAGTTCGATAATGATGATGACATACCCAGTCAAACCAACGTTCAAATGATGTTGCGGCAACAGAATAAAACCTGTTCATTTATTTCGTTCCTCCTGAATGCTTCAAGCCGTTCACAAAGAGTCTGGCGGTATGCTCTGCATAGAGCTCCAGATCATCTTTGGCACCTAGATCCAGACCAGTCAAAGCTAGCAGCAGCGGGGCCATTACAGATGGATAAAAAGCCGCACCCGCCATCGCTGGCAGAATTAACCTGAGATCGGCCCCCGGAAACTCCACCTTTCCCTTCGCCGATTCGAGTACTTCCTTCAGCATCGTAAGATTGGGTAGCGCAACATTGGTCACCAATCGTCGCAGAACCTCCTCGTCTCCAGCCAATACCAGATCCATTACCAGTCTTGTGATATAAGGTCGCTCACCAATGCTCATCACAAATTGTCTGACGGCCTGCTGAATCATTTCTGCCGGGTTCCCCTCAGGTACAAGGATGATCTGTATCAGCTCCTGCACTTCTGCTGCAGCTTCGACAGCAATCGCCTCTTTGAGACCCTGCTTGTTGGTAAAGTAATAATTCACCAGTGCTGTGCCAACCCCGGCTCTCTCTGCAACAGCGCGAATAGTCAGACTATGAAGCCCCGACTCTTCGATTATTGAGCGTGCGGCATTAACGATCGCCTGTTTTGCGTCTCTCGAATCCTTCTTGGTCGGACGACCCGGGCGTTTGGCAGCCATCATCGTTACTAAATTAATTAATTGTACGTTCAATTAATTTAACTCACAGAAAGCGGTAAGTCAAATACTAAATTCAACCTGTCAGAAGAGATTGAAGACATCTGAGCTAATGGCGCCCAGGACTCAGATGAATGACGGGTTGTGGCTTTTTTCCAGAATCTCTGCAATCACATTGACCACCAGCTCCGGTTCATCCATGTGAATATAGTGACCACTGTTCGACGCGGCAATCAGATTTCCGTCATCTAATAATTCAGTAAGTAATAATTCAGCAAGTTCCTGCAGCTGCTTCTGCCAACGCGCCTGCATTTCTTTCAGCTGCCCTGCCATCCACGTCGATCAATCTGCCCGATGCCGGAAAACGCTTTCGATCCCGCCGGGTGGCCATTTGCTGATACAACACATCAAGTACAGCCAATGGCATCAAACTGGAAACAGTTATTAAGAAGAATGTCATTGCCGACCCCTTATTCACGCAAGCTGTCTTCCTGCTACCACCATTATCATCCTGGCGACCAGTATCAACGCCAGATGTCACTCGTCAATCTTGCCTCGAAGCGCTTTGACCCTCCCTCGTTTGGTTTTCCTGTCCAATCGCTTCACCTGGGAACGTTTTGTGGGTTTGGTTTTTCGTCTGATTTTTCTCGGGGTTGAGACACTATCTATGAGACTCATCAATCGGTTCAGGGCATCGTCTCGGTTCTTTTCCTGAGTCCTGAATTTCTGTGCCTTGATGATCACAACCCCATCCCTGGTGATGCGCTGATCCCGCAGACTTAAGAGGCGTTGCTTGTAGTAATCCGGCAGTGAGGAGCCGCGAATATCAAAACGCAGATGTATCGCGGATGACACCTTGTTGACGTTCTGCCCACCGGCGCCCCGAGCACGGATTGCTGTGAGTTCAACTTCATCGTCTCTTATCTTTATGTTGCTGGTCACACACAATCTCAACTGGCTCGAAGTTCAAATTATACGTGCTGAACAAAACTACATCATCCGTTAAACCGCATTCGATCTGACCGATGATTTATGATTCTGCCGCCGTGATATGTTATTAACTATCCGGAATCAATGCAGTAGGACCAGACATTTGAACAAGAGATTAATAAGAAAAGTCCATCGCTGGCTGGGTGCTATCGCGGCTATCCAACTGCTTATCTGGACATGCTCAGGCTTTTATTTTTCACTCATACCGATTGAGGACATTCGCGGTGAACATCTGTTAAAAAAGGCCGCAACCTACCAGCTAAATCACATCAGAATGCTCCCGCCCAGTTCGCTAGGCAGGGAGTATCCGGAAATTTCCAGAATGCGCATTGATCAGGTCCAGATCAAACAGCGCCTTAACACTGCTGTGTATCTGATTCGAAATGAAGAGGAATGGTTGGCATTTAATGCCGAGACAGGCGAGAAACTGCCAACGATCACCGAGACAGAAGCAAGATCAATTGCATCTTATCGCGCCAACTCACCTGTCGCTGCTGTTAGCCTGATCACCGAGATTGAGTCCGGTGACGAATATCGTGGTGGTGAACTGCCCGCCTGGAAAATTGAACTGGCGGACGAAACCGCACATCTCTATGTCGGCGCAACCAGCGGTCAGGTACGTGCCGTACGTACTTCATCCTGGCGATTTTATGATTTCCTGTGGAGCCTGCACATCATGGACTATCGGAACAGAGATAACTTCAATCACTGGCTCTTAAGAGGATTCAGCATACTCGGTGTCATCAGCGTCTTATCGGGAATTGTATTGTTTATTTCATCAACACAATGGATAACCCGAGACCCGAGGAATTCTCAGGAAACGGCCATCGGGTAAACATGACTGCTCAATCATCAAAATGAACCAGTATGCCTGCATTGGCGATCACGATGGCATCGTCTCCATCCTCATACGGAATTTCCAGACCGCCTTTCTCGGTTTTAACCGTCACACTCCCGTAAGGCAGTGCTTTGGCAACAATCTCTTTATCCACCGCATCTGGTTCAGGCACACCGATCAGAACCTCAATGATCATGTCATGAGGTGATTTCTTTGCGGCTTTAAAGAAACCCAGGCTGGAGTGCTGTATTGCATCGAAGACTGCCCGTTCTGCCGCCTCGGTATAACCTCGCCCATGCACATCAATCCCCATCCCCATTTCAGTAATGTATCTTTGCTTCGCCATCAGTCTGCCACCTCATCAAAATCTACATTTGATAAGGTTTAGCGGCAACAAGCAAGATAGACTACCCCTTGATTCATCTATATGCTGCGGAAAACAGACAAGGAAATTACGATGAAAAGAATTCTGTTGGTTTTGACACTTCTTACTCTGGGTTCGACTAGTTCGGCACACGATGGACCCGCAATACCGGAACCACTCCCCCTTGATCAATTACTTTCGGTATTCGGTTGGGATTTCGATAGTGCAGAAATCACTGCTGAAAAAGTTGGCGACAACCTTTACGTACTATTTGGTGTTGGTGGCAACATCGCCGTGAGTATCGGCAAGGATGGCGTGTTAATTGTCGATGACCAGTTCCCACAAATAATGCCAAAAATAGAAGCAGCAATTGGCAAATTAGGTGGCAAGGGTGTTGACTTTGTCATCAACACACACTGGCATTTCGATCATGCCGAAGGCAACCTGACACTCGGGCCTGCTGGTACCTGGCTGGTCGCCCATGCAAATTCCAGAGAAATGATGAAGAACGATCACATTATTAATCTGGTGGGTGTTTCCTACGCTCAAGCGGCTTATCCTGAGGATGCCTGGCCGGATATCACTTACGATGACACCATGCAATTTCACTTCAATGGAGAACGTGTGGATTTGCTGCATTTTGGTCCGGCACATACGACAGGGGATACAGCAACTATCTTTCGAGGCCACAACGCCGTACACCTGGGTGATGTTTATAATAATTCAGGCTATCCGTTTATTGATGCGGGTAATGGCGGGACTCTTGACGGGGTTATTAAGTTCTGTTCAGAAACATTGAATCAGATTAACGAGAATACCATTGTAATTCCTGGTCATGGCCCGGTAGCTGACTATCAGGCTCTGGCAGACTATATCAAGATGTTAACGACAGTGCGCAGTCGCATGAATGCTCTTATTGAGAACGGCGCATCCCTGGCCGACGTCTATGCTGCAAAGGTCACCAAAGAATGGGACGCGAAGCAAGGTGACAACACCGGTTTTATCAACCGTTCCTACATGAGCCTTACACACAAAGTGGTTGATCGCTAATGCTTCATTGGTGATATCAGTATTTAGGAGCGCCAGTTGGGGGCGTCTAGCCTAGTGTATTCGCCGTCTCATCATTCTCGTTTTCGACTTCGAAACCACCTTTCAACCAGGCCTCCATACCACCAACCATTGGGAATACTCTCTGGATTCCCTTCCTTTTCAGCTGTAATGCTACACGAGCACTCGATGCCTCATTGGGTCAGCTACAGTAGAGCACAATGTCTCAGTCTCTCGGAATCAGCTCATGATGTTCGTTGATGTTTTCTATTGGCACTCGTACTGCTTTGGCGCTGTGAAGGGTAAAGCGTCGAAGCCCAGGCGATGTCTGAGATCAATGACGCAGGCATCACCAGGCTGTAATTTCTGGTTTACTTCAGCCGGGTACATCATACGCATCCTGAGAGAACGCAAAACATCTGACGCTGAATCAGTTACGCCATGACATACAAAACCAACGCGCCTAACAGGATGGCTGCTGCCAATCCACCCAGCTCCGCAAACTGAGTTGCAATCTGAGAAAGTTCGTCACTGAAAAGGAATTCGAGGTACGCAACCACGCCTGCCCAGACACCTGCACCAATAATGTCAGGATCTGCATTAACCTGCCTCAAACATCTGATAATCTATATGACCGATATCAACCGATGCATCAACTGAAGGCATAGGATATTTCAACCCCGTTGCGCAGTTAAACAACACGGCATGTTCGTTTCGGTCGATTCGCCCTGATTCGATTTCCTTTGCCAGTGCAGCTGCCGTTGCCGCACCTTCCGGACACAACAGCATCCCTTCATGACTGGCCAAAGTTTTTTGCATTTCAAAAATTTCTTCATCGGAAACGGCTGTCGCAAATCCATTACTTTCCCTGACAGCTCGCAAAATCAGAAAATCACCCACTGCTGCCGGAACCCTGATTCCGGCAGCGAATGTATGAGCCTGCTGCCAGAGTTCCGCGTGCTCTGCCCCATCTTCAAAGGCTTTCACAATTGGCGCACATCCCTCGGCCTGGACAGCGATCATGCGGGGTCTGTCGCTACCAATCCAACCAATTCTCTCCAACTCATCAAATGCCTTCCACATGCCAATCAGACCTGTGCCCCCACCTGTTGGGTACAGAATGACATCAGGCAATTCCCAGCCAAATTGTTCCGCCAACTCGAGACCCATGGTTTTTTTGCCCTCGATCCGATACGGCTCCTTCAGCGTAGACGTATCAAACCACGACATCTGTTCAGTCCCCTCACCAACGATTCGTCCACAATCGTTTATCAGTCCGCTGGCTTTCCAGGTGTGCGCACCCTGGAATGCAATTTCTCTTACATTAACTTCAGGGGTGTCATCCGGGCAAAACACATAGCTTTCGATTCCTGCTCTTGAGCAATAGGCCGCAAGTGCAGCACCTGCATTGCCATTTGTCGGCATGGCCATTCTGGTAACACCGAGTTCCTTTGCCATTGATACGGCAACAGCCAATCCTCTTGCCTTGAATGAACCAGTAGGCAACCTGCCTTCATCTTTGATGAGTACCTGATCCATTTGCAATCGGTTCTGCAGGTAGGTGGATGGTAAAAGCGGAGTCATTATTTCGCCTAGACGCACGATGTTTTCTTTTCGGCGTATCGGTAACAACTCTCGATAGCGCCAGAATTCCGGCGGGCGACTGTTCAGAATATTTTTTGAGTAATTTCTGGCGACCCCATCAAGATCGTATCGAACCAGCAACGGTTTGCCCGTCTCAGACAGGTTGTGAAGTTGATCAGCAGAATAGGTCTTACCAGTCTCACTGCATTCCAGATGCGTGACATAGGTTTCAGCATCAAACATATTGATTCCGTTAGATTAAACGAGTAAGCCTACGAGTTTTACTACAATCCGCGCAGGGCAACAGTTACAGGTTGTCTTGCGGCAGAGATAGAAGGAAATAATCCTCCGATAAGACCAAGAACACAAGACCAGATAATACCCCGGGTTAACAATTCAGTGGTCACGGCGAAACTGAAGGACACCTGGGAGAAGGTAGCACCCATGGTGGAGGCCGTGTATCCATTGAAAAAAACGTAGGCGATCAAACCGCCCAGCAGGCCTCCGAATATCGACAGGGTTAATGCCTCGACCATGACAGAAACCACCACTGGGGTTGATCCAAATCCCAAAGCCCGCAGCGTGGCAATTTCAACTGATCGAGCGGATACCGCTGAATACATGGTATTTAACGCCGCAAATACTGCCCCGATGGCCATGATGACCGCTACGCCATACCCAAAAGTAGTGATAAGGCTGGTAACACTGGATGACTGTTCACTGTAATACTCTGTTTCAGAGACCACCTTGTGTTCGAGACGCGGATCATCTTCAACGGACTTACGAAACACGCCGAGGTCAAGTTCTGACTGGAGACGAACCAGCATCGAACTGAACGAGCCACCACGACCGAGATTGGCTGCAAGGGTTACGTTATCTACCCATACTTCT